>Ga0181380_1000011_pt1 | contig 75662 bp, 76 predicted proteins | sample 3SPOviralmetaG_FD_130116 | JGI IMG/M metagenome (GOLD analysis project Ga0181380, IMG submission 130116) | Marine viral communities from the oligotrophic San Pedro Time Series (SPOT) site, San Pedro Channel, CA, USA - 3 SPOT_SRF_2009-08-19 | ecosystem: Environmental > Aquatic > Marine > Strait... | reverse complement strand
TGGCCGGGGGGTACGGGGCTTATAAACGCTAGTAAAAACAACAACTTATTAAGCCTTAAGCCTACAACTTTTAAAAATATGGTGAGTTAAAATCACCACCCAGAATCTGTAAGTACTTGTATATAAAAAACTGCGCGGTAATTTTTTTAGGTGCTAAAACCCATTTCGAGCATATACACTGCTTCTAGGCTAAATCTAAGGTGTGGTTAATTTTTTTTGCTACAAATTTTTATAGCACTATACGACCATTTTTGCGTAGTACGTCTCTTACTATAGTTCTAGCCTTCCATATATTAAGCTGCTTAAACTCACGCATTACGTGTTCCTCTAGCATACGCTGTGTAAACATCTTGCTACCAGGTTCTTTAAGTTTAGCTTCTATACTAGCTATTACAGTTTTATCATTAGTAAACATACTCATATACATACTTACCTCTACTACAGCGAGCGACGGAGTCTAAGCGAGTTGTCAGACTTTAGGCTGTACACTGTGTTGTACTGTATAAGTAAGTGTATACATGGAGTAACAGTATGTACAAACTCAAGTTCGGTTACAAGGACACAGCAACACCATTCATAAAGGATGTTAACACATTTACATTTGCTACGGATTTGTTGTTGCGTGGAGTGTATACAACACAGCCAGAAGAAGACGTACTAGTATTTGATACTGAGTCAGACTTGAACTACGCTATACTAGCATACAATGGCACTGCTAGTTTAGAGTGGAAGTCAGTCTAGAGTTTACGTTTAAGACTCATCTTTTAGTCAATCATGTTTTACGGGGTGTTCTAGGGCTATAGTTTCGGTGTGTCGCTATGGTTTGACACTAATGGTTTCTATATAGGCAGTCTAGTACACTATATTATCGCTACCGTTTTTTGCGTTGCAAACGCTTCGCGCTTAGTATAAATCTGCGTTAACCGCGTCGCGGCTGTATGGGCTTCCGACCTTTCAGGCTTGCTAAATAACTGCATGAGGGCTTTAGTGTATGCGTTGTTCGCGATATGTTGTACAGCAACAGCGGACACTCTTGAGGATCTTCCCTTAGACACTAAGCCAGAACGTCCCCAACCTGTTCGTGTACAGCCAGAACCTTACATACCACCCGTTGATGTTAGAACGGAATTGGCTCGCCTTAATCCACAGTATGTACTGCAAGAGAGTTTAGACCTTGAGCTTATACGTCAAGATGGTGTACGCATAGACGAGTATCGATCAAGAGCTCGCAAACAGAATCCTTTTTATGGACTTAGAATGCAAGAACCTCTACAGCCTAGACACATCAGTTTGTTTGTGTTAATGAATCTACTTGATGTGTATACCACAATGGAAGGTTCAAGTTATCCTTGTGTAGTAGAAATAAATCCTTTACTGCCCCGCAAGCCCAGTCTAGAAGAAGTGTTGCTGTTAAAGAGTCTTGCAAGTTGGATACAACTGGACAACAATCTAGATGGCAAAATAGACTATAATCCCCAACTGATACGTGAGACCACATTCATAACCAGTATAGCAGTCATGAACAATTATGATGTAATACAGCGAGCTATGAAGACGTGTCCTAGATAAATATCAGTATGACATCAAAAGTATACAACAGCAGTGCAAGTGAAATTCGTCCTAATACCAATTGGGGAGTAAGTGTAAGCATAGATGCTACTAGCAAAAGAGGCACTGTAGAAATTAAACCTACGCCTCCGAGCACTAGAGATCCACAAAAAGATCTAGTTAAGAAGTAGTTCCAAACTTCATTACCAACAACACACGAGGGCGTTTGGCAACAGGTGCTTCAGCTCTGTGTTTTTGACTACCATCAAACACATACAATTGATTCTTTTCAAAGTTGATTCGACGTGTTCCTGCGTCAGTATCAAACACAAATTCACCACCACCGGGTGTGGCCGCTGTGTATACAGCAGTTATTTCACCACCGTCCTGATGCCATTCAATGTCTTGTCCGGGGTGTTGTACAGTAAGATGAGCTCGCTCACAGTTTAGTTGTGTGGCTTGTATGCTAGGAAAGGCTGTACATTCTTCTATTGTTTCCATTGCTTTAATAACTAGAAACTTGATCATTTCATTGTTAGGATCAAAGTCTGTTGAATAAAATATTTGACTGTCAGTTTCTTGATTGTCATTGCGACCGTATATAGTCTTGGGTGCATTAGTACTGTCAGCATACTCTATATAGTAGTGTGGAGTCTTATAAGTGAAGTGTCTTTCTAGAAAGCGTACTAGGTCCTCATCGCCTAGCCATTTGTCGTATGTTATTACCATGTCTTTACCGTTTCTTTTATTAACTTAGGATATGCTAGTGCAAAGTAACTGTTCCATGCACTATCCTCTATCTCAGCATATATGTCTATACGTTTGTAAACATCTGCTGGTAGGGCCTCTGGTACACGCTGTTTCTTTACAACGGTACACCAAGGCTGATTTAGTGTGAACCAAAGGCTTTCACCTAGTTCACGTCTAATCCATATATCTTCCATGCGTTCATTATGATGCAACTTACATTCAATATAACCTATGTAGTACTCCATTAAATATCATCACCTGGCAAGTTATTAATAAAACTTCTAAGAGCTGTACTATCAGCTTCTGCTTTTATCTTGGGTACAGGCGCTCCGTCACTTGGATCTTGTGATGGTGTGTTCGAACGTTTTAGATTGTCTACTATACTGCTTGTGCTAGTTTTAGTTGTTCCAAAACTGTTTGTATCATCATCATCTTCATCAAGATCTATAATACGTAGTGTGTCTACATCAAAGCCTAGATCAATCTTTTGACCTACACCGCCACTGTTACGTGTTTTCATTAACTGTAATTGATAACGCCCACGCTCACGCATAGCTCTACTAGTAAAGATACCTAGTACGTTATCTGCTGTTTGAATCTTACTAAGTCCACCTGATATATGACTGTGATCAAATTCAATTTCTTCAACAGCACCCCTGTTCAACTGTGCCGCTGTAACAAATACTGTGTTCAATTCCATTGCTAGGTTACGCAACTCTTCCGATACATACTTGTCTTTGATGTACAAGTTCTCTGCACTTACCTTTGCACCATTAGGCATAAGCAAGTCCAAGTAGTCAATTAACAGTACGTCAATCTTTTTACCTGTCTTAATTTCAAACTCTTTGATATAACTTCTTACGTCATTAGGCGTTTTACCTGAGGGCATATACTTAACTTGAAAGGCTCCTGACTTCTTGCCAATCATCTTAACCTTCATCTCAACATCATCAATGCTCTTGAATACATCTCTACTAGGTATGCCAGTAACCATACTGTCTACCCTCATACTAACTAATGCTTCACTAAGCTCTAGGGTCAAGTATAATACGTTCATGCCTGCAAGAGCCCAGTTAACTCCTAGGTTAGCCAAGAACAAACTCTTACCTGCACCCGAACCACCTGCAAAGATATTCAGCTCTCCTCTATTGAACCCACCGAATAGTTTCTTATCAATAGCGGCCCAACCTGTACTTACTTGTCCGTTTGTACTCTTAATACCTTCTAGTCTAGCTCTAGGGTCAGCAAAATAGTTTGTACCCAAGTCTTTTTGCAATCCAATCTGTACAGCCTTCTTGACTAAGTCTTCAACAGGTCCATACTCACCCTGCTCTAATAAGTCAGCACCCTTTAAGATTGCCGCTTCAAGTGCCTTGTGTCTACTAAACGTTTCAAACTCTAACAGTAGCCAATCATAATGATTCTCTTGTAAATCGCCAGGGTGTTTTAAATTTGCATCTGTTGCCGCATTGATCATATCAAACGTGGGCATAGCATTATGTTCAGTTACATAATCATTCAAGAACTTAGCAGGTGCCTCTAAGCGTCTATCAAATGCCTTTGGATTAAAAACTGTTTGGCATCTAACAAATGTCTCAGCATCTGTCATCATCATTTCTAGATATACTTTTTGTATATCATATCCATAATCTGTATTCTGTCTTGTCATATTAATATTATATATCCTACGTTACTGTTCATGTAAACCACTTTTTGGCTTTTAGTCTTATCTTTAATGCACTTGATTCTGCACTACTTACAATACTGTACAGTGTGTATCAACGACCGTGTGCATTAACACAATCACCTATATCATTTATATCACTAGTCCAATCAGGCAAACTAACGCTCCAGCCTAATTCTATAGCACGTTCTACTAGTTTACTTCCTGCACTATCTCTGTCAGGAACAACTATAACTTCTTTGCCTATTCTGTTCAACAACAATGCTTGACCATCACTGATCTCACTGCCACCCAATGCACATCCTTCAACGTGTATTGCATCAAGTTGACCTTCACATAGTATAGTAAAGATCTTTTGCATTCGTTGTTCGTCCATACCAAATACAAATCCAGGTTGTACTTCTGTTAAGTACTTAGGCTTCTTGTCTGGCAGTATACTACGAGCTGTCCAACCTACTACCTTACCTTCATATAAAAAAGGAATAATTAATCTATCACGATACCCTAGTTCAGGTGTCCAATAGTAGTCCATGTCATCAATGTACAAGTTACGCTCTTTCATGTATTCAAAAATCTTTATTAAGTTTTTGTCTACACCACCTGGTTCCATTGCACAGTAGTCTGCCCAGTCTTGTAACTTACGAGCAGATTCGGGCAACGGAACAGAACTAAATGTTGGAAGTTCGGCTATACGAGTTTTTGCCTCGACTCCTTCATTTTCTCTCATAACATCTAGACCAACCTTGTTGATTACATCATCAGGTGCTCCTAGCCATTGTAAGAGCTTTCGCATCTTATGAGAAAAGTTTCTGCCCGGCTGCCAACTGGCTTTAAAACCACAGTTGAAACAATGATAGCTAACGCCGCCATCGTTTTGTATAACACCGCCACGTTGTCTTTTATCAGCACTTGTACCGTTATGTACACAGCAAGGTGCATTAAAGGACAGCCATCCGCTAGGAGTTTGTTTCCTCTTAGCAGGCAAATAGGCAAGGACAGTGTCAACTAATATACTCATACAAGTATTATAGCAGAAATCTATAGTAAAGTCAATGAGTTTTGATTACCGAAAAGTCTAGTTTCTTACTAGTATTTTAGTAACCTTTGTGTCAGGATCAGCACTAGCACTAAAGCGTAGATGATTGAATACACCATTAAAGTTAACTGATACTGGCTCTGATTCACTACCAGTAAATGTAAGAGTAGCAATGTCAGCCCAGTGTGTAGTGCCGTCTACAGTGTTGTCTAGTGTACCTTGTACTACAATATCACCTATGTAACTATCTGTGTACATAGCGGCTGTGTGTAAAGCAGCATTACCGTTAATAGCAGGTTCGGCTGTAATAGTTTCACTGTTCCATACTGTGCCTGCTTGTGTGAATGTTGTAATTGAATAACTGTTAGCTGGTCCAGGAAATGCTGTAGCACTTACGTAGATTGTGCCAGTTGCACCAAATGCTTCGTCGTTGTATGTAATTGTTTTTGCACCAGTAGTATCGTCAACTAGGTATAGACTATATGACAAGTATTGTTGCTTAACATTAAGTAAATCGTTTTCAGTTACAGTTACGTTGAACAATCCTCTAGTTGCTGCACTATCGTCTCCGACATTAAGCACACCATCGTGTTCAATAATTAGTTTTTTATTTTCATCGAAGGCAACAAACTTAGGCGTTTTGCCTGCGACATCGATTGGTTTTTGATCACCGTTTTTAAGACGAAACTCAAGCACATTGTCTATGCCTTTGTAAACTGTTAGATTTCTTTGATACACTGGTCTATACTCCGTTATGAATCCTGCTTCATTAGCAATAATTGTAGTCTGATTAGGAACTAAATACCTTGACGTTAACATAAGTATATTTATTACAAAAAGGTTCTAATGTTATTAAAAGATATTAAAGAAAATTTTCCCTTTATAAGTGTTGTGCATTACGGTGGCAACGAGTACGTCGGCATCATCGTAAATCAAGATCAGTACGTTACTACAATGTACGTGTACACATCACTTCATACAGAAGAAGACAAAAAGTTATTGCTAGACTTGGGCGACATATGGTGGTGGGAAAGTAATCGATTGATTCCGATTAGTATCTTTCTCCGTAACGAAATTCAAAGTCTTGGGTATTCAATGATTACAATGAATAGTAAAGATGTAAAGGTTACACTAGGGCCAACAGTTAACTTAGGCAATCTAAGTATTAAAAGAGTGAAACGTAAACAAGTCCAACTTGTTAAAAAGCCTAAGGATTAAATTCCTCACATATTAAATTCATATGCACTACTACGCTCATTGCATAAGCAAAGGCGTGAGCCTTCTTGAAATAATATTCATTGTTTGTTGGTTTCAGCCAAACTTCTTTTTCTATTTCTTCCCAGCTCTTGTCTGCTAAGTGTCTCTTGGCTGGGCGTATGATTGCCAGTGTAGCCGCCAATTGTTGTACCGAAGTAGGCTTCAATTGCTTTAAGAGAGTGTCGTGCCCTGAGAGATGAAATACTTTGTCGACGAAGTCTTTGTGCTCCAGTAGTTGCCATATTGGTTTCCTTTCCATAAGTTCTTGTAAATGTGCCTCGTCTTTAACATCTTTGTATATAGACACATTTAAAAAATCTAGTTTAAAGTAACCTCTGTCTTCTGCTGTCTTGTGTTCGATTGTAGATATATTATCTACAGGATTGTGTGGTATTTCTGTAGCATACACCCCAGTGTTATGTTTCTTACCGCTATCTAGTTTTGCTACACGGTGTTGTATCTTGTCTAATATAATACTTCTATCAGCAAAATCTATATCAATATCTGGCATTATAAATTGCTCTCCTTTGCTACTTCTTTTACAAGAGCAACATCTGACGGCTGTCTTTGAAACCGTACAGCCCAATGTTTGGGATCAGTAATACTATATATCATTCCTAATTGTTCATCGTTAAACTTACCTAGCATTTCTTTTCCGCTATTACAGTTTAGCACTAGCCAAGGACTTATCTTTCCGTCCTTTATGTGCCACACCGCTCTATTTAAACTTACATAGTTAAAATAATGATTCCATACACTATTGTTTTCTTCAGCCCATTCCATCATAGTCATTACACTACGTTCTAGTGCTGTTCCAACACCTTCTTTACGTATTAGGTTAATTGCATATTTTTCATACATGTCTTCACGACACCAGTGGTCAAGTTTAACTCCACTAGTTACTACATAGTCAATATACTTTTCAGGATACAATGGCTTTACATTATTAATAAAACTTCCAAACTTTACAAATGCATTGTAGTAAGAACTTTTACAAAACTCTTTATATGTTTTATCTTTTCTTGCACCTGCACTTAATTTATAAAACTGATTGAATGCATAAAACCCTAACTGTACAAGTTTTTCTTTTTGTTGTAAGTGTCTGCGTTTCTGCTCACACATATGGACCAGTAATGTTTTTTCACGGGAATATCCTGTGCCACAGTACTCACATACAAACGGTTTAGGTTTAGAGTTTTGTTGCAATGTCATGTTCTTCCGCGAGTTGTTTAAGTTCTTTTGTTGTAGATATTCTAGCAAGTAATTCAACCTCGTCTGTCTTCATGTTAGGGTACACTTGTTCAAGTAGTTTGATTGCATGATTGTTATTGCCACCTTTCTTCTTGAAACCAATGTATGGGTGAAATTGTATGTCGCCCCAGTTACCACTAGTACACAATAGTTGCCACATTAGTAGTGGATGTCCTTTTTCTTTACCAACACCTATTGTATTAAAATGTTTGTTGTAGTGTTCGTTAACTTTGAATATAGCCATCTCTTGTTTATCACGGCTTCCTCTAACAGCACTAACGTATCTGTTTAACAACCAAAAACTTACAGACTTTTGTTGTTCGGGAGATAGTTCTTTCCAAACGCCTTTGCCGTTTAGATCAATAGATGCTAATACATCTTTTATTGGGAATTTATCTTGTGCCATAAGTCTACATCCTCAGGTGCGTTTATTTCTACTCCATTATATTGTACACTCAAACAACCTATTTGCCAACCGTTTTTGAGCCACCGCAACTGTTCTAGTTGCTCAATATTTTCTTCTTGTGTTACTTCAAGTGTTGAATATTTTTCTAATGCATCTCTTCTATATCCGTATATGCCTAAGTGCCAATCGCCATAGCCAGTCATGCCTCTGCCAAACCACAGAGCTCGATCTCCTGAACGTACCATCTTAACTGTATTAGGGTCATCTTGTTTTTCTTTAGGCATCTCTGTAAACGCTGTTGTTACAGAGTGATGTTTTAGATGCCAACTTACTTGTTGTATCATAGCAACGTCAACATCAGGCATGTCACCTTGTACATTAATAAACTCAGTGTACTCTGATAACAACGGACAATGTTTTACAGCACCTGCACATCGTTCTGTACCGTTAGCATATTCATCTACTTCGTCAACCCACGAATGTCTAGTAGGGATTACTTCTGCAATACGCATATCATCAGTAAGCACGTATGTTGGTATCTTAGACGCAATACAAGCGTCATACACACGTTTTATCATGGGAACACCATCTAACATACACAATGGCTTTCCAGGGTAACGTGTGCTGTTATATCTAGCTGGTATAAGAATAGCTGACGATGTCACGTACCACTCCTTCAAAGTCTTCTAGTCGTAACATATTAGGTCCGTCACTAGGTGCTACATCAGGGTCAGCATGGACTTCCATAAAGAAGGAGTCGATCCCAAGAGCAGACCCAGCACGAACGAGCCCAGGGACATAATCACGATTACCGCCACTAGAGTCACCCTGTCCTCCCGGCTTCTGTACTGCGTGAGTGCCATCCAACACGATAGGCACATCATAATTATCAAGCATATACTGTAGACCAGTGAAATCCACGACAAGAGTATTATATCCAAAACTAGTTCCTCGTTCAGTTATCCAAACTTCTTTTGCACCTTTAGTTTTACTTAGTACACCTTTCATATCCCAAGGTGCTAAGAACTGACCTTTTTTTATATTTACTATTTTACCTGTTTTACATGCAGCTTTTATTAAGTCTGTTTGTCTGCAAAGGAATGCAGGTATCTGTATAACATCAACAGCGTCATCATAATATGCGCCAATTTTTAATATTTCATTTTGATTGTGTACATCAGTTAGTGTCTTGACATTCAACTCTTGTTTTAAAAATCTAAAGTCTTCCATTGTGGCAGCCAAACCTTGGCCACGTATACCAGATGCACTTGTGCGATTTGCTTTGTCATAACTTGCTTTGAAATAATATTCAATACCAAGTTTATCGCATACACGTTTACATTCTACAGCAATTCTTAAACTTTGCTCTAGTGACTCGTGCTGACATGGTCCTGCTATAATTCTCACTTGTTACACTCCTTGCAATTACAATCACGTATAAAGAAATGTACAAGTGCCATTGTAAACCACATCCATGTCATTTCTCCTAAGCCTAGTAATGTATTGCTATGAACTCCGTGATGCGTTGTCATTGCGGCTCCTGCACCCATTGAGTCTGGTAACATATCCTGCATAAAGAAGTATGTTCCTAATGCTAGGAAAATTACTCCTGCTATCCTATGTCTCATCGTCTCTCCTTTGTTTATAATATTCATGTGAGCAATATGCATCACAAAATACATGTTGATGATCTGGGGTATGATACTTTATTTCAAATACCCTTTCACCACATGTACTACATTTATTCATTGCCAGTCCAATGTCTACGACCCTGAGCTCGGTTTATTAGATCACTAAACCTATCGGCTATTTCTCGTAGCTCTTTATTATTTTGTTCTCTTGCTAAGTCGTGTAACTTAGTTAACATTAAACTGTCATCTACCCATTGTTCGTCACTCATGATTTCTCCCATCCTATTTGTTCCCAAGGAACATCTTTATTTCCAAAATGTCCGTATACGCAATTAGCACTATACTCATGGAAGTTAAACAGATCAAATCTATCAATTATTCCTTTAGGTGTTAGATCAATTTCGTTACGAATAAACTTTTCAATACTTCGATTATGTCCGTTGCTATCAATATAGATGCTAGTAGGTTCTTTAACACCAATTGCATATGATAGTTGTATCTGACACCAATCTGCCATGTCATCTGCTACTACATTTTTGGCGAGCCATCTGGCCATGTAGGCTGCACTTCTGTCGACTTTTGTTGGGTCTTTGCCACTAAACGCACCGCCACCATGAGGAGCAAAACCCCCATAAGTATCAACAATAATTTTTCGCCCAGTAACACCAGCATCACCGTCAGGACCCCCAATAACGAAATTTCCAGTAGGGTTAAGATGCCATGTAGTTTTTTCATCGATTAAGTCTCCTAATACAGCAACTGCTGACTGTTGTGCTAGTGCCGAAGCTATCTCGTTTTTGCCTTCGGCGTGTTGTGTGCTGATAACAATTTGATCAACACGTTTTGGTTTGTGTCCTTGATACTCTATACTTACTTGTGACTTTGCATCTGGTCCTAAAAAGTCTACAGTTTTTCTAACAGTATTTAATGATTCTAAAATATTGTGTGCATAATATATTGGAGCAGGCATGTATGCTTCATTATCGTTGCAAGCATATCCAAACATAAGTCCTTGGTCGCCTGCGCCAAAGTCGTCTGTACCTAATGCAATGTCCGAACTTTGATTATGTATTTCATTATAAATTTTTAAGTTCTCCCAATGAAAGCCATCTTGTTCGTAACCAATTTCTTTAACTTTGTTTCGGACAATTTCTTTTACTTCGTCTTTGCTTACATTAAAGTTCTTTACTTCTCCGGCTAACGTTACCATGTTAGTAGTTACTAGTGTTTCTACAGCAACACGAGTAGTTTCGTCACCTGCTTTTAGACCAGCGTCAACAAGTGCATCACTAATTTGATCAGCTACCTTATCTGGGTGTCCGTTGCTTACGCTTTCGCTTGTAAAAATATAATTGTTCATATTAACCCCTTACTCAGTTATGTCGAGTTTCTTTAACAGTATAGTATGTTGTTACTAGTTGATCTAATAACTTTTTTAAAGTTGGATAAACTTCTGATAGTTCGCACAATTCTTGCCATTCAGCATAACTTAATAAATCGCCTTGTGCTCTAGCAACCCCTGCTGGGTCACCACCTATAATCCAACGTGGTAATTTATTATGAGGTGCGTCTCTATATCTTGCATATACAACTCCGTCGGTGCGTTCGTATATTAGTGCGGCACCTGGCACCATTTTATTTTTCGATTGCGACATCTAGTTTACCTTTTTTATTAACATTATTATAAACCACAATTCCGTCTATGCTGTGCTGTATCATTTCAGTCCACCAGTCTTGGTCTTCAATTATTAAATGAGCGTTGCGACCGTCTGATAATCTTTTACGAGCTGGTAGGGTATCTATACGCAACCATATGTACTTGTTAGCAAGTGTATCTATATGATGTAATACTTGCCCAATAAATTCAGGCTCAATGTGTTCTAATACATCGTTGCTGAATACACAGTCTACTTCAGTTGCACCATTTGCATAATAAACTACAGCAGGATCATATCCTGCAAAGCCTGTGTCTGGATACTGTTCTTTTAATTTACCAAGTATAGTACCTTTACCACAGCCATAGTCGAGTACACTAGAAGGATTCCATTTGTCCATGTAAGTATGAAATTCACCTAAGTCTTTCATCTTGCCGCCAAACCCTTTGAGTCGTGTTTTGTCAGCATGTATTATACGAAGCTCTTCTATGTACTTTTTACTGTACATTACTTAACTGGACTTCCTACTGTACGTCTAACAATATCATCGTGATTAAACTCTGCCCAGTATAGTTCAAATGCTACACCATCTTCTATTCCTTCAAACTGATGTACTTTGCCTGGCTTTACTTGCATAAAGTCTCCTGGATTTAAAATAGTTTCGTCAACTAATCCTTCTTGATCGTCTTGCCAAACACGTACTAACATCTTGCCTGACTCAACAAAGAAGCCGTTCCATTTAAATTTGTGTTCGTGTTCTGAACATTTAAATCCGCCTTTATATTCAATACGATGAAACTCTAGTACACCGTTTGCGTGAATCAGTTCTGTTTGACCCCATATTTTTCCTGCTTTTAAAGTCATGTGTTTCTCCTTATAATAACTGACCAAAGTCTATAACTTCACTTTGTCTGCTTATCTCTTTAATAAAAAATGCACACAAAGGATTGTCGCCTTCTGTAATAGGTATTGAAAGTAACTGTCCGTTCTTTACTTTTGGAAAATACCATTTTACATCTGAGTAAAAGTTAGTAATCTTTACAGTGCCAAAGTCAACTTTAAAACTTGTTAACGGATTAAAGAGGAATGCTTCAAATCCTCTATCATTAATACTTGTTAGTGGTAGTACTTCTAAGTCAGATCCACTTTCACTATCACCTACTGCAATGCTCCAATCAACTGGCATCATTATTTCTTTTCCATTAATTTCCATTACCATTGCTGGCGCACTAAATGATTCTAAAAAGATCATTGGTACAAAAAAGAAATCTGTTTCTTTTGGGTCACTGTTATCTAATACAGCAAATCGTATTTCATCTTCAATCTGTTCTGGCATATCGTTTAGTTCAAACGATTTATTTTCTAGCGTTAATATTCTCATATGTTAGTTCCATTCTACTTTTTCTATAGTGAAAGGATATTGTGCTTCCTTATAGAATTTTTTTCGTTGTGTTAAATGTCTCTTCGCATACTTACATGTAGATGTTAAATCCCATATTTGTACGAAGTCCTTGTCCTTTGCCTTTCTTACGCCTCTACCTATACTTTGTATAACCCTAACAAAACTTTTGCCGGGTTCAATAAGTACAAGATTGAAAATTCTAGGAATGTTAAGACCAACAGCCGCTACACCATATGTAGCAATAATAACTTTGTTAGTACCTTCCTTAATCTCGTCGTATGTTTCTTTTCTGTCTTTAACCTTAACTGTGCCACTAACAAATGTGCTACCAGGAATAAGCTCTGCTAACTGTTGTCCTGCACTAATTCTATCTACTAATATTAAAGTATTGCCTGACTGAGAAACTGTGTTTAATAATTTGCCTATATATTCTAATCTATTACTATCTGTTACTAGATATTTTAATTCTGATTGATAATCTCTGTGTTCAACAACATCGATTAACTGTACTACATTAACATGACATTCAGCAAGTACGCCTTTGTCTTGTAATTCTTTTGCAGTAATATGTCCAATAACTGGTCCAATACTTGCATGTATACTTTCAAACTCAAACTTTTCTTTTGGAATAGTTCCAGTAAGTCCCCAACGTATTGGAGCATTACGTAAGTTTTGTGTAAGTAATTTTTTTAATACTTCTGCTTTTGCTTGGTGTACTTCGTCAATAATAATTGTGCTTACACCTTCTAAAAATTCAGCAAGACTCAGCACAGCAGAACCATCTTTAGTTTTCTTATCTAAGATGTTTAAGCTCTGCCAAGTACAAATAGTATGAGTCTTGCCAAGTTGTTTCCTATCACCAAAGTATACACCGACGTCGAGTCCACAGTTTATATAATCCTCTTCCGTTTGTTCAACAAGAGATTTATTTGGCACAATTACAAGACTACGTCCGTAAGGCTCACTGATATGACTTAATGTTGCTGTGGTAATAGTTTTACCTGCACCAGTTGCAATCTGTTGCAAGCTCTGCGGATTATCAAGGAAGTTGTTGATGGCTTCAACTTGGTAATCACGTAGAATAATGTCTTCACCTTCTGCAGGGTGACCTTCGGGCCATTGGATGCCTTGATCCTTCCAGTAATCTTTTGTTACTGGGGTGAAGTTTAATTGAATAGGATGTCTTTGATCTACAATGTCTACTATTTCAACATTTTCTTTTTGTAATATTGAAACTACTGTGTCTAAATGATTAACATAACCTGTACCACCTATACCAAAAAATGCAACCTTGCCGTCCCAACGACCTAGTTTATATTGCGGCATATACCTTGCATATGGTACTTCAAACTTCAATGCATTTGATAATTTACGGCGTACATCTACATCTAAACCTTCTAGTTTAATGTTTACTTCGTCTTGTATTATTAATCTACAACTCATATTTTTTCTACTGTACTTCCTCTCCAAACTACATCGTTGTCGTAATGCATTACTAAATCAAGAGCACCTAAATAAGTTTCTATCTTAGGTGGTTGCCTTGATTCAGTTGTAATGCCTGTGATCGGCACCCAGTCAGATGTCAATAACGGTTTTGGAACTTTATTATTACTAATATACACTATTTTGGTATTTTTGTCAACCGGATTGTTTAAATTATTCTCTTTGATATAGCGATTAAACTCTACTGCATCAGGTTCTTTATTTTCTAATCTAAACATAACAGACATATTATCACTTGGTATGATTCCGTTAAATGCTCTATTAAATTCGTAAAGCTCGTCTCTTGCATACTTTTCATTTAGAACAATTACTAATGGAAAGCGAAATAATTCTAGTATAGTTTCTACTAAATTATGAATAGTAAATTCAGATGGCTTAACTAAGACGTGTGTTTGTTCTCGTTGAATTAATCGTTTAGTTAATGGCAGTAAAGATTTTAAAGTTTGTTCTAAGTCATTTTGATCAAAGTGAGATAGGCCTAGTAATTCTCTTCTATCATAAAACTTATATAAGTTATTAGGCGTTGGTTCTCCTAACGCTGACACAACGTAGTTAACACCGTTCTGATGTAAGTTCTTAAGATTAAAATTATATATACCAGGAATATAGTCATTCTTGTTTTGCATTATTTCTGTTATTTTCCTATGTTGGTTAAGTAATTGCTCTTCAATATCAAAGTGCGAATTTTTAAATTCTTCTATTATTTGATAGATAGCAGATTCAGTTAGTTGGAACGAATGTACCTTTTCAATTTTATCGTATCCAAGATGCACAACTTTGTTTTTTAGATTTTCTTTTTTAGCAATTAATTTTTTACTAAAAACAAATCGTACACCAATATAAGGTTCATCCTGCCCGTTGTCAATTACTTTGATCCATTTTGCTCGATCTAACTTTCTTAACGGAACCCTTAATGTTTTAATACACTCATTAAGATCTATATTATGTTCTACAAATTGTGATCGATATGTTCCTGTTAATTTTTCTTTAACGGCTTCATATTGACGATCTGTAAAACCAATACCTCTAAAAGTTTGTCTAGCAATACTACCTAGAAAATTAACATCTGGCGATTCAACATCGAACTTAGGACCTGTATGTAGTCCTATTAATAACTCTAAGCAATCTTCGCAAGTTTTCATGGGCATAGTTCTCCTCAACTAATACATATATTTTATAACAAAATGCTTGTAAAGTCAAGAAGATAATTGGTTTAATAAGTGATTTAACGGAATACCTTGTGCTATTTCATCTATAGTATGTTCAGTGTGTGCATACTCTTCAAGCCATTCTTGTCTTGCACCCATGTGTGGATTTTCAATATCTTCTAATGGTGCATTAGCAACATTCCATGCTAAACTTGATGGTCCTACAAATGCAGGTACACCGTTTATAATACTGTGTATGCCTGGATTACTAGACCAACTTACTGTAGCCCATATGTTGTCAAACTTCATATCAAAGTCGTCATATGTGCCTGTAAGTTTACGTGGGTCTTGCCTTAATACGTTTTTAAATTCGTGTTCTATATGGGGCAATGGACATCTAGGATGAGGCCTAAATATTATAGGACGATTTGTATATTGTTGTATTTCTGTAATAGTCTTTTGAACCCATTGGCTCATTGGAGGCATGCCTGCCCATTGCAGACTCTTGTCGTGTTGCCCACAAATAAGAATATATTCGCCTTCAGTTCGCCAAGGTTTAAGTTCTAAGCCAAAGCGTTCAGCACGATTACTACCTCGAGTAGCGTTGCCAAAATAAGCATCTTTGTTAATGCCATTTAATCCAACCTTCCATGTTGTGCCTCTTTTTATGCCGCCTACTTCTAATACGATAACCGGTCTATCTAATAAACGATTCTGTTCCCATACCGTCTTGTTTTGTGCCATTCGTCCGTTCCATAGAACACTCCATATAACGGCAACGTCATAGTTTTCATAATGCGACATAACTCTATAGGGCTCATTATATATGACTGTATGGCCAGCGTCGGTCACACTTTTGGCAAATGCTTCAAAAATTGGCTTGCTATTTAGTGCGCCATAATCAGTGTAGAGACAAAAAATCATTGTTAAATACCTTATATAGTATTTAAGAGGATTAACGAATGACTGACATAACTGTGGTTACAACTTTTCACCAACCAGGACTAACATTATACGGACAAAGATTTTTAGATAGTTTTGCAGAAAAAGTTGATAGTAGAATTAAGTTACTGGTATATGCTGAGGACTGTAACCCTATAAATCCTAATCCAGAACAGATTACGATACTCAATGCAGAAGAAGCATTACCTAAACTAAATGCTTTTAAAGAGCGTTGGAAAGATGTACCTAAAGCAAACGGCATACCTCCAGAAGATATTAAAGCACGTAGACCGCGTGATCACCATAAAGCATTTAAGTGGGACGCTATACGCCTTGCTAACAAGACATATGCTGTGTATGACGCTTGTGAACGCTCTAAGGGCTGGTGTGTGTGGATGGATGCAGATACGTTTGTACACAGTAATTGGTCATACAATGAGTTTAAAGAATGCTTACCAGATAATCAATGGATCACATATGTTGGTCGAGGCAAAGGATCACAGACATGGCCAGAGTGCGGATTTTATGGAATGAATCTTAATCATCCTGTGTGTCACGAGTTCTTAAAAGAGTTTGAACGTGTATATGAACAAGCAGAAGAAGGTATATTTTTATTAGAAGAATGGCATGACAGTTTTGTGTTTGGTAATATTCTAAATAGATTTAAATCAGACTTTCCTAATGCATTTGATTACAGTGCAGAAATGTATCTTCGAGAAGCAAAAACAGGCGGTGGTGGACATCCGTTAATTAATACTATACTTGGTAAATGGATTGATCACATGAAAGGTGATCGTAAAAATACAGGAAAAAGTTTACCTAAAGATATTATGGTTAATAGAACTGAGTCCTATTGGACTAGGAGATAAACTGTCTCATATGACGCCAACAAGATCCGTTTGTTAATTCACTAAATTTCCAATGCATCATACTAATACGTTGTAACCAACGTTCCCTATCATATTCTAATGGCTTTTCAATATGTTTAAAGTCTGTATTTGATACTTCAGAACACTGACTATTTCTTGGGTCAGTTAAGAAACAATGATAGCCGTTTATAATAGGCCCAACAGCTGCACTACTATTGTGATTAACTACTGCCCATGCATTAAGCATATCTTGTTCGTAAGGTGTACCAATCTTTGATATTGATATCGACGGCTGACCTTTTAAGTTAGCATGTAGAGTTTTTAAATAATTCTTTGCAAATCGATCACCAGGGTGTGAACGTATAATAATATGTCTATCTGTATAACGTCTTATATTAGCAATAGTCTTTAGTGCCCACGTTTCTACATTTAGTCCGCCCATACTCCAGCCGCCATTTCGTTGTAACATTAATACAATATGGCCGCCTGTTAATTTATATGGTTCTAATTTTATTCCTGTATCTTGAGATATTTGTGTCCACCGTGTAGGATCTATTTCGCTATCACAATATTCTCCTGTACTAGGAAATACGCCGTTAAAACTGTAACGTAAATATCCATGTGGGTTTGTTTTATCGTGATACAAAAATAAATTAGCATCTGCTGTAGCAGAATGTTTGCCAGTAAGTTTTTGTGTTTTTATAATTGTTTTACGTAGACGCAAATGCTCAGTAGTAGTTTTGTCATAGACCCAACCTTGAATCATACCAACGTCACAATCTATTAAGTTATTTTGATCATGCAAAATACCAATGTCGCCAGCGGCATTAACACCGTTAACAAATTGTCTTAACAATTCAGGTTTTTGCAGGTTTCTGTTTCCAGCAGGAACAGTTTTCAAATAACTTACAACTTTCATGAATTAAGTAACTTCCAGGCAGTGCCTGTTCTTAATTCTTGTGCTGTAAATTGACAGTATGATAAATGTGCCGCATACCTTATAACATCTTCTTTTTCAGGTACTTCTGGTCTTACAACATCACGTAAGTTATTACTACATAGTACTGAAGCTGCATTTGGTGCTAGTGCAATAGCAGGTATGCTATGTAGTACAGCTTCTGTTGCTGCAATACTGTTATACGTTACAAGGCATGACGCTGTATCAAGTGCGTCCCATATTGTATCTGTAGTAACACGTATACGTCTGTCTGGTTTCTTTCTAATTTCAATTGGTGCATTAGTTAAAGTTTTAATTGTGTCAACAGTATTCTTTAACCACTCGTCTAAGTTTTCTCCGTAAAACTTCATTACCTTTTCGCTTGGCGGACAAATTAAAATCTTCTTATTATTTTTTCTAGGCTTACGCCATTTCCAATTAAGTTTGCCAAGTCGATCTAAATCTCGATCAACAATAGGACCTAAGTTTTGTAGATTATTTCTTGTGACTCTGTGGTAGTCTTTACGTGATCCCGGTTGTAAATAACCTGTATCAATTGCATAATAATCCACTTTATTTTCTATACAATACTTTAATGCTTTCTGACTTCCACCACCTAGACCCCTTATAACTAAGGTGTTTTTAGTGCCTTCTTGCAAGTTGAACTCGCTAATGTTACCGCCACACCCTATAATGAAATCTTGCAAATAAGGATCATATTCTAATCCTTTCTTGTCAAGATCAAAGTCGTCTGCGCCGGGTGCGATAGCCGCTACTTTTACTCCCATTCTTTTCTCCGTTATATGTTTAATTGTTTCTTTTGATTTGTAAATTGCTTCTGTTGGGTCTATAAGATTTTGTAAATAGGCATTTAGTAATGTTTTAGTTTCTTTAGGCAATGTTAATTCGTCTATCTCAACTGTTCTATTTTTTAAGTCTTTTACTTCTTGAGTAAGTTCTTTAACTCTATCTTCGTACATAGCCGCTTGTGCTTCATACCATTCTTTACTAAATGGACAATTACGATATTGATCAAACCAAGGACCGCCTTCAGTGTAATGTAATGCTTTTGGTTGTCCGTCACGTACAGGCTTATACCAACCAACTAACCAATTCCATTCGTGACTAATCTTTCCTATTTTGTCATCAGTAAGCCAACTAAATCTATGCATATACTTGCCGTCTATAGTAGGATCGTTAACTAACTCTTTGTCAACAACTTTATTATCAGGATGACCGCAATTCCATAATACAGCACTTGACCAGTTTTTACGTGGATAGTTAAGTTGTTTTTGTCCGTCCATCTTTTCTCCTTCTTTAGGAGTATAGTCGTGATGAACACACATAACAGCATAATTATCATTAACCTGATCAAACAATTCTTTAATGTCTGTCAAGAATAAAAAGTCACAGTCAATAAACAATGCCCAGCCTCTGTGACCCATTAAGTCTGGAACTAAGAATCTAGTAAATGTAAATTCTGTACTAGCCAGTGCATCTTCTTCTCGCCAATACATATTATCTCTTACAAGATTATGTCTTTTTAACGGCACAATTTTAACTGGTACTGTTGCATGTTTTAGTATGCTTGCCTTACAAACCTCAAAAGCAATGGGCTCTCTAGAGTCCCAGCCTACATAAACTTTTAACGGTTTTTGTTTTTTTATTTTATCTTCGCTCAATGTCTTCCTCCACGCATTCAGTACCATACTGTATTTCAACTAGTGTTAACGGTTCTGTTGTTTCATTTGCTAACTGATGCCACATGCCTTGCGGTATATGTAAGCTCTCATGTGTTCTATATGTTCCATATAAATCTACATCAGTTGATGTATCTAAAGTGTAAACGGTTGCTGTACCTGTACTAACAAACCAATGTTCACTCCTGTGTTGATGCCGTTGCATAGATAATTTTTGTCCTGGATCAACTGTTAATTCTTTTACTTTTACTTCTTTTCCATTTTCATGTAACACTCTATAGTACCCCCAATTCCTATCTGTTTTAGGTTGTTTCCATTCGTCTAATATCCAACTACTACTATTTTGCTTGTCAGTGCCACCGACACCAAATACAAAATCTACATAAGGCATGTCGCCGTATGTTTTCATTTCTGGGATATTATCGTTAGTTCTATCTCCGCCGTTAGCAAAGATTACTTTAGTTCCACTACCGTGTGTACTTAACGTGTGGAAGATTGCATGACAAGCAGTATCGTCGCTGTCATTAAATCCAATTACTTTATCAACAATGGATAGTTCTTTGATGATAGAAATGCGTTCTTCGAAAGACATAAAAGGTCTGCCTTTCTTTCGAGTTAACCATTCGTCTGAGTTAACTCCTACAATTAGTTTTGTTCCTAATTTTTTTGCTTCTTTAAAATAAGCAATATGTCCGGAGTGAAGCGGATCAAAGCCGCCTGTTACTAATACGATGCGTTCCATGCTAGTATTTAGTGCGTACTTAATGGCAGGAACTATATTATGGTGTTATTCCCAACCAAATACGTAATCCTTTCTTACATTGGTAAGCTCAATGGCACCGTGGTCTTTTAAGAATTTACCTGCACAATAATTTGTATCTGGGTGTTGCTCACAAACTACAATTGGCTTATATTTTAATAAAGTGTCTATTGCACCTTTAAGTATTTCAAGTTCATAACGCTCACAGTCAATCTTAACTAGCCCGAACTTTGGTAAATCAATATCGTCTAGACGTCGAACATTAATAGATCCTTCTCCTTCGATAACATGACTAGCACCAGTATTATGACTGTCATACTTCATATCAATAGTTGAATTTTTATTACCTAATGCACACTTATGTATTTCAACATTTAATCCTTCTGTGTTTTTTTCTAAACAAGAATATACTTGTTCTAAAGGTTCAAATGCAATAACTTTATTAAATTTTCTAGTTAAGGGTTTAGCCCAAAGACCAACGTTTGCTCCAATATCTAAACACACATTAAAGTCAGTAACATGTTGATAAGCTGCTTCTCTTACATCATCTTGATATTCAGGAGGGCCACCTCGACGAACTCTTTTCTTAATCAGTCTTTCAAAATGGTCGTCAGTTGACGGCATCCAGTATTCAAATACTTGCTTCATAACTTTTCCATTATTACAATATATTTTACAACATTAATAGGTGGACCTTTTTTTGGTTGTGCAACATGATCCATTATGTCTTCGTGTATAATTTTCCAATCAGATATTGCTTGTATCTTACGTTTCCACCATTTAGGTTTTTCAATAATTAGATGTGCATTACGTCCGTCGCTTAATGTTTTCTTTGCAGGATGACATGCTATTAAATGATATTGATATCTAGTAGAACGCTTACATAGGTCTTGTAATGTTTCGTCAATTAGATGTTCTTCAACATGCTCTAGCACATCACTACTATAAGTTAATTCAACTTCTTCAGGTAAAGGATTTGGAAATGTTGCAGGATCAAATGTATGTAAAAGAACATTAGGATATTGATTTCTAATGTATTCGCTAGTGCCGCCTTTACCGGCACCAAAGTCTAGAAAACTTTTTATATTTTTTTCTTCAATTAACTTATTAACTACTAAAGGTATTCCTTTAGTTACTCCAAAAGTTTTTTTATTGTGTAGTATTTTTAGTTCTTCAACATATTCATTAGAATGTGCCATTCAATCTCCATTTCATTATATAACACCTATTAGTGCATTTTTAGATCCTACGTTTGCTAGTTTTCTATATTTGAGATCTCTAAGCAGTTCCATAACAATATTTTTTCTATAACCAAATCTTTCAGCGTGGCCTTTTTGTTCGTATAGTATAACAGGTTTAAATTTTTCAATTGTTTTTATTCCGCCCTTAACAACTAAAGGCTCGTATCCTTCAACATCCATTTTAATAAAGTCCACATTTCCAAAATTGTAACTGTCTAATGTTTTTATTTTAATAGAACCTTTTGTATCTTTATCAACATGTGTTCTAAATGTGCTTAGAGGGTCAAAGTCTATTGCTACTTCTTTTTCTTTATCACCTAAACCGCAATTATATATATTAACATTTCGAATATCAAACTTTTGCATATTTTGTTTGAAACATTTGTTCAGTTCAGGAACTATTTCAAAAGAAGATACTTGTTCAAAATATGGCGACATGTTGTAAGACATAAGTCCATAATTTGCACCAATGTCAATTCCGTGACGCATGTTTTCACAAAAACTTAATGCTATATCAAGTTGTTCTTTTTGATATTGTAGTACGTTTTCGGTTCCTTGAGCTCGGATTGCTCTTTTTAAGGTTCTGTCACCTTTTAGAACAGTCCAATTTTGGAATTCGTCGAACATTAAGATCTCCTAGTGTATTATGTATATTTACCAACCAGGATTATGTAAGAGAATATTAAAGGCTTGCGTCTTCCATGCCTGCTACACGTAGTTTAACAACATTAGTAATCTGCCATTGTTTTTGATCAAGTCCTTTAAGTAAACCTAACCATTTGTTACGCATAAGTGCAAACTCATTAATAATTTTTTCGTAGTCAACAACGTCTGCCTCACCGTCTACGTATTTTTCAACGTCACGGCTAGACAGAGCTCGTTGATAATTTTCAAGATATTTTTTGAAAAAAGAACTACGCAATCTGCGTAGTTCAATATTAAGATAGTTTAGTATGGCTTCAATTTCTTGAAGTTGGTTAAAACGATGTTCAACAATACCTGGCATTTCTGATGCTGCTTTTTCAACGTTGCCATATAACTTAACTTCAGTTTTGGCCTCGTTTAATTCTTTTTCAAAAAACGCTACAGCGTCAGGAATCTTGTTAATGTCTCTTGATACTTCGCTATACCAACCCATACTAACCCCAGTCTTCTTCTTCGTCTAGGATGTCTGACTCTTCTATATCGAGATAGTAGTTAATTGCTGTGTCTAGTTCAGAATCCGTACCCATTGCTTGAGCTAAAGTATCGTCACCAACACCATAGTCTGCTAATAAATCAACAAACCTTTCTGCTGCTTGATCAACACTTTTCTTGTCAAGGTACTCTTTGAACACTGTCCAAACTTCTGCAATTACTGCTTCGTCATCAAATCCGTGGCTCATATTTACTCCTCAGTTAATACTTCTTCTGGTAGATCTACATCTTCCTCTTTCGAGGTATTTACCACAGAAGCTTCTTGAGTGATGTGATCAGACATAACTTTGTCTAATAAATCGCCATTCCAATTTTTACGATATTCGAGAATCTCTTCTCCATCCATAGTAACATATTTTAATCTGTTACCTTGCTTTTCGATAACACCTTTTGCTTCAAAAAGTTCAACAACGCCACTATAAGGATTCATACCTGTTTCGTATGGAATCTTAACTTGTACGCCTTCGAACGGTTTTGCATAACGTGTTTTCATTACTTTACAGCCAGCACGGATACCCATAACTTGACTGATCTTGTTACCATCTGCATCTTCTTTGAGCTTTAACTTCTTCATTGCTACAACAATACTAGAAGCGTATATAAAGCCCTGTCCGCCACTTATTTTATCATCTGGATCAAACATATCCTGCGATGCATAAGTGTGATTAGTACAAACTAAACCTACGTTATGTGCGCCGATCATGTTAACAGTATTTCTAACAAGTGCTGTTAGTGCTTTAGGCTTACGACCCATATCACCTTTCATGTCACCCTTGTTAAACTGATCAACATCGGTTGGTGTTAGTAGCATACCTAGTGAGTCAATTACAAACAATACTTTAGGACGATCGTCCTCATCCATTGCTTTGTAGTCTATCATAAATGTTGAAATAGTTTTTGCAACATCGTCGATCATACTCATACTTAATTTAAGTAATTTCGACTCATCACAATCAACACCTAGTGCTTCTAACCATGCTTGGTCAAGTGCATTTTCTGAGTCAATTAAAACTACATAAATGCCTTGTTCTTGTGCGTGTCTTACAATATTACCTGCCGCAAAATAACTTTTACCTGCGCCAGACTCTCCTGCAAACACTGTTACCTTACCTAGCGGAACACCTTTATTAAAGTCGCCACTAATAAGATAGTTTAGTGCATATGAGCCAGTGCTTACCCAATCTGTTGGATCGTTAAAGCCGCTACTCATACCTTGAATAGACTTAGTTAAGTCTTTTCTAAATTTACTTACGTCAAATGATTTAGCCATTGTATCTCCTATATTAAAGTTTGCTTCTATTAGCGTTTGGAACGTTGACAGGTAAACCGTGAATCTCTGTTCTCGAGTTTGCTAATAGAAGCATGTTTGCTAGCCGTTGTTTTGTCTATTACGGATCATTGCAAGTATATCACTTGCGTCACCGCCACCTGCTGCAGCCGCTGGTGCTGTTGCTGGTGCTGGCTCTGGAGTTGCTTCTGCTACTGGAGCAGCCGCTGGAGCCGGAGCACTTTGACTAGTTGCTGTTGCTTCTGGAGAAGCCGCCTTTGTAGGATCACCTGTACGTGCAGCCATTCCGCTTGGACGGAAATAGTTGCTCCAACGATCAGGATCATATGCTTCACCATCTACTGATGCTTCAAACATTTCTTTAATTACCTTAACAGCCACTTCATCTGGCTTTTTAGGAAGGAAGTCTGAAAAGTTAAACAGACCATTAGTGTTAATGGCATTCATTTCAACATCTGTCAATGGACGATCTCTACGTGCCCAATTACTTGTGCTGTAGTCTGCGTATCCACCTTTAGATGTTTTGTTAAGACGGAAGTCTACACCAGCAGTATAATCTGTTGGTAATTCTTCCATATCAGGGTCCATTAGTGCCGCTTTAATAATTTGGAAAATCTGTGGTCCAATAATAAAACGTCTAATAGGGTTTTCTGGCGTACTGTCGTCTGCCAATGGATTGTCTGTTACAAATCCTTGGAATACGTATGAACGCTTCTTCCAATACTTACGACCCATGTCTTCTAAACTTGCGTCTTTAAACCAAGGACGTACCTCAGTTAGTACTGGACAGCTTTCACCGTACATTTCCATACATGGTACTTGTACCTGTACTGGACGTGAGTCAGTCTCACCTTTAATACCCGCGAATGGAAGTTTAATCATCAAACGCTCTTTCCAGAAGAAAGTGTTTGACTCATCTCCATCAGGAAGGAAACGTAGAGTTGCACTCTCGCCTTCTTTGATATTCCAAAATGGGTAAATTGCGTTGTCGCCGCCGCCGCTTTGCGAACCACTTGAACGTGATTCTTGTTCTTTCAGTTTTGCTCTGATTTCTGCTAGTGATGCCATAATTTAATGCCTCCTATATGCCTTATATGGTTTTATGTGCCTAGTTAAAGTGTAACACATGTAGTACATGTTACACTCTTTTATTTATAAAGTCAAGTATTTTTTTGACTTTATTTTGAATCTTTTACGATTCAAATTCTTTGCCTAAAGTCCTGCTAAGTCTCTAATTCTGCTTAGTTCAGGTGATTGTATTTCGTCTTCTTGTTCTTTGTAGCCCATTACTTCTGCTACTTTATTATTAATTGCTTCAATAAATTGTTTTGCAGGTGTAATGTAGTTTTCACCGTAATCTTTTTCTACCATTGTTAATACTGCTGTTTCGCCTTTTGGAAACTGTCCAGTTTCTCTATCAAAGTAACTTAGTATGAACTCGCCTAATGGTGTCTTTTGTTCTTCTTTTTCTAACTTGATCTTTTCGCCATCTGGACCATCAATTTCATCGCCCTTTTTCTTGCCACTGTCTTTTGCTTTCTTCACAGCGTGTGCGTATGCATTACCTTCGTCCATATTATCGATCATTTGTTCAATAACACCTTGGATAATATCATCTCTATCGTCATCAGCATGTAAGCCGTGTTCCATACCGTACTCGGTAATTTCTTGATCAAGTTCTTGATCGCTTATGCCCATTGCTGTTGCTAGTGCTGGTTCACCACCTTTTTCATATGCTGTCATAAACTCGTCTGCCATCATATCTTGCTTGCTTGGCTCTGACTGTGGGTCAAAACTTTCATCTGCAACATGTACTGATACCATATCGTCACCGTTGTTAAGTCCGCCTTTTTTAACTTTTACGTGTTCTTTGCCGTACTTTGCTACAGCTTCTTCTGGTGACATACTAGTTTGCTTCCACTTCATTTCTGCTTCACCAAACTGACCCATCATTTCTTCAAAGCCGTTTTCTAATTGTGATTCAAAGTCTGGCTCCATATGATCGTCACTACCAAACGGATTATCTGCACCTGATAAACATGCTTCAAGTGCTTGTCCGCCAAATGCCATCTTATCAGCAGCGGCTTTTAATTCTTTATCACTTGCGCCTTTTTCTTTCATTGCACATAGCTCATCAAAGTTATCTTGTAACTCGTCTCTTACTTTGCCTTCGTATACAACATAGCCTTCTAAGTCTGTTGGACCTAATTCTTTTGCACGAGTATTTTCACTTACTAAACTATAAATGTATGGGAATACATCTTTAAGTTCTTCGTTAAACTGACGGATAGTTAATTCATCAATCCAATTTTCTGCAACATCTTGTGGTACTTCTGTTACTTCAGTTTGTTCAAAGTTTTCAAATGCTTCTGTATAGTATGCTTTCTTTTGTAAACTTTCGATTGTCTTTTTAACTGTTGATAAACGTTCTTTAACAACATCAACATATCCAGCTAAACTTTCAGCCATTACATTTGAGCGACCCATGTAATTTTTAAATTTCTTTAACTTAGATAGTTCTTCACTTAGTCCTACAATATGTTTACCAAAATCATCATAAGCATTACCGCCTTCAGCAACGTGTCTTGCCATTGCTCTAGCACCATTGATATGCTTGTATGGATACTTGAATCTTTCTCCTTCAGCACTTTCTATGTAGATGCTTTCAACATTCTGTGTTCTACCTGCAGCTCTTTCTTGGTTAACTGCCTGGCTATGACGTAATACAAGCCTTGCGCCATCAAAGTCTTGATAACTTAATCTACTTGTACCGTAAAGTTTTCCTTCGCTCATTGTTTTTTCCTCTATACGGTTATTTGCTAAAAATTTGTAATCTCTTCTATTTAAGTTTGATTTATTAATATCTCTGGTATCAAAGTTCAGCATACGCTTTTTTGCAAATTGCCTTAATTCCTTTAAAAAATTATACCAACTTTCTTTAGTAATACTATCTTCGTTAGTAACTAGTCCTTGATTATATACTACTGATACTGCTTTATCTTCTAAACTAATGGATACTTTTCCTACAGCTCTGCCTTCAGATATAAAATCAAAGTCATAAAATCTTGCCTGTTCAGGTGTTGTAGTTACATTACCTTCACCATCGCCAATAGTAACACTTGGAAAGCGTCCTCTTATTTTATTAAATAATTCTTTGGCTACTATATTTAATGTTTGCATATTGTATTTATCAACTCTTTAATAGTTTGAGCTAATGAAGATTGGCATTGGCGGTTCGTAATCTTCATGGTCTTCTGCTTGGTTAAATGTGTTATATATTCTTGGATCCCAGTCTTTTAGTACAGCCATCATTCTAATTGCTAAAAGTGTTGCACTTATTAAGTCATCTGATGCTCCGGGTTTTGCCTGATAACTTGACCCTGATGCAATATAATTTTTAAGTTCTGATATAAGAGGTTTACTAGATACAGACATCTTTTCACCTTCTACCATAGTTTTTAGCCTACTACATGCAGTAATCTTTGTACCATGTGTAGTGTTAAATCCTTTTCTAAACTTACGTACATGACCTTTACGCATAGGTTCACTTACAAATAACCCCGGTATGTTTTCTTCCCCGAAGTCGTTAATAACTAGTAATGCAGCTTCACCTATACCATTATTTTCTACAGACCAGTAAATGCCATTAGTATTTCCTGTTTCAGTTTCTATGTACTTACAAATATCAGCAAGTACTCTAATTTGCCCAGGTATTGCTGTTTGATTATGTTGCCATTCTGCTACTTGTTTATAACTTGGTAGTTCATATACTTCAATAGCTGCATTGTCGCCACCTGTACCCATACTAGGATCAAGTGCAACTGCATATGTAAAATCTGGTGATGGCTTACTGTACCATCGTGTTTGACCCATGTTTAGTATTGGACTTTGACCTTCCATGTTTGCCAAGTATATACTGTTAATAAGTGTTTCATCAAATACTAAGAATTCACAGCCGTATTCACGTCTAAACTTTTCTTCGCCAATACGTCCAATTTCTGCTTCTTTCCATTCTTCGTCTCTATCTGGATGTTCTTGCCATTCTGCAACAAAACTATGAAAGCCGTTTATGCCTACATCTTGTTCGTTACCGTGTGAATCAAATTTATCTTCTGCTTGTTTCCAAATAGTAGCAAATGTATCTTCATCACTATTTGGTGTACTTGTAATAATAGCACGACCACCTGTTGCTAGTGTAGGTGATATTGAAGTCCAAAATTCTTCTGCAATATTAGGTTGCACAAATGCAAACTCGTCACAGTATAGTAATGATATGGACATACCACGTCCAGTATTTCCAGTAGTTGTTTGGCTTACAATTCTACTACCGTTTTCAAATTCAATTGAGCCTTTGTTGTATGAGGTAACACCTGCACGTATGTGATCTTCGCACGTTTCATATATGTAACGTATACGTGCCATAATCTCTTGAGCACCTGTATATTTGTGGGCCGCAATTAGTATAGTCTGATCAGGTACAAACATTGCATACCATGCAAGATAGATAGCCGCACAAGTAGTCTTACCTGTTTGTCTTGGCATCATATTAATATTAAATCTATAACTATGATATGAATCCATTAAGCGAAGTTGATATTCGTAAGGATCAAATAAAAGTTTACCTTTTACAGGATGCTGTATGTACGCAAACTTACGTGCAAAGTACATATACCCATCATCAGGGTCCATGCATGCCTGCAGGTCTTGTATCTGTTCTTCGTTGAACGTTTCTTTTTGATTTGCTTTTTTGGTGAGGACACCATCTAAACTCTTACTCATAGTAGTATTTAACCAATTATATCGTCATAGTAGCCTGTATCGAATCTTAAATCAAACAGTTTGCGTTTGTCTTGTTGTATTAGTATAGGAACTGGAGAAGCATAATCACCGTGTGTAGGTTCGCTCCATAACCATTCATACTTCTCGCTTACATCAACTTTTTTACAAAGTTTTTTAAGACGCCTACGATTATATCCTTTACAAATATATATGATGGCTTGATTATTATCTAGTTCTTCTATTTCACCGTTCCAGTATCTTACTTTTATTTCGCCCTTTTTCCATGCCGCTCCGCTCCACGGGCACACAGGCTTTATGTGTTCAAAATACTTGGTCCAATCTGTCATAAAAGTATTTACAGAAAAAAATAGGCTCCTAAGAGCCTATTTGGATTTATTAAAATTTAATAAAGTTGTTACTTACAACCGCATGATGCACATGCCATTAATTTCTTTTTGCCTGGTTTGCCACATTCTGGACAATCCATTTCTTTAATATCTTCAGTCTTGCCACGGCCTCTGCTAGCCATTACTTTTTTCTTTTTGCCACGTCCACGTCCTTCGGCTGCCATCTTTTCGTTTAATGCTGCCCAAAGCTGCTCTTTTACACTAGTGGTTTCAACTGTTTGATGTATTGCTGGATCTTTTGCACGGATTGCACCTTTTGGCTTTTCTCTATTAATGCCGCCGGATAAATCTTTAGTCATGTATTTGTGATCTCTGTATTCTTCATCTGGCTCATTGTCCCAGCCTTCAGTTGCTTCGTCATCTGTTAACGAATCACCTGCCGCTGCACCTGTCAATGCTCCTAATGGTCCGCCAAGCATTCCGCCTGCTACGCCACCTGCAACAGTACCTAGAAATCCTTCTTCTGAATCATCATCGCCTGGTACTTCATCTTTACCTGGCTCTTCTGGATCATCAATGTCTTTATCTGTACCAAAGTGTTCATGACCTTTTCCATCATGTGGTTCGTCAATCATACTTCTAAATTTTTCCATGTCGCCACGCATTGGTCCTGATGCTTCTGAATCACCTTCAACTTCACCAATACCTGCATTTTTCATCATGTCGATCAAGTCAGCAACATGTTCTTTGCCGCTTGCATTTAAACTTATGTTCATACTTACAGGGGCACCTGGATTTTCCGGATATCCCATTTCATTTACAACTGATTCGTTCAACTCTTGGGTTGATTCAATGTTGTCCATTTTTTGAATTAGATCTTTTAAATCCATTTTTAACTCCCTATTACGCTTTTAGCGTTTTCTTTTTGTTCTACGTCTTTTACTATTTCGCCAGTTTGTGCTGACTCTGTAGGATCCATGTCACGCTCTTTACGTGCAACTTCAAGTTCTTTAAGTAAGTCCATTACTCTATTACCTGCAACTTCATTTTGAGCAGATGGGCCGCCCATATCTTCTTGTGTTAAGATTGGCTCATATTCGCCTTCTGGTTTAGGTTGTTGGTATTCTTCTTGTGGCTCGTTTGGATTGCGAACAATAAAATGACCTTGGTCTATGCCACAACACTTTGCTAAGTATTCTTGCAATACTTGTACTGTTGTTGGATAGTTTAATTCAACTTCAAAATATGTTACTTCTGTATTTTGTAGTTGCGGAAAATCTAATGGTCTTTCTTGAATTGGAGTTTTCTTGCCTGCTGACATATTTACAACATCATATTTCTTTAATGCTGTTTCCATAGAGTCTACAAAGCCTTCGGGTAATGTACCTGCTACTCCTATTTTAAAAGGATATGTTTTTTTTGATTCTGTTAAAAATTCTGTAAAAGATTTCATCATAGTATTTCCTATCTTATATATTATTTATCCTTATCAATGCCTTTTAGGCGTTCTAGTAGGCTGTTCCTATCAGTTACAACAAAGCCTTCACCATTAACTACATCGCCTGTATCTAAGGTATCTTTATCTTGTTTTTCTTTTTTAAGTTGTAATTCAACCATTTTCAACTTATTATTAAGTTTTGCTACTTTAGCATCTAATCCTGTCTTAAGCATTCCGCCTGCTACTTCAAATACACGACCACTATAGCGTGATTCAACATTCATGCCAAGATCCATTAAGTCCTCATATGCTGTTAATGCACGATCTGCAATATCATTTAATTCAGTATCTGCTTTTTCACCTAAGCCTTTTACGGCAGGCAATGCACTAGCAATTTTATCAAACTCTGCTATATCACGGAATGTTTCTTGTTGTTCAACAACCGCTGTCTTTGCCTTTTGCTTTTTTGCATCATCAATAATTTCTTTTGAATCTGGCAAATTTAATAAGTCTTCTAATTTTTTAGTCATTGGATCTTTCCATTATATGCTACTATTATTTATCGTCTTTTGCCACTGTGGAAAATATCCTTTTCAGAGATTATTCTAAAACGTATACCTTTACCTTTACACCACTTACTAGCAGCTTCCCATTTTGCTTGATTAACTATCCAAGCAGCTTGGTTATGACGACTACGACCTAATTTTTCAAATACAGTTTGATTTTCGGGTTTAACTTCTATTAGTTCAACTTGTTGTCCACCTTTTCTACCAGTATACACTATAAAAAAGTCCGGAACATATATTGTGTGTTTACCTGTTAGTGGATTTCTATAAGGAATTTTAATGGCTTCACTAGCCCATTTTTCAACACTTGAATGCTCATCGCAGAATTTCATAAAAGCAAATTCCCAACTACTTCTATAAGTAGGAGTTTTGTTTCCTACATACTTCTCTGGATATTTTGGAGTAAACTTGCCTTGTGCAAAACGGCCCATAATGTTACTCTACAATGTTTCTTCGTTCTAACTTTTCCGAAACTGACGTTGATCTGAAACCAAGTGTACTTACTTTGTTTCGGTCATAGTTTAATATTTCAGCAACTATTTCGCTTAATTGAATTTTTGTTAACCCTTTAAGTGTGTCAATTATTTCAAATACATTAACATTATCAATTTTAGCTTGTTGTAATATAACTGTTGCTGTACTTCTAGCCGCTAGTTTTTCAAAACCTTTATTTTCAAAAAACCCAATAACAGCATCGACTTGATTGCTAGGATATGATATTGCTTCTGTAAAATATTGGTCAAAGAACTTTTTAGTTCCGTCTGCAGAGTCATTTGATTGTACTGGTATGTTACTAGACATTAGATATTATTCCTTGTGATTCTCTATAAGAAGATACTATTTTATTACTAACAGAAAGAACCTTAGGATCTCCCTCAGCAATTTTTTCGTCAACTTCTTCTTTGATTGCATTTTTCTCTTGAACTGTTAATGTTTCATAAACACTTAGTCCAACTGCATTACCCACTGAAAGCCCTGCTACTGTTGATGCTACTACTCCGGTAGCAACTAATTGTTTTGCTACAGCATCTTTTAAGATTGGTGTGTCCTCTAATTCATTTTGTATTTCTACATTAGATAACTGTTTATTTTCTTTAGATGTTACTAACGGTATTGCTTCTGTAGCGTTATTCTGTCCTGTTCCACCACTCTTTGGAAAACTAGAATTTGCTAATCCGCTTACATTTGCTCCAGTTGCCGCTGTTAATGATTTACCTAATACACTGTATCCTTCGTTACGTACACCTTCTTTAGTTAATTTTTTAGCATTTTTAATTGTATTTGTTGCTTTGATTAATGTTCCTAATCCAACATTACCGCTACTAAGATCACTAAACACACTTGCGCCACCTGCTAATACTCCGCCTGCGCCAAGTAGACTAGCAGCTCCGCCGCCTGCAATACTAATTGGACTTGGAGATGTATCATAATGTTCTGTACCAAATCCTACAGGAGCATTACCTTCTTCAACAGCACCTGTACTATAGAATACTGATTCATATAATATTTGCATTGTATTTTGTGAAGTTTCGCCACCTGCGGACTGATCCATTGTATCATGTTGGAAACTACTAATAATAGGATTAACTAATGTATATGTTACATATTGATGTCTAGCCATTTGGCTTATTTGAATACTATTAAAGAACGGTGCATACGAATTATTATCAAATCCGTATCTAAATGCATTTAGTGCTTTGCCTTCATATGTGTTATGTGGCATAAACCCTGTTGATGTTTGATTAGGTTTACCTGCAGCATCTAAACTTCCTAAGTTGCCGTCTACAAAATAATATCTATAATACGATTCCCAAAGGTATGTTGTAAGACCCATATTGTCATCGTGAAATGTAATGTTAATAGGATCATAGTCTAATCTAACTTGTAAATTTTTCTTACGATTGTATTTGTTTTTAGTTTCTGTTGTAACATTATACTTTGGTAAGTCTGCTGTTTTGACTAGCATGTTAACTTCTAAGCCATGCTTTTTATCAAAGTTAGGACGAACCTTTTTAATTACTTCTTCATTTAAATTAAATGAAACATGATACAGAAACTTAGTTTTAGGTGCTAACCTAAAGTTATCATCTGTGTATAGTCGAGAAGCATGACGGTAGTCCGCCATGTCACCTTTAGGGTTTAAAGCCCCACTTACTAAATTATCTAGAAATCCGCCAAACTTGCTCATACTAATATTTATCCAAGTGAATTATATGCGTAGATAAAAAAAAGGGACCTATAAAAGATCCCTTCTTCAAAGATTTTAATTACAATTACTCTTAGCTTACGCCAGTTGTAGATGCAATAGCTGCAACTGATCTGCCAATAGCAGTACCAACACCGCCTCCGCTAGCGCCTTGAGTCTGTATAGCGTTATCGTATTTGATAGCTAGTGAAACTGTAACTGGCTCATTAGCACTGTATGCTAATGTGTTATAGTTTGCACTTTCTAAATAACAACCGTATACTTCAAAAGTTTCTAACACAGTCGGTTCAAAGTTACCGTTACCACCGTCTAGTACTTCGATCCTAGTTACGAACTTATAATCAATTCCGCTTGCAGCACTTGATTGCTCCATAAAGTCGAATTGCTTCTGTAGTTGTTCGCCGACTAATTTTTGAACAGCACCTGTTGCATCGTCTCTTAAGTTCAATGTAATAGCTTCCCAAGTATGTTTACCTGCTAGGTATACTCTTGAGTTGTAAACGTCAATCGTCATAGTTTCGAAGCTAACGTTTGGTCTAGTAACATCAACAACTTGTTTTGTTAACTCTGTAACTTCCCCTGCACTTACACCAAAGTTCTCCAAGCTCACTCTAAAGCGATATTGAAGTTTTGGCATTAACAGTCCTTGGTTGGAAGAACTGTTATCACTTGCTAGTGGAACTGTAATTTTTGATAGTGATGAAATAGCCATTTAATTTGCTCCTGTTATAATATTATTTATCATTTTTACAAGCCTGCTATCTCACCAGTATTTTTCAATCTCAGTGGAATGTATATAAACTCAACTGCTTTAACTGGTTCAATCGCTATATCTAAATAAAGCTCGTTTCTGTCAATTCTGCTAGGTGTATTGTTACTTTCGTCACATACAACTAAGAAGTCATAAAGTCCTCTTGAACCAACTAGCTCTAAACATAAACTTTCAGCTGCTTGTTTGACTTGATCACGTGTGATCTTATCATTTGGCTCAAAGATATATGGTTTAGCAAGTTTGTTAAGTTGACTACGTAAGAATATTACAAGTCTAGCAACGTTAATTCTATCTAAAGAACTTGCACCTCTTGCACGAGTCTTTTGACCAAAGTTAACAAGACCTGCACCTGTAATAAACGTAATTGGGTTAATACTTAAACTATAAAGTGTATCACGTTGTCCTTCGTTCAACGCTACACTTACAAATTCGCCTTCTGCATCAATGTATCCTGTTGCTGAAGCGTTAGTAATACCACCACGTCTTGTACCTGCTGGTGCAAACCAAGGATAACTAACTTGGTCACTTAATGCAAGTGTTCTTAGCATCATATGACTTGGTGGAACAACTACGTTGTTACCTGCGTTATCGCTTGAGAAGCCCCATGGATAAAATACACCTAAGTATTCATCTCTGCTTACTAGTCCTGCATCATTATCTTCAACAGCAAGGTTAACATTTGAACCCCATTCGTTTAAAGATGTTGCGTCGGATTTTAGTTTAGCTGGTGAATCACCAACAATAAATGCTGTTAAGCCTCTATCATTGTTTAGTGAAATCATTTCTCCAATTAGTTCTGGATATCCTGGAGTTGCCATTAAGTTAAACACTCTTGACTCATCATCTCTAATTTCGTCATTACTGTTAACCATTGCTTGCATTGCTTGTACAACAACTTTACGTTGTGCTTTAGCACCAAAGCTACCTGAACCGTCATCTTGGTTAGCTGATTCAGTTACCCAACGGTGTGTGTAGTAAGAACTCATTGACTCATCACCAAAACGTCCATTGTCTAATGATGTATCAACATAGTTTCTAACAAATTTCTTAACATTAAATCCTGAACGTCTTGTGTTCCATAATAGCATTCCTTTTGGATAAAGTGCTGGGTCTGGAGCATCTGCGTCTAAGAAGTTGCTTGATAATAGGTCTTTAATCTCACCTGCTGCTGCACTGTTTGATCCTGCTGTGTTATAACGAGCGTCACCAAATAGTACACCGTCTTCAGTAGTTTGATCGCCTTTATCTAGTAATACCCACTTTAATGTAGAACCGTTATATTTGTAAATTAACGGATAGTTTTCTAAGTCTGCTGTGCTGACCCAAATGTCTCCATTTTTAAGTGCTGTACCGTCTGACTGTAATGTTGGCTCAGAAGCTGAAACTTGCGGTCCATTTGGATCAGTCTTGTCACCATCAGTAGCCGCATAAAACGGACTTGTTGAATCTAAGTAACCTACCCAAGTAGTACCATTGTGAATCATAAGGTCAACTTCGTCTACAATTGAATTGTACCAAAGTGTGCCATCTGCTGTTAATGCTGTTGGAGCATCTTCGCCTGCTGTATATGCTAATACTTTCCAGTTTGAAGCAACAAAATCATTTACTGTGTCGCCTGCTGGAGCAGCATATAAATTAGGTGTTCCTGAATTTGCATCTACATAAGCTGAATATCCAATAAGTGCTAATGCACCTCCTGTATCAGTAATACGGAAGTCTCCACCTAATGTGTGTTTAATTGAAACTTTGTTAGCAGTGTCAACAGTTGCAACAATGTTAGTAAATCCTGCACTGTTAATAGCACCTGCTAATACATCTGCGTCACTTGTAGCACCTGTTGCTGTAAATGATACAGTTTTTGCTGACTGTAATGCACCGTTATTTGCTAAAGTTTCTTGAATATCAAAAGCATAACTCTGTGCTGAAAGTTGAGCTGCTACAGCTGAACTTGTTATAACAGTTGCACCTGATGCTGCTCTTTCAAATATTTTAAAAGTTGCTAAGTTAACTGATTCTTCAGCTACGTTAGTTTGTACATACAATGAACCTGCTGCTAAGTTAGCACCGCCACCGCTTTTGTCTAGTGCGTATAATGCTGATTGGTTATTAGCATAAATTGGAGCACCAACTTGTGTCCATGTGCCAGTTCCAGTAGCATACTGTTTAACTCTAATACGAGCACCTAAATTAGGTTCAGTAGTTTTAAACCAAATACTTCCTGATGGTCTTGGAGTTGTATCAGTTGACTTATACTCTGGTACGCTTGTATGTGGAGCAGTTGTTAATGCTGGAATTGCATAAGTTCCTGCTGGAATCTTAACATCGTCTGCAAGTCCTGTTCCTTCTGCAATAATAATAGTTGCTGTTGAAGCACCTGTATTATAAAGCTCTAATTGGCTATCTACTACTGCCGCTGTAACGCCTGCAATTGATAAACCGTTAATATCGTTTACTACATCTGTTAACGCTGTTCCGCTTGATGTAACAGTAACACTGTTAATTGTCATTGTTACGCCTGAAGCAACACTAGCAACAGCTGAAGAACTTTTTACTGTAGCGTGACTGCCTTTCCAAGCTGCACTTCCAACTTGTACCCATGCACCGCTTGAATTTTTGTAAAACAACTTATTTACTGTTGTAGTTGCAACAACTACATAATCACCAATTTGGCCAACTGATGTTTTTGGATTTCCAGTTGCACTATTGCCAACTAGTTTAGTTACATCAGTGATAACAGTTGGAACTTTATTACTAAAAGTTTGTCCGCCTGTTGTAGTAGCTGAATTTGAATTCCATTCAAATATACCAAAAGTTGAAGTTTGTGTATCAAACCAACTTGTTCCGTCTGCTGGTGCAGCCGCTGGTGCTGTTGCTGATGCTTTTAATTCATTAAGGTCGATGTCTGCACGAACAACATATGCTCTGTTGCTAACACCAAGCATTGAATAAGCTGCTTGTAATCCGTACTCGTTAAGTTCTCCTGCGTGTACTGGATTGTTATTAGAATCTGTTATAAAAGTTGGGTCGCCAAAGGTTTCAGTAAGGTCGCGTTGCGAAGTAAGTAAGTATGGCTTACCTGCGTTTGCCTTAGTTGTTCCTGCTGCTGTCCCCGTGCCTGCGCCATTCAGTTTATCCTGGGCGGAAGCAACGAATATCATTGGTACGGTACCTGGTTCAGCTGGTGTGTAAAAGCTCTCGTCAATTACGCTGACCTGTACTCCTGGTGATGTTAATGCCATTTTGTTCTCCTATTAGGTATAAGTTGTTACTAGTATTTAGCATCTTAGTAAAAAAACAATGGCGAAAACACCACAAAAAAGGGACCAAAAAGGTGAGGTAAATACAAGTATGAGACCATTATGCGTTTGCGGACAAAGACCTGCCGCTATTAACTACAAAAAAGGTAATAAAACCTATTATCGAAAACGATGTGAACGATGTTTAAGGACAGGCGGAAAGAGTATCGGAGTTCCTAAATGGAGACAGTCGGGTTACGTTAAAAAAGATAAATGCGAAAAATGTGGCTTTCAGAGCAAACATCACGAACAGTTTAATGTGTTTCACGTAGACGGAGATTTAAATAATTGCCGGCCTACTAACTTAAAAACTATCTGTGCTAATTGTCAACGAACTCTACAAAAAGAAGGAGTTAAGTGGAAGCAAGGTGATCTAATCCCCGATTTTTAAATATAGTTTTAATCAGTACATCTACATTTTTTTCTAAACGCTCAAGGTCACCGTTATTGTCAATAGTATAATCACACATCCATTGTTCAATGCTCATAGACTTATAACTTTCTAAAGGCAAATGATCTGCTCTGTCTACCCAAATAGCATAGTCAAATATTTCTTCATTTTGCATTGCAAAGAATTCACGTTTATTTCTTAGTCCACAGTATATACTATTTTCAGCAAATAGATTACGACCTAATCGTGCTAGGTCTTTACTACAATAATCGTGAATCATGTCGTACCATTCTGCTCTATGGTTATGTCTATCTACATAACATTCTTCCTCATTGGCATAACCGTATTTGTCTTTTAGATCATTGAATATAAAAAGTTCAGAACAAAATTTTGATGATGACTGAAATGAATAGTTGTACTTTTCTAACATTTCGCAAACAGTATCTTTGCCGTGTCGGCCGTGCCCTACTACGAGGAGTTTTGGTAACATAAAGTATAATCCTTTTTAATTAAATTAATTATACTGTATTTTATGCTACTTGTCAATAGTTTTATTTAAAAATTGATTATAGGTCTCTTCAAAACCTACTTCGTGTGTGTAGCCTTCGTTATTATTCCATAACCGTTTGAAGTATCCTTCATAGCAGGCATAAATTGTTTTCATGTCATTTGGAAGATGGCCTTTAACCATATAAAAAAGCCTGCAGGCTTCTTTTTGGGACGGCTTAGCCAATAGTGAAACCATAGCCGACACCACCACCGACTTGTAATGATACGTCGTTCTGTAGTTTTTCAAGTTCGGCTTGTGCTTCTGCTTTTAGTGTTTCACCGTTAAGTGCTGAACCACCTTGTGGACCTGCTATAGTAGCAAACTTACTACGTGCTTCGCCGAGCATGTATTTGCAACTTGCAAGTGTATAATCTTTAATCCATTGGATTGCTAGATAGTCTTTAAGTAGTTCTGAATCTGGACGATAGTTGTAACAATACATCATTACTTCTTCGTCTGCTCTTGGTCTTTGGAGAATAGTTAGTTTCTTTGTAGTACTGTTCCATTTAAATTCAATGAAAGAACCAAACATACGACCAACTAACTCTTGGTATTGACTAAACAAATCATAAGTTGCTAATCCGCCCATGTTAGAACTAGATAGTAAGTATGTGTTAGTATATGCCATGTTAAACGGTTCAAACAATGTTCCGCCGTCACCGCCACCTGAACGAGAACCTATGCTTCTACGGAATAATTTTCTTACTTCCATAATCTCATTGGCTAACGTATATTCATTCTGATCAGGTATTAATTCTAAGAAGATATAAGATTCTTCTACAGCATTATCTGATCTTTGACGATATGTTGTTAATGCTTTGGTTAACGCTGTTTCATAATGAACAGGGTCAAGTTCAACATCGACCATACCACCACCTAACATACTGTGAACATAGTCGAAAATTTCTTGTTTTTGTGTTGCTAAGTCTGTCATATAATTGTTTCTCCAATAGTATTTATCGTATGGCGGCACATAACGATAAATATGTTTATGCCAAGATTAAGTTTATACAAACCCGAAAAAGGTGCAGACTACAAGTTTTTAGATAAACAGATCCTCGAAATGTTTACAGTTGGAGGAACTGACTTATTTGTTCATAAGTATATCGGCCCTAAAAATACATCAGAAGAGGATGCAACAGCAGATCAACCTCATTACGATGTTGTTAAAGAAACCAACATACAAGATATGTTGTTTATGGAAAATAGGGATCGCAAGTATGACGACGATATCTATACTATTAGAGGTATTTACAATGTACAAGACATTGACTTTGATTTAAGCCAATTTGGGCTATTCTTAAGTAATGATACATTGTTTATGACAGTACACATTAATAGTAGTGTAGAAACAATTGGCAGAAAGTTAATGCCGGGTGATGTAATAGAATTACCACACCTTAAAGATGAATATGCTCTTAACGATTATACTGTAGCACTTAAACGTTTCTATGTTATTGAAGATATTAACAGAGCCGCTGAAGGATTTTCACCTACTTGGTATCCACATCTTTATAGATTAAAGTTAAAGCAAATATACGATTCACAAGAATACAAAGATATATTAGATCTACCAGCAGACGAACATGCACCAGGTGGCGATACACTAAGAGATGTATTGTCAACATATGAAAAAGAAATGCAAATTAATGATGCTGTAGTAGCACAAGCAGAAGCAGATGCTCCTAAGTCAGGCTTTGACGTTGCACATTATTATAGTTTAGATTCTAATGCAGACGGTAGTGTTGATCTTAAGAATACCAATGCAGACGGCGAGATACAAGCAAAACCGTCTAGATCCGGTTATCAAGGTTATCTAATAGGTCAAGAGAATGCACCAAACGGAGCAACATTTGGACATGGCATATCATTTCCAACTGATGCTGTTGACGGGGATTATTTCCTTAGAACCGATTTTTTACCAAAACGTCTTTTCCAATATGATGGTACAAGATGGATTAAAGTTGAAGGTGATGTAAGAATGACATTGTCAAACACAAATACAGAGACTACACAAAAGGGTACATTTATTAACAATACAAATACAAACGAAATTGCTGGAGAAACTGTACAAGAACGCAGTAGTTTAAGTAAAGCTCTAAGACCTAAAAAACCAGAGGCTGATATCTAATGCAACATTTTTACGACGGACAAATTAGAAGATACGTAACCCAAATGGTTAGGTTAATGAGTAACTTTAGTTACAAAGATAACGAAAATAAACTTGTAACAGTACCAGTTATGTATGGCGACATTACTAGACAAGTTGGTAGTATTTTGCGTGATAACAGTGAGAACAAACTACCAAGTGTACCTAGAATGGGTGTATATATTCAAGGATTAGAAACAGATTCATCAAGAATATCTGATTCAAGTTATGTTAGTAAGCAACATATTAGGGAACAAAAGTACAATAACGATACACAAACATATGAAGGTATTCAAGGTAAAAATTATACTGTAGAACGATTACATCCTACTCCTTATATTTTAAACTTAAATGTTGACTTATGGACTTCTAACACAGATCAAAAATTACAGTTGATGGAACAAATATTAGTTCTATTTAATCCTACATTAGAAATACAGACTACAGACAATTATATTGACTGGACTAGTTTAACAACAGTAAGTATTACTAGTATTAATTTTAGTAATAGAACTATTCCTGTAGGAACTGAAAGTGAAATTGATGTATCGTCAATGAGTTTTGCTGTACCAATATATATTAGTCCGCCAGTTAAAGTTAAAAAGTTAGGTGTAATAACAAATATTATTGCTAGTATACATGACGAATCTAAAGGCACTATAGAAGTTGATTTATCAACTCCGCAACTTGATGCATGGGACGACTCAATAGTAGTGGGGCGTGTTGACCGAGACGGAAATGAAATATATGAGACTAGTAATAATACTAATGTTACAACAGTTACATATGAAAATCAAGGGATATATGTTGAAGGTAATAGTGTTAAATTAATATACAAAGGTAAAGTTGGCACTGTTGATTGGCGAACACTATTTGAAGCAATGCCAGGATCATACGAAGCAGGTATTTCTCAAATACATTTAAGACGCTTAGATTATCAAGACACTGAATATGCAATAGTTGGTACATTTAGTCTAAACCCATTAGACGAAACACAAATTAGTGTTAACTGGGACGCAGATTCATTACCAGACAATACAGTATTAACAGGCCCAATGGGCGACAGAAGTAATGTAGATTATATTATTGATCCTGCAACAACAGGAACATCAGCATTAAACTTAGGCTCTACTACACCTAGAGTTTTAATACTTAATCCAATTGGCAATGCAATTAATACTGACGGGCCAGACGCATGGAAAAATCAAGACGGGTCAGACTTTGTAGCACAAGCAAATGACATTATTGAATGGGATGGTACTAAATGGCATGTAGTATTTGATGCTTCTGCAAATGATAGTGCAACTGACGTAGTATACATTACTAATCTTACAACTTCAAAACAATACCGTTGGAATAACTCAGAATGGCTACTTTCAGTAGACGGCGAGTATCCAAGAGGCACCTGGAGACTAGCACTTTAAAGATAATTATTTGTATGAGCAAAAAAATTATCTGTAGTGGTGCAATCTTTTACACACTAGAAACTAAACGATTCCTGTTTGTTCGCAGGGCTAATACCAAGCGAGATAATGTTTGGGGATTAGTTGGCGGCACAACTGAAGATAAAGAAACTCCGTGGGAAGGTTTACAACGAGAAATTAAAGAAGAAATAGGTAATGTTCCTAACATTAAAAAAACTATTCCACTTGAAACGTTTGTAAGCAATGATACACAATTCTTGTTTCATACATACTTGTGTGTTATTGACAAAGAATTTATTCCACAACTTAATAAAGAACACGACGGTTATGCGTGGGTCAGTTTTAATAAGTGGCCAAAACCTTTACATTTTGGATTAAAAAATACACTTGAAAGTAAAGTTAATATACGTAAACTTGAAACACTTTTTGAAGTAATCAATTTAATTAATTAGGTATTAAAATGAATGATAATGTAACTAAAACTGAATATGGATATGAAGTATTATGGGCTAATACAGAACATTATTCTAGTAAAATATTAGTATTTGAACACATAGGATCAAAAACTAACATGAGCTTTACTAAGAATACTACTAAGTCGTGGTTTGTTAATAGCGGACAACTTAGAATTAGATGGATTGATACTGAAACAGGTAAACTATATGAAAACGATTTAAATGAAGGTTCAGTGTTTCATGTTCCTCCATTAATGCCTGTTAGTTTAGAATGTTTATATGCAGGAAGTGCTATAGCAGAAACAGCAACCAAATACGATCCTAAAGATGTTTATCACATAATACCTGCAAGTAATATTGAGGCAGACAATGAACAATCTAAAGTTTAGTGAACTTCCAAAATTTCAAAAAGACTTAAAATATTTTACTCAAGAACTTTCTTTAGTATCAAATCCTGCACTTAAAGAAGAATGTAATAAGTTATTAAAAGAATTAGCATCTGAAGCAGCACAAATAGACGCAGGTCACGATCCTGCAAATAACGGATATATTGATCCTCGTTCATTACACGAAAATAGAATACGAATAATTGAGATACGTAAGAGATTAACTACTATAGTTAATGATTTAAAGACTGCTTAGTCTTTTAACAGTAATGCTTCCAACCATAGCAGAATGTAGTGTACACTGATATGCAAAACTACCACTAGTATTTTCTGGAATTCTCCAATACAATGTTCCGTCGTCTTGACCCTGTGCATCACTGTCAGCACTTACTGTACCGTCTTCAGCTACATGTAGTAAGTTTGTTGTAAGTGCATTCAAAGATGCATCTTGTATTTCAAACGGATGACCGCCTACACCTAATAAATTAAATGCATATGTATGTCCGGATATTAAATAGATTGATGGATTATTTCCTGCATAATGCGGGTTAAATGTATAAGATGTAGCACCAATGTTGTCTACAGTGAACGTAGTTGCGGCATGTTCAAAAATTCTATCAACTGTTAAAAAGTTTGCATCATTTACATCAGTTAAATTTGAAAATTCAGTAACACCTGATGCACCATTATACGCAATAGTTACTGAGTCAGTATTGGCATCAGTGGTTACATTAATACTAGTACCGCCTACAAGTGTAAGTGTATCAGTTTTTGATTCTGCAGCTACTGTTGTTTGTCCTGCTACAGCAACGTTACTAAATGCGTTTTGGTTTGTTTCGCCTGAACTAGCACTTATGTCTTGGAAACTAAATCCGCCTGCACCGTTAGTTGTTAGTACTTGATTTGCTGTACCATCTATAATGTTTAAGTCTGTTAAATCTGTTGGTATGCTTGATGCTAATGCTGCATCTGTAATACCGTATCCTGCAAGTGTTGTTGGTTTGCTAGTAAGTGAACTAAAAGCACCGTCAAATGCATCTGTAATGCCATAGCCTGCAAGTGTTGTTGGTTTACCTGTTAAACTACTAAATGACTGTGCCGGTACACTAGTTAAGTAACTGCTAAGATCTGGAGGTGTAAATCTAAACACACCTGTAGTATTATCATAACTAATTGCTCCATCACCTGAGGCAGTTAATTCATTACCAATACTTAGGTCAGTTAATGTTAATACACTCGGTGTATTAGAAAGATTATTATAGTTTAAATAGTATGATCCATCTTGACCATCAAGTGTATCAGCATCAGTGCCGCCACCACCGGTAGTAGCATCAGTTCCTGGTGCCCATTTTGCACCATCCCATTTTATTACACTACCTGTACTTGGTGGTGATGTTGTTGTGTCAACGTCTGACAAAAAGTCTATGCTAAATGGACTTACATTAATTTCAATGTCATTAGTGTCTGTTGAATTTTGTGTAGTTATATTTGTGCCGCCGATAATATCAACAGTACTAGTAGGTGTTGTTGCATTTAATGTTCCGTCATCTGTACCTATACTTGAAAATAAATTTGGATTAGATGCAGAACCTGTATAATTAATTGTTAGAGTTTTTCCTACTACACTACTAGCAATATCAGTACCGCCTGCAATAGTAATTGTGTCTGTGGCTGTTGTTGCTGTTGCACTGCCAGTATCACCTGCAACAGTTTTAAATAATGCAACTCCGTCTGCGCCGTCAACAATGTTCCATACAGACCCGTCCCACTTCCATGTGGTTGTACCATCTGTATATGTATCGTCTATGTTTGGACTGATTGGAAAATTTAAAGCCATTATATAGTTCCTTTTTTATATTTATCGCAATCGAGGTCCGACGTTACGAATTGTTAGAGGTCCTGTATAAGACATTGGATTATATACCGCATACTTGGAAAACATTATGTTAGGTTCTGAACCTAACAAGCTCTGATTTAAGTTATCATAATCAGTACTAGAACCTGTGTTATATACTACATCTTTTGCATCATTAATAATATCTTGACGCAATTTATCTGGACTTGCTGTTGGTAATGATTGTGCCTTTAATGCTACAAGGCCTGCTGCTTGAGGAGACGCCATAGAAGTACCTCCAATGTTCATAATTTTGTAATTATCATCGTCTGGGTAATCTATTGTAGTATAAAAAACATCACCTATATTACTTGCTGTGCTTACTACTCCATTTCCTGGTGCCCATATATTTACAGCAGGACCTCTAGTAGACGATGTTGCTGTTTTATCAAAATAGCTTCCTCCTGACGCTTGAATACTACTGTCAATATTACCTACATTTAATGCACGGTCACTATATGGTGAACTTCCTCTATGGTACTCGTAAGATATTGCATTAAACACTACAACATTATTATAATCTAATCCATTTGAAACATCATGTTTCATTGGGGTATTGCCTGCAGCAATACAAACGTGTATGCCGGCATCAATCATGGCTTCAATTTCAGCATCAATTGATCCTACACGGGCTGGCATTCTAAAGCCACCACCTTCAGTTGCTGTTGGTATACCAGTATCTGCCCATAATACATATCGATCTGTATATGTAGATCCCCATGTCCAAGGAGTACCTCTATAAGATCCACTTGATGGAGTAGTAGTTATAATGCTACTGTACCCCCAACTCATATTAACAACTGTTGGTCGTTTTGCACCAGTAACTGGGTCTATTGGTTTATTGTTATGCCATAATCTTATAGCATCAAATGCATCTGATGATGCAATTCCTGTTCCGTCAGTTCCTGATAATGTTTCTAGCCCTGCTAACTTTTGTGAATAAACATGAGCACCTTTGGCCCAACCATATGTTTTACCTGTTGCTATACCTGCAACATGTGTTCCGTGGCCGTCAGCATCTCTATAATGATTTGCATTTTGTGTACCACTAAGTCCGCTTGCACCGTACCAATCTATTTGACGCATTCTAGTCTGTCCGGCTTTTAACCATAACTGTATTACTCCGTTTTGAGTATAGCCACCAGTAGTAAAAGCAAGTCTTAAATCTTCGTCAGTTTGTTCAATATGTATTGTACCTGCTAGACTAAGTTCGAAAGTATTTTTTCCTGCAGTTACTGTACCGTTTCCTATACCTCCGAATATTCTAGTTCTTTCTATAGTCTTGCCGTCTGCTAAAACAAATCGTATTAAAAATTCGGCACCGTCATATTGTCCGTTTGCCCAGGGTGTTCCTGTCATTGAAGCAATATAATTAGCTGTAGGATTTGCAAATTGATAATATGGTACGTATATATCATTAGTTGCTATGTTGTTATCAATAAAATTAAATGTAGTAACACCGCCTTGTACAGTATCAATGAGTTCATTTTTAGTACTAACCCATTCTGGGTGATCTGCTTGTATACCACTGTCTTGTATTACAACATCAACACCAGTACCGTCAATAGCATAATCGTAATCTCCAGTTAGTGTAGTTTGGAATCCAAATGCTGAGTTATCATTTGCTGTACATCTTCTTAAGCCCCAATTCACATAACTTGCTTGTAAATTTGAACCTCTATAAAATGTTCCTGTTTGTCTAGCTGCGTGACCAATTTGAATATCGTCTCTTTGATCGACAGGTATTTCTACACAATATACTCGTGGATCTTTTTTTAATTCTTCTGCTTCGTCGTCAGTGAGCATCCAGTGAGTCATGCGATCTGATCCAGGTCTAGGATTAGCAACTTCTACTGATCTATTTGGTATTGGGCCAGAACCTGTTGATGCTTCTAGTTCGGCATCAAATGCCTCTAAGTCTTCACCTCGATTAACAACAACAACATATTCTCTTTCAGACATCGTTACAGCTCATAAATTGTAATAAACACATCAGCATCTATGTTGGCGCCAGTTGCATCATGTACATATATTCGAATTACAGTAGTACTTGTTTTGACAAACGATACCATTGCAGGTCCTGATTGATTTTGTGCATTTCCTACTATTCCAAAACTGTCAGTATCAGCGCCAAGGGGATTAGTAAAAGTTAAAGTATAATCACCTGTACCATTGTCAGCACTACTAGCAGTACTTACGCCTGAGCCAGTTACTGAAAATGTACCTGATCCTTTTATTAGTCCAGTATACTTAGGAGCAAAAACACCGTTTGATATTACTCCGTCTGGTGCTGTTAGTGTTATTGAACTAGCACTAGTAAATGTTGGTGAACCTGTGCCTGCATTAATATATGCATCAGCAGTTATATCGCCTACTGTGATGTCATTAGTTGTAGTAGCACCTCTGCCAGTTACACTATCTAATGTATCTGTTTCAACAGTTGAAGTTAGATAGTTTGCATCATTAGTCCATTGACTAATGTTTCCTGTTTTATTTGTAAGCTCGTCAGTACTACTTGCTGTAATAAAATTGTCTATAGCGGGTGGCGTGTATGTAAATACTCCTGTAGTGTCATCATATACTAATGATGGCGTAGCATTTGCACTTGCTGTAGTAATAGATAAATCTGTTAAAGCAATTCCGCCTCCGCCTCCACCGCCGCCTGTTGAGGCAAACGTAATAGTGTCTCCGCTAGTAGTAATAGTCATGCCCGAACCTGCGGCAAAATTAACTGTATCAGTTGTAGTGTCAGCTGTTACTGTAGATTGTCCTGTTATTGCAAAGTTACTAAATGCGTTTTGATTAGTATCGCCACTGCCGCCGCCTGTGGATACTCCAACTACTGGTTGAATCCATTGCGAACCATCTACATCAGTAATGTAAACATACAACGCTCCAGTATTACTATTAAGCCAAATACTTCCTTCAGATGGTGAACTAGGAACCGATGCAGAAACATCAATACTTGCTCCGCCTGATCCTGCTGTTATTCCTGCTTGGTTTGCTTTTGTTAAAAAATCACTGTCAGCAATATTGGTTAAATCTGTTTTAGCAAGGCCTGCTGTAGTTGCTTTTGTCAGTAGTGCATCATTAGTTACGTTTGCTAAATCTGACGTAACTAGTTCGTAGCCACCAGCTATTGCGCCACTGTACACTCTTAATGAATTTGTTGCTTTATTAAAGAATACTTCACCACTAGAACCAACATTTCTATCTAAAAAGTCGTCAGGTCTAGGAATTATTCTAATTCTATCGACAACTGGTGCTTGATTTGATGCCATTAAAAAACTCCTTTATATAGAGTATTTATCTGTACGTGACTACTTATATTTGATCTTGTTTGATGTTTGATCCGTGCAAATCTTCTGGCGGTGTTTCACGATTAAGTATTTCGTAAATATCATGAGATGCTACAATAAATTTAGTAATACAATCAACGTGTAATATCATTGGTGTATAGCCTGGTATTTTAAGAAAACTAATATGTTGAATTTCTTTAACAGGACCCTTTTTATATTCTTCCATTGTTATGGGTTCTTCTTCTAAAGGCTGGCGATGTGAATTTCTAGTTGCAACAGTATGTTGCTCTATACCTTCTTCATCGATATAAAAGAGAACAAGATCCTTCTCGTCTAATAGTTGAGTTAATAATACTTGTGATCGTAAGCGATCTCGTTGGAACTTACGCATAGTATAGGAGTCTTTTACTTCTTTTTTCTTAATTGTAAAAATGCTCAACTCTTGTGTTGCAAATTCTTCAATAGCCATTATTTTCCTCCAAAATGTTTATTGTATATATCTTGAACTAAGTTACGTTTAATTTTAAATGTAAAGTTCATAATAAATTGTTTCTTTTTTAACCAAAGCTCGTCACTTGCATTTTTATCTCTTACTACTAACTCAAACTGTTGCTCTGATAATGGTATAATTTGTGCCAAAGGTGTTCCTGCTTTAAGAAGATATTCTCCTTTAGGAATATTGTAAAATGCTTGAACATTTAACTCAGTACTTACACTTGGATCTAATATACCTATACTACTTTCTAGCTCAAAACTATCAGGATATGCAATTGGTATCATTATAAATTTAACACCTTTAGGTGCAATAACGTTCCAAGGTGTGTTAAATTTAATTAGTGAAGTCATGCTCCAAGGTTTAACTGGCATTAGTGTTTCAACTCCAGTTTGTTGCTTACTAATAATTTCCTTACCTTCAGCAAGCTCGTGAATATCTGATGTTGGGACTGTCCACTTAAACTCTTTGCCGTCTCCCATAGTCTCAATTAAAACATCATGCCACATTGGTAAGATGTATCCATGTTTGTTTAAATCAAATATACCCGGGCATTGAGCAATATGATCCATCCTACCTTTTGATCTTTTTGACGATGCTTTGTAGTCTTCTCTAGCTCGTTTTTGCCAGTTAGTAATATACTTACTTGCAGGTATAATTGGACATGCTTCTGCTACACCTGGTATTGTTGAGAAAAATTGTATCTTTTTCATTTTGCTATCCTAATATCAAATGCTATATTAATTCTATTTTTACTTGCATGTTTATTTGTTTCTACTTCATGAGGTAGCCAACTTGGCCACATTATTAGATCTTTATCTGCTGGAGTAAAATAAAAGTCTCTAACAAATGGTGAAGCACTGTCGCAATCTCCTAGTACGTTAGCTGGATTAACTATTCTTAAGTCTCCTGTATCTGCACCTTTTACATAGTATACACCAGAAAATATTGCGTCTTTATGACTATGCATTACATTTCTACTTCCTGGGTTATTTACGTTAGTCCAGTAAGTTAAAATATATTTACGATTATGTTTTGTCATTAGTTTTGAAAAAATGCTATCTAATTTACTATAGTAATCAACATTTTCGTTTACTAGATCTATAATTGCATCAGTTAGCCAACTTATATTTTCATAAACATGCGAAGATCTCCAACAGTCTAAATTAGTAGCATCTGTTGAAGGTGTTGCATCATAAACACTATTGATATCATCAAGTAGTTGAGATACTTGTACTTCTGTACCTACATTTTCGTTATGAAAAAACTTAGCCGTTAATATTGATGTCATCTTTCATACCATTCTTTTAGATAATCATAATGATTTAAAAACATATCTTCTGCTAGTTCTACTCTAGCGGTATGCGATTTACAAAAATACTCAGCATATTGTTTTTGCTTGTCAGTTAAAACAGACTCTGTTCCTTCATATGCTCCGCCAGCATGAAGCATACTAAACCATTGTGTAACACAGAACATACTGCTTGGTGTTAAATGTAAAAATCTTTGTGGTTGAGGTAAAAATGCTCCAAGTATTTCTTTTACAAATCTTGGTCTATCTTCAATTTTTTGGCTACGAATTTCTTTCCAAAATTCTGTATCACTTCTTGTACTATAGTGATAATGTGCCCAAACAAATGTAAATATTTCTGCAGACATTTCACCAAAGCCTTGATTCATTAAATGTTTGGCTTGGTCAGACCAAACATTATTATTTGCATTTAATAAATCAGTTAAACTATGTACTAGTGCTGTTGTAAATGTAATTCCTGTTGCTTCTAATGGCTCAACAAAGCCTGCACTAAGACCAACTCCTACTACATTTTTTAAAGCAATCTGATGATGGGCACCACATTTCATCTTTAAGTGTTTAGCTGGTGCAACATACTCACCTAAATGTTTTCTTAGTTCTGCTTCGGCATCTTCGTCGCTAATATGTTTACTTGAATATATGTATCCGTTACCAACTCTTGTAAAGATAGGAATAGTAAAACACCAGCCTGCATCCATTGTAGTTGCTTTTGTATAAGGATGACATTCTTCTTGGGGATTAGTATATTGTGTCTGTATCATTACAGCTCTATCAGTAAGTAATCCTAAATCGTTAAATGACTGCCATTTTGATCCCAACTCTTTTTCAAGTAATAAACTACTAAATCCTGTACAGTCTAAAAATAAATCACCTGTATATTTTTCGCCTTCTTCATTTATTAAATATTCAATACCATTTTCATTTTTTGTAATACTTGTAATCTTAGTATCAATATATGTAATATCGTCAATTATTAGATCTTTGATTGTTTTAATAATTTGATATGCAGAAAAATGTACAGAGCCAAAGCCACTTGGTCCCATACCTGTATTAACATCTAGATAATCTTCATACTTTAAAGATTTATTTGCTTTAGCAAGTCGATATGCAGGATGCCATTCTGCTAATTCTGAATAAGGTTTGTCTATAAAATAGTCTGAGTAGAAAAAGTCCTCAGCAATTACACTATTTACAGCCGTGTCATTGTCAACAAAATAAGGCTCATCGTTCCACCCAATGCATTCAACACCATACTTAAATGATGCATCACTAGCATTCATCCACTTGTGAGGTGGTATTCCGCAACGCCATAAAAATTCTGCTGTTAATGGTTGTGTACCTTCACCAACACCAATTGGTCCTGCATCTGAGTCTTCAATTAATACAATTTCAGCCGGAACTTGTAATTGATTTCTTAGATAGGCTGCAGATAACCATCCACTTGTTCCGCCACCGAATATTACAATTTTTTTTACTTTATTTAAAAACATTCTTCTACCTATATAAAAATTCTATGTTAAAAGATAAAGAAACTCTCTCTTTATCTGCTTTGTTTGGCTCCACTTTATGTTGTAACCAACTAGGAAATAATATTATCATTCCTTGCTCTGGTGGAACTCTAACAATGTTACTATACTGTTCACATCTATGAGGGAAAGAAATAACAAACGGATTTGGGCTTTTAAAAGAAATCATTCCGCAATCTTTATCGGCTTTATGATAGTATACTCCACTTACTGTATTAGGTTGATACCCGTGTTCATGAAGTCCAATGTTATTATCTTTCTCAAATATATTTAACCACGACTCTACTATTTGATACTCATCTTCGATAGACTGTTGTGCATCATTAAGATACTTTTTTACGTGCTTAAGAATTAATTTTTTAGTATTAAGTAACTTATAATCTTCTATTATATTAGTTTGTTTATTTGGTATAAACGTAGTATTTGCTGTATCATTATGAGGTTGCCAATCGTTCTTAAACTCTAATCTAGGTATAATTGATGATAATTCTGATTCAACTGTATTGTCTTGATCAGCATCAATGTATATAGGAGTACTAAAAAAGTTATGTATCATGTTCTAACAACCAATATGTATAATCCGTTCCACCATTCTTTTGGATTCTCTTCACTGTTTAGTAATATCTTCTCATACGTTACTAATCCTTCACAGGTGTTAATTGCTTCTCTTGCGCCTTCAACAACTCCTTCCCAATTAGCATCGTCAAATATTAAAACAACCTCATTTGCAAATGTATTCCAATAATGTATAACAGCATCGCGTGTACTTTTAGCATCGTGAGGGCCATCATAGAAGAACATCTGTACTTGCTTTTGCCAAGGAGTTGTATCAACTGACATCATATCAGCATTAATTACAGTTACACCTCCTGACTGAGGTTGATACTTTTCAATGTTCTTTTTAAATTCTTCAAGATTGTTTGGCGGAAGTGTTTCGTCTTTTTGGGGTTGAATTTGTTCTTCCCATTGATCAATAGCAATAGCATTTATAGGGTTATCTTTAATAACTGAACACATTGTAGCACCTAAGTATGAGCCAATTTCTAAGTAACTGCCAACTCCCTGTGCAATACCATTTAATACTGTTTGTACTCTTGGACTAGTTAATCCTGGCACATCAATTTTTATCTTAGGTACTCCGCTATCGGCAATAACTGATGCTACATGTTTAATAATATCACTATGATCTAAGTCTGACTTAGCCTTATAAATTTTATCACAATATTGACATTCCCAACAATCAAATTTACAATTTTTAATTTTGTTACGCCATATATTAATAGGCTTGTCTTTTAAATTTGTTTCTTCAAGATATGTTTCAAATCCTGCTGCAACAATTTCTTCGTCTCTATCCCATTTACGAATTATTTCCATTGTTTCGTAAAGTCTTGGTATTGCTTCACGTCCGTGCATTTTAAATACATCAATACCTAAGTCGTTTAAAAATTCTTCCCAGTCTTCTTTCCACGGTGGAAGGTCTGCCGTTTTTAAATGAACTGAAGGATCTAATACGTCCCATTTCGGGCAACTAACACGACTAATAGGATCATTAAAGTATTGCGGTGTTGGATCTTGTCTTGTATTATTAAACTCAAAATGTTCAACCATCATTGGACAGTTTCCTAAACATCCTTCATTAGCAAGTAAACTATACCTTATTTCTTTCCCTAAATTAACTTTAATCCAATCTTTTGCCTCTTTCAAACGTAATAATGTATCTCTATCACGCATTAAATCTCTATCAAGATTAATGTAATCAAATCCTACTTTAGCGAGATTAACTATTTCACTGGCAGTACGCACATCTCTTAAAATTGTATTTTTAACTTGTAATTCAGGAAATGCTTTTTTAATTTGTCCTGTTGCCATCCAATGTGTATGCGGAATAGTTACAGTTCTTACACCTGCATCATACAACGGTTTAAAGTTTCTAATAAGTGTATCTAGATTAGATTGTGTTGGAGGTACTGTAGTATTATTAAATGTAGCACTAACTGGTATACCTATTTCTTGTTGAATATACAATGCTGTATTAATTGCATATGAATAATCTTCATTATGCATGAAAATATCACCCATTGCATCTTGCACAAAAGGCGGTATTCTACTTGTAAAGTATACATCGTATATAAGGTGTTTGTACGTCTTTAAAAAATCATAATACTCCTGAAATTGTTCAGGAGAAAGTTTAGGGTTTAAAGGTACACTAAATATTTTTTGCATTCATGTCTCACTAGTATAGCTATATTTTATACTTAGTATAGCATATAATGCGATCTCTGTCAAGTTGAATTATGTTTCTTTTTCAGCCCAATTAACTTTAAATGTTGGGGTACGGGGAGTTAAATTAGTCGAAGGAAAATTACACTCAAAGTAATTATACATTAAACGCTGAGCTTCGTCTAATGTAGTAACTTCATTGCCCATTTTAGTTAATGCAGGAATGTATCCATTGTTCGCATCTAATTTATTTTTAATATGCAAATTCATAACAGTCTTTAAAAACTGAAGTCCGTTATTAGTATCTTGTTGAGTCAACTCGTAATAGAATTTAGGACCTTCTTCAGTATGTGTATCACCAGTATCTTGCACTATTTGTTCGTATATATCAGTTTGTTTTGCTACTGGTATTTCTCCGTTTAGTGCTGTTACAAACTTATATGACTTTGCTGCTTTTTCTGAAACAACAGCACCATTTAACCAATCAACAAAAGTTCCGTCAGGTGCTGTGCTTATAGTATAATTCCAAAAATCCCCGATTCTATCCATCCCAGGCATCCAGCGAGGATCATTACTCGCTATAGTTTCATGAATTATATAAATCAAAGTCGTCGTCCTTGTTGTTAATTGGCTCAAAAGTATCTCTGTCGAACGGCTGTCCTGCTTCTTGCTTGGTTATTTTTTCTTGCATCGGCTGTGGTGTTAATAAATCTTTAGTTGGTTGAGCTCCTAACTTTAATTTTTCGTCCACTTCAAGTTGCAATTTAGTTTGAACTGTTTGTAACTGAGATGCGTAACTAAGGGCAAGTCCTAATGTTTCGGTTTGTTGTTCTGGTGCCATACTTAAAATAGCATCCATGTTTCCTGTATTAATTCTGCCGTAGAATACTAGATCTGTTGATGCTTGTTTTGCTAATCTATTTGTCCAATACTCTGCTTCGTATATATCTTCTTCTTCGGTGTTAAGAATATCCATATAAGTTCTACCTGAACCATCTGGAAGTAATGCTTCGTCTGACTCTAAAAACTCATTAATAAGGTCAATTAGATTTTGTCTTTCAAGATAATATTCACGTAGTTTCTTACGAGACTGATCTAAATTCTTAGTTTCGTTTTCAGCTTCGATTTGTGCTAATCTTTTATCAAATGGGTCTTCAGTATTATCAGCAATCCATTGGTTGCGATCTCGTTCAACTTCCCATTTTTTATTATCGTACAAAATTTGTTGTAATGTTTCTTCTCTACTTCTAAGTTCTAACATCCACTGACGCAATTTTGCAAATGGGGTAATTTGTGTTTGACCCACAAACCATTTTATTTTGAATTTTGGATTAGTCCATTGCTTATTATAAGCAGAACTTAATGTTTCTTTATCTTTTTCTGATAATTGATCTACATTAGTAGTTAGTGGCATTGTTGGTGCATCACTAAAATACTGTTGTTGTCTATCGACCTTTTTGTCAATATTGTTGTCTGTCATTTATATCTCCTAAAAAATAATATCAAGTATTACTTATACGAGTATTTAACTAGACTAAGCTCTCCAAGAGCCGAAACCTGAACTTCGTCCAGCTGGCCCTTTAGGCTCCATTGAAGATGCACCCTGTGTTTGGGTTTCTGTTGAATATACAAATTTAGCAGCTAAGTTATTCTGTAGTCCGTTATATTGTCCTAACATATATGATTTATCATTACCTAATGTGTAGTTTTCTTCACCACAGTTAGTATATGCTTTATTCATATAACTTCCGCTTGCTGTTGTATCTGTAAGATGATTAGTCCTACGATATGTATAGCCGCCTGCCCAACTTCCGTTGTTTCCGGCATACCCGTGAACTAATTTAGAAGCTATGGATTTTTGTTGGAAATGATATCCTGGTTGTGTACCGCTTCTTGCTAATAGTGTTTCACTTGCAAATTGGAAATTCCAGCAATAAACTGTACCGCTATAACCTTCGCCCATATACCATGTTCCAAAGTTTTCAGCACTAATACCCCATGGTCCGCCTGCTGTTGCTCCGCCTTGGCCGCCTGTAGTACTTAGACCTGGTCTAGCATACATCATTTCAGTAACGGTATCGAATCGTTCAACGTCTGATCTTCCTCCGCCTGTAATCCAAGTTGCTAAGTGTTCTTTAAATATTGCTCCCATATGACCTCTACTATTAGCCATATTAGAACCATTTTGACATGCAAATGCTGTGTCTGTACGCATACTAAATCCGCTTGTGATATTACCACTAGCATTATGTGCGTTTGTTGTTCCAAAATAGAAAGCTCTATCTAGTCCTACAGCACCAGCTTTATAGTTTCCTGTTCTATCTAACAAGTCTCCTAAATCAGTAGAAGTATCTGTTGAATGGTCTGTTCTGTTTACGTTTTTCCAAACAGCTGAACTTTTGTATCCACCCATAACATAACCGGCTGTAACAATTTGTCTTGTATACCAAGGAATTGTAAAGTCTTGCCAAGCAGTATTATGAAGTGTGGAATAATATTCAACTGCACCTTTATCAGTGTTATAACGTAATGCCCCTGTTGGATTGTTTGACCGTTGTCCAGTAGTTCCAACGGGTACTCTTAAGTATCCTGAATCGTTAATGTGACTGTTCTTTAACGTTGCCATTTATTATTCCTTTAATTGTTCCATCCGCACACAGCACTACTCATTCCTGCTTTACCTTTAGGTTCGCCTGATGCGCCTAACTGGAAGCCCGAATCTGTATTATAATTCCATCTATGTGATAAGTTATTCTGTAGTCCGTTATATTGCCCTAGCATATACTGGTGATCTTGACCCATTGTATAGTTCTCTTCACCGCAATTACCAATTGGTTTATTTACAGTTCCTGATGTACTATTAGTAATAAAATTAGTTTTTCGATATGTATAGCCACCTTGATAACTTCCGTTGTTTCCGGCCCATGCATAGTTGTGTTTACTCTGTATTGACTTCTGTTGGTGGTGATTACTTATTGTTGTGCCGCCTCTAGATGTAAGTGTTCTTGTTGCAAATGTAAAGTTTCTATTGTCGTTGGACGTATACATAATGCCATAAGTTTCATGACTAGCACCCCAACAATCTGCTGACGTATACGTAGGACTAAGCACAGCTACCACTGATTTTGTAACCATGTTGTATTCTTCAATATTAGCAGAACCGCCACCAATAGTAAATGCAAATACATCTTCTTGGAAAACTCCACCTAAACGTATTCTATTATAACTTAAATTACGTGAAATGTCAGTAGCATTAGTTTCTGTTCTCATATTGAAAGCAATAACATAGTTTGAACTCGCAACGTGAGCGTTACCTGCACCAAAGACATATGCATAATCTTTACTACATGCTCCCCATTGGTAGTTAAATGCTCTTTCTATACTACCGTCACCTAGGTTAATTGTAGTATCAGTAGAATTAAAACACTTATTAACATTATTCCAAACAACAGCACTTTTGTATCCACCAAGTACATATGATGTAGTAATAATTGTTCTATGCGGAAATGCAACACTGTTAGATGCCCAAGCATAACCGTCCCAATATTCAACGATTCCTAAATTACTATTTAATCTTACTGCACCAACTTCGTTTGCTGGTCTATCAGCATCAGTTCCTACAGGTAATCTTAAATATCCAGTATCATTAAAATTTGTATCTAATAGTTGTGCCATGTTTTATATTCCAAATCTATGTCTTAAAGAGTGCGTATTGTTTCTAATTTCTTCGTCGGTGTGTCTATCAGCGTGTGCTGAGAAAAACTTAATATCTCCCCAATACTGGCTACCAGTAGTAACACTAGTACTACCACTATGATATCCGCCTAAAGAACCAAATCCTCTATTATATCTTGCGTTTGAGCTTGTTATAGTTCCTGCAAGATATCCATTAATAAAAAACTTATATGTTGGATTATCACTATTACTCCAACTCCATGCATAAACAGCAAACATTCTCATAGTACTTCCGCTAGTAGTACCAGTATACTGATCACTACTGTAACAAGGAAATTGTGTATCTTGATTTGCGCCGCTGTCAATGAAGCCAACGCTGTCGTTATCGTACATACCAACATTATAAGCACCGCTTCGTATAATTACATGATGGTCGGAACTGTAACTTCTTGTAAGTGTTCGCCACTCACTTGTGCTAGTTTTTACTCTTGAAACACAATAGTAAGTAACGTCTCCTGATAAACTTATATCAGATGCTGTTTTAGCTTGACCATAACTACCATTAAAATCAAAGAACCCATCAATACCATAATTTTGATCACCTTCATTGGTAGTCGTAGTTCCTTTAATATGCGGGCCTGTTCCTAATGAACTGTTTTGCCAAGCATTAGTTGCAACATTCATATTATTAGCATTACCTGAAAGATCATACCATACACTTCCGTTACCTGGATACGATTCTGGTAGTGTAGCATCTAAATGCATAACACAGTTTCTACGCATAAATGCGCCTTGGCCAGTTCTAACATCTGCCCAAAATCCCTTAAAATAATATTCAACATATCCTAAGTCGGTATTAAATCTCATAGCGCCATCGCCTGGATTAGAAGGGCGTTGGGCTGTTGTACCTTTGGGAAGGGTAGTCTGATTAGTTGAGTTTATAACTGTGTTCTTTAAAGTTGCCACTAGGCTTACTCCCTATTTACTTTTTTTCAATTCAGCGATTTCATTTGTTAATGTTTTAACAGACTCAATCAAATATGCTGTAAGTTTGGTATAGTTAATACCAAGTGGTTTACCAGCATCATCTAGTTTAACTAGGTTTGGCAATACATTATAAACATCTTCTGCAATTAATCCAGCTTCGTCTTTTGTACTTCCGTCTTTACGATCATATGTAACACCTGATAATTTTAATACATTTTCTAATGCATTAGTAATAGGATTAACGTTTTCTTTAAGAGCAATACTTGAATCCTCTACAATACTAGTTGCTGTCATTGTACTAAAATTACCATTAGCTCTAGACGAACCGCCTATTGTTGTCGCATCAATATTACCGCCATTACAGTCAATGGTGCTTATTGTTGTAGTACCACCTAAGCTACTGTTAGCGGTTGTAGTAATTGCTGTTGCTGATAACATACCAGATGCAGGAACAAATGACAGTTTTCCGCCACTATAATTTAAGCCTGTAACACTACCATCATTAGCATCGGCATCATCCATTATGGCAACGTAATAGGTGCCCGAGTCTCCTGTTTGGTTTGTTGTTTCAAAACTAATATCCCCAAATGACAAGTTACCACTTGTATCACTTGTTATTGCATAACCACTTGCTGATGGTAATGCTGATGGCATAGTTAATGTATAACTGCCGCCTAAACTGCTTGGTGCTTTAAAAGCAGCGTAATTACTACTTGCTGCATCTGCTAATTTTAAACTTTTTTCACCATTAAGTTGAATATGTTTCGCAGCTTTTACTTCACCAGTTCCGTTTGGGTCGAGCACCATATCGACATTGTCTTCAATAGTTTGTAAGTTATTCTCTTTGGCAGTGAATGTACCTAAAACCGGACCACCCTGTACACCTGTTGTAATTCTACGCATTATTATTCTCCTTAAACTGTTGAGGTTTCAATACCGTATACTACAACACTTACATCTGTACTGTCGCATCTACATACAATATTTTTGCTCGCATCAATAACAATTCCGCCTCTTTCAAGTACACCGTTACCAATTAACTGTGAGTCAAATTCAATATACTCTGCATTAGTTGGTGTTCCTGAAGCAGCTAATGCTACACGAACAGCTCTGTTATTTGCTGATCTATTTGATACACTAACAGTTACTACTGCGAATGTACTAGCAGGTACAGTGTATACAGTTGTATCTGTATTAGCACTTAAATCTGCATTTCCTAAAATTCCTGTTGCCATTTTGTTTTCTCCTAATGTTATCTTAACATGTAATTTAATGCTAGTGGTAAGCCAAGAACACTTCCACTAAAGTTAACGTTTGCTTTGATATTTATCGTTTCTCCAGATACCGTTGTTATCTGATTGGTGTTAATAAATATGTCGCCTGCTGTTACCGAGTTCACGTTTAGCGATGCACCACCACCACCAATTTGAGCTTCAATATACGCTTTTACAGCTCTTTGTGTTGGAACTACTGTATCTGAATTTGCTGTAAAGAATGGATCTGTACTAAATTCAGTAATACTTGCTGAGTTACCACCTAGTGTAACTTCACCCAGTGATAGTTCTTGTAGTCCTGCAATATTAAATGCATCAGCATCTAGTGTTGCAACACCAGTTGCCTGTTCAATACTAAACAATGCACCTACTCTAAAGTTACCATCTTGGTCAGTTGCTGTGTAGAATACTCTACCACCATCAAAGTCATTTGTTTCTTGACTTTGTACTGGTGCATTAACTGGAACACCTGGGTAGTTAGTATCTACAAAGTTACCAGTACCGATATCTAAGAAGTCGTGTCCTGTTAAACGTACCTGACTAAATCTAATACGCATTGATGTATCTGCTTCGTCTGCTGGTGCTTCACTGATTGTTAATGACGGACTAAGTTGTAAGAATCCTTTCTTAGAACCATCATTAGTACCAGTTAAACTTACTGTACTAACAAGTTTAAAGAACTTGTCAGGTATTCCAGCAATTACAACGTTTGATCCTGGAACTGGAGTTGATGTTAATCTCTTAACAGCAATGTATGCTCCGTTTTGGAAGAAGTCTGCTTTACCGTTACTTCCTTCTGCATTAACAGAAGCTGTAGCTGTTGTGAAACTTGTTCCTCTATTTATAAATGTTGGATTTGCTATTGCACCATTACCAACTCTTACCTGTAATTCAACATCTGTAATGTTGTTTGGATCAGTAATTGTAATTGTTGGCGCACTAGTGTATCCGCTTCCTGGTTCCTCAATGTTAATTTGGAATAGTTTTTGGTTTGCAATAGCTGCTCTTCCTCTTGCTTTTGCTCCAACTTTAACTTCTTCAGCAACCGATGTACTGTCATATGTGTGACATATAAACTTACCATCTTGTCCTGGATTACCAAATACAACTGCACCGTATCCTGAACTTCCGTTTGCTGTTATAGTTTTACTTGTCCACTGTATTCCGTTTTCTGAATGTACAATAGTGTCTGCATCATCTTGGAATGTAACAACAAATACGCCTTGTCCGTATGCAATATTTCTTGGTGTTCCAACTGTTGGTAATGTTGCATCAGTCCAGTTTTTACCATCTAAACTATATGCTGCTTTGGTTCCACTTGCCGCTATTGCAACAAATCGACCATTACCCCAAACTAGGTCAGTCCATGTATCTGTAGATAACCCTGCGCCTGCACTCCATGTAACACCGTCTGCACTCCATGCTGTCTCATTAGTTCCAGTTTTCATTGCAACAAACAAGCCTTTTCCGTATCTTACTAAATTATATCCAGTTGCTGGTAATGCATTTGAACTCAACGACCAAGTTAACCCTGCGTCTTGGCTAAATGCAACATCTCTATCCCCTACACTTGTTACAATAAATCTATTATCGTTAGTTCCAACGTTACCAAATGCTATGCTCTTAGAGCCTGCAGATGATAGCCCAGCTGGTAAACTACTAGTTGACCAAGTATCTCCATCAATGCTATATGCCGCTGTATTATCTCCTGCACATACAGCAACTACAGCACTTGTTTTGTAAACACTTGAACCGTCATCTAATAATCCAGTTGCTATTGATTCGTATGAACCTGATCCTGGAGTTGGTAACGCTTCTGCTGTCCAAGTAATGCCGTCAACACTTTTAAGTCCGCCAGTACCACTAGTTGGTATTGCAACAAATCTACCTTTTTGTCCTAATCCAGTAAAGTCAAAATCAACAATAGCACCTGTGTTTGCGTTAATTGTTGTGATTGTAATAGTAATATCATTTGCAGGTGTTGCGCCACCTAATGAAGTTCCTGGAATTTCACAGTGGTTTAATCTACCATAACCAGATCCTGCATTATTTAATGTAACATAATACTTTTCGCCGTTTCTAGTAATATCAAATGTTGCACCAGTACCATCTGATTCAGTAACTGTTGCTACTCCTGTGTACTGTGCTGATGTTTCTACAAATATAGCATCTTGTACTTCTGTTGCACCACTAAGTGTCCTTTGTGTATTAGACTGTGGCGGTGCTGTAAATGTCGCTGCTGGTTCAATTAGATATGTTGATGTAGAGTTAGGAGCAGCAAATGTTGTTCCAGGAACAACGTGATCCCAACCTGCTGTACCATCTGATACTTTAACTACTGTTGCACGTTTTGTACCTGCATCATATGTGTCAATTATACCAAATAGTCCTATACCTGCACCACCAATAATTTGAACTCTCATGCCAATGTATGCTGAACTTACGTTACCGTCTGTTGATGAAAGATCAACATATGTAGTTCCACCGGACTGTGCAACGTTTGATACTGATGTATATCCAGTACCACCTGCTGTGTCTGGTGTAGTTTCAATAACACGAGTTTGGAACATTCCTCCGTCTCTATATTCGTCTGCTAGTACTTCTTCATTAGTACCTGGACCAAAGAACTCAATTAATGCTTCAGTATAATCGTTACCTGCATGACTAAATTCAACGTTTAGTAATTCATTATTATTTGTATTAACACCTGCAACGGTTGCATTATATTGTGATGCGTTATCAATAACTGCTGTTACTGGAACTTCAGTTGGGTCAACACCTTCTGCTGACGATCCATATTTACCATATGAGTTATTACCGTTAGTTGCACGTATACGTCCGCCGTTCTCTGCAAGATAACCTACGTGTGAGTAGTATGTAAACACTGACACAAGTTCTGCTCTACCGTTGTTTGTAATCCATGCTCCAATACCATCACTAATAACCTGTGTAAAGTCGTTACTAACAATTGAATCGTTACCACCGTTGTGTAATGCACCGTCAATTTTTTGACCAGTTGCTCCAAATCCAAATGTTGTACAGTTTTGTACATATGGTGATCTTGCTGTAATCCATACACGTTTATCGTTTGGACCCCAACCTGGATCCAACGATGCATATGCACCTGCTGTTGGTCGCTGTGTTCCAAACTCGTTTGCAGGACCTAAATCACCTTGTAGTCCTTTCATGGACATAAGTCTTAACCCTGTACCATTACGTAAGTAGTAAAAATCTTCTTCTTGCGAACCAATAACACTATTAACATAGTATCTTGCCGCTAGTAATGTTTTGTATATTCCTGGTCTGTAGAATGTTAATGCGTTTTCTGTATTACCAATTTTATACTGACGTTTCCATGTCTGTGCCCATTCAAGGTCCCATTTCATTGCATTAATATATTCTTTAACATCGCGTTTACAAGTTGTCTCGTTGTAAACATATGCTTTTTCAATTTTAATTGATCCGCTCCACGGATTATCTACAGCTACTTCTGTACCGTCTACAGTATTTGATAAACTAAATTGCGTTCCACTAATAATTTCTTTTACATAGTACTTTGTATTAGGAAGGAACAATCCAGAGTTTTCTAAAATACTGTTTGTATTAGTTAACTTAACTTCCATGCCTTCATCTAACCAGGCTGTTGAAGTAACTGTTAATCTATTAGAATTTGTTCCACCTGCTGAACCACCAGTTACTACTGATGTTGCTGTAATAGTATCACTAAAGTAATCATTTACATAAGCAACAACTTCGTCTGCAATAAAGTCTTTATTAAGTTCTAATTGACGTATAGCATTAAACACTTCTTGATCATCAACTGACTTCATGCCGCCTTCTGCAGCGCCAGCAAATAATGTATCTTGAACTATTTGCCATGTTGTGTTAATTCCTGTTATAGCATCTGCTTCGCCACCTACATTTTGTACTGCAAGTGTTTTTGCAAATTCATTTGCTGCTATCGTTGCTGTCTTTTGATCTCCAACAACTTTACTTGACGGTGCTCTTAAGTAACTTAATGCTGTTATTAAACTAGCATAGTTAGTACCTAATTGCCAATCATATGCTGCTGCATCAATGATTAAACCAATGTCTCTAGTACATTTAGCATGATCATATTTAAAGTCATTATATGTATCAGTAATAAATTGTAATACACTTAATATAGTTGCAGGTCTTGCAGTATCAACATCAGTTTTATCTGACTGAATAGCACTTGATGCCCAAGTAACACTTGGATATACTACTGCCGGAACACTGTCAGTATTGCCTGCTGTAAGTGCATCTGTAATAATAGTCATACCTGCTGCTATTGAATTAGCTTCTGTAGCACTTGCTGGTGTACCCAGTGTAGTTTGAACTTCGCTGTTTCCTGACTGTGCTGTAACACTTGATTCTTGTACAATTAAACCTAACACTGTACTCATATGATTATAAGCTGCTACAGTTTCAGTTACTTGTCCTGCTGGATAAATTGCACCAAAAATTCCAAAGTATGATTCTGTTATTCTTGTTGCAGCCATTGTACCGCCGTATAATACATCATAACACATTGCGTCAACTATGTAACCTACATCTCTAGCACATTTTGCCTGATCGTATCCTACTGGTGGTGTATTGTTGTTAACATATGCAACAATATCTGCTTTAATAAATTCTCTGTTTGCTACTAAGTTATCCTTTGCATCTACTTTGTTTTGATCAACGCCTGATGGACTTGGGAAACTCAATGTGTCTGCTACTCCATCTCCTGGAACAGCTGGACCTGTATTATTATTAATAATATCAACAATCTCATTCATTGATGATTGAATTCTAGTTTCAGCAGTTGCGTCACTAGTAATAGCCAATACTAAATCTCTAGCCTTTCTAACAGCACCAATAGTTTCTACTCTTTGATTTGCTAAGTTGTATGCGTTAATTGGTCTAGTATAAGCAATACCGTTATAAACACCATTGTAGTTTGTTCCTAATGCTGCATCAAACATTACATCAGTAATGATGTTTGTTAAGTCTCTTCTGCAAATTGCACTATTATATTTGAAACTACCAAAGTTGTTATTAATGAAGTCAATTGTTTGCTCACCAATTTCAGTTTTCTTACTTGCTAATGTTGTTGCCGCTGACTGTAGCCCAGCTGCTGCACCTGTTACTACAGGATATGTAATACTTGAATTACTAGGGCCGTTATCAACAATATCAATAATATCGTCAAACAAGTTACCTATTGTAGTTGCATCTCCTGCATCTCCACCGATACCACTTACCTGTATAACAGTTGATTGATACGTTGGACTAACAGCAAGGTCTCTTGAAACTGTTTGTGAGTGTGCTTTTATAATGCCATATGTTGCAATCGTTGCCGCTTTCTCTGTACTATCAATTTGAAGTACGCCACTTGCACCATTATAATATGCAAGTCCTGCAGTTTCACTCATCCAGTTACCGCCATATGTTAAATCATATGCAATACTGTCAAGTATAAGTCCAACATCTTGTTTACATTTAGTTCTACTGTAATTTAAGTTTGGATATTGATCTGCAATATATGCAACAGTTTCTGCTTGTATAAATTCTTTATTTCTTAATACTAAATCTCTTGCACGACCAGCACTTGTGTCTGACATAGCATGGAATGTAGGTAAGTTACCGTTTCTCTTTTCACCCAATCCTACATTAATTCTATCATTAATTGATCTTGCTAAACGTGTTACTTCTGGTCCAACTACAGTTGTTTCAGCATAAGGCCATGTTTGGTTTTGTGATTGTGTATTACCTGTTGTCGGAGTAACTGTTTGTCCAGTAACAACGTCACCAATAATGTTAGCCATTCTTTCAAGTCCTTTGAAGGAATATTTAAAATCGCCTTTAGGTGTTAACACAGCGTTATCTGCTTTTCTCGGTTCAACAGTTACAGCTCTAAGTTCGTCACCTATAATACAACATTCTGCTGGAACAATTATTGGTAAAACTTCAATATATCTTCCTGTAGAAACTTTAATTAATGTATTGTTTATAACTCTTGCAGGAATATTAGTATCAACACCCGCTGTAATTGCATCAGTAATAATTTTTACGTTTGCAGCAATTTCAGCATTAACTAGCTCTGCGCCTAATAGCTCATCTTTGTATTGTGATACAACTGCTGTTGAGTTATCACCGTTTGTTGTTTGGTAATTAACACTAGGATCTTCTTGTGCAAGAACATTGTTAATTACTGTCAGTCCATAATTAATACTAGCAACAGTTTCTGCTTTTTGTGTTAAGTAAGGTGATCCTGCTGTTTCATTTACATAAGATAATGCTGCTTCTCTTGAACGAACATTACCGCCATGTTTAATATCATTAATAATAGCATCAACAATAAGCCCCATATCTCTTTCACACTTACTAGACTCATATGTAAAACTAGATGTAAATGGTGCTGTATTATTTGTAATTTGATAGTCGGTCCATTCAACAATTTCTCTTTGAATAAATCTTCTGTTTAGTTCAAGTAGTTTTGCTGCTTCTGGATTTTTTGCACCTTGTTCAACTTGCTGAGCTGCATACTTAATAGTTTTAAATGGTCTATCAATCGATTGTCCATAAATTGGTGCTGGTTGATCTTTACCATGTTCTGCAACATAGTAAACATCTTCTGAGGCACCTAAGAACGCCCATTCAGGTAATGCGTCTGCATTAACTTGTAAAACTTGTCCATCTTTACCAATTGGCAATCTTGTTGGTGCTGATCCGCTATAATAAACTAAGTCACCTGTAGTTGTTAATACTGACTGTTCTGTACCAATTGCAAGTGCTGACCAATATTGTCCACTATCTGCTAAATCTGGACGAGACCCTTGTGCGCCTACTTGACCAGATGAGTAGTCATCACCTTCTGATATGTGTCCAAGTATACAAACATATGAACTATCTCCGTAACGTACTACATCGCCTTCAAAGTATTCTTGTTCATCAATCCATTCACCTCTCCACTCAAAGCCTGAGTTTAGTCTTTGCCAATACAATGCATTTGGTGGTTGTTGATTTTGATGATCTAAAATACAGCGATATGTAAATCCGCCTAGTCTAACTACATCACCTACTTTATGTTCGTACTGTGAACTATCTGCTCCCCAGTCGCCAATAAATTTAAAGCCTTCAGAAAATAGATCCCAGTTAGTTGGTTCTAATGGTGGAATCTTATCAGTGTTATCTTGTTTAGCAATATATTGATTACCGCCATAACGTACTACGTCACCAGTTTGGTAACTTCCTTCCCATGTCCATTCAGCTTCATATTGAAATCCTTCAACAAACTTTTCCCAGTTTGCAGAATCTGTAGCAAATGCTGAGCTACTAGTGTGGTTAGCAATTGATATCCAAAGACCTGCACCATAACGTACAACATCGTTTTCTAGATATTTTTTACTTGCAACCCATTCTGATCTATAATCAAATCCTTTGTTTAAAAGTTCCCAATTTGCTTGATCAGTTTCTAGTCCAGCTGCTTGTGATGTATGTGGAGTTTTACATACATATGATGCTCCTCCATATTTTACAAAATCGTTGTTTCTATATTGATATCCTGCAGTCCAGTTGCCTTTCCAGTCTAAGCCTTCTGCAAATGTTTGCCAGTTACCTAAGTCTGCTTCGATACCATAATTTATAATATCAATTTCTGAATCAATTGACATATTAGAATGGTTATAACAATAGTAGTAAAGTGTTTCTGGAGTAGAAGCTGTTGGCTCTATTGTTATCTTTCTATTTGTTGCAGTGTCAAATGCAGCTATGTATGCCGCTGCGTCAACTACTTCTGCACCGTCAATATAATATTTTACGCCAGTTATATATTCAGTTCCGGCGCCGTGTGTTCCGTTCTTTGTTGTACTAAACAACAATGGGTGTGTTACGTTAGATGCAGCATCTTGTGTAAATTCGTATGTTTTACCGTGTTGGAATTGTATACTAGGATACTGTGTTCCGTCTAGTACAAAAACATTGTTACCTGGAGATTGTGTATTTACAGCAACCGTTACAGCTCTTGTTACTGTTCCAGATATTGCAGTCGAAGTATGATTAGTTTGGCAGATATATAACTTCGATCCATATTTTACAATATTGTTGTTTACGTATGACGTACTGTGTGCCCATTCACCTAACCATGATTGACCATCACTTACTAAGTTCCATTTACTTGGAACTATATTTAGATCTGTAAAAAAGTCTGCAGCACTGCTGTGACCTTCTACACAAATATAAACCTTACCGCCAAACGCAATAACGTCATCTTTATAGTATGTTGTTCCGGTAGCCCAGTTGTTTTTCCAAACAAATCTAATTCTACCTAGTTTAAATTCTGCCATTTGTTTTTACTCCGTATAGTGTATTTATCATTAAATAATTTTCCTGGTTATTGTACGGTATCATTGTCTGACCTTACTAACAACATTTGAGAAAGTATTGTTCCACCAATTCCGGCTGGTGTAATGCCGTCGGCTTGTAGTCCTGAGAAGTCTACAGGACGTCTAAATTGTAAGATTTCATCGTTGTTCATATCAATCTTATTGTCCTCTCCACCAAGTTGCACATTACCTGCTTGCAACAAGTTAGTTTGGAGATCTTCACCACCCACTGATAATCTATCTGCTAAGAATGTTGCAATAGCTCTTTGGGTTGGTATTACGTTATTTGAATCTGCACTCATAGTTGGGTCTGTACTAAATTCTTGAACACTTGTTCCAGAACCACCTAATCTAACTCCGCCTAGTGATAACTCTGATAGACCATCTAAATCAAAGAACTGGGCACTAATTGTAACGATACCAGTTGCCTGATTAACAGCAAATAATTCACCTGTTCTAAAGTTACCATCTTGGTCTGTACTTGTGTAGAATACTCTACCTCCATTAGTTTCATATACTTCATTTTCAGGAGCACTTACAAAGTAGTTTCCGTCTGAGTATAATCCTGGATAGTTTGTGTCTGCAAAGCCGCCTGTACCAATGTCTAGGAAGTCGTGACCTGTAATTCTACACTGACTATACTTACTTCTTAATTCTACTACTGTCCCGTGTTGTAAGTTGTCAGTATTTTCTAAGTTAGGACTTATCTGGAATTCAACTAATCGTGTTCCATTACCAGAACCGTCATCGCCTAAGTCTGTTGCCTTAACACCATTGTAAAGTTTTAAGTCATCTGGTACTTCAGTTAATTCGTCTAAAATTCCGTTTATTCTAATTTGTACTCCTGGTCCAGGAACAACATCTACCCCTGCTAGTGTTAGTTTATTTCCTTGTTCAATAATATCAGCATAACCGTCACCTGTTATTGTTATATCTGTTGAGTTAGTTCTATAACCTGCTCCCCTATTATTAAATGTTGGTTGAGCAAGAACGCCGTTACTAAGTCTTACTTGAGGTTCTGCTTCTGATATAAACTGATTATCTGTAATAGTTACTGTTGGAGCACTAGCATATCCACCGCCTGGATTCCATATTTTAAACTGTGTAATTTTACCTTGTTTTACATCTGCTCTTAATATTGCTTTTGCGCCAGTTCTTGCTTGTACAGTTCCGTTACCTGTTGCTTGATTTCCTAAAATAACAAATCTTGGTTCATTACCATTACTAGTATATGCTAGTGTTCCCCAAGGTTGTGATGCATCTAAATTATATTGGTTCCAAGTTATTCCGTCTTGTGTTGTAGCAACTAAGTTTGTAGGACCAGCAACACCGTCTGTTGCAGTAGCCATCCAAACACCGTTACCGTATTTCAAATCTGTATAAACTAATGTACTGCCACCGTTTTGTGGAACATCGCCACCTAACACCCATGTCTCACCTTCGTCTACAGAAAAGCATGTTTTTCCACTTTCAGTTATGCCTACAAATCTGTTATCACCATAAGCAAATCCACAAAATTCTATTGCATTAACTGTTGCAAATTCTGCAGGAAGTTTATCATTAACTCTATTCCAAGTTATTCCGTCTGACGAAATTGTAACAGCTCTATCTTCATTACTTACACTTACAAATTTTCCTTGCCCATATGCTACTTTAGCAAATGCTGATACAGCTCCACCGTGTGGTGTCTCTGTCCATGTTAGTCCATCATCGCTGTATAAGAAGTTAGCATATGCTGCTGTACAAACAACAAACTTGCCTCCTCCGTATGTGGCATGCAACCAATTGTTTGCGCCTGGAAATGATCTTGTTGTCCAACTTTCGCCTGTTAATGAGAATACATATTGATTTGATTGTCCTGCAACTGCAATAAATTTATTATCTCCTGCAACTACAGTATGAAAGTTTACTCCTGTAACGTCATGTGTTGTTTCTGTCCATGTTTGTCCTGCATTATCACTATATGCTATATAGTTAGGATCAGCACAAGCAACTAGTCTTGGCTCTCTACCTATACCACTAAATGATGCTGTAAGTATTGAGTTAGTACTATCATCTGTTACTGTTAGTACTGTAACAATTAAATCGTTATCAGGTGATGTGCCGCCTAACTGGTCTCCTGAAATTGTTATTACATCTCCTGGAGCATAGCCTGCGCCGCCTTCAATCAAAGTTGGTGTATATACTTTACCAGTTCTTAATATTCGATATACAGCACTTGCTTGATCAATTCCTTCAACTGCACCAGTACCTAACCCAATAGTGATATTTTGATATGTTACACTGGTTCCGCCTTCTGCTACATCTGTGAATGTTCTTGCATTCGTTATGTCATATGAATTACTTGAAAGACTTGGTGATGTTACTTCAACTCGAGGTTCTATTCTGTATTGTGTTGTTGAATCAAAAGCCGCAGCTAATGCTGTTCCTGGAGTAACATGATCCCATCCATCTTGATCGTCTGATTCTCTCTTAACTCCAATTTCTTTTGAAATAACACTATACGAGTCAATGTAACCATATTGTCCTGTTGCTGGTCCAGAAATAATAACTATTCTCATACCAGCAATTTCACTTAAAAATTGTGTTGGATCTGCGTTAGATATTTTAATTGTTGAACTAGCGTCTGCTGTTACCTGTGCAAAACCCTGTCTAACCAAATAGTTACTACCACCTTCTGATCCTGATCCAGTAGTGTTAATAAGACGAACTTGGCTTATTGCTAAGTCTCTAAAGTCGTCGTATTGGGTGTTAAGACTTGCGCCTGCACCTACAACACTTGCTGTAGCGTTTGTATAATGTTGACCAGCGTGTGAATATTCAAATAGTTTTACTTCGTCAGTTGAGCCACCAATAAATGCTGATGCTACTAGTGCTTCATTATTTCTGTTCCATACAGAGCATGTATCAGGAGTTTCTGCAGGATCATTTCCGTCAGCAATCGCTCCCCAACTTCCGTATGAGTTATTACCGTTAGTTGCACGTATAGTTCCGCCATCTTCTGCAAAATATCCAACTGAGCAATAATATGTAAACACTGATACAAGCTCAGCTCTTGCGCCGTTACTTACCCATGCTCCAATACCGTCACTTAGTACTTGTGTAAAGTCATTACTAACCATTGACTTATTACCACCGTTGTGATAAGATCCATCAACTTTTTTACCAACACATGCTCCGCCGATATTAGTTACACCCTGTATGTAAGGTGATCTTTGCATGATCCATGTACGTTCGTCTGCTGGTCCCCAACCTGGATCTAAACTTGTACATGCACCGCCTGTTGGACGTTGATACAAGTCAAATACGCCTGGAGGATTTAGTGTTCCAGTAAGTCCTTTGGTTGTTAAGTTCCTAAGGCCTGTTGTATCTCTAAGGAGAAATAAGTCATCTAAAAACGAACCATTAACTGCATTTGAATATCTTCTAGCTGCTTGTAAAGTTCCGTAGTTTCCTGAAAACTGAAGATCTCTTGCAACACCTCTAATTAAAGAATTAATATCATCGTATAATCTTACTTTATCAAGATTGTCATATGTAAGATCTAAGAAAGCATAAATTTCTGCTTGTATCCATTCTAAGTTTATTCTTAACTGATTTGCTGCTTCAACCATTCCGTCTACTACTGATAATGTGTTTGATCCTGAAAGTGTTGGATTATTATCTTCAGACGCAATGTAAAATTCTATATAATTTTTAAAGTCATCTAATAATGCAATTATTCTATTCGAAGCTTCAAGATTAGATGGATCAATATTTCTTATTGGTGTTAAAGTATTCCCTGCTGTATTACTAACTGTATTGTTAGATATTAAATCAAATATGAATGACGAAATATGCGTAATGTATTCTTTAACGTGTACATAGTCACCTGTATCAGTAACTGGATTGTATGCGTATTCTGAAATTGCCGGCGTTGCTGTAATAGTTGTTGATCTTAATTCATCTCCCATAACTACACAACCAGCAGGCACAATAATTGGCCCTATTTCATCATAGTTTCCTGTTGCAACAGCAACTTTAGTCGGTGATAGCGGAGCAAAATTATCTTCAATAAATTCGCAAGCATATCTAACTGTTCTAAATGGTAATTCTGCACTTCTACCTCTACCTGGAAATGCGTCATTGATACCATACGGAGCAACATAAATTACATCTGAGTCAGCAGTAAACGTTCTCCAAAATATTTCTTGTTCTTCTGTAATTGACAAAACATTTTCTTTTTCACCAATTTGTACACGAGTATCTCCAAGTGTACTTCCGTCGCCGGCGCCTGTTCGTGATAACCCAAACGTAAGTAAGTCACCTTTGTCGTGTAATCCGCCTTCATCACCTGCTTGGATTAAAATGTCCCAGTATGCATATATGTTTCCGTTGTCTCCTGGATAATTTTCACCATCTGACATATGCTCATAGTTACAAACATATGCTGTACCTAAATGATAAACTATATCACCAACTGAATAATAATTTCCTGTTCCCCAAGGTGCTTTGAAGTCTTTACCTGGAATAATTTTTTCCCAAACTTCTGTGTCTAAGTAAGTTAACGAACTTTCGTCTCCGTCGTTAATATTAACATCTCTTAGAGCAACGTATACGTTACCGCCACGTTGTGTAATATCTCCAGTTTTAAATTCTTTTGATAAACTCCACTCGCCTACAAATTGATATCCTTTAGATAATATCAACCAGTCGTTAGTACTATCTTCTCCTGAAGAAAGTCCTCTTACAATTCTTGACGGATCTGATTCAATGTTATTTGTAATTGCATAGTATGATGTTCCGCCGTATCTTACTACATCACCAATATTATACTGGGTAGTACTATTCCACTCTCCGTCAAATTGTGTACCAAATGCAAATATTGAAAACTTGTCATCTTCTAATTCGCTAATATTTGATGTATGAGATTCTATACACTTAAATAATGAGCCGCCGTATTTTACAATATCATTAATTCTGTATTCTGTACTTGGTAGCCAAGCATTTCTATATTCTTGCCCTACATGGTACTCTTGCCAATCATTTTGGTTATCTTCTAATTTACCTTGTGCTGAATGTGAAGTTAAACATTTCCAAAGATTGCCGCCATATTTTACAATATCGCCATGTCCGTATTCTGTACCTGCTTCCCACTGAGCATCAAATTTAATATGTTTAGTAAAGACAGCCCATTTTGCTATATCGGTTTGAAACTGTGATGCTGTATGTGCCACAGTACAATCCCAAACTGTTCCACCAAACAAAACAATATCACCTACGTTATATGATGTACCCGGTGCCCAGTCTCCAACAAATGATTTACTTGCTGTCATCACAACCCATTTTGGCTGTGGTTGTGGAGGATTACTATCAGGTAAAATAGCGTTTAAGTCTGTTGCAAATAGTGCTGAACCAGTGTGTGATATTATACAAACATAACTAAATCCGTTTACACGAACAACGTCATCACGTTTGTAGTCAGTACCAGTTGCCCAGTCACCTCTCCAATTATACTTAAATCTATCTAACTTAAACTCTGCCATTATTCATTCCCTTAATCAATTACGTTTTCATCTTGGCCTTCGCCGTATGCTACTGTTGATACTCCAGTTGGATAATCGTATGCTTCTGATATGCGTTGTACAAAAAATCCTGTTTCTGGTTCTATATAATACAGTAATGATCTATTTTCCCATTTAAATTGTGGATACCTAACATTAGGATATACTATGTCATGGTTAGCATCAATGCCATCTAAGAAGTCAATACCTTCTTCAAAATCCGGATAATTTTCCGAAGCAATGCCCAAATCATTAACAATGACAACATTTTCGTCTCCGCCCCTAAGTTGATCAACTACTACAAAAAATAGTTCTCCATCATTATTTCTACGAAGACCGTAAAAATATCTTTTTATAAATCCATCTAGGACGTCTTGTGGTGTTGTTCCTATATAATATGCCATTATGTTATCTCCACGTAACTAACAATAACATCAACTGAATCATCTAAACTTGATCTAACTAAAAGTCTATTGCTAGGGGCTAACACTAATTTTTCACCAGTTGAAACAGCTCTTAAACTTGTTCCTGCTGGTAGGATACTATCTTTTAAATAATAACCACTTACACTAGTATCGTCTTCAACTAGCACATCAACGTAAACAAATTTGTCAGTTAGGTTTGTAAAACTTATTCCTAAAACAGTAACTCTGTTCCCAGGTTGTGTTTCATATATAAGTACAGGTTGTGTACCACATTGTTTTATAACTGTATTCTTAAGTGTTGTTGCCATTCTCTTTTATCCAAATATTAATACTTTTTCTATTGCTATGTCTTCTGCATCCGCATAACTAATACCGCCTGATGCACCTGCTACCGATATCCAATTACTTCCGTCATACATTTCAACTCTAAGGTCTTCGGTATTAAACCTTATCATTCCTGTAACCCCTGTGGGTCTTTCTGTGTTATTTCCTACTGGAATAACAACCCCGTATGGGTCTGAAAAATCAACATATCCTTGATTAGTACTTACAATAGTTGTCACACCATTTGGTGTAACGTTGGTTAATGTATTGTCAGTAAACTTAAAGTTTTCAATGTTGATGCCGCCTGTGCCGTTGCCTGTTAGTTGTAGATCAGTATTATTAGTAATAGTACTTATCACATTTCCATCAAGTTGGATGTCATCTACGGTTATTAAATTAGCATCTAATTTTGTGCTATCAACGCTTGCTATAGTACTTCCTGCAACATTAAACCTAATAATATTATCATTTGCACCTGGGGATAACTCTGCTGTTACATTAGTGTCTCCGTCTTGGTCTTCAACACCGTTTAACTTAATCCATCCATTTGGAGTATACCCTTCGTATCTTCCAATTTCTGTATTATATCGTATTTGACCTGTTACTCCGGTTGGACGTTGACTTGTGGAGCCTTTTGGTAGTTGAACAGCGCCGGTTGCATCAATTATAACTAGCTCAGTGTTTGGAGTTAAAGTTATGTTTGAAGAACTAGATATTGTTGAATCTATTACATTAATATCATCTAGTACAATGCTTCCTGTACCACTAGTACGTAATTCTAAATCACTATTTGATGTTGTGGTTGTAATAAAGTTATCGTCAATTAATATGTCACCAGTAGTAAAGTTATTTGCTTGTATAGTTCCTGTACTTACAACATCACCAACTGTTAATGATCCGCCTACTGTTAAATTATTTGTAATATCAACATCAGCATCTGGTATTATCACTTCGCCAGTACCAGCTGCTTGAAGTTCTAAATTTGCGTTTGATGATGTAGTTGTAATAATATTATCATCAATTAATATTTCTTCAAATTGGAATGCTCCGGAAACATCTAAGTCACCAGTAACAGTTAAACTTCCATTAATATTAAAGTTTCCAGTTTGTGATAAGTTACCAATATGTGTAACTGTGCCTGTAATACTAGTGTCGCCTTGTAAGTCTGTTGTGCCGCCAACTGTAGTGTCACCAGTAATTTCAACATTATTGCTTGGTACTATTACTTCACCTGTGCCATTTGCACGTAATTCTAAATCACTATTTGATGTAGTAGTTGTGATAAAGTTATCATCAATTAATATATCTCCGGTACTAAATCTATTTGCTGTAATTG
>Ga0181380_1000010_pt1 | contig 78143 bp, 134 predicted proteins | sample 3SPOviralmetaG_FD_130116 | JGI IMG/M metagenome (GOLD analysis project Ga0181380, IMG submission 130116) | Marine viral communities from the oligotrophic San Pedro Time Series (SPOT) site, San Pedro Channel, CA, USA - 3 SPOT_SRF_2009-08-19 | ecosystem: Environmental > Aquatic > Marine > Strait... | reverse complement strand
CTGGGCTTTTTCTACAATAATATCTTTTGCACTTGACTCAATTCTATATCCATCGACATAGGCCGTACCGTCGGAAACTTTTAATGTAAGATTTGGACTAGTAGCGCTGTCATTAATTTCAAAATTGGCAGTAAAGTCCTTTACAATATAATTACCTGATTCCTCTTTTGTTCTAAGAGCCATAACGTCATTAATCGTTGAATATGAATTATCTTTTCTGACCTCATCGGAAATGTTACCATTAAATAATTTAAATAGGTATATGAAATTTTGACCAGAGGTAATATTTGCCTGGTCAATAAGAGTTAATTTAATTCTATATCTATCTGCACCAGGCGCTGCAGTATTAGGTACGGCACCTTGATTATCATATAATGTAGCATCATCGTTAACAGATATGACTTCCTCATCAATTTTAAATCCCATAGTTAGTGTAGGAGTTGATGAATAGTATGATGCAAGAACTGTTTGGGCTGTAGCAAATACAAAATGACCTTGAACAAAAAAACTGCCAGCACCAATTGAAATTTGAGTACCAGAACCAGTTGCGCTTTCATTAGTAACTAATAAATTAGCAAATGTGGGCGCTGTTAAAGTCGCGTTATTTTGAACTCTTACTGGAGTGGAACCACTCGTGCCACCAGAAGTATTTGTATATCTAACATATAGTGTATCATCGCCTCCAGTGATCTCACTTTTAACAACTTCTAAAATTTTAAATTTTACACCAGTACCATCCTCAGTAAATTCAATACCTATAAGATTTGAACCATCACCTGTAAGTGTACCATCAGCAAGTCTAATATATTCGTATTTATTATTAACCGTGAAACCGGAACCATTAACAACACCACCTTCTACAAAAATATTTGAACCAAATCTAGCAATTTCCTCCTGGATAATTGTCTGCATTTGGGTCAATTCTCTGGATTGTAATGCTTTTCCTGAATTAAATAAAACTCTGTGAAAATTATCAGAATCTACAAAATCATCTTTATAAGTTATTGGAAATGTGGTATTTGTTACTGAGGTTGTCATTTGTTTACACCGTTAAAATAATTTTTATATCTTCTGATTGTGATGTGCTTCTCTGCACTTTTGATCTATTTTCTATGTATAACATCTCGCCGGAGTTAATATCTACAAGACCATCGGAATCACCCGTTGATTCAATTGTACCTGCTCCACCATTAATGTCTCCACCTGCAGTAAATGGTCCAATTATATTATTTTGATTTTGAATAAATCTGAAGATGGTTTTACCCGCAGCTGGAAGAGCAGAACCATCACTATCGACCTCAACCACAGTTGCCGTAACACCAGACGTTTCATCCGTTATGGTAGCATCTGCACCAATTCCTGCAACAGTGGCATCCATATGAATGGACCTACCTACCTTATAACTGGTAGCATTTATTCTGGCACCAGAAATATTATCGGTTAAATTTCTCATTAAGGTTATTTGTCTAAAATCATTATCAGTATTAATGGTACCATTTTCAGAACCAGTAAGTTTTGCATTAAACATAATTGAATTACATTTTAAATCTCTGACAAGATCACTACCTAATCCATTTTTTGAACTTAAAATCGGTTTTAATGTTGCGTTACCTGTAAATGATGCACTTGCATAAGTGTAATCCCTACCACCGCCATTACCAACAGCACTGGCAGAATCATCCATTTCAACTTTTACAATTGCCCCACTTGATATTGTTGCAGTTGCCGAGGCTTCTTGACCATCCCCTCTAAATTTAATCGAAAGAGTTGAGCCAGTATATCCACTTCCACCTTCAACAATTCTTACGCCAACAATTGCTCCACTATCAGCACTTGCCTCGATGTTTTTTTGTTGGGTTTGAAACGAATTTGGAGAACCAATATTTTTAACATACTCAATTGGAATAAAACCTGATGTTAAAAATGTATTTGCTCTGGAGGCAGATAATGAATATGCAAATTTCCATCTATAACCATCTGCGGTTTGAAATATTGCCGTATCAGGTACACCGGCCGCAGTATGTGATGGTTTAACAATAGAAACGTTTGATGCTCCAGTAGCAGTTTTACCTTGTTGTATACAGATATATACTTCATTATCCTCTGTAAGAACGTAATAACTATTTGTAGGTATGCCAACAGATGTATCCGAAAACGCAGAGTATGTTGTACCAGAAACCCAGTTATATCTGGGAATAACGAAAGACATATTTCCGTTTGGAACCTTTTTAATCGAAATTAAATTTGCTCTAGCCTCTGCCTCTTCAAAATTTGTTCTTAAAGGAGTTGCCACTATATCCGAGGAATCATATTGATCAACCTTACCGATTCCAACATAATATGTCGCGGCAGAATCCTCTAGCAAAAATTCTGAAATTGTGTGTTTTAAATCATCTGTTACTATTGCTGACATATTCTATTCCTTATGCTACCGTTACTTCGCCTTGGTTTCCTACTAAGAACCAAGCGCTTCCATCCCATATACAGGTACAACCGTCAAATTGTGCTAATGTGAATTTAGTTTGAGAACCTCTAAAAGTAACTGGTGTAACTTCCATTGCGTCTGAACCTTTATTTGTAAAAATTTTATATTCGCCTACAGTAGTTCCATTAAGTAAACTTAGTGTTAAAGTACTACCTACACTTTTATTTCCTATAATTAATGTGCCACTTACTATTGACGCAGCATTAGTATCAACAGTTGTAGAACTAAAAGCAGCTTTACTCAAGTTAACTGAACCAGTGCCTTTTGCATTTAAATTTAAATTAAGGTTCGTGGCTGTTCCTGTTGCATTAATCTGAACCGCGTCAGTACTAGTTGAGTTAACAACCGTAATTTCGTTAACTGCCGATCCTGTTGCAGTAAACTTAATAATCTCATTATCATTTGCATCATTAATAGCTGTGGTAATAGATGGCGTAGTAATTGCGGGGCTTGTAAGTGTCTTATTCGTTAAAGTTTGAGTTGCATTATTAAGGGTTACAATACCACTTGCATTTGGTAATTGAATTTGACGATCTGCTGAAGGTTCAACAGTTGTCAATCTCATTTCATTGCCGTCTGGTGTAGCACCTTCAAATACTACTGCACTATCTTCAAGCGATATTTGAGTAGAAAAACTATTACTATCACCCAATAGAGTATATATTGATTTAAAATTTTCGTTTATCTTAACACCAGCACTTCGTAAAGTATCACCGGTACCATCATTTGCCGCGGTTCCTGTACTAATAATTTGTCTTGTCATTTTTTACTCTTTTGTGTTTATTCTATTTATATCTGTTAAAAGGTGGAATCTGAAGAATATCTTGTAAACATATCATTATCCATAGTCTCAATTGCAATTGAGAAGTCTGGCCTTGCTCTTCCGCTATCACCTACATTGCTATCGTCAAATGTAAATGAATTTGGAGTTATTATTTCTATAATAGAATTATAAAATTTATTAATTTCTGCTGCAGTAAGATCCTGATAGGCAGAGATCAAACTTGATAATGTTGCTCTTACATTTTGTCCATTACTATCAAGGAGTAATGTAAGTTCGTGAAATGGTAATGTAGGTGTGATAAGTGTTTCTGGTCCAAATACTTTTGTTGATGTTTCTATAAGATCTGGTCTAATACTATCACCGCTTGCAAGTTGATTAATATTTAAATTTATTTCATTTGTGGTAATAACCTCGCCTTGAAAATACCAACCAGCAGGGTGTACAAACTTTTTATACAATGATTCATAATCGCTAGTTGATATACCAGTTTTAAGTAATATAGAAAATATTTGATATAACTCATTATTTTGAATAAACTTTCTATCCTCAAATCCTATATTAGATTCACCCACAATAAAAATTTGATCCTTAGGGTATTCAACTTCCAAGGACTCATTAAAAAATCCTCTAAAAAATCCTTCGGCAGAAACCAAGGTTCCTTTGGATCTATAAAATGCACCAAGAAGTTTGGCCATTAATCTAGGTTGGTGGAAAAATGAAGCAGACTGTAAACCGTCGCCTATTTCCTTTATAACCTCATTTAATAACTCAGTGCTATTTTCTTGTGTGTCTCTTGCAGAAATAATTTCACGTACTGATGAATTAAACGAATATTGCCCATCACTATCCAAAAACTCATAATATTTTTCCAAAAATGTTATTAAATTAGGATTATCTTCTGTAAAATATGCAGGCAGTGATTCCTTTATACGTGACTGTACTAATTTTTCAGCTTTTCTATTTTTATCAGTAGTGAATGTCATTAGCTAATTGTTACCGCTGTATTCTGAAAATCAAATGTTCCGGAAGCTCTTGATCTAACAGTATCATTTTTTAAAATATAATTTCTGAGTGGTTTAATGGTATTTGGATCTTTCGGAGTAGCAGTTATTTTTATTGCATCACCGTTTATTGCCGTAATATTTTGTCCACTGATTGTTATAACACCAGTTGAGGTATTATATGAACCAACATTATCTATAAACACACTACCATCGTTACTGCTTATTAATTGTAATTTTGTTGATTCCAATAAATTTCTGAGAAATACAGATGTACCACCAACAGTAAAAGGTGTAGATGAAACAGTATGATTAATGTCGTCGGGTGTTGCTAATGCAACAGGAAAATTTATTGAATAATCCCTTTGAACATTTAATTGTAACCCATTAGCTGGTGTTATACTATTCACTTCCAGTCTTTGTTGTATTTTTGTTTCCAATGATGAATTTAAAATTGCCGGTGATAGTGCATCAATTATTGTTAATAATGCTGAGGATCTAAATATTTTACCAAATGCATTTAAATTATCAGTAAAATATTGTTTTATTGTATTTTCGATCGTTGTTTGAGTTGTTTGCAATGTTGTACCGGTTAAATCTGGATCAAAATTAAATGATAATATAACCTCTAAAAATGTTTCCTCTGGTTCGGTAAAAATTGTATCAATTGACATAATACCAAGATTGTCTGATAATTCTGAGGAAATTGAAGCTTGCGTTGCACTTTTTACATCTTCAGTAGTGCCATCTTTATATTTTAATCCCAAATAAACTCTACCGTAAATAGGTGGCACATTATCATTCCCGCCCCAGGCAATAACGTCCTCAATAATTGAGGAATATCTTTGATTAATTAAGGCCTTATAATCCTCGGCAGTAACCAATCTCTGTTGTGTAGCAAATGCAACAGGAGCGTTTGTTTTTATTGATGAAATAGATTCCTTTTCGGCACCAGAAGCAGAAGTTGCTAAGGTTGTTGTAGTTAAAGTTCTGCTTGAACCACCAACACTAACAGGGTTTACTGCCGTAAAAAGACTAGCAGTATTTGCTTCTGCACCCACAACACTTAAATATGTAATTACAATTCTGTTACCAGCAACAGGTGATTTTCCTAAAACATTACCATCACTAAATGTAATTTCGTAATAGCCATTTGGAACCTCCCTAACTATGAAAATTGTTGAATCGTCATTGATTCTAACCTGATTGTTTATATCAGTATATGAAGTTCCTGAAGTAGAGGTAGGCGAATCAAAAACCTCTATTGTAATTGTTGATGTATCCATTGTTTCATCTGGTATTACATAAACCTGATCATCACCAGCATCTCCTACCAAAAATGTTTTTGTTTTTTCAGTCCCTTCCTTGATGGTAATATTATCACTACCTTCAGAGGTTGTAAATGTAAAATTACCTGAACCGTCATTTAAGGCAATAACCTTTTCTGTTGTCTGAAATGTGTAGCTTACTTCATTAACCGATGTTGTAAATGTAGTACCTTTTTCTAAATCTAATGATGAGGTTGTGGTATCGCCAGTACCATTAATTTGCAATTTAACAGTTGCATTAGAGGCCGTTTTTGATCTTGGATAGTAACCTAATGTTTCGGCATGTGATACAACCGATGATCTTAATTGTGCCGAACCTAAAAATGACTCATTTAATCCAAAATTTGCAATTAAACCATTTATATGAGTATTGTATGCCAGTACATCCAGGATATTAGAAAGACCACTTGCTTCAAAATTATAATCTTGAAATTCTGTTTGTCTTTGAAGGTATGTTTTTAAACTTTCCTTTATATTTGTAAAATCTAATTCTGTTGATTGAATAATAGTCATTATCTTAACCTTGTAAGTGATACCGTGATTTCTTCTTGTTGTCCTGTATTTACGACTTGAAACTTAACCGTAACGTAAACTGAATTGTAATCAGGAGACAGTTTTACATCAACACCTCGCACAATTGCTCTTGGTTCAAAATTTGTTATTGCATGTGCTATTGTTTCTTGTATTTCTATTTCATCAAATTCTTCAGAAAGTGAAAATAAAAACGAATTTAAATCCCCACCAAAATATGGGTCAAATGGTTTTTCTGTGGAATTAGTCATTAATAAATTTTTAACTGATTGTCTTACGGCAGCTGCATCAGTTTTTTTAAAAATGTCTGTTCTTCTTATAGACACAAATTGACCAAGAATAGTAGTTGAACTTGCTCCAGGTTTATTTTGAAATGTGAGATCTATGTCGCTATAAGATGCATTACGAGAAGTAATAATACTTCGTGTATCTAAATTACCATCCTCTTGCGAAAATACTCTAGCCATTTGAAAACCTTTTTGTTTTATTTATAATCTTTTTACGCAATAATTAACTTGGAATATACTCATAAATTCTGTACGATCCGTAAACTTGAGTACTATCTAATCCTGATGCTCTTGTATCAGCAACACCATCTGTACCTGCAGGACAAAATCCTGCCGTGGCGGTTCTATTAATATCATGTGATTGATTTATATAAAAAGCAGTACTGCCGGTATATGCTTTAACCATCATTCTAAGTTTTACAGAATAATCTGTTGATGGTGTATTAGTGACCAACATTGTAATATTTTGCCCATGTATCATGCTTGCGTCGTCCGCCATGACACCACCATCCATACCAGGATTACCTAAGCTTCTCCATGATACACCATTATCAAATGTGATATTTGTATCAATATAAGCACCACCCCATGAAGTATTACCATTTCGGATAGGAATCCAATATTCTATATGTAAGGTACTGCCACCAGTAAAACCGGTGTGATTGGTAAAACCAGCAGTAGGCCATTCTTTCCATGTAGTATTTGAATTATGTGTCCAGTTTGCAGTATCTGATTCAGCAATAACTTTACCTAAAACATACTGAGTACCACCAACATCTCCATTAGAAAACTGTACCTGTGTTCCAAATTGTACTCGGGTTCCTGAGGATGGAATAATTTTATCTACTTTTAAAATACTAGTCATTGTGCAATCTCCTTAATACACCAAGTACTTACACCAATCTCATAACCATCTACTCCCAACCCACCCGACGTTCTGTTAATTCTATATGTGTAATTGGTGTTATTTGCAGTACTAGTAAAGAACATAATATATGTTTTAAGTTCTGTGGATCCAGGGGCATCAAAATACATAATTCTTGTTAATCTATTGGTGGAATTGTTGTCTCCATCATAGTGATCTGATACAAAAGTATTTTGTTGGTCAATGGTTCTGGTGTTATTATATCCTTCGTATCCTGACCTATTGATAACTTGATTTTGATCAAGTACAGTATTTCGCTCGCCTATTATCCAACCCGAATTATGATTAGTTGGTTCGCCATATATTTGTAATTCCCATACAATTAAACTATTTGCAAACGTGGGAGTTATTGAGGTATTGAAGGGAGTGACATGAACCGCCCGACCAAAATCAGCATCAGATGCTCTAGCTGACCAACCAGTGCTTGTTGTAAAACTTTCTACACCATCATATCGATAATAAAATTGCTGAACAACTTGACCAGGAGCATATTTACGAACTCCATTTTCCATTAATATTGCAGTACCTGAACTATTTCGAATCGTGTCAACCGTTAAATTACTTGCCATATTTTACCTCTTTTTATTTTTAACATCCAATATTACCTTGTGGCATAGAAATATAAAAATGTGTTATTGTATATCTACCATAACCCACTTCTTTTGGTTCTGTATGCATCTTAACTGGAGTTACCCTATGTTCAAACATAGAAGGAAAAAACAATGCCCTATTGTGTTTTAATTCTACTTTATTCCCAGAGTCAGTAAATTCAAAATTACCACCATCAAATAATCTTGGCTCTCTTACAAACCATATAAGCATAGTCCATGCATAATTATCGTAATGTGCATCATAGAATTCATTATCTTCGTAATATGAAATCAATGTACTATCAGCATTTGTGGAAAAAAAGCTACGACAATATGGTTTTATTTCTCCTATAATATTGTGAAAATCCTGCGTTCTTTGTTTATACATATAGTTATAAACATGACTTCTTTGCCTACCTTTTTGTGTATAAAATTCTTCTATATGAAAACGAGATGCTTTAGCCTTAGGTTTACCATTATCATATGATGCAACATAAGTATTCTCTGCTCTTTCTACATTTTCCTGGGATGAATACCAATCTAATTCTTTCCAAATATTTTTTTCTTCATTAGATGTATACCAATTATCAAAAACTACAAAGGGTGTTTTGCCTTCCTTTAAAACTTTTATTTCCCAATTTTGTTGAGGAGGTTCCATGGTCCTATTTATAGAAGATTCAGATTGAATGTTGTTTATTAAATTGTTCATATATTTACCTAAAAACTAAGATTTGGGTCGGGATAAGGTGAAGTATAAAAAGTAACTTTGGCATATCCTGAACCACCAGCACCACCATATTGATAACCCATATTGGAGCCTGCTCCACCTCCACCAGCACCATTTCCACCAGCTCCTCCATTGGCATTTGTACCACCTGAACCTCCTGAGCCAACTGGTGATGAGCCACCAGGACCACCTACCATTGTACTCATACTAGCGGCACCATTAGTACCACTATTACCTGTATTTCCAGTTACGTTATAAGCACTGGCATTGTTACTTGTACTTCCGCCAGCACCTCCAACACCAGTACTTTGCGCGATTGTTCCACCAGAACCACCATTACCAGTGGCTATAGTTGTACTTCCAACTCGAACATAGCTACTTGAACCTGCTGACCCGGATTGAGCACCAAATCCACCTTGCTGTCCACTATTCATACCTCCACCGCCTCCTGAGCCACGAATAGCAGTTAAAGTTTCTCCACCGTTAACATTATAATATGCAATGATGTTACCACCAGCACCTCCACCAGCACCAGCAAAGTTAAACATACCACCTCCTGCTGCTCCACCTCCACCAGCACCAACGATTTGAACACCAACGGCTCGAACCTGACTTGCAATAGTTAAGGCAGTTGTACCAGCCGATGTATATGTTACAGGAGATGGCGGAGGAACATAATCCTCATAAAATGCACCCATTGAAATTGCACCAGAATTTGGAGCTTCACCATTTCCATAGTATTCACTAAGGGATATAGGATTAGAACCACCAAACTCGGCCTGTATTTCGGATAAACTAATTGTATAATTTGGAAAACCTCTAAGTGGAAGTGCCATTAATTATTTCCTTTTAAGCTCGTCTATTTCAGCTTTTAATTCTTTTATAGCCTCAATCAATACTGCCGTTATTTTACCATAATCTACTGATTTGGTTTGCATTTCATCATCTGCAGTAAGAACAACTTCTGGTAAAATAGCTTCCATATCTTGTGCTAATACACCTATTTGTTGTTGTGCATTTTCCACATCGTTTCTTTTATATTGCACACCTTGCATTTGCATTACTTTGTCAAGACCATTTTCTATATTAGAAATATCTGTTTTAAGTCTTTTATCAGAGAAAGCAGTTACATCATTATTAAATGTTGCCGCACCAGCCGCAGCCATATTAACAGTAAGAGCAGTTATAATAGAACCACCATCATTACCTTTAAGTATGAAACTTCCATCTGAAGTGGTAACATTTAATTCTGATACATTTAATTTTTCATTGAATGTAACTCCATTGTCTCCACCGGTTGTTATCACAATACCTTCAGATGATGTTATAGCGTCAACTTTTAATGTACTCATACTATAGTCCAATCTGCATTATCAGGTACTGTAACAGTTTTGCCTTCGGCAATTGTAATGGGCCCAACACTCATATAATTCCTATCAGTTGGGATAGTTAAATCTTTATCAATTGTTTTACTACTACTAAAAAACATAGTATTATGTATTAAATCCAATTGTGTCGCTGCTTCGTCTAATTCATCATATGTTAAAGCAGATCCTTTTGTTATTCTTTGTTTTGCCATACCCCGTGCCTATTCTGGTTTTGTTGGAAAGGTTACCGTATTTGGAAAACCTTCTTGTTCTGGAATATTAAGTAAGTTTGTTCTATATTGAGTCCAAGCATTTTGTTGTTCGGTTGTTAATTCTGCCCAACGTAAAGGATTAGTTACAATTGGATCTACCTGTGTTTCAAGAAGTATATCTCTTTGTGCACGAACTAGAGCGGATTGTCTAGCATCTTTTTCTTCCTGAGTAATCCTTGTAAATTGTAATAATGCCAGATCTAAAAGTTCATCATTATTTATGGTAGTATCCGTATCGTTAGATCTTAATGAGTAAGGTATCCATCCATAAACAGGATGCTCAATCTCTAAATCAAACTCTGTATCATCATCATTTTGTGATACTACATTTCTTATATTTGTAATTGGTATAGACATATTAATCCTTTATGATATTCTGACCCAAACAGCTGTAGCTTCAGCAGTGGAACCGCCTTTATATATCTCACCCATAAGTCTCCATGTTCCAGGTAACGCAGCTCCAGCAGCTGCTGACCACCGAGTTCCTGCTGCAGTAGAGGATCTTAAACTAGAACCAGGAAATGTACCACCAGCAGCGGGAACTGCACCTATATAATGATACCCCTGTATATAGGTTCCAACAGCAGAATAAGCTGTAGATTGAGCCGATGGTATTGTTGGTGTGCCACTTAAATCAGAATATGCTCCGGAAGTTGCCACACTTGACAAACTACTAAGTTCGGAATTCACAGAAGAAAAAGCAGATTGAATATTAACAAATTCGGCATTAATTTCCGAACCTCTGACTATTTTATTAGTATCTCCAGCAGGCAAGGCATCTTTTGCAGCAAAATCTGTTGTTTTATTATACGCCATAATTATTATCCACCATATTCATTAACACCATATTCTCCTATTCCATATTCAGCAATTAAACCTGTTGCAATAACAGTTTCATCTATTTCTGCAACAACAACGGCTAATTGTTGTGCTTCAGGTGTACCAGTTGTTCTACCAATTTCATCATAATAAACACCAACATGACTTATAAATGTAGCCGGTGTTCCATCAGTAGAATTTGGATTATCCTCTACATAATCATTATTTATATGGGCAAAAAGTTCCTCTTCAGCTTGAGAAAGTGGAACTATAAATTGATAACATTGCTCTATTAATGCTTGTTTTTTTACGGGATCTGTTTCTGCCTCAATTTGTGGCAATAGTGTTGCATAATCTGGATTTCCAATTATAGGTTCTAAATTATCTAATTCAGCAATACCTGTAATAAATTTATTTATAGCCGTAGGACGAGATGAAATAGCATGATTCATAGCGCCATTTGGCATATAAAATGTATATCCTACATATTCAGTAAAGGTGTGAACATGATATCCAGCTGATAATGCTGAGGCATTAATATCTGTATAAAGCGGATAAAAATAACCTGTTAAACCGGTTCCAAATCCTGTAGCACCTGTTCCATAAACGTAAACAGAAGGTATAACAGGTTTTACAACAACAGCAGCGACAACGGCTGTTGTGGTTTCCTCTTCTGTTTCTTCCTCTGTTTCCTCCTCTGGTTCTTCCTGTATGACATATGTTATATCAAACTGTCCGACAGGAGTAACGGCACTAGAAGCACCATTTGCAATAGTTGTACCTTCAATTGTTACTATATCACCAGTATTATTTGTAAACGTGTATACAGTGGTTGTTACCTGCGTTGTTGTATTTACAGCTGATACGTAAGCAACAGCAACATTTGAAGCACCGTAGACATCAGGCCCAAAATTTTGAACATAAATGGGTACCGAAAAAGTTAAAGTTGTTCCAGGATTAGAAGTATAGGTTGCTGTCGTTCTGAAAGTAGTAAATGCATTTGAACCTACGGATACATTTGTGGCTCCCATTTGGGTTAAACAGGCGGATACACATCCATAAATGCCTGTACCAGCAGTATTACCTGTTCCAGATAATCCTATATCATACCCTGATTGAGTCATACTAGGGTTACCAATAAGTTGTGGTCCAGTATTTGCTGCCATATTAAATGCAGCACTAAAATTTGTACCTGTTTGAGTAGTGACTGGATTAGTTGTTTCTGATCTTACTAAAGTTAACCCTGTAATACCACCATAATCATTGGTAGTGCCGTTATATAAAGGAGGTGTTAGTGATATATTAGCCATTTGCAAAAACGTTTCCTGAACCAGTAGCCGCTGCATTACCGACCCAAGATCCATGTCCTCCGGTACCATCACCTTTACGATGAACTTGTATTCCGTTTACATATACGTTTGATGAAGCACCAGTTGCCGGATCTCCACAAGCAGTTATGTCGCCTTTTCTTACAGCACTAGCACCATTTACAAAAACATCACTTGATCCAGTAGCGTAACTTGTTTTATGAAATGGGTTCGGAGTAGGACTAGCATGTCCAATATGTTTATCAAGACCTTTTCTTACAATAGCTGGCATTAGTTTAAATCAATCCTTGCTGCACTTACTTTAAAATTACCACTACACTTAATTTCCATATCACCTGCTTCAACATATGTATTTGCTGTTTTTATCACTAAACTTCCATCTGGATGGAATTCCATATATGCTCCAGATTTATGATGTATGTTTATTCTTTCAGCATTCGGTGTGTCATCAATTTCAATAACATGGCCACTGGTAGTTTCTATTACTTTATTATGAGGATATGTCGCTGCATAAGGATCGGATGGAGCACCTGAAACACTTACAGTTTTACTAAGAGTATTTGTTCCACGAGCAAGTTGATTTGTTGTTTTACCACCAGGCGCGGCCTCTTCATATTTTGGAAGTGATCCAAGTATTAATGGATTCTGTGAATGTTCGCCATCTAAAAAAACACCAAAAACTCTAGCACCAACCTGTATTCCTAGGTTATTGCCAAGCCCATTAGTACCACCTTCGGTAATAGGCATTAATGGTTGTGCCCATGGCAAATCTGCATCAGGAATATCGTTTTGTGATCCTACATGAATACCATATATTCTTACCTGTGCTCTTCCTAACTGTAATGGGTCGTTAATACTTTTTATGTCGCCAATAAACCATCTTGTATGATCACCATAAAAATCCATTAATGTATTTGGTATTTCCATATTAACCTCTACGCCTACCTAATTTTATACATGTTAACGAAAGATCATATTTTTCTTTTTTAAATGTATGTCTTGCCGCAAACATAAGATATTCACCTGATTTCTTTTTATCTATATTTGAACCAAGAGCCTCTGGTTTTGATGTTGGTATTTCAATATTAATTAAATTACCTATCGTCGAGTGCTTATTACCATCAATAAAATCAGACCCATCAATAGTAATATTTAAGGGTTCGCCTCGAATAATTTTATTCATTGCTTTAGATATAACCTTTAATTTATAATCTGCCAAGGTTTTTTCTTCGCCGTAACCTAAAACATATTCATCAGTATCTATTGTTCTGTAATTATGCCCACCACCAATTATTGATACATATGATGAGGTTAATTCATTAAATGATTTATTTTCATATGTAAATTTTGGCGATACTGGTGGATTGTTTTGCCCTTGTTTTAATACTGATTTACTTATTAATGGTTTAAATAAATCTTTAATTACATCAAAATGAAATATATTTCTTGTTTCGTTTGCTGTATCAATATATTCAAAATTAGAACCAATAACAGAATTTTCAATTAAATCAAATAATGTTGCCGTGCTTGAAAAATTTGCTGCTATAATATTTCTATTTCTTGCCTCAGATTTAGAATTTGCAGAGGCAGTATGTGTTCTAAATGGTGCATCACCGTTTATTGGATCGGTTGTTAATATTGTGCCTAAATCAAAAAATTGTAATTCTTTTTTTGCAAGGGTTGAATATAAAAAAAATGGATACCCATTAATTGTTTTTGCCTTTTGTTTTAACCAAATTAATGCTTGGATAGGGTTAAGGTTAGGTATAATAAGTTTTATATTATTTTTATCAGCACTATTAGTTTTAATTGGTTTGCTCTGTAAAAAGTTTTTTGAAATTTTTGTAATAATTTCAGATATCTTACCAGAATATGCTTTACTTATAATTTGAACATTTGAAAAATATGCAAAGTCTTCCATCAATTGAAATCCAACTACTTGAATATCATTATTAACTTTTTCTATGGTTGGTACATCCGTGACATAAAAAACATTAACAATTACTTTTGATCCTGGTTTATTTGATTTAATTGAAATTGTGAATTTTTCACCACCTAAAAAATCAACATTTTCAATTAATTTTTCACTATCAAGTAACAATAATTTTGCAGTTAAGTACGGTTTATCAATATGTTCATAAATATCCAAATCTGTGACAATACCTTTACATTCTATGGGAGACTGAAGTCTTTCTGATTCAAGTAAAATTGAATCAAATCTAAAACTTGTTTTTGCATCGGGAGATTTGGTATCAGCCATATTACAATCCTACGGCTGTTCTAAATGATTCTGCTACAATTTCTATGGAATTAGGTCTAATAACTTGTATTTGTTTTAAATCACTATTTTTAGCTGATAATTTATCCAACCACGTAATTGGTGTTAATAAGCCACCTGGATCTGAATAATCATCATTATTTTCAAAACCAATATCAACCCATTCCTTATCTGTATTTTCATAATGATGAATAGCATTATACTGTATTTCAGAATTATTTAAAATTATAAACTCTCCAACACCCTCAGCATTCGTTGATGAAATTAATTCAGAATTTAAAAATGCTGGATCAGGAATGCCTTTAACCCACAACTGACCAAGTTGTAAATTTCTGTGTATAATTGTTCCTGACGCGCCAGATGTAAGACCTAACATGGATTGGCCTATTTTAAATTTATCATATATTTTTGTACGAGTGGTTAAAACCGTGACATTATATTTCTTTTGAGCAAACAAATATAATTCGCTATTTGATAATGGCCAACCTGATTCTCTTAATTTATCATTCATCAGAAAAAATGTCCAATGATAATCTGGAGTTCCATATATTTTTTGTGAAACTTGATCAGGTCTCTCGTCAGGTAAAATATTATAGTCTTGATATAATGTTACCTTATCCTTTATTTGATCAACAACATCAGAATATATTGAAAGATTTTCAAAAACGTCATCGGTTGCTTCATCACCAAACTTATAAAAGGTTCTAGGAAAATATCTAAAAAAATTCATTATGTGCCACCGTGTGCTTTGTGCTGTTCAACTGCAGTGCTATTTTCAAACTGATAAAAAACATCATCGTCCTCATTTTGAATATCTCTTCTGCTGAGAGCCTTATATTCAGAAAATACCAAATTTATGTCAATCTGAGTTGGCGAACCATCAGGATGTAACACGGCATTTACTTGGTTATAACTTGTTTGAACGCCAGTTAAGTATGACATTTTAATTGGTGTGCCTATATTTTTAAATATTTTTTGTCCACTTGGTCCAACAGGACCTTCATTTGCTTCAGATAATAATTTTATTCTAAATAAATTTGGATACCTATATGCAATTGAAAAATCTCCGGCATCAAGAAGTTCCTCAGGGTATGCGTGATATCTAAAAAACTTAACTATATTTTTAACCATAATTGATTCATCTTGATTTTTAGGAAAAAAACTAAATTGAAATGAAAAATCCCTAACATTAACCCCTTGAAATTGTGTTCGTAAATTAGGATTTAATGTAACTCTTGCAGTTAATCCAACAGCATTTTTTATACTGGTCGGTAATGGAGTCATTTGACTACCTCTTACAGCCGCAACAGCTGCGGTTTCACCTGCTGCCCCGGTACCTAAAAAGAAATCAAAAAGAGATTGGCCAGTTTCTTTTAACGCTTGAAAAATACCGGCGCCTATTGAACCACCTCTTGAGGCAGACCGTGCAACAGCTGATCCGGCAAGACCCAATTCAACATTTGTATATCTTAAAGTATCATTAACATTAAATGAAATAGGAACATAAAGACTAACATTTTCTCCTCGAATTACACTTGTTTTTATACCAGATGATGCGACCTTTATTTCCTCACTTGTTGCTTTTCTTTCTGGTGTTTTATCTCCACCTTTTATCTCATCAGCAGTTGACGATGAAAAAAAGCTTGCCGTAAATTTTGGAGGTAAAACTTTTATTGCTTGAAATACTATTTTTGATTTAAATTCTGGATCCCTAGTAATAGGATACATGTAAGGCCCTTGACCACTGTTATCCGGTAATGCCATTTTATTCCCTTATAGATAATATAAACACTTTGAATGTATTTATAGTGAAAAGATGGCATATTCTGGGCATTATGTAGTAAAGAATCCTAAAAAATATAAAGGCAATCATGCCAATGTTGTATATCGTTCGTTGTGGGAAAAATCTGCATTTATGTGGTGTGATGTAAATCCAAAAGTAAAAGGTTGGTCTAGTGAAGAGATTATCATACCATATTATTATGATGCAGATAAAAGGTATCATAGATATTTTCCAGATCTAAAAATAATCATGGAGGATAAGATTCTTTTGATTGAAATTAAACCGGAAAAGGAAACATCGCCACCAACAGGGCCAAGACGCACCAAAAAATACATTACCGAGGGTTTAACCTATATTAAAAATATGAATAAATGGGAGGCAGCAGAAGCCTATTGTAAGGATCGTAAATGGGAATTTCAGATATGGACCGAAAAAACTTTACAGGAAATGGGATTAATGACAAAACCTGTACCAGGTAAAATAAAAAAACCATTAAAAAGATTACCTCCTTATCGCCGTAAAAAACCCAAAAAATAATTATAAATACTACTACTATGGCAAATGAATCATTATTTAAACAATTAGAATTCGAGGCATTTCGTGCTGGTATTACACCACGGACAAAGCAGAGCATCGAATGGTTTCGTAATAAGGCTCGACAGATGTTTCGAGGCAGAGTAATAAGAGATCGTGAAAAAATTATGGACGATGAATTATTATCAAAAACAAAAAAAGTTGATAAGGATCCAATGGGTAATATGTATATGTTTTTTTATGATCCTAAGTTTAAAAAAACATTGCCATATTATGATGGATTTCCTTTAATTATAATGCTTGGACCAGCACCAAATGGATTTTATGGATTAAATTTACATTACCTACCACCAGTTTTAAGATCAAGAGCTCTTGATGCAATATTAGGTCGAGGTAGTGTTCCAAGTAAATTTCTTGCACCGGCAAGAAAACACTATTTAACCAAACATGTAAAAAGTGCATTTGCCTTGGTTGAGGAACCCGAATGGGAAATTGCAACTTTTCTGCCAATGGCTGATTGGAATAAAGCAAATGCAAATAAAGTATACAAAGATTCTAGAAAGAAAATGGCATGAGTATTAATGTTTTAAAAAGTACGATTTCAGGCGCAGGTGGTCTTGCAAAGCCAAATAAATTTCATGTTGAATTACCATCGATTCCAGGAAATCCATTAACATCAAGAGATTTAAGTATCCTATGTCGTACTGCATCATTACCGGCAAAACAGATAGCAACACATGAAAGAAGAATAGGCATGGAATCAGAAAAGATTGCCTATGGTTATGTTGTTGATGATATTAATATATCATTTTTAATTTTAAATGATTATAGAGTAAAAAAATATTTTGATGCATGGAGAGCATTAACAATTAATGAAACAGCACAAACTGCCAACTATAAGGACGATTATAAGAAATCTGTAAAGATACATCAACTTGCTGTGGCAACACCGGCGTTATCGCTTTCATCACTTGGTATTCCTCCATCGCCAATAACCAGAAATATAACAAGATCCTTTGCTCCATTTCCACAAGTACAAATACAAACACCTGTGTACTCAGTAGAACTACTTGAGGCATTTCCAATTACAACAACTGCGACAGAGTTTACTCAGGAACCAGATGGATTTTTAGAGATGAGTGTGCAATTTGCATACACAAACTGGCGTGAAATACAATCATCACAAAAAACAATTAATATAGACCTTCCAGGAGGTTTTCAATTTGAAGCGAATATCTAGGAGTAAATAATGGCTTTACCAAAACTTAATAGTAACCCAAAATATGAATTGACCATTCCATCGAATGGAATTAAAGCACGATTTCGTCCTTTTCTAGTGAAGGAAGAAAAGGCATTAATGATTGCTATGGAAAGTGGCAATCAAAGCGACGCCTTAAATGGCCTCGTTGATACAATTAATGCATGTGCAACCGATGATAATTTTAGCGCCGGTAAATTAACAACCTTTGATATTGAATATGTCTTTTTACAATTAAGAGCAAAAAGCGTAGGTGAAACGGTAAAATTGGGTTTAAAATGTTCTGAATGTTCCACCACAAATGACCAAGTAATTCCACTTGATTCAATTAAGGTAACACTACCAGAGATTGAAAAGGTAATTGAATTAGAACAAGATATAACCATTGAGGTTGATTGGCCCACATTTAATGATATAAAAAATCTTACAATTATTGAGGATAATACTGAATCAGCATTTGCAATTATTGCAAAATGTATAAAATCAATTAATACAGGATCAGAAAGAATTTTAGCAAAAGATATATCTGAAACTGAATTACAGGACTTTTTAGAATCTATGAGCTCAGGCCAATTTACAAAGATAAAAGAATTTTTTGAGCAGATACCTAAATTAAAACATGATGTAAATTTTGAATGTACAAAATGCTCACATAAAAACAAAGTTACCGTGGAGGGTGTGGAAAGTTTTTTATCATAGCTCTATCTCATGAATCATTAGAGAATTATTATCAAGTTAATTTTTCCCTAATGCAACATCATAATTATTCGTTACGTGAGATAGAAGAAATGATTCCATGGGAAAGAGAAATATACGTAGGCATGTTATTAAATTATTTGAAGGAAGAAAAACAGAAACAAGAGCAGGAGCAGAATCGTGGCTAGTTTGCAGGAAATCAAACAACAATTAATATTAAATGCAAAAGAAAATACTCAAGGTCAAGATAAAATGGCGGCTGGCCTTGCCGGTGTTGCATCAGGTATTAATAAACTATTGGCCTTAATGAAGCAATCACAACTTGATATGCTTGAAAAAATGAGGGAAAAAAGTTCTGTCCCAGTAGTTGCTCCACCTGCTACTGCTAGATCAAGTGATTCCTCTATGTTACCACCAATATTAGGTTTAGGTGGTTTGGCATCTGCAGTTACCGCGATCGGTGCAAGTCTTACAGGCGTAGACGATGCTATTCGTGCTGTAGGCTTGGCACAACTTGGTAAAAGATTGGTAACAGGTTTTGGAATTTTAGGAAAAGGAGCTGGAGACTTTTTAGGTAGTGTAAAACGCATTGCAGGTAAATTTGGTGATTTTGGTAAAAATTTATCAAGAATTATATTCTTACCTGAGGAAGGTGTGAAAGCTCTTGGACAAAGGATTTATAAAATATTTGGATTAGGAGTTGATGGTAAACCAGTTGCAGCAACTAGTGATGCTATGAAAGCCCTTTATAATCCACAAAAGGCATTGGCCAATGCCATAAAACCAATCACAACCTTTTTTGATGATTTGGTAAAGCCAATTACAACCTTTTTTGATGATGCAGCAAAACCCTTTAAAACTTTTTTTACAGCCGCAAGTGAAGGCGGACCTATGAAAGCAATAAGAGGTTTTTTTAATGGTATATTGGACGTAGGTAAATTTATTCCTAGAATTGACTTTGGAGCCTTAAAAGCAGCAATAGGTAGTGTTGACGATGCTACTGGTTTAATGGGTTTTTTTGGTAGTATTTTTAATTTTTTAAAACCATTGATGAAACCTTTTGAATTTATTTTAAAAACTGCTTTAAGACCATTTACTCAAATATTATTATCACTAGTTGATTTTGTTGTAGGGTTTTATAAAGGGTTTACCAGTGAGGGTGGAGACTTTTTTCAAAAATTAACAGCAGGTATCGAGGGTGGTATAGTAGGAGTCATTAAAGGATTTACTGATGCCATTGATCTAATCCTTATTAAATTACCTGCATGGATTATGGAAAAATTAGGTTTTCAAGGATTGGCAGATAATTTAAGAGAATTTAGTTTATCAGAATTAGTTGAACCAGCATGGGAAGGAATTAAAAACTTCTTTAAAAACTTATTTAATGACCCGGCCGGAACACTTGGCAGTACCATAACCGGTGCTGCAGATATGGTCAATGACTTTTTAAAATCAGTATTACGTTCAATATTACCAACTCCGGATCCGAATGGTAATTGGTATGATCCTGCAAATTTAGTGTCAAAGGCTATACCTAATTCAGTATACCAATATGCCGGCATTGATAAAGACACAGGTGAACTAATTAAAAAAATTGACCCATCAGCATCTCTCAATAGTAGAGGTAGTGGAGAATTTATTGATACAGGAGGTGGTAAACGCGCGCCAAGTTCATCCGTTAATGTGGTGGATAATTCTGTTAGTAGCTCATCGTCCTCATCTAATCCTATAATAATAGGTAATGTAAAAACAAATGATGCTCAGGATCCTATGACTAGGCATAAACAAGGATTAGGTTTCTAATGATACATGCATTTCTCTTAGTAATATTACTAGGAGATATACAAGATAGAACCAACCCTATGTATTTTAGAAATATAAATGATTGCAATTACTTTGCAAAAAGGGTTGTAAAAAAATACGGTAACTATTATAATTTACCTAAAAATCATACAGTTACCGCATATTGTAAACCCGCTTGGATTAGTTCCAATACGAAGAGTTTATATTAGCCCTCATTTGCCAATCTGGCAAAATAAGACATAGTATCTTCATCTGATTCCGATACCGCTGCAGTTTCAGCAGTCACTGGTTCGTATTGAGAAGCCGGTTCATTAACCTGATTCATCTCAACCACATTGGGTGCTCCGGCATTTGCCTCCTCACCTAAAACCCTGGCAAGTTTAGTTTTTAACTCATCATAGGTTTTGTAGTTTTTAGGTTCAGTAAATTCACCTAGGTCGTGAACTTTATTATAGACCTGTTCCAACTTTTCCTCATCGCTTTCAAAAAGAGCAGTTGGTCCAGCAAATTCAGATTTATCATAGTTACGATAACCCTCAACCTGCCTAATCTTTAATTTAAAGTCTGCACCTTCCCAAAAATCAAATGGGTTAACTGGTTTCTCATCTTGGAAACTTGGTTGCATAATATCCATGATTTTATCAAAGATTTTTTTACCAAATTTATAAAGGTACACTTTACCTTCAGTAGATGGATTAGATGGATCTTGAACAACCAAAACATTAACTACATAGTGCAGTCTACGTTTCTGGTTACGAGCCGTTTCCTTATCGGAATCATTACCTGTATTCCACAAACGAGAGTTGAGTTCGCCAACTGGATCAGTTTGTCCAATAGAAGTAAGTGAGTTCTCGATATACCACAAACCAGTAGGTCCTTTAAAACCATGGTCCCAGTATCTGACCCATGGTAATTCCTGACCTTCTGCTGCAGGTAAAAATCTGAGAATGGCATAACCGTTCCCTGCTTTATCAACCGTTGGTTTCCAGAATCGATCATCTTGGTAGGATTTTTTCTCACCGCCACCACCTGTGGCTTCTGCGGCTTGAATAAGTTTTGAGATTTGATCTCGGTTTCTTTTTAGATTTTGAAATGACATTGTATCGTCCTTATTTTACTGTAATATTAACTGAAATATAATAGGCAACTTTTAAATTACCTATAGTATATATCATACTTTTAAGCAAAGGCTGAGTCTAAATTATTCTTTTTTGGTAAGTCCAATAAATTTAGATCCATAGCCTCTACTTCCACTTTATCCCTAATAACTGGAGAGATAAATTTTTTAACATCTTCTGGTTCGATGCTATTTTTTTCACACACATGGATTATAGCCTCCATGTAAGGAATCTTTAATTCGTTTACCGTCTCTTCAATAAGTTTGGCAAATTTTGTTTTGGTCAAAAACTGTTGTTCAATTGTCATTTATCAAACACCCTAAGCAATATTGTTTCTGCATTTAATCTTCCTTTTGGTTTACTGGTTTTAGTTGTTAGACCTTTCCACGCTACATCAATCTGCCTTGGTGTTTTATTTTGAACAACATTTAAAAACTCATTTGGTTTTCTCAATTTAACACTTCGGCTGGTATCAGCATCGTAGTTTTGTATTGTGGTACCTTTAATCGTGAACCCTTTTGGATCCTCGGTAACGTATTCACACAATTCCTTATATTTGGTATTAAAGGTAAATAATCGTTTTTTACCAATAAGCATTACTGGTGTAATTGATACCAATTTAAATTCTGAATCTTCCTTTTTATAATTAACCTTTGAAACTTGTTTATCTGCTGTAACTGGTCTCTTAATTCGCACGGTACGATTTGCCTTGGCGGCAGATTTAACTCTGTCCAGGTCATTTAAAATAGTCTCACAAACATTAATGCGGCGGTTGAGTTCAGGTCTTTTCAAATGTGCATAACCCTCGACTGCTTGTTCGCAGCGTTTGTGATATGCATCACCATAATCAAGCAACCATCCCTCAACCACCTGTCGTATAGGTAAAGTGGCCGATCCACCTAACCCATGCTTTCTGAAAAGGTCATAAACATTAATGTCTGCCTTTTCATCATTGATCCAGGCATCTTCAAGATTGTCCAGATCAACCATAATGGTACGTGCGATTTTACGCTCAAGCTTTTGTTGAGGAGATAGACTAATGATATTGTCAGTGTTCTTTTGTTCAGTCTCTTTTTCCTTTATAAGGAGTTTTCCACGTTCCAAAAGTTCATTGCAATATCGTTTGAGTCCATCGACGTACTGGGAGATTAACTCATCAACTTTCTGCTCGGTATTTAACCAATACGCAGTAGCAGAATGATGAGAAAACGTAGTAAATTTATATTCTGGATTTGTAAGAATAGCCTTCACATCAGACTTGGAAAATTTTGCCTTAATATAATTTTTAAGAATATCGGCAATATCTTTTCGGTCGACCTCATTATGCATATAATATTTGGTCGCTTGAAATCCTTTGTCAATAGGAATATTAACTAGACCGTAACGAGCTCTACTTACAAATTTTTTCTTAGGTTTCTTTTTAGAAATACCAGAAACTTTTACCATGTTTCATCTCCTTTTACCATTATGAATACTATTCTATCACATTTCTTGGTAAATGTAAAGTGTTTTTTTCACTTTTTTTAAACGGCACGTGGTCCATTATATTCATCGTAATCAAATAGATCAATCATTTCCAATCTATCATTTGCAGAAGCCATTTTATCCAATTCTGTTTGGATAGCTTCAACAACATCTGAATGTTCACCAATTCCAACTGATTGGTTTAAATATACCATCACATTAGTTTTGGCGCGTTCATATTCACCCTCAGCATGCATCTTTGCCGCTTTTAAAAGTTGTTCCTTCATCATCATAGTCATTTTCCTTGTCCTCTATATTTTTTAAATGAACGTTTTTTATCTTTGTTCATGGTTGATTTAATTGGTTTTCGGCCTATTGTAGTACCTTTTCTTACAAAGGTTCGTTCAATTTTAGCAGTACCATATATATTTCTTGCCATATTACCTCCTAATAAAGTTTATTCATCTGAATCATGAGCAGATTCGTCAGATTTCTTTTCCCTAGCTTTTTTAACCGATGGTAATTCAATATGCAAATATGATTCCATAATGTACCTTGGTTTATCGCCTACGTATCCACTATAAGGAAACATCCAATTTGGTGGAAAACAAATCACCTTTCCTGTTTCTGCCGGTATTTTATTATCAAAAAATTCTATACCACCGCTATCAGTTAAACATACAAACATTGACAAATAGCGCATCATTGTATCTGCCTCGTTGGCGTCAGCATGTTCCTTAAAATAGCCATCTAACTCATATCGGTTAACCTTTATTGATTCCATTATTATTGTTGGTGGCATAAAATTAGTTCCATGTACGTCTCTTCTATATGCCTCTGCACATTGTGCAAACACGTTAACAATCCTATTAAAATCAGGAAAAAAAGATGAATTGTCATTTAGATTAATTTGTGAAAACTTTTTACAATTATCATCATAAATTTTTTTGTCACATAGGTCAAACATGTTAATAAGCTTATCACAAAGATCTGGCGCAAGTACCTTGTCATAAACCCTAATATAATCACTTAAAAGTATTTGTTTTTCTTCCATTAGTTTTTCCGTTCGTAAAATATATGATTACCAATTTGTGTAAATTTGTTTTTACTTTCCGCCCAATCTGGTTTCACATAATCAGCGTGATACCATAGAGACTTACCCACAACATTATATAATTTTCCAGATAATACACCACCTGCAACTAATTGAGCTTCCGCCCATGCAATATTATCATGTGGTGTATCAGATTTACCATCACAATGCCAACTGAATTGGCACCGATGTTTTACTGGATAGTATATCCTGTCTTCTTCTTTCATATCTGCATATTGTCTAGTTTTCCAACTTTCCCTAGTAGGACCTTGGTATATAACATCACATGGAGTGTTTGGATATAAATCGGATTCCACACGATGCATTACAACTTGTGTTACGGCAATCATGCCTCTGATATCTTGATTACGTGCCTCGTGATATGCATTTAATGCCAAACAAAATAAAGCCTCTGTTAACATTATATTCTCCCTTGTTTTTCAAAATGCATAATTGGGCCATCAGAAGTAAATTCTAAACCAGCACTATTGCCAACATACACTTTACCATTCCATTTCATTCTAATTCTATTATTTGCTATATATGCATCAAGGTGAACCTTTTCCTTAAAATGATCTACTTCAGCAATAAGTTCCTTATCGGTATCAGTACAGTGCAATTCTATAGTTTTTTCATAATGCATTTTCATACTAATTCCTTCTCATTTGTGCATATTCTTTGGGATCTGTTCCTCTGCCAACTGGCACTGTATTTGATTTGTGCATGGTGGCGAGTCCAGTAATGTAGTCGCCAGAGTATTGTTTAGGTTCTGCTTTTGCAGTTGACCCAGAACAATTGTTCGACGTCTTGAGACTCGGATAAGTTTCTGTTGTGCGTAAAAACGGTTTCGTGAATTCATGGTCTTTAAATTTTTTAATTACTTGTTTTAACTGATCCGGGTGACAACCACGAGAACGTAACCATTTCTCGTGCTGAATTTCTGTTTCACGCCAACCAGCTTTTTTCTTAACCTTGCGCTTTTTATTATTTAGTGACGACATGCCACGAACCAAATGCATTCCACTCATTAATTCCAACCTTCTTCGGACTCATATGATTTCTGATCCGCAAGACGGGATCCATAATGTTTGGCAAGATATGTTGAACCATCTTGATAATGGTTGTGGTTTTCGTCCATTTTGGATATACTATCGTTGAGTTTCTTTTCTTTAGTAGTCTCAACCTCATCAGTCCATTTACGAACACGACGAGCACCTTCTGCAAGTCTGGCACGAATAGACTGCTTTTTAAGAATCTTTTGATGGGTCTCTTTAAGAACCACAAGACGTTCTTCTGTTGACATATTTTTTGTGATTACAATATTTGACATAATTTTCATTTCCTTTATCATTTTATAGTACTATTATACCATACTTTTAACGTCTTGTAAAGTGTTTTTTTAAAAAAAATTAAATTATTTTTGATTGGCTCTGGAGGATGGACTCGAACCACCACGTCTCGCTTAAGACAACAGGGAAACAACCTATCGCGTCTACCAATTTCGCCACTCCAGATTAATTATTTTAAGTCCAAAGCCGCAATCATTCTTGTCAAACCAATACCACCACCAACACGTGGAAAGAAATCAAACTTTAGGAACTCTTCTAATTCTGCTTCAACTCTTTCTTTTCCAAATAATTCAAACAATAATTTAGAGTAAGCACCATTAGTTATTGAATAAAAGGTGTTACGCATTTGATCCACATTTGTAGATCTTTCGGCAGATCCTATTGTTTCCATTCCTCCTAATATCACATCAATCTTCTTACTAGTTTCGCCATCCCAATAACGTGCCATGTTCCAAAATGGTGATGTCATTTCTGGAAAATTAGTTATCATTGCAGTACCAAATTCATTATACATCTTTGTTTCATGTTCTGCTTCTAATTCTTGGTCTAGTCTTAAACCAAAAAATTGTTGCCATTTTCCGTAGGTTCTTTCTTCTGGTTTTTTAAACCCTAAGTATTCAACAAGTTCATATTCCATTCTTGCAAGATCATGTACATTACCAGGCATTTCAAATTCAAACATTGGAAATATTATATCATGTCTTCCTGGTATTGCATTAGGTTCTTGTCTATAGGATGTTGATACACAAAAGAATCCCTTTGAATCAGGTTTGCTAAGTAATTCATGTTCTAACCACATCTGACCTGTCTGTGGTAGTGGCCATACTTCATTGGCATAGTTATATGTTGCTACATTAAATGGATCTTCACAAGCAGCAAGTATTGATAGTCTGTTTTGAGTGTGTACTTCTAAAAAGCCTTTCTCTAAAAAAAATGACCTTAAAAGGCCAACGGTGTCTGTAAATTTTTGGGGCGATATAAGTTGTGTCATGGGGTTACCTTTATTTTATAAATCCTAGTATATATACATTTTTTTAGAAAATTTTGAGCTAATAATTAATTAATTTAGAGAGAAACCACACACCCAATATGATAAAATGAAAATGAGGAGTGGGTGTGTAGTTTCTAACTGGTTCACATACTTTCAGGTATGCGTAATTACGCTGCTTCTTGTTTCATCCATCGTTTAAGTGTATCAACATCAATGTTGAGATCTTTGGCCAACTTAGCTTCTTCTTCCTGAGCTTTCTTTTCTTCTTCTTCGTAAAACTTACGCTCTGCTTCCATATGTGCACAAGCTTGATCAATTTCTTTTTTGAGCTCTTTATCAGAGTACCAAGAGAAATCAATACTACGAGCATATGATTTACTATATGCATCTGCAATACAGTAATACGCAGACTCTTCTAGCTCAATACGCTTGAACTCTTTAAGAGTACCAGTAGGAACTCTTTCGTTCCAATACTTGGTATTTAAAGTAGAGGCCATAGAACCCATCCAACAGTCCGGTTGCTTAGAGAATTCTCTAGCTTCTTTACGTTGCGCATTAATATAATCTCTAAGAGCCTGTTCCATTATATAATCTCCTCAGATAGTTTTTGAACCATTGTATACTTATTAGTAAGATCTTTTAATATCTTCATATTTGAATTATTTCTTTTAGCTTCTTGCTTAATAGTGTAAGGAAGAGTTCTAAGTAATATTTCAATATGATACTTAGGCTTTTTAGATGTTAAGATTAAAGTCTTAAGAGATGAGGTTGAGATTGGTTTTGACATATTTTCATTTTCCTTTATCATTTTATAGTACTATTATATCACATAAATTAGGCAATGTAAAGTGTTTTCTGCACTTTTTTTAAATTAATTTAAATTAATGGTAATCCTACCATTACAAAACCAAGACCAGCAACTACATAGATATTAGGATCATCTTCCATCATTAAAACATCTCCAACTGAAACAGAACGCATTCTCTCATACCGAGTATATTTCTCTTCAGGTCCTATATTACCAACCTCGAATGCCTCATCAAGAGTATCAACATCCAAATCTGCAACATGGACATACTCACCACTTTTAAATGCATTTAAAACCGTTGTATTATTAAACTGTGGATAGTCTGGTTCATACATTAGTGATGAGGTTTTATTCTTTTCAAAGAATTTTTGGTTATCTATTTGGTAAACTTTAATCATAAAACATTTCCTCTTTCATTTTATAGTACTATTATATCACATAAAAATACAAATGTAAAGTGTTTTTTTGAATTAATTTAAAAAAAGTTACTATTTGTTGCCTACCATAACTAATATTGCTATAAAGAAAAATGCAAATACAAATACTGGTGCTGCATTAGAAATTTGCTTGGTACTTGTTGGCTCGGGCTTTACATAATGATCACCCATATAATCTCTATCCCAAGCATCTCGCCTTGTGTCTATTTTCTTTTTCATCTAAACCTATCCAGTATAGGACATTGATCTCTATATGTACATTTTTGATATAACTCTACAACAACTTCAGCAGTAGAGACACAACCAGAAAGTAGAAATGAAATAAGTATTAACCTAATAACCATAACGAACCAATCACTTTGTTGCCTTCTGAATTACTGTAGCACCTTTATGGATACTTTGCTTTCCAATATCAACCATACCGTCGACATCACTTGGATTTAAATATCCGTATGCTGCCGCAGCGCCTATGGCCATAAAAAAAAGTGCTTTAATCATTTTTATCACCAATGATTCCAAGTTCAAGTTTAGCATTATTTTCAGATTCAATACTGTCGGCTTCATGTTGCTTTTCTGCAGAGGCATCTAAATCTTTAAAGGCTTTGGTTGAACGAATTTTTGAGAGAAGAATACGATCCTTACGAAGTCTATTCATGATAATTTTATTTGCTTCGGAATCAGTATATTCAAGAAGAACATATGCTCTGTAATATCTACCATTAACTTTAACATCGGATTTATCTACTCTATAACCACCAACATCAACATCTGCGATTAAATTGGTTGTTGCCTTTTCTACTTCTTGAAGTACTGCGGCATCAACATCACTACCAATTCTAGAGATAAATGATTTTGTTTTGGATCTTACCCTACCGTTTATTCTATCGGCCAAAATTGTTTTAGCATTTAGAATGGCAATGTCCATGGATAACTGTAAATCTGGTGATGCCGAAGTTCCAGAGGAATAAATGGCTTTTTCATTCTTTGGTGGTGTTAAATACCAATCCGGAATAATTGCGACTTGCTCTTTAACTACATCAACTTGCTCAGTGTATGTTGTAGGGATTTTCTTTTCCAAGGTTGAAACTGATTTAGTTTGACTACATGCACCTAACGCTGTACATGCTGCTGCTAACATAATATAATTTTTCATGATGTTTCCTTATCTTTTCATGAGGTTAAAAATAGAAAAAGCCGCGATCGCGGTTCCAATTAAATTTGGAGTAATTATATTTCTATTATTGTATTGTGGTTCAGTATATATGATACGTTCCGTCACAATTGGTTCACTATAAACCACACGTGTAGTAGTGGTAGTAGTTATAGGTTCTTGGTATATCACTCTTTCTACAGGTTCTCGATATAATACTTTTTCTATAGGTTTTTGATATGTTACCCTTTTGACAGGCTTTACTTTTATAGGTTCTATTTTCACTGGTGTGGTTTGTGCAGGTACGATATGTTTTTGTTCACACGACATGTCTGTTTTGGCGTTTAATATTTCTGGAGAGACTGATCTGATAACTTTTTCTTTTGCTTTCTGCATTGCATTTTTACATGCCATATTTTCGGATATATCTGGACCAAAAACAAATTCTCCTTCACCAGGATATGAAACACCACCAATAAAAATATCCATAGTCATAACACATTTACGTGTATCTTCAACATATGGAAATACTTTTCTGTCAATGTTTTCGGTCTTATCAATTTGTTTTGTAAATTGAGAGTCTACTTTATGAATATAATCACATGGAGTGTCTGCAATTGCTGGTGAACAATTATATAAACCAGCCAAAATACCTGCCGTAATATAAACCTTCATATATCCCATCCTTTTCAATTATAATATTATTATAACACAACCTTAAGGTAATGTAAAGTGTTTTTTTAAATTAATTTTGTTTATCCTTAAATACCTTATATGATTTACATAACACCTCCTGTAACTCATACGCTTCCTTTTCCCAAGGCAATTGCATATACTCATCCACCGTAGAATACGCACTAAGATACTCCTCACCTTTCCACCTTTTAGTGAATAGGTTGACATCTTTTGTTTCACCCCTAGCAAACTGTTTAACGTGTACCATTTCATGGCATACAGCAGTAATGAAATCATCTTCGCAGAGTCTTTTATCTATTTCAAGGTTAAATTCCCTATTAGTTACTGCTAAACAGTAGCCATCGACCTCAGATAGTTTATCAAGGTTAATACACACATCTAATGTTTCTATACGTGGCATCATTTCACTAATACAAAAGTATGCTACATCCTTAGCAAGGATTCTTTTTGATTTAGTTGCACCAAAGGCCTGAACATCATTCATGCTGCAACTCCTGTGTATTCCATTTTTGCTTTAATACTTGGGTTTACCAAACCTTCACGGAGGTATCGATATATGGTTTGGAAACATTCACCATGTCCTTTATCTGCACGTGCCTTTTCGTTTAGATATTTTGGCATTGATGATCTACAAGTGTATTGAACAAAGTGTGATACCTCGTGTGCAACCAATAACAGTAGGATATCATCGTCATCGATCACATCAATAGCGCCAATCACTTTATTATCGTTAAACCTTTTATATTCGGACCAACGTTTATTACCAAACTGCCAACACTTAAGGTTAACACTTAATATACAGAAACCTCCATACGATCGACCGTTTGTTCTATTATATGTTTTCAGGTACCTTAATGCTTTTTTTGTATCGTCAGGAGTAAGATTTAATTCATACTTCTTTTTACGAAGTTCCTTCATACACAATTTAACTGTGGCGATAACATCCTTTTCAGTAATCATATTATAACTCCGTCCAACCAAGTGATTCACACCTATACTTTTTAAAGTCTTTATTCGAAGACCAAACAACGAATTCGTCACCAACCATAGAACTTCTAAGGGGTGTACCATCAAAGTGATGATGGGCGATTGTGATTTCATCGCATTTACTTTCGGACCAAGACTCATCAATGTTCTGAGTTTTTATGAAAGCATAATTAAGTGCTTTAAGTACTTCCTCGATAGCCGTGAAAGGTGTTTTAACAGACGCGGCAGTATAAGGTACTGCACCGTAATTGTTATTAAAAGTAATTGTAACCAACATAATATAAACTCCTCAAATGGTTAATTTTTCATTTTATAGTACTATTATACCATACTTTTTAAGGAATGTAAAGTGTTTTTTTTAATTAATTTAAATTATTTTTGAAAACGTATTGTATGTGTGCGACCATTATATTGAAATGTTACCATAGAGTGTGAATACATTGTTTGTCTAGTTTCATTATAACGTGTTTCACTACGACATTGAACCTTTGTACCACCCTGAGCATCGCTATTCTGATGACCTAACACACCACCTAAAATGGCACCAGCAGTACCTCCATCTGGTAGGTCCTTTGTGACGTTATTACCAATAATACCACCAATAATTGCACCCATTATCGCATCACCTGTTTTATCGCCAGATGTTCTTACTTCCTTGCAGACCTCAACCTGATATGGGTTCTGTCTAATTACTTCCTTATAGTGATCAGATATTTGTGCTTGAGAGGACTGTTGTCCTGCATTCACATTCGTTGTTAATAATATTAAAATTATTGTAAAAAGTGTTAACTTCATATTTTGATTCCTTTAGAATTTATTATAATATTATTATAACACATAATAAGTCAAATGTAAACAAATAATTATTCAAATATATTTTCTAACATATGATCTTGAAATTGTTTTTTATAAGTCATCCAACCAAAGGTAAATCTGTGATCATAATTTTTACAACAGTGTGGGACAGTATTTTCTGGATCTGTAATATATTCTTCATCATCACCACCATAATATCCAATCTTTGCCGACCAACCCGGCCTATCAAGCATTGTTTCTATTTTACCTGTTTTTAGATCATACCACCTGAAAAAACCATCACCCTTTTCCGACCACGTAAATAAAATATTATAACCGGGAGCATTAAAGTTGTCATGCCATGACATATAACCACCTGGTGGATAATATTGAGCAGCACCAGATCCCCACCAAATACCAGGTACTACCGTACCAGATAGTTTTTTTCTTAATGTATCATCATATTCAATTATATTTTCAAGGGTTTCAGGATCTTCCTTTTCACTAAGTCTTGGCGTATAAAGTCTAGAATATTTTGGACCACCTGCACCCTTATCAGACGTAAGATATTCCTTTAAATATTTTAAACCAATCCATTTATCTGTTGGGTCCTCATCAGCACCTCGTTTGTCTGGATGTTTCATTGCTGCTTTATACATAATGTCCTTATATGTATCTAACATTATTTGAAAGTCCGGTTTTATTTTTTTATCTATCCAATTCATGCTTCTGACACTTTCATATTAACTACTGTTTCTTTTTTCTGTGTTATAGGTTTAACCTTCTTTTTATAAACTTCTACCTGTACATTTTTCGGCACGCTTATTTTAAAGGCATCATGGTGATGATGCAATACAAAATTTACGTGTGGAAATTCCCTAAATAAATGTTCCCATATAGGTCGCCAATTATTTGCTAATCTATTTGTATTCATTGCTTCCCTATCACTATTTAGGATAAAATCTGAATAACTTTTTAAATTAAAATCAAATATTGAATCAAATCCAAACATATGGACTTCATCAAGTTTTAGTCTTTTAATGGCCCAATGTGTTGCCATGTGGCCACAATTCCAATTTGTATATCCTTGACCAATACCATCACCATTCATAAGAGTGTATTTTGGTAAATCAACATAAAACTCTTTTATTTGACTAGACCATTTTAAATAATATATACTATTTTTAGGATTATCACACCAGATTTTTGGCCTATAACCACAAACCCAATTACCAGGAACCGTAACACTACCACTTTTCATAGCATTCATAAATTTAAAATCAACCATCGCAGTTGCGTATATGTTAGTTTCAATGGGTGTTACATTACAAGCAACCTTAAAACCTTTTCTAGGTTTTTCATCAAATAACATGACCATATCGCCATTACCAATAATATGTCCTACACGTTTCACTTTCATCTCCAATACTCTGCAATCCAATTCTGTGGTTTATATGTTGTCATAGGTGTAGTAATAGATATTTTTTGTGCTTCTATAATACTAGGTCTTCCATGAAAACAAACAATCGCAGTCCTTTTATCTGGTCTATTTGGATATACCTGATACTTATATGACTTTAATTTATTTGAGTATTTATGCTGTAGCAAATCTCTTTGTAGTGGGTTTAAATATGATTGTAAATATTCACCATCGCCTCTGATATTATCCATATGTGATGAATTAAATTTTGTCCAAATGTGACCCATCATTAATGGATTCCAAGACATTACACCACTTTGAAAAACATTTTTTAAATGAGGTTGATGCTCATTAACAGCACCCACATCTTCAATGCCCATCATATTGCCTTCATATTCAAATAACCAATCTAGGTTACCAGTAATTAATGTATCTAAATCAAAATATATTGCTCTTTTACCAAGACCATATGTAGGGTTAAACATCTGCAATTTATTCCACCAGCCTTCATAACCAGGTAATAATATTTTTGTCTCGATGTCCTTTATTTTTCTATCAGAAAATACTATAAATTTATGCTGCTTTGTTGTATTTCGTTCAACAGCAGATTTTAAATTATAAACATATTCGATAGGAAATTTTGTTCCCCAATATACACAACAGACTGTGATCATAGTAATTCATAGGCTTCATTATAATTATGTTTTGCTAAACATCCACGTTCCCTTTGAATGGTACTAAATGAATCTTTAGCCTCGCAAGACCATGGAAAATATTCTTCAATCCATGGAAAATTATTTTTATTTAAATAAATGTCTGCCGGTCCAGCATGAGTTTTAGCCTTTGCGATTAATCTTTTTGCACCCTCTGGGCTTACAATATATCCATGCGCGCCACCAAAATATGGTTTCTGTGTAAGAGGTCCAGGACCGATATGAGCAGGCGTTTGGTAATCACCATATGATGGTTTACTAAATGTCATACAACCTTTAAAGATAGCATTGGTTGGAATTTTATCAAACACCACAGCGTCATGCTCAAATATTACAACATCTTCATTTAATTCTACTGCCTTTTCCCAAAGTGATAAATGTGATAAAAAGGTTGAGGTTGTATTTTCTGACTTCGAAAAATCTTCGGTAAAATATTCTAATGGATAACCTCTATCCTTAAAAATTTGTTTAGGATTATCCTTGGGTGTTACTGCATAAAACTCTTCAATTTTAAGACCATTTTTAAGGCCAGACTTTATACATCGATTAGCCGCTGTCTCGGATTTATCATGCCCTTTGATTGTAATTACAAATGCTTTCATCTTGAAACCTCACATATAAAAACTCTACCTTTATGTTTTACATCTTCATTTATTTCATCTCTAATAATCATATTATTATCTATAATCATTTGTCTTACCTCATCATCGGTGGCATCTAACGGATCATTAGGGTGATGTACACTTTTTTTCGCAGAGTATTCTAAAAATAGTGTACCAGTAAAATTTAATTGGTTTTTCCAAACCTCTAGTGTTTCCATTGGTGTTATTGTATGATCAAATGAATTGGTGTATATTATATCAAATTTACCAACCCATTCGTCCATTGGCTTATTAAAATCCCATCGTTTTGTCATAGGAAATTTTTCAGCAGTTTGACATATTTCACTACCAATGATATATGCATTAGGGTATAATTCTGCAAAATATTTTTGTTCTCCTGCAGCTCTTGTACCATGACAAAGAATATTTTTAACTGCAAATCCTTTATAATCTGCTATATTTTTTATTGTGTGTTTTTGTGCATATACCCAATTGTTTTTCTTTAAGGTAGTTGCATTTTGATGTTTTAAATATTCATCATAATTTTCATATTCCCAGGTTCTCATTTACCTATCACCGTAAATCCAGGACCATCAACACCTTGCATCATAACAGTCCAATTATTTTTTTCGGCATATTCAGTTAAACAACGGTGCAATTGATCATCTTTTCTACCCATTAATTCTGCTGTGTCGTGGGCAATAATAAATTTTCTAACATTATGACCATGTAGTTCCAATTCTTTTTCCATAAACGCATAATTATGTACAGAATCAATTACCAATAAATCACAGCGTCCAATAGATCCTAAACTTCTGGAATCCAATTCCTTTAATATTAATTCAATATTATTTTCTGCACACCATTTATAAGCTAATGGCGATAGGAACTTACGATATCGGCTCATATCAATATCAACCAATTGAATCTTTTTTACATTTGGTAATTGAAAAGCCAGCGATGCAGTTCCACCTTGGTGTGTTCCAAGTTCCATATACTCGGTACAGTTGCCAGCATCCCACATTTCTTTAATCGCGTCATGCATTTGGCAATAATGTTCGCCGTGTGCTTCTTCTTGTTGTTTCCGAATCTCAGTATGAAATTCAGGTATTGATTTTACATGGCCTAGTTCAGCATTAATCATCATACACTCCTGTTGTGCTTGTCGGTACAAAATCCAAACGAGTTTTTAAAGCTCCTCTGTGCGTATCCCATTGGCTTTCATGCAATGCATTTCCACCAACTACTGGATTGCCACCCATATATGGGGTGATTTTTATAATTTCATAATTGTTTATATATCGGTTCATATTATCATGGCCAGCAAATCCGAGTTTCTCATAAATATCATTATATTTTTGAGCAGATTTTGCATTAATCACATAACCATGGGTTGCCTGTTCTCTATTACAAAGATTTACACATCTTGTTGCATAGGGTTGATTTAAATCCAAGTTCCTTTGAACGATAGCATCGTGTTCTAAAACAATGGCCGTTTCGTTATTTTCAATAATTTTTTTACGAACTTGATAATGTGACATTGTCATGCATTGTTGCATCACAATCATTCTATTTTCTATTTCCTTGGTAGGTTCCTTACCGGCTTTTCTTCTATAATTACCGAGCAACCTTTCTCTATAATCTTCTCTTACTGGCCAGCCTGGATAATATTTTTCCAGGGTTGCTGGAACAACGGCATCAAATAAAAACGGTTTAATTCCATATTGTTCGCATGAATGTTTTGCCCTTGTCGTTAAGGTTCTTACTTTATTACTATCAAAAGCATTTATGGTTGTAATAATATAAGCATTAAACATTATTTAAGATCTCCGGATGCCTTATATTTTTTAATTAAATCCATTCCAGCTTCTCTGATACCTTTATCATGTTTTGTAACAACTGCTATTCTACCATGGTTAGGGTTTGGCTGAAATTGCACACAATTATGAATTAATTGATTCATTTTAGTTTGTACAGTAATATCCTCGATAAAATACACTGCACCATCATTTAAATATTTGTTAAGGTAATTATATGTATTAACCATAGAAAATGCTCTATGCAGTCCATCATCTATAACAACATCTATTTTATTACCATCAAGAATTTTATCAATACCTTTTGGATCGGTTTGATCAAAATAATGAACCTCAGCCCTACCAGGATCCTTTACTGTTTCTGGACTTATATCCAATCCAATAATTCTGGCGTTTGGATAATAATCTGAAAAAACTCTTAAACCAGTTCCTGTAAAAACTCCAACCTCAACTACTATCTTTGGATCTTCAGGTAAATAACGATCATAAATTTTATCATAATCGTTTACACAACATCTATCTCCTCCGGCATGGCTCTTACCAGATTTACTAATTTCACGGTGATGACCACCATGGATATTTTCTAAATCTCTCAACGTATGTTTCATTTTAACTTCCATTCCGATACCGGTTTATTTACAACTGTATTATGCCAATCAGCATCCTGATCATCAGCACCCCGTAATTGTACATGAACCAATTTTGTTTTATCTGTCCTATTATCTATTACTGCTCTAGGCGTAGTGTTTGAATCACCATCATAATGCACATAACTATTCCAACCATTATCAAGTGTTGTAAAATCATGACCACCAATAATTAGCATTGCATGTAGATAATTTTGGTCGATCGTATAAAATCTATTACATCCACCCATACGGACAGCATTAATATATTCCTTAAAAGGTACCCAGTTTTTCTGAGCCTTTTCCCTACCTTCCCTGGTATATAATACCACGCCAGAATTATAAATTTTAAGATTGCCATCTTTATTTCTAGGCATCTCTTTACCAAATCTTTGTTTCATTACTTTATTCCATTTTTCATCACCAGCAGTATTAATATGACTTCTGGTTGTTAAATGGGATATTTCTTTATGAGGTTCATCACAGATGCCAATTTCTTTTACACCTTGTTCAAAGACATTTTCTATTAAACCATCAACTGCAAATACATCGGTATCAGAAAATAATATATTATCATATTTCTCGTGATATGTATTATTCCAAATAGGTTCAAATGCATTATAGTATTGTGCAATATCACAGTATTGTTGTGCCCAGATTGGGTTGGTCTTAAAAATATAATCTGCACCAATCCTTTCGGCATATGCTTTCATATTTGCAGCGCCGTGTTTAACTGCCGGGCCAGGTTTACCTAACCAATATTGATAAATTAAATTTTTCATACTTCGTAAAATTTCTCTCCTAGTTCCTCTGGAGTGCCAATCCATTTTGGACTCTTATTTTGTAATTCAATCATTGCTTTATATGTTGGGACCATATTCATTGGACATTTTAAAACTGGTCCTTTGCCGTGTTCTACTTTATTTACATGCAAATTTTTTAAATCACTAGGATGTACAAATTTACCTGAAATATGAAATTCACATTCCTGATGTTTGTACATTAAAGGTAACCAGTATGAATGAAATTTTTTCTGATTTCCATCAAATGAACTTACAATTACCATGGTTTTGTGGCCTCGACAACTGCTGAATGTAATGCCCTAATTTGTCCTGGAGTATCAATATTTCTAAAATCTGCACAACCGCTTTTCATATAATCATATTCTTTGACTATTTTATATCCTAATTCTTTTAATTTATCCATTAAATCTTTTTTATGCCAAACATGTTTATGTTCACCATTTTGCCACAATAATCCATGAGCACATTGTTCTCTTATAGATTTATTTCTATGTTCCTTAGGGCAAAACCCATGCTTTACTACATAAAAATTATGGTAATTTGCACAAAAGTATTCTTCATCACTAGTAAGTTTTTCATCTGAAAGTAATTTATCAACAAATTCGTGAGGTGGCCAAACAGTTCGTATAATACCACCAGGTTTCATTATTCTGAGCATTTCGGAAAGATAATTTTCTCCTTCCTCTTTGGTAAGATGTTCGATAAAATGTTCACTATACACTCCATCGTAGGTATTATCTGAAACGCCTTTCATAGGTAATTTTGTCATATCGTAAACCATACAATCTGGATATGGTTCATCTCTTACGCCATCCCAATTTAATCCTCGTTTACCCTTTGCTGCTATTTCAAGGTACCTTGCCATTTACTCAACTCCGTGTTTTCTAATTTAGGCATATCAAATTTTGCTCTGGCTAAGAAATGGTTAATTTTTCCATCTGGTTTACCATTCTGCCATTGATATGATGATACTCTATTCCAGGATGTATCCAGTTCCTGTACTTTAAACATTGATTGTGATAATTGAATATTGATATACATCTGCTCTGTATATCTTGTATGCATATAATAATTATCAACCGATGTAAAATGTTTTCTTGCCTTTATTCTACCGGTTTTGGTCCACATTTGTAAACCACCATTTAAATATCTAAACGGCTCTTGTGGATACATTTCAGATTTTGGAAATGACCAATCATCACCAAATAGTTTTTTACCATATGCAATGACACCACGTTTCCATAATGGACCATTCATAACCTTTTGTAACCATCCAGCAGAAGTACTCTGAAAGAGACCTAATTCGTGAACCATTGAGATATCCTCACTACCGGCCAATTGAAATATATTAGGACAATTTTCATGAACAAGCATATCTAAATCTAGACAAAGAACATTATCATAGTCATCAAAAAAGGGATCATAAACCAGTCGTAATGAATCTAGTCTGGGATCTAAATGTTGGAAAAATCTATCATGAGAAAGTACATAATGTGTATTACATTCTTCAGCGTATGCTTTTGCAGAGCGGGATCCGGCATGGGCCCACTCTGGCATTTGTTTTCCACCCATATCTGCATCAAAGGATTCATATGGAATATAGTATTGAAATATCAAATTTTTCATAATTCACTTCACTTTGTAATTATATATTACTTTGTTTTTGGTTTGGTAGCCTTACCTTTTAATGCATCAGCGCCAAAAAATGCTGAAACCAATACTGCAATCGATGCAAAATATGTTGGTGCAATATTGGCAATTAATCCTGCGGCCTCGGATAATCCAAAGGCAGAAGTTATAAAAATACCAAATGGATATAACAATAATCCAAATAAAGCAAACCATGCCATTTTTCTAATAGCATCTCTTTGTGCGTCTGCGTCTTCCATTTCTTTTCTTTTAAACTCCAAATACATTGCCTGCTCTTCGTCAGTTACAATACCGTCACCATTAGTATCTGCAGGATGATAACCTGCTTTCTTTATTTCCTCTTCCGCCATAAGTAAGCTCCTTGATTTTCTGTGCACATTCTATAGCATCATTAAAACCATCACGAAGTCTATTTGACTTATGACCATTCACAATAAACCACTCAACATTATTTATATCCGAACCTTTCGGCATACTATAACCTTCAGTAATTTTCTCAAAATCAGTCCTTATATTTAAAACTTCCATTAATGACATTCTCAATAGCCTCCTTTATTTTTGGGAATAAATATTCTTCTAGATCATCCTCATTAGCCTGATACCTAATACCAATCCCACCTTTGGCAATCCATTTGGTAAGATTGGTTGGTTTATCATCAATCAGAATATTTGGTGTGCCGTCAAATTTATTAACAGCATGATTTTCCTTTCTACCAGTAAAAACCAGATTGCTAACTTGTGGCATCCAATTCCACTTTACTAACCATCTACGTTTCCAGTAAGTAGAATTCATCATATCACCACGTAATGGAGATGAATTAATTCCCCACTGCATATTATTTTGTATTGCAATATCCTTTACAAAGTCTACAAGTTTATACGAAGTTTTAAATGGTTGCAGAGTGTTGAAAAAATCGGTACCTTTTAATCCAAGGATCTGATCTTCTCTAAGCATCTTCCAGTGATTCACACCATAATGTGATTCTAAACCCTTAAAGAAATCTGCAATGACTCCATCCATATCTAAATAAATTATACTCATTATTTAAGTCCTTGTTCTTTAGCCGCAGACAAGATAATTGGCGTAAACAATATTTCCATTTCTTCTTCAACTTGTTCCCAACGGGTTGCAGTAACAGGATAGGAATATCTTGAAGTGTTAATTGGTACAAAACCAAAGAAAGATTTAAATTCGGATTTCCTATTCATAAGAGCATTATTAAAAAGATCATGAAGCAAATTTTGAGCCTTTCTAAATCTTTCTAGATGTTTATTTTTTGACATTGGATTTTCACATCTACCTTGGAAAGGTATCAGATCATTTAGTTGATCCGAAAGATGTTTAAAACCTGAGTTAGTTCCCCAGTCATTTGAAAATAAATTTAATTGTGTCATTATGCAGCACTCCTTATTAAAATTTTACCTTGGTCAAGTTTGGTAAAGATAATTTCTAGTAAACCAATTCGATCCAAATTGTCATCAGTTGGGTTAGGTAACTTTACCAAAGAGGTATATTCATTTTGGTAATTAATAAGTTTTGACATGGTCATTGAATCCATCATGTGTTCAGCTTTTTTCATTATGCAGCACTCCTTTTTAAAACTTCGTTTGCATCAAACACTGAGAAATAAATTGGCTTTGGCTTCATTTGCCCAGTTTCGGAATCTGCCTCTTTTTCAGTTTTTGAAAACCTAACCAAAGTAGCAACAGATTTGATACCTTTTAACTTCTTACCAGGTACTTTCATTTGACGAACTGCTTGTTTAAAAGTTACTACAGCATCTGCATCAACACTAGCCAAAATAACTGCATTACGGCCTGAGTATTCATATTTTGTTACATAATTAATCATTTTCATTTTCCTTTATCATTTTATAGTACTATTATATCACATAAAATCGCACTTGTAAAGTGTTTTTTTCAATTAATTTAAAAAAATAATGTAATAAAAACAATCACTTAGGAAAATAGTTTAAAAAAGTTTTATCCGTGGAACATTAAACGTTTATTATATTCATCTCGCCACTTAATAAACTCATCAATATGGGCATCACGAGTTTCTTTATACATTACTGGATGGAAATCATCAACATCCATTACAATTCTGGTGGCATTACATGGCATTCCACTTCTTTCCTCCCACATAACAGCATATGCTGCCAATTGCATAAAGTAATTACCAATGTCTTTTTTCTTTTTAGGTCTGCGTGATGTTTTCCAATCAACGATGGTAGGAATTCCATCCCATTCAACTACAGCATCACAGGTACCTGCCGCCTGTAAGTGGTTACTATATAGTGGAACCTCAGTACCAAAAACCTTAGTGACGTGTTTATCAATAAGTGGTTTTAAGTTTTCGAGGGATTGTTTAATGTGTGGTAAAAAATCAGAGGTATCTTCATTGTTAACATATTTTTCAATTATGGAATGTACATGAGTACCTCTGGTTGCTGCCTTATGTGAAATGGCATCTGCCTTTTCAGCACCAACTCTGTTACGCCACTCCATAATTTTTTCTTTGTTTACAAGACTTAGTATTGTAGTAACAGAAGGATAAGCATTACCATCAAGAGTAACATAGCGCCTGCCATCTGTGTGTTCAATACGATCCAAGCTTTTATAACCAATATCGATTTTTTCATGTATAAATTCCATTTATATAGTCCTTTTTAATTATATAGTATATTATATCACACTTTATCAGCAATGTAAACCCCTAATGTATTCCCATCATTTCTTTTGTCATTATGTAATCGCGAACAATACCCGATCTAACAATATCGTCCCAACCAAATTGAATGGTTGTAAAATATTTCATTCTTTCCATAATATTCATAAACTTGTATAATCCACCTTTTTCATCATCAAACCTAAAGTCAGTTTGTAGATAATCACCACAGAATATAATTTTACTATGTTCACCCATTCTAGTCATGACCGAATCCAATTCATGGAAATTTAAATTTTGCATCTCATCAACAATAATAATTGTCCTATCAAATGTTTTACCTCTAATGAATGAGGTTGTTTCAAATTGTATTTGATTACCATTTATTAATTTATTATATGCTGCCTTATCCTCAAATAGTTCCTCACATATTGCCTGGTATGGTACTGCAAATGGTTCTATTTTCTCTTCCAATTTTCCCGGTAAATATCCCATTTCCCTAACAGGCACTATTGACCTTATAATGACAATTTTATCATATGATCCACCGCGTTCCAATATTTGCTCTAATGCCAAGTATAAAGCCAAAAATGTTTTACCAGTACCTGCCGATCCGGTTAAAATTAAATTTTCACCTTCGTCCCAGGCACTAAATGCTTTTTCCTGATTATTGGTTAGTGGGTTAATTTCAGACAATTCTTCATATTTAACTTTTGATCCACTCATGTTTTAATAGTACTTCCTGGATGGCCCTTTTTAATGCGTTTTAAATTATCTCTGTAATCTGAGGGTGTTCTACTTAGAGTACCACCAGCCATTGTAATAAAAGATGCAGTGCTTAAAACTCGTTCAACATCATCAGATAATTTTTCTATCATTTCCTCATGTGGACAAAACACTTCCCATGTTTTTCCAGTTTTTTTACTTCGCAGCGTATACGTCGGCACCTTTAAATCCCTCCCACCAATATGGAGCTACTCTGCCTTTTTGCCATTTAGCAAAAGGTTTTGCAGCATGATAATAATTTCTGTATGCTTGAATTGGATCCGTATGTTTACACATAGGGTAATGATTCATTGCTTGAGCAAATGGAGTCATTTTTGTTTTTGGAATATTTGTAGGTAATGATTTTAAGTACCACAATCTCTCACGTTCCACCTTAGTATTTTTGTAAGGTTCCTTTTCAGTTGCATACCTATATGTATATTCTTTACAAAGGGCATATAAATGTTCCCAATGCCATTCGTAATTTGCCGATGATTCCATAGTCCATTTGGTACAAGGATGTCCAAAATGAACTGCCTTCATATAAATTAGTTCTGCCTCATAATCAATATCAGACAAATCATAATATGGAACCATACGTTTACCAGATTTGGAACGCCTGGTTGTTTTTTCGCCATCAAGCATTCGATGGGCCGTTGATAGCATTTGTGCAGATTCAACAATCATTTTAGGTATATGTTTATCGCACATCATTTGTGCAGCAATTGCTGGATCTGTATCGAGAATAAATATGTTCATACCGTGCCTTTCCGATTTGTTAGTACTATTATATCAAAAAAACACGGTAATGTAAACAACTAATTTAACTAATTTATGTTACTTCTGCAATTCTCCTATCAATAAATGCTCGTTTCTCAAGTATCTTTTTCATACGCTCAAGTAATCCCTTTCTTTTTAATGTGTTGGCATAATTTAATAATTCTTGGGAATCTTGTTTTAGTCTTCTGAGCTGTATTGCAGTCATTAATAATCTCCAAAAAAAATGGCGTGCTTATTTAACACGCCACGGTTAGGGTTTTATAATTGATTACGATATTATTAGTCCAAAAGTAAACCAGGAAAGGCCTCCTCAATTATGTTTCTAGTAATACCGTGAAATTTTTCTTTATTAATCATACTAATAACAATTTTGGCATCCTCTGGGTGGATAGCTTCAATCAAACCAATGAAAATAGCCTCGCGCTTATATGCAGGTAACTTGGTTCCTTCTCCGCCGTGCACAAAGTATTTAAAATCTATATTTTTCTTAAAAAGATTTGATGGAATTGATTCCGGTTTGCTAGGAGTATATGGTGGATCACCGCCGGGTAATAACCAACTCACCTTTGAATCATAAGAGCCTCTGAGAACATCCTTTAGCGCCCACGATTCATTATCAACCAGGATTTGAACTTTTTGTTCTTTTTTTCTAGCTTTGCCGGCCTTATCTAAGACCTCATATATTAACAAATCCATAATATTATTTATACCTCACTTAATTTTAAAAGTTTCTTTTAATTTGGAAACATGTTTTGAATGTATTTTACAACCAATAAATTCGTTATAATATTCCTCTTTTAATAAAACATCAAACATAAACTGTAACTTGGCTTCCATATAGGACATTTCACCTTTTGTTCTACACAGATGCAAAATTTTTCTTTCATATCCATCAGGTCCTATTTTCTCAACCAATGATTGTAACTCTTGGTTCGATCCGTAGTATTTTTGCCAGTCTGATTCAACTCTTGTTTTAACACGTCGAGATCGTTTACTATTTTTTGGAAGAATCTTTGGACGCCAGAAATTCTTTTTACCAATATATTTCTTATCTGTTGACAATTCTCTGATTTCATAAACAAACCCCTGATATTCCTCTGGTGTTTTATTGTATTCTTTATCTTTATATTTCCAAACCATATAATTATATATTACTGATCTTTCAACCTTGCCCAGAGCTTTCGTACACCGTAATTTTGCGATTTAATAAACTTTATTGGTGGTTTTCGGATTTCCTTCATTATTGGACCATTTTTATCAATATAGTCTATTATAGATTTACTAGGTTTCACGACTCCCATTAATATGATACCGCGTTATAAAAAGGAATATTTCTTTCTTTTATTTTAGCAGAACCACCAAGCTCAGGTAAATCGACAACACACAAGACTGCCACAACCTTAGCTGATACACTTTTAACAATATCAATAGTGGCTTGTATTGTTCCACCAGTGGCACAAAGATCATCTACAATAATTACACGGTCCTTATTATTAATGCTATTTTTCTGTATTTGTATTGTGGATGTTCCATACTCTAAATCATATGTTTTTGATATTACTGGTCCAGGAAGTTTACCTTCCTTTCTTGCTAAAACCAAAGGTATAGACGAATTATGTGCCAAAGGACTTGCAAATATAAAACCTCTTGCATCTATTCCTATGATTTTATCAGTGTAACTTTCACTGGTATATTTTAATAAATTTTCTGTAATGAAATTATTAGTTAATTGAAATCCTGCAGGTTCTGCACATAATCCAATAGTGTCATAAAATGTTATACCTTTTTTAGGAAAGTTTTCATAGCTTTTTATATAATCTTTAATTTTCATACGTTTTCTTTTTCCACGTTCCATCTCTGTTAAAATACCGTGCATTAAATATTGAGTAACCAATACTCCAAAACCAACCATACCGTGGACCAAAGTCCTTATAATAGAACCAAAAATCTTTAAGCATTTAATACCTATCAATCATAACTATCATTAAATGCATCTAAATCTTTTGAAAGGTCTACAACTCCAGGTCTTCTACCACATAGAGGACAGAATTCAGGTTCAGCTGAGGAGGTAATATGGGATATCTCCTCACATTCTTGACACTCTATTCTGTAAGTATCCATTAGGCAACCTCAGGTAAAGGTTCGTCCCAACCCCATTCACCTTCCATTCCATTTACAGAATATTCGGTAACTCTTTTTTCAAAAAAGTTATCATGTGACGCACCATTAAGTACCCAATCAAGCCATGGAAGTGGATTATCTTTTTGCTTAAAAATAGGTTTTAACCCAAGTTGAAGCAACCTTCGATCGGCGATATGTCTAATGTAATCTCTCACTTCTTGTTTGCTTAGTCCTTGCATTTCTTCACTACCATTATAAGCAAGTTTAATAAATGCATCTTCCAGTTTTACAGCCTGTTTTGCCATAGTGTAAATTTTTGATTTTAATTCATCATTTACAATACGTGGATGTTCATCACAGAACTCACGGAATAATTTAGCAATACCTTGTACATGCATGGATTCATCTCGGATCGACCACTCAACAATTGTACCCATACCTTTCATCTTACCGAAGCGTTGAAAGTTCAGAAGCATTACGAATGAGGAAAACAATGACATACCTTCATTAAATACGGATTGTGCCATAATTTGAGCTAATCCCATCTGTGTACTATTATTACCTTTTGACATAAATTCAATTTTTTCTGCCATTTCACTATACTCTAGAAATGCATGGAATTCTTCATCTGGCAACCCAAGTGTATCATTTAATAGTGCATATGCACGTTGATGGATTGCTTCTCTACAAGCAAAAGATCCAAGCATATTACGCACTTCATTATTTTTAAATTTAGGAATCAATAATTCGTAATAATTTTCTCCAACTTGTACATCAGATTGTGTAAACAACCTAAGGACTTGGGTAATAAATTCCTTTTCCGTGTCAGTTAATTTAGTTTTCCAATCTTGGATATCTTCTGATAATTCAGCCTCATCTTCAACCCAGTGGATTTCTTCGTGTTTCTTTGTTACATCCACAGCCCATGGATAAAGAAACGGTTTATAAGTTTTTGATTGTTGTAATAGTGACATATTTACCCCTCACATGCTCGGCATTCATCGCCTGATTCGATTGTTATTGGTTGATTTAGATGTTCCATTAGTTCATCATAACCACCAACATAGTTTCCTTCCACATAAATTTGTGGCACTGTTTTTACTTCTCTGCCTGTAACTTCTGCTGCAGTTTTTCCTAACTCCACAAGATTAATATAATCAAATGGAATTCCTCTTAATTCTAATTCTTCTTTTGCTCTCATACAGAAAGGACAATCATCCTTACCATATACAATGGTTCTCATATCACCGGCAAGTACAACTCGTTCCACTTTATCTGAAACAGTTTCTGCTCTTTGTTTTGCCTCTGTACGAAGATAATATAATCCTTTAAGGCCTTCTTCCCATGCCTTAATATGTGTTTTATTAACATAGGATTTTTGTGCACCGGAAGGAAAAAATAAGTTAACTGATTGACCCTGACAAATATATTTTTGTCTATCCGCTGCATGTGCAACGACCCATGTTTGATCAAGTTCCTGAGCCGTTTTAAATACGGCTTTTTCTTGCTCTGTAAGATTAGGTATATGCTGAACTGAACCTTTATTAGTAATAATTGATGTCCAGATAGTCTCATTATTAATTTCATATTTTTCTAAAACCGGTACAAGATATTTATTCTTTACAAGAAATGAACCAGCTCTTGTTCTATGTGTATATGCATTAGCTTTTTGTGGTTCAATGGACGGACTGGTTGATAATATTACTCCGGAAGATGCATTAGGAGCAATAGCCAACAGATGAGCGTTACGCATACCAGAACCTTTACCATCTGGATATTCTCCTCTTTCTTTTGCTAATTTTTCCGATTGTTTTGTTGCTCTTTCTTTGATTGTTCCGAAAACCACTTCATTGATTTCTCTTGCCAACTCAGATTCCCATGCCACTCCCTGACGCTGGAGGAGGGAGTGGAACCCCATAGCACCCAGGCCGATGGACCTTTCTCTTTCGGCTGAATATTTTGCGCGGGAGATTGAATCTGGCGCATTTTCAACAAAATACTCAAGTACATTGTCCAGCATAGTGATGATATCTTCGACAATAGTGGTATTTTTCCACTCATCATAATATTCGAGATTGAGAGATGAAAGACAACATACCGCAGTACGATCAGCACTGGTAGGTAAATGAATTTCGTTACAAAGGTTTGAGCCATGAATTTTTAGTCCTTTTTCTTTTAGTGGTTCAGGTAGATATTTATTAGCTGTATCGATAAAGTTTAGATACGGCTCACCAGTTCTGAACCTTATTTCTAAAATACGTTCCCATAATTTACGAGCATTCATAGTATCAGCAATTTCTTTACTTGATGGATCCTTGAGATTCCAATCCGAATTTGATTTTACTGCTTCCATAAAATCATCTGTAATATTAATTGCGTTATGTAAATTTAATGCTTTACGTTGTACATCTCCAGTAGGAATTCTCATATTAAGAAATTCAATAATATCTGGATGTGATATATCCATATATGCAGCGTAGGAACCTTTTCGTGTTTTACCTTGACGGTATGCAATCATGTCAGCATCAACTGTATGCAAAAAAGGAAGTGGACCAGGAGCTTTATCAGAAGTAGTTCTTACATCAGACCAATGACCACCAACTCCACCGCCCATAACCGATAACCATCTGAGTTCTGAAGAATGTTCAATTAAACCTTCAAGTGTATCTGGCACATAAGTTAAAAAGCAAGAAATAGGTAAACCTTTACCATTTTTAATGCCATTTGGAGCATTGGATAAAACAGGACTAGCAAACATAAACCACTTGTTACTAACATAATCATAAAGACGTGTTGCAAGTTCAACATCCATTTTTCCTTTAAAGGTAGACCAGGCCTCTGATGCACGTACGTATGCTTCTTGTGGAGACTTTTCTTTATTTTGTAAATAAAAATCTTTTAACATGCCAATTGCATAATCAGTCAGTAAATTGTCTTTTTGTAAATTTGGTACAATTGTCATTAAGCGCCTCTGTGAACGAAAGTAATTTTTAATTTGTTAGGTATATTATATATCAAATAGACTGGAATGTAAACAAAATAATTATCTTTTTTCTAGATTTTTTATTCTGTTTTCCAATTCATCTATTTTTTTGGTAACGTATGGATATTTTTTTCTCCATGCATCGGTAGGTTGTTGAAACCAAGTAAGTCCCCATCGATCGACGAGGTAGTCTAGAAAATGATCTAGTTTAGCATAACACCAAAGCCCTGCCCTGGTGTCTTTAAAATATGCTAAAAATGCGGCTCCAAGTAAAGAGCCACCAATTGCTGTGTATATCCACAGAGTATCTTCAAACATTCTTTCTATCATAATCTATTCAGTCTTCCAGATAGTCCAAGCTCCATAAGCTATAGCGATACCTGCAGCAATTTTTGCTAAAGGGGCTAGAAAAAGTACCATCAAACCCAAAATAATAAGTGCAGTACTATCCCAAGATGTGCGTTCTTTAACTCTATTATTAATCCATTTTTTAATCATTTAACACTACCTTTCCTTCAGTTATTAATCTATCTCTATTTACCATGTGCTGTGCTTCAACTTCATCTTTTGATCCACCAAAGTATGCTACAGCATATCCCTCTTCAATAAGAATATCAGTTGCTCTTTTTTCATTGATGAGAAAGTCTCCCAATACTCTTCCAAACTTTCCTCTGCTATCCTCTCCACTTCTATCAATTTCTGTTTTGAGAATTTGGATCGATCCGATTGGTAAAAGTTCTTTAAGTCTTTCTTTACTTGCAAGCCCAAATGCCTTTTCTATTAAATCACGTGTTCGTGATTCAGGAGTATCTATACCCATCATACGGACACGTTCCTTATGCATCCACATACCAAAACCTAAGTCGATATCAATGTCTACTGTGTCACCATCGACTACGCGTAGTATTTTACATTTATACTCATACATATTTACCCCTCCATAATTGTGTAATTAACATAATTTTCCATGGAGTGATCTTTTGCTCCGTCAAGTAATCCAGATCTATAACCTCTAATCTTATCCTTTATTCTTTGCCATATAGTCATTTTTCTAATTTTACCATAGTGGTTTATATAACAAAGATTGCCATGATGTTTATAACCCATAAGAGCTAAAGGTACCCTTGTAACAATGTCATTATTATTTACAAATCTCCAATGTTGAGTTTTAATTCCTTTTACGAATGATCTTGTGCCAGCACGTGGAGATCCGTAGGTGTATAAAACTTCAACCTTTCTAAATTCTTCTATACGAGATGTGCAAATAGTAGCCATAGCAGCACCTAGTGAATGACCACAAATATATAATTTTTTCTCTTTATATTTTGTCACCAATGGTTCTATATGAGACCATAATTTATCTAATTCACCTTTAAACCCGGCATGTACCCAACCGTCTGTCATTGATTTATTAGGAAATGCATTTAAATCAGCAAGTACATCTGACATTTCATCTGGTTCAGTACCTCTAAAGCATAAAGCAATATCGTCTTTATTCCAGACAATATGACATTGTGCTCCTTTGTGTTCTAAAAATATATGATTATTCCAATCTAGGTTTTTATATTTCTTTTTTGCTTCTTTTTCATCTTTATAGGCAATGTTGGCCATTTTAGCAAATTTATTTGCTTGATTTAGGTTCATCTTTTGACTCCTCAGGTTTTACTGCCTTTTCATAATAAACAATAATATCTGTTTGCTGATTTATAAATCTTTTTAAATCAGAAATGTTCAAAGCCAAATTTTCATAATCTTTCATACTTAATACTACAAAGGCAACCTCACCGTATTGCTCTTTATACTCTTTAATAAATTCGTCTAATATATCACTCGTAACTACACGTACACGAGTATCAGTTAACTGTAGTGGTTTCGGTCTTGCTACTACTGGTACTGTTGTCTTCTCTATTTTGGTTACTACTTTTATCTTCGGTTCCGGTTGGAATCGACTGCAACCACTCAGGAAGAGAAGACTTGCCGCCAATATCATTACCAGTGTCCGACATAAACTCACGCCATAGTTCTGCTGTTGCATTATTCATTCTTCCTTCTAAATCTGCGGCATCTTTTAATGCCTCAACCACTAGGTTCATTCTACTTAATTTACCTCGTAGTTCATCTCCATATGCCTCTGCCTTTTGTAAATCTTCTTGCAAACCTTTATTTAACGCGGCCATTTTAGCTACGTCTGCTTGGATTGTTTCCAAACTTGCCGTTGCAGTTTGTACAGCGACTTCTAGTTGAGCATTATTTTCACGTAATGTTGCTATTGTAGCCTGTGTAGTATCATAATAATATTTTGCACCATAACCTACAATACCTACAATACCTATTACAAAAATTAAAACATATATTTTAATCATTTGGTTCTATAAACCTAGAAAATCTTTTTAATAATGCAGGCCTTTTTTTCTTTCTACGATCTAATACACTTGTTGTACTAAATCTTGGGCCCATATCCTTTGTATCCTGAGGGATACCAGCCATGGCAGTAGTAGTCATTTCACTAGCTGATTTTGCTCTTGCCATTGCTTCAGGTGATGGTGCTCCTGTTTCGCCTTTTTTACGCATCTTTTTACCACTTTTTCTTTTCATGTGGATATTGTGCCATAAGCCTAAACCTTTTTCTTCTATATTTTTTTCATGCATATCTGTGTTTCCACTTTTACCGGATTGTTTAATTACCTTTAAAGGATTGCCAATTAATGGTTCATATTTTTTAAGTGCAGCATTAGCTTTTGCTTCAGAACTATAATAGGCAAATACATAACGAGATTTTGGTGCACTTGGTTGTACTAAAATATGTGTATATGGTTTTACTTTAGAACCTTTTTGTCTACCTGCTATTCTCATTTATAGATCTCTGATGTAGTAATATATATTTTTTGATTGGTTTTAACATGAGTTGCCTCATAAATATCCATACCAAAAACATCACCAACAGGATAGTTGATGCCTTCATAAACTTTTATCTGATCCTTAGACAATACCATAGGTTCGCACGTGGTGTTAATAATTTTTTCATCTTTTATTCTATATACACCAGGAGATATTGATTTATCCTTTAAAACAAACCAATCATTTTTTTCTGCTAAAATGTCTGATGAATCAATATTTAGTTTATTTAAAATTTTATCCAAATGATTATCGGTAAGATTATATTTTTCTTTAATTAAAAATAAACCGGCAGCGAAAGAACCAAGTTTTGATCCACCACCTGGAATTTTGGAAAGCAACCGTTTAGTGTTAGCGGCAAGACGAATAAAAGTAGTATAAGAAGACTTTTTTGCGTCGGTATCCATTTTAACCGATTTAATTCTTTTACCATTTTCGTCTATTAAACCTTCCTTATACGCATCCCAATTTTTCCAATCCATAACCAACATACGGATAAACCTAAATGTATATGCAAGGTCTGCTGCTCTTTTTACTAATCCCATCAAATGTCCCTTAATTTATCCACAACGCCTGGATCAAGATTAATACCTATATATTGATCGTCCTTAATATATTTTAAATACACTAAAAATGGTTTTAAAACAGGCCAATGGCCTTTATTCATTTTTAATTCCAAAATATTTAAAGCTCCTTCAATACCAAATGAATTAAACACCACAATTAGGTGGTTTAAAATTAATCTTTCGGCAAGTTCATCATGTTCAATATAGCGATTTAAGAGTCTTTTTATATACTTAAATCTTTTGATATCCTCATAAAATTCTTCGATATCAGTAAATCCAGGATTCCTATAATGCTTTGCGGCATATAGGAATAAATTATTTTCGGTTAATTCATTAAATACAATCATACATTTATATATTAATAAATTAAACCACTTCCTCATCAAGTTTTGCTTTTATTACGGCCTTTGTTGCCTTAGGATCAATTTCGATACCCCATTCCTCAGCAGTTGCAATTAATTGATTTTTGCTCATAGAATCCAAAACATAAGGTGTTTTATCTTTAAAAACATCAACCACTTCTATCTCGGGAGCAGAAATAGTACCTTGAGCAAGTAAATATTCATTAATTTCCTTTTCAGATAATTTTGTCTTTTTTAATAATTCACCTGTTCGAGGATGTCTCCATCCTCTTGGACTAGGAACTGCATTCTTTTTATATGCTGGTGGTTGTATCATTCTATGTGTTTCCTTTATTTCTGAAGTTTTTTAACTGCAGTAGCAATACCTTGTTTTCTTTTTGCCTTCATCTTTTTTAGCATATCATGGCTTAATCTAGATTTACCATCCTTACTTGTGGCATATTGAGTACCTAGCATAGAATGTTTTCTTTGCTTATCTTTCATGGACGATGCTTGTTTAATATTTCCTAGAGTAGGTCTTTCATCATAATCATCGTGACCGATAGCTTTCTTTACATAACTACCAATTGTTTTTTTGGATAATTCGCCCAGGGAACCTTCTTTTTTAACAAGTTTATTAATTGCTCTATTAATACCCACTCCACGTGTATCTACCTTTTTAATTCTTTTTTGGTTTGATTTTTCATCATCTGATCCAAATTTTGCAGTACCATCCTTACTTGATGCTTTGGTTGACATATTGGCGTGTGATTGCCCGGCCTTTTTTATATAGCCACCAAGAGTGCCCTTGGATAGTTCATCCAAAGCTTCTTCCTTTGTCTCATACATTGAAAGATAGGCAGCAATAGTTTTATTAAAATCTTTATTCATGTTTACTTCTCCTTGTTTTTTAGTATACACTGATTGGTTTTCCTTTACTGGATTTACAATATTTTGATCTCCAGAATTTACGGCATCATTACCGCTTCTAGCCTTTGCCTTTGCTTTTACTGCTCGGCCAGCCTTAGATGCATCATCATGACTTTGTTTTTCAATATCAACAGTAGGACCTTCATGATCCTTTTTCATTTTTTTAGCACCATTGCCTTTATATTTGTCGTCCATGGTTTCGGCTTCAGCAGCACCTTTATAGTGTTTTGCACGATCGCCTTCAAATATAGAAAGTAATCTTGAACGAATTGTAGATTCTTTTTTAGGATTCATAGTTGCTGTATCTCCATTTTCCCCTTGTGGGTCCTTCTTTTTGGTTATAGCTTTTTTAATAGCCTTACGACGATTGTGTAGATATTTATCAGATTTATCGACATCACCATCATTATCAATATCGGCATCTGCTTGTCCTACAGGATCCATTTTACCTTCTGCAGCGGGTGGTGCCTTTTTTGGATCCGCAGGAACCATTCTTGTGCCCATTGTACCATCAGGTTTTCTATAATTCTGAGGTTTTTTATCAGCAGATGTAACAGTTTTCATTGCATCCTCTTGAATTTCTTCGGCCGGTTGTTGAGTGGCCATCTCGGTTATTTTTTTAATAAGATGTTTCATTTATATCTCCTTACATCCATAGATTAGTGGCGATTACGCCCGTCGCGGCCACAAGTGCGACCCAAAATAATTTGTGTATAAAACACACAGTTTTATGATTATCTAAAACGATTCGTTCAATTTCATCAAGTTTTTCAGAATGTTTATTAAGTCTGTTTCTCATATTTTCATGATCGTCTTGCAATGCTACCATCTTTTCTTCTGTGCGAGCTATGGCAACCATAGCATCGGTGAGTTTATCCAATTTTTCTTCTATTCGATCTAGCCTTTTGCCAGTTGTTTCTGTTGCCATTTCATTTTTCCCATATGAATAAATTTAAACTTTTACCATTTTTCTTTGTCTGCCCAATATGCCGCTGACATTTTACCTTTTGCAATATTCTTGGCATGCCTAGCTTTAAAACTACGGCGACGTGCAGCATGTGATTTTGATTCGCCTTCCTTTGGTGGTGAACCAGAAACACCCTGTTGACCAAAACGAATTGTTTTTATTTTGTCTCCAGCTTTTGCGACTACAATATGACTTGATTTTGCATGCCCAGGAGTTCTCTTTGCTTTATTAAAACCAGACACTCCAGCTTTTGCAAGTCTTGAATCTTTTTCTTCATGAAATTGTTTAAATTTGATCATTTTGATTTCATCTTATTTTTGTTAAAATTTGTTTTTTCTTTATCAAGCATTTGCCTGATTTTAAGAAGTTTATTTTGATCGGGTCGGTTTATATTAGCTCTTTTTTGTAAATCAGCCATTGAGGGTCCAGAACCTTCACTGGTTGTTTTTTGTGATTTTAAATAATCGCGAACTGAGTCAATATAATCTGCCGCCTTGGTAATTTTATTTTGACACCACTCTGGCAAATTTTCATTATCACTTACTATGTCATAAATTTCATCTGCAGCATCCATTACAATATCCAATTGGTCTTTCATCATCAGACCTTCCTCGTCATATTCACTAGGATCCTTTTCGTCTTCCTCTCTAAGTTTATTTAACATATCTCTTGTTAAATTTCCACCCATCATATCCTGTGCTTTCTTGTTAGATATTGGAGTTTTAAGTTTAACGACTGCACCGTTTTCTTTTCTAATATTGTTTTTTGCAAGGCTTTTAGCACCCTTTTCATCAGTAGCATACCCAATTACCTTACCTTGAGGATTGATAACAATATGTGTTTGTTTAATTGCCTCATCAAGTTCCTCTTTAGGCATTTCGTCTGGCCATGTTGCCTCTGTTTTTGTTTTCTTATTATTCTTCTTTGCTAAGTTAGCAGGATGAAGTGGGTGTTTTCTACCATAAGGTGAATCTGGATGTGAATCTGCTTTCTTTGGTCTACCTCTTAGATCTCTAGGATCAACAATTGCCTCGTTTTGACCAGGGGTTACCTTTTTCATTAATTTAACGGATTCTGGAGAACCGTAATCATACTTATATTCCGTAAAAGATTTCATTCCTCTTCCTCCCGACCTTGAAATATATCTCTAAACATTTTTTTAACTGCCGTTTTAGGCATACGTTTTACACTTTGAATCATAGATGGTTGTTTTACAATTTTTCTTAATTGTGCTTTAATATCACTAGGCCCTCGACCAGCCATAAACATATCAGGCAATCCTTCAACCGATACCTTAAACATCATTCCAGGTGAGTCAAAATCAACTACAGCTTCAGTTACAGATTCATCAACAGATTTTTTCTTTTTACGGGCATCTAAAAATGCAGCAATGGCCATCTGCCGTTTTTTCTTATCTGACTTACCTTTAAACTGTGGTGCCTTGGACTTTTTAAAATCATCTACATAATCACCAGCATCTGCATTTTTTCCTAATGGCATTTATCTATCCTTATATGACTTTGCTAATTTATTAGCAGGTTTAGCTGTTAACGCATGGCCGCCTTGACCTTTCATAATATCTTGGCCTCTACCCATCTTTGTAACCATAGACTGACCACTTTTTTTAACTAAATCTCTTTTTATTACTGAACCAAGACCTTTATGTCTTTTAACAAAAGTCTTTTTAGCCTTAGCAGAACTACCCATTTTACCAGCGGCCTTGTTATATTGTTTACCAGCCTTATCCTTGTAACTATCAATTGTTTTGTTACTAATTTCACTAACATCTTCCTTTTCTTTTATCTCATCTCTGAGTTCCCAAAAGGTTTTCATTGAAATTGCTCCTATAACTTTTCTATTTTAAATGACGGTCCATCTGAGTATATACGAACACCTTTTTTATCTACATTAGGCATAATATATTCTTTAGCCCATCGATCAGGATTAGGCCATTGACCAGAAACAATCATCTCACCTTTTTTATATTTGCCAGCTTTACGATCTTCTTCTATATTTTTTTCAATTAAACTTTGTTTAACTTTATTAATTGCTTTGGCTAGACTCATCGTTTCATGCTCCCTACTTTTTTCTTAGACATAAACTTTGTATCGCCTTTATCCATCATACCATGCATTCCAGTTCCAAGATCATCTTTACCGTGATATCCTTGAGCATAACCTGGCTTAAGTTTTTTAACTTTACCACCTTTAGCTTTAAATGCAGCAATTGACGCGGCATGAGCTTTCTTTTCAGCATCAGACATTGCTTCCTTTTTCATAAGCTTTCGTGTTGCTCTCATGATACCACCAGCTCTTCGTGCACCTTTAAACTCGGGCCCACCTTTATATTCTTGATCTGGATGTTTACCACCAGCTTTAGCTATTGTATCAGCCGCACCTTGATCTCGTCCTTTATGAAACATATCTATTGCAGCTCTATTTACATATTTCCTTGCAAGATTTTTTGATATTTCATTTACTTTAGATTCATTTTTTATCTCATCTCTGAGTTCCCAAAAGGTTTTCATTTATTTACTCCTTACCTTTGCTGCTAAATCAGAATCTGCCTTACCCCAGGTACCTTTACCTTTGGTAATAAAAGAGTTGACCCTTGCATATCCCCATTGTTGTTGAGTGGCGCCTGGACGATGACCTGATTTCCATGCCGCCATACCACGGTTATAAACTTTTCTTAATATCCCTAATGGCATACCTGATTTTTCTGCTTTTTTCTTAAGTCCTGAATCAGCATCTTCCATTACAGATGTATGTTCCTTAAATTTCATTAATCATCTCCAAACATTTGTCTAAATTTAATTGTGTGTTTACTTAATTTTGTTTTCTTTTTATCACCTGGTGCCTTTTTATACGCGGCCGGATTATCATCGGACATTTTTGACTGTTTTTTAAACTGGGAATGTCTATTCTTTTTTGTGCCTTTTTTTAAACCTGCATAATATCCTTTTGGTTGGGTCCCTTTCATATCCTTAATCTCTGGATCTTGAGGTCCTTCCTTATTTTCCGTATTAACCTTTTTCACATCATCAAGCCATTTTCGTGACGCATCTTCCAAAATAACATAATTTGATCCAAGGTGTTTTACACTTGCAATTTGACCAGTCTCTTTTATTACAACAATATCACCGGCATTAAATAAGTCGCCGGAAATATAATTTTCTCTAGTTTCTGATACAGGTTTTAATTGAATATGATTTTTAAATTCTTTTTGTTCCTTTAAACCCATTGCTTTTCTAATTTGATTAAAGGTAGTTTTGGCTTCAGAATTGGACACACCCTTTGGTAAACCTTGGGCAAAAGATGTAAAATCATTTTGTTTTGCTGCTGTTCTCATTTTGGATGCAGACATACCACTAGAACCCTCGGCATCCGGATCTCTATCTCCAGCAGAAATAACATTTATGGTTTGAAAATTATAAAACCCATGTCTAGCTTTTATACCATTATATTTATTTAATAAGGTATCAAATTCTCTAATTCGGTCCGAACCTACAACCATTACAATTTTTTTAAATCCTTCGTTATATAATTTAACTGCGGCCTCAATTGCGGTTTTAACACCTTTATCTGATAATATTTGTCTGGCATGTTTTGGAAACATTTTACGTGCTAGTTTAACTTTGGCTTTATAGTCCAATGGATTTTTATTTTTATCCTGAGATTGTGATAAGTAAATTCTATATGGATTTTTTGCAGATGAACTGGATAGTTTATCCATTAGTTTTTCATGACCAATAGTAGGAGGATTCATACGACCAAACGTAAAGTATACGGTCTTTTCTTCTTCAACTAAATAATTTTTAAATGACCTAATCACCCTTGCTTTTTCCTTTGTAATTCATCACGACGTTTTTTCGGCATAAGACGTTTTGACATATATGCAATTCTTGTTTGAAATCTCTTACTTGATAAGCGATTTTCAATATCTTTTTTACGTGCTACTGAAACATTGCTCTTATCTTGACCACGTAATAATTTTTTGGCTATTTGTGCACGAACGCCTCTGCGTGCTCTTCTTTTAAGCACATCTTTTTTGGCTAGTCGCCTACGAGCTCTTTTTCGTGCTAATTTTAATTGGGCTTTACGTCTTTTAGCTGTACGAGCTAATTTACGGCGGCCTGTTAAGGAAAGGCCTTCTTCCACATCATTTTCTTCATTTAGGAATGCTAAAAAATTAAGCATGTTTATCTCCCTGGTTTATCCCATCCTTTTAATATATCTGGCGAAAAGTTGGCATAGGAAAATTCCATCCTATCAACAATTTTCACCGCGTCACCACCAAGTTTATCTATTGCAACATAACCTTCCTGGCCTGTTGTTTGATATCCTTTTTTAGTTTGTAAAAATGTTTCTACGTTATTCAATTTGTTTAATATATTTATAATTTTTAATTTCGCAAGAACTATAACCTTTTGTAATTCAAACATCATTTCAAGAGATGTTTTATTTTGTGGTGAAAAAAATGAAAGTAAATTGTCTAATTTCTTTTGTTGTCCACTTTTACCTTTTTCTGTTTTTCTGGCATTTATTTCTTTTTGGTATTTTTGTTTAATCCAATTAATTAATTTTATGGTATGAGCTCTGGTATTACCTACAACCTCACCTTTGCGAACATATGTATTGTTAAATGTTTCAATGTGTTGAGCTAAATTTTGATCAGCCTTCAATGTACGTAATGTGGAACCACTAATTTTATTAAATATTTTACCCGCATCGGAAAGATATTTGGTTACTTCCTCAGTATCTTTAGAATTCATGGTATAATTGGTCATATCACGTAACATGGCATCTTGTTGCCAAACATTGGCCGTTTTTTTAAGCGCAGCTACATTTACACCATATGAAGCCTTCATTGTTTCAAATGTTTTACCTGTATATGTTGTATGCCACACAATACCTACCTTTGCCCTTTTAATTTCTTTGGCCATTGAAGTATTTGCTGGCACGGCATAAAGAATTGTATTAGGGTGAAAAGTGACATATGATTGTCCTTTAATTTTTTTAGTTTTAATATCCTTTGATCCAAATAACAAATCGCCCTGAATTACTCCTTTTATTCCTAGATCTGCAAAATGATCCAAAGAGAGCTTAAGTTTTGTAGAAAGATCACCACTAGTATCAGCGTCGATATCTGCATGATTCTTGTATACCTTGGGCTTCGCATTAAAGATTCCTTTTTTAGCCACGAAGAATCTGCCATCACGTGGATCAGTCCCAGCAAACACAGCAGGAGCACCGTCCCATTTAATACTAATGTTACCATCCTTCACACCTCCTATCATATTTTTAAGGGCCTTTAAAGCAAGAATAGCCTCACGTGTTCCATCGACACCACCATAAAGAACCTTGTCCTCAATGTGAGTCATATGTGTGTTTTTCTGCTCTGTTATAAATTCATTAAAATTAATCATTTTTTATCCGTAAAATCACACATCATACGGGTTGGATAACCATCACCGCCTTGTGTGTCTCTTATATTTATCTTAAATCGGTATGCGCTTGATTCAAACTCCACATCAATTCGTTTACCTTTACCACCTTTACCACCATAATAAATTATAGGTTTACCGGTAATGGTCGCGGCCTTTATCATATCTTTTTTGTCCATTTTTTTGGTGTGTATTTTACTACCTTTTTTATGAACAATACAATAGCCGAATCCTATTCCGGATTGTAATAAATTTTGTAATGCAGTTTTGCTAAACCCTGGATTCTTATCAATAAATCCTTTTCCAGAACCATTAAATATATTACAAAATTTGGCAGGATCAATGCCAAAAAGGCCTAATAGTTTTAGACCATTTCTATTTGTAATCTTGCCTTTTTTAATTTCTGCAGTTGTTAAAATTGTTTTTATGCCAACATTAAAAAATGTTGTAGTACCGCCAAGCTTTAATGATAGGTAAACTTCTTTTTTATCAAGTTCCAATGTAATATCGGTCACTGATTCGCCGACATCAAATCCTGTACCTTTTGGGTTTGTCAATTCAATCTTTGATCCAAATTTAAGTGGCCGTCTTGTATTTTCACCACCAACAACATTAACTTTAAATTTTGTTGAATTGGATATATCGTATACCTTATCCAAATATTTAATTGAGGACATTATTACATCATTGGCAACATCCTCACCAGCCCACCAATTTAACAAAGCTTCTGCAAATTGAGGTTCAAATAAATTACCACGGTTGTTTGCACCTCTGTTACCAGAAGAACCATTACCATATTTAATTTTTATTTTATCCAAATTTGCTTTTTTCCTAATATCGGCTAGAGATATTTCATCAGATAATTCGCGTGATATATTTACATTTGATCTCTTTGCAGGATCAATATTAATAGGCGTTTTTGATTTATTTCTTAAAAGAGCAAAAAGTGATTCAATTTCCTTAAGGTTGTCCTTAGAAAAATCAGCTAACTCTTTCCTAATCTCAGATTGCTGTGTAGGAAAAAAAGTGTAGGCCAAGAAACATCTCCTAATAATAAGTTATTATAACACTATTTATACCAAAATGTAAACAAAAAAGCACCCCGAAAGGTGCTTTTCTTAACATTATATAAAAATTTAAAATCGGCCTAGGAACTGAGCAATTCGTCCAACAAATGGTAGAAGTGCTATCGCCATCAATAAATTGACTCCAGTATGTGCCATTGCTATTCGTAGTGTATCACCTTTCGGCATACCATCTGAAACCAACAAACCTGCCAACCAAATCGTGCCTGTGGTACCAATATTTGCTCCAAGTACCGCAGCAATTGCGGCAGGTAATGGTACAGCGCCAGAAGCTACAAGAGCAATAATAGCCGTAGTTGAAAGAGAAGATGATTGCCAGAGTAGAGTCATTACGATTCCACCAAGGAACATCCAATACGGATTATGAATAAAGAATGACAAATGATCCATATTACCCATTGACTTCATACCACCTGAGAACATTTTGAGTCCTATATAAAACACTACCAATCCAACAAGAACAGTAATTACGGGGTTGCCTAAATCCATTTTATTAACCTTTTTTGTAAGTTTGTCTAGTTTTTTCATTAGAATGCCTTTTAAAATTATTACCGGATTCTTTTTCTACTTTATTATTATCATAGGCTTTAATTGACCATTGTCTACGTTTCTGAACTTCACTTGGGTGATAAGCTCTCCAGTAGTGTTCCCAACCTTTGATTTTATTTTCTTTTGCCCAGAGAGCAATCATTTCTGGTTTATGCGCTTTCAACACTATACTCCTTAAGGCTATCCCATCTAAAACTTCGCCAACCATTAGCATTAATATCCCAGACAGAAAGTGCCGTTTTTGATTCATCCTTATTTATCTTATCAGATTCTGGTAAATAACCTTGCTGTAAAGTGCATTCCATTTTTCTGTAATCACCATTGACCTTTGTAAATTCAACAGTAACAATATTTCCTAGAAGTTTTTCAATTAAATCACTTCTGTCTACCTTTGTTTTTTCCATATTACCTCCTAACAGTTACAATAGAAAAGTTTTACTAATTCTAATACTTGACAAATTTATCAAACATCAAGACACTTGTATCGCCACATAAATCAGCACCCCAAGGATGCTGAAGTTTATGACCATATTAACATAATTTGGATTGGGAGTCATTATACTTTCTCCGCAAATTCCAATGCCATTTTAAGGGCATCACGCTTACGAGTTTGGTTGTTACCATACCAGTTATTATATAACCTAGTATCCTGGTTACGACCTTGAACATGATCAGTAACAAAGGTTACTGAGTTAAATGCCTGCCACCAGGAACCTTCGGCAAATTTAGCACCAGGTTGTTGTTCAATGGCATCATGCGATAGTTTTGCATTTCTTGAAAGAGTATCAACAGATAATCCCTTACCTTGAACCTTTTTATCAGAAGTAAGAGGGAACACTGTATTATAATATTCAATAAGAGCCTCAGTTGAATAACGCTTTGAACCAAGAAATTCTGCCATTTCTTTATAGGTTCTGAGTTTTTCAGAAGCAATACCAAGTTGTTCTTTGACCATTTTTGGATCAAATACAGTCCGGTGACCGACTTTTACTGAACGATCTGCCTTGGATTCCAAGGACAGTGTTAATGTGTTATTACACACCACTCGGATTGGAGTAAATCGAACATTAATTGATTTACCATATTGATGTGGATTTGAAAATAGTAAATAAGAATCAACTTGATCACCATTAAACAAATCAAAGGATTCTTTAATTTTTGCTAATGCCCAAACAACCTGGCCATCTTTTAATGATCCTGCAGTATGCATTTCCATATTTCCAGAAAGAACATATTCTGAAAAGAATTCAAATGCCTCTGAGTTCTGACATGGATTCCAGTCAGGTCCTACATTTGTTAGAACTTTACCATCAGTGCCACGGATAAGGGATTTTTGTCCAGTTGGAAGTTTATTTCCATTGAACTCAATAAATGATTGACATTCGTGGACATCCCAATCAACACCTGCCTTAACCATCATTTGCTGAGGTGTTAGGTCATTTGATACAGGAACTCCAAGACCGTGCCATGGAACTTCTCCTGCATATGCCATAGTTTCAACTTCGTGTGCCATAATATATTTCCTTTTTATTTTTATTTTATAGTATTATTATATCATACAAAAACACAAATGTAAAGTGTTTTTTTTAATTAATTTAAAAAAAATTATCAACCGTTGCCGACAACTTAGTCTTGTCTAGTTCCAGGACCATAATCTATAACTACTGGAAATCTAGGAACTCCATCATTACTCAATCCAAAATATCTACAGGTTGCCCAATTTATGCTATTCTTTGTTTTTAGTAACTCTGCAAGTTTGTCCTGAGAACCTCTTACTCCTGAACTAAACTGTGTACCATCAGCAAGTTCAAGTATAAATCTTTTTGCATATCCTGCCCAATTGCCATTACCTTCTTGTATTTCTATGACTTTGTATTCTTCTGTAATGAATTCTTTTCTTTTTAAAAGGCCTTTACTTCTTTTACATTGATAAGGAGCATCTGCTCTAATCATTTGACCTTCATATCCGGCTTCAGTATACTGACCATAAAGTTTATCAATGTCAGCAAATGTCCAAACTTTGCTAGTAGCAACTAACTCAACTTTACCACTAACACCTTTTACAATATCAGATAATACGTCTTGTCTCTCTTTAAACTTTAATGTTGTATTATCCTTGTCATACATATCGTAAGTATGATACTCAACCAATTCTGCACTTTCTGCAATTTCTTCTGGTCTACATTTTATTTTCCTTACCAAAGAAACAATCTTTTGAAAGTCTGCTTTTAGTTCATGATTATAAAGTTCACCATCTAAGATTATATTAGGCATAGTATCAAAAACGTGCTTAACACTTTCCCAAATATGAGGACAACTATTAATAGGCTTACCGGCTCTTGTTCTCATACCTCTTGAATCTATAACACATCTGATACCATCTAGTTTAGGTTGTGAGTAACCTTCTTCAAATTGTGTTTTTGCCCAATCATGTGCTAACATAGGTTTAAAATTTTCATAACTATCTATTGCATTTATATCCTCAAAATATTCTTTTTCTATTCTTTTATCAAATTCTGAATGTGCTTCGAATTTTGCTTGTGTAATATTTGTAGTAGCATTTGCTTTACCAATATTTTTAGCCTCTGTAATATACCACTCACTAGTAACTTTTTTGCCATCCTGTGCACCGGAAATTGTCCTAGTACCTGCTTGTGTTTCATCTAAGTTCCAACCATACTGCATAGTCCACTCTCGTACTTTGCCAGTAGTATCTCTTTTATATAATTTAGGTAAACTGTAAATTGTTTGCATGTTTTAAAAAACCTTAATTTTGTGAAACTGTAATAAGTTTATATTTTATTTTATTGTTATGTATTTTTTGTAAACGATTAATTTCAGGATAGAAATTTTGATCGAAATCCCAATATTCGATCTCTCCGTCTGGGTATTGTATTTCCATATATATCTGTTCCATATTATTTCCTTTTTATTTTCATTTTATAGTACTATTATATCACATAAAAACGACTCTGTAAAGTGTTTTTTTAAATTAATTTAAAATATAAATATTACTACACATTCCCGCAGGAAAGGAATCATATGGATAAAGTTGGACATCAAGTTCTAATAAAAGGTGATATTCTCAAAGCACCTGGAAATGGAAAAAACTGGATTGTTGTCGATGTCGATGGCGGCAGAAAAATAACTATGGTTTGTTTAGGCAAAAAAATCACAAAAACAGATCGTGATCTTGCGCAGTGGTCTGTATTTAATAAGGAATAACAGAAGGTTATATATAATGAATATGCACTGGTGGATAATGTTCTACATGTTTATGATGGCAGTATGTTTATGGACGATAATAATATTAATATGAAAAGAATGGAAATAATATGGCATATTTAGTACACCCACTACCACCAAGAAAAGTATGGGTAAAAAAAGAATACCTTTATGATCTTGAAAAGGGACACGGTGAATTGACTCCTGGATTATGGATATCAGTTAGAAGTATTCAGGCAAAAGCATTGTACTTTGAAACACTGCTCACCGATTACGGTGCACTTTTTGACAAATTACCTTTAAGTGCATTTGTGTGGAAGGAAGATATCAATTGGGATGACCAATTACCACTTGATGTTTTAGAATTATGGGATTGTTTTGATTATAATATTACAGTTGTTGAAAAACCTATTTTAGGTAGATGTAGTTTCTTCGGCAAAGATAAGAAAATGCATCCTGGAGAATATGAATTTACAATAGATACTGCACATCCGGATTTTTCAGTCCTTGATACCAATTTTTCAGAACATGATCCAGAACATAAAACATTTAATATCATTGCATTGGATAACGGGCAATTTGCTGCACAACCAAATAATAGATGTCAATTTTTTGATAACAGTTTAGTTGATAATACAAACCTAAAACAACCTGACTTTAAAGTATGTACACAAAATTATGCCGTTGAAACATTACCTAAATGGTGGAGTGTGGGTCACACCGATGAATGGGCTTACAAAACCGAAGAGGAAAAGAAAAGCACGAATGATTGAAATAATATTATATAGTATATTTGGATTGTTTATTATAGCAATGTGTATGTTTATGTATGATTGGTATAAAGACAAAGAGTGGAGAAGAAACAATCCAGAGGAACATAATATAATGGAACGTAAAATAAAGGATGATTTTAGTGAGTAGACCGTTAGAGACAAGAGATCATATGATGGTTGGTATAACCTCATGTATGTTATTCATATGTTATAAAATGATGTTAATGAGTCCGATACTTGCAGGATTATTAATGTGGTTCAATATGAACCTATTTAATGCATATTGTATTTGGCGAAAAAGTGAAAATAAGTAAAACAGGAAATTTACACAATGATGAATAATGTGCACAGTGATTATTATGAAAGATTAAACATTGATTATGATTCTAATAAATTAATTGAAGAATCAATTATGGTCCATTACAGTCCTTTTCAGACGGGTAAAAAAACAGACACGTGGTTCGATAATCAAGAGACTTGGTATGTGGGTCGAGTGAATGACAGTCGAATGTATCTTGAGGTACATAGGTTAAAGAAAATGATCGAGACTTTAATTGAATCAAAGGATGTCAGGCCTAGGTATTATGCACAAATCAAGGGTTCTAGTGTACCGTTTCATAGTGATATGAATACCGAATGTGCGATCAACATCATTTTATCAAACCGTGCTGGGCCTGTCTTATTTGAGGATATTGGAGAGGTTGTGTATAGATGTGCATTACTCAACACGACACAAAGACACGGCGTACCTGAATTTAAGACCGAAAGACTATTATTAAAATTTTCGATATTTGACAGGACTTATCAAGAAGTAAGAGAGAGATTAAAAGAACATGGATATTGCGCAGATTGATACAAACATTGATGTAGACCGAATACTATTAGAGTTGGAAATGTTACCAAAATACAACAGTCAAATCATGCTACAATCACCTGCTGGAGTAACGGATCCTCTTTTAGGTATTGGAAGAACCACTGAATTTGATTATGAAGAAAAGGACTTCTGTGAACCTACATTTGATTTACCCTATACGAACTCAGTTATACAACATCTCGGTATGTTTCGTACCCGAGTGATGAAAATGAAAATGAAAACTTGTTACACTTATCATCAGGACAAAACTCCGAGAATTCATGTACCACTAGTGACGCATGAAAATTGTTTTTTTGTATATGAGGACAAAGTCATTAGGTGTCCGGCAAATGGAATGGCATACTATGTTGACACTCGAAAGCGACACACTTTTGTCAATTCTTGGATACAAGAAAGAATTCATATCGTTGGTTGTGTTAATGACTTGACAAGTTCAAAAGAGTTAATATTAAGAGAAATAAAAAACTGATAGAGTTCTGTGTTAATGCATCTTGCATCATGTACTGTACTTGTTTCGATTAAGTACAATCTTCCTGCCTCAATATTCTTACATTCTATCATCTCATTATTTTTTTTATATCTTAGTGACATTGAATCCGGATTATCGGTACCCCACAAACGTAAATTAATTGCAGGTAGCATGACATCCCAATGAGGTGAAAAGTTTGCACCTTTTTTCCAATACAGTATGCTACTTCTTGTCATGTATTTTCTCAGTACATATAAAGGTTCAAGTGACGCACAATCAAGTACTTGAGTTTGCCGAGTAAAGTCATATTCTAACAACGGTGTGTCTGGATTGTTAGTATTATAATAATCTAAAGGTCCTATGCTTTCGTCTAGATTGCCATCAAATTTTCCGTTTAAGTTTACTAAAGGTAAACCTTTTCTAATATCATTTAACTCAGATCTGTTATTTCCCCAAGGCTTAAAAAAATCTTGATAGTGCAACATGTCGTGCTGAAAGTCTGTCACGTTAATTTTTATTTGAGTTGGAACTAAGAACTTAGTATGAAGATTCCAATACAGATCATTAGAAATTTTATTACTTTGTTCGTATTTAATTCTAGCGGGATGGTTGAGCGGTTTTAATAATGTCATCTGCTATTTTTTCTGTTAATAAGAAATCGGTCATTTGTGGATATTTTTCTCTAATTTTTTTAGTTCCAATATATCCTACAATATTAAAATATAATACATTAAGTTTCATATCATAATTATTAATTTCATTAACTGTGTGTAAAAGACTTGTCTTATGTGATTTATGAATCAATCTATTGTAATTAAATTCTTCAGGTTTATAATTGGTAATATTGCTCCCAATGTTGATAATACATTTTTTCTCATTTTTCCACGCTTCTACAAATTCAAGCAATAATTCAACTTGAGAAAACTTATCATACGCATTACTTATAAACACGTCACACTCAATAGATTCCTTTATTATCTTTTTTCTATCAGAACGAATTGATATATCATAATTATTTGATCTACTAAAACACAACGTATTTTCTGGTAGTAAGTTTTTTATTTCAAGTCCAAGACCTTGAGTATGTCCCGTTAAACCGTACCTATACATCTCGAAACGGCAAATGAATGTTGTTTGTTGTTGAAGCTATATTCTGCCAACAGTTTTCACTTTTTGGATTGCAAGTTGCATATAATCCATCAAGTAATTTAAATCCTAAGTGCTCTACATATTTAACGCTCTTTTGCATGGCTTTCCTTTTCTTTAAAGTTTGTATTGAGAAAAAACATTCATAGTTATTTAATTTTGAATATTTATGATGATAAGGTATAATCCAATTATTTGCTGGTCTTTGTTTAAGCGAAAGATTAATGTTTCTATATTGTGGAAATACATAATATCTATCACAAATTCTTACTAAATTATTTCCATAATTGTATACACCAGCAAATGCAAGTGGATTCTTATAATAGGTCAGTAAGGTAAAGGTTAGGTACTTATCCCATCTTTTTTTCATATTATCATAAGAATAATTGTTTGAATTCTGATGCCCTTCATTTTCAGCGACTTCAAAATATATTTTCATTTCGTCAAGTGATTTATTATCTTCTATTCTAAACATGTTTATTAATAGAGTATCTTAAATGTTTTCTATTTACATGACTTGGTGTGCTGTCTCTTCTATGTAAAATTTTAAAGTTATTGATTAACACAAAGTCATTCTTTTTCCATCTATGAACCATAGGTTCTTGCTTTTCAATTAACTTTAAAAATTCATCTTCCAATTCTGTTTCAGTGTATGCAGGACTGTAAAAATAAAACTTACCACAATCATCTTCCATCACAAGAGGATGCTCTGCCCTATTTTTTATTCTATACAATCTTTCTTCTGCCTTAGATTTAAATTCGTATGGATGTGATGATTGGTTGTAATATTTAGTCACACTATTCATCGAAAACACGCCTTCGGCTTTTTGTTTTAAACTATCTGGACTTTTATTATATAATTCCTGCATATTTAAAAAATAAGTAGGACTTGATCCTTCATCGGCTTCTAGACAAAGTAAGGCAGAAAAGTGTGGAATATCTTTATGGTAACCTCTATCCTGATGCCATAATAAATCATTGGTATGGCTAAATTTCTCATCACCAATTTTTACTATTTTTTGATTGTGGACATCTTGTTCTTGTAGCACACCAAATTGCTTGACTGTATTTTCGTCTGCATTTGGTATGTATATAATGTTTGTTTTTCCTGAGTATAGGTCTTCAATCATATCGCCATTAAACTTTCATCTGTTTTAAATCTTACTGATAATATTTTTCTTGTTTTGTTTAAAAAATTTTTTACTCTGTGTGGAACTTCAATATTAACAATTGTAGGACCTGTTATATTTTTTGTTCCTATTATATAGGGATTCTCTTTCCACTCTATTTTTAAATAGTTTACGTCATCAGTTTTAGATTTAATTAACTTTAATAAATGTTCTCCTCCATACCATTTCATAATAGAGTTTTCACAATTTTCTAGTGGAATATTTAATGCCCAGTTGGATAAATTTTCCCTAGTTTCAGAGTTTCCATCTGCGTGAATAATTTGTTCTCGTTCTGGACCTTGTAGGAATATCATCCAACTCTTTAGTTCCAAATTTAGTTCTTTGAATAGTTTTTCAGATTTTTTGATTTGATGATTTTGGATCAATTCCTTTGGATCCATCACTCTTGTTATAGAATCGTTAAGATCCATTTTATTTAAACTTCCATCAAACAACCTTACAATAGTATCGCATGCTTTTAATAAGTCTGGATTATTTACATCTTTGTATAAATTTTCTATCATAAAATTCTTTTCTCACTTCTTCAAATGTTTTATCTTTCCAACAATATTTTAATAAGTATCTATCATTAGGATATGGTTTAACACTGTGATCTTGTGATATATCCACTAATGCACATTTATAATAAACATCTTCGTCATTTCCAAATGTTATTGGAGCATTGTCTTCAGATAATATTATATTTACAGCTGTAATTACTTCCCAATCTCGGTGCCGTGGCAACTCATAGTCTGACCGTAATATATAATGTAATACAACATCGGCTTTGAATAATTCCTTTAACCGTTGTGTTTCCGGAGGATAAATTTCTAATGGTACAGCCTTTTGCCAAGCCTTACTTTCTTTCCAAAATTGTCTTCTTTCCTCGGACTTTGCTCGCCACCAGTTTTCTGATTTATTATTTTTAAATTCCATCTGATGAAATTCTTGCAATAACATATCGTAATTGATTTTCATATCAAGATGGTGTATTTTATCTTTTGTGGTGGTCATAATGATTTCCTTCAAATGGTGCAAATATATTTATGAACCATCTATTTATGGGCTTGCCATTTTGATGGCCAAAATAGTTTAACACTCCCATACCGGCATATCCTAGCAGTATAGTGTATGGAGATATTATTATCACCAGCCAAATAAAATACTTTCCATATTTTTGAAAAAATTTAATTCTCTTATTATTTATGACGTCCTTTATCATAGAAGTTGGTACTGGATCTGACCATCTTGATAATATCACATTCCAAATTCCTCTGTGTTTTGGAGAATGTGGGTCCCATGGTGTGTCATGATATTTATGATGTAACCTATGTATTCCAATCCAACCAAGTGGTTTATACACTCCAATACATAATGCACATGAAAGTGATAACCATTCAAACCAAACACGTCTTTTTCCAATACCATGCGCCCAGTATCTATGTAAACCTATTGTTGCGCCGATGGTGGCTAAAATAAAATATGCAGTATATATGTTTAATAAAGTCAAATTATTCTATTCCATAACCAAATAGTTCAGCAAGACCAAAGACTTCCATTAACATAAATGTAAGAAACATTAGTAATATACTATATACTATCAGTTTGCCATTGAAATTAGTTGCTGCCAACTTAATTGCAATGAGTTCATTACCAAAGAATCTCATAGCAAGTTCAAACTCATTATGATCTTCTTTTTTTACTATTCCATTTTTCTTTTCTTCAGCCATTTTATTCTCCTATAAAGGTGTGGAGGTAACAGTTCCTCCACGCGGATGTATTAAGTCATCACACTATTCGTGTTCACCACCTTGTGCCCTACCAAATCCACCAAAGTATTGTGGTTTACGTTTTGCTGCTTCAAAAGTACATACAGTAATAACAATTGCACCAAGTAATAATGAATGAGCAACAAAATTATAACCTATATATGCCCAAGTACCAGTTGAAATTGTAAAAACAAGTACCCACATCCATGCTAACACTTGCATAATCATATGACGAGTACCCGTATGTGGAATATTTCGTAGGGGATTATAACTAGAATTCATCACAGAATTCCAACTACTAATAATAAACGTTTTCATTGGATAAACTCCTTTTTCAAATGTCACGTGTAATGGATAATTAGCATCAACTATATCTCTAAAATCGATAGCATCATACTTGTCAATAAAATATTGAACGACTTTTTCATTTTTAAAATATCCTGTCACTTTATACATATTAACTCCATAATTAAATTATCTTTTAGGCCACAGTAGTTTTAGGAATACTCTTTGATTCTTTTTTAATTTTTTCTTCCAAATGACCAATCATAATTCTTCTCATATATTCAGCTCTTGCAAGATCCGTAAATGAGTATTCTCTTATATCATCATTTGTTATTCGTATTGAAAAATTATAAAACGCACCAGATTTTTTTATACTAGATGCACTTCCTGCTGCTACCTTTTTTGTATTAACTAAAGTACCAAATTTAGTTTCTATTATATTTGTCATAACACTTCTCCCTTTTACAGTAAAAGTGCGTTCCTTCTGCATTATGCATACTTCCGTCCTCTGCCGAGGATGAACGTGGTAGGTTATTCTGTTACTAGGAAACCTACCGAAACCCTATCCGATTATGCTGCTAGAGCGTAATCTTGAGGAGCAAAATTATCGTTTGCATTTACAATTTTGGTTCTCTTTCAGCCTTCCACATCTGTCGATCCTATTTCAGCCCCGTCAGAAATACTCGATAATAGTATTTTTGGTGGAGCTGTCGGGTACCGCCCCCGAGTCCAGTATGATTTCAACTAACGTCATAAAACCATTATTATTTATATTATAATGTATATTATATCACATGTTTAAGGCAAAGTAAATATAAATAATAACATAATTAATGTTTTGTTATTTATTTGTGACTTGAGAAGATAACACAAATAGAGGCAAATATGATAGATCCGGTAACAATATCCCTGGCAGTAGGAGCAGCAGGCAAAGCTTTTTCTGCTATCAAGCAAGGATTTGCCGTAGGCAGAGATCTAGAGCAAATGAGTGGGGACCTATCAAGATGGATGGGAGCAGTATCAGATGTTGACAATGCCGAGAAACAAGCAAAAAACCCAGGAGTGTTTGATAAGCTCTTTGGTTCAGGAAGTATTGAAGCTACTGCACTTCAGGCTTACGCAGCAAAAAAGAAACTTGAGGAACAAAGATATGAACTCAAGGTTTTTCTAAACATGACACATGGCCCAAAGGCCTATGATGAGCTACTAGCTATGGAAGGTCAGATAAGAAAAGATAGACAAAAGCAAGTCTATGCACAACAAAAACTAAGACAACAAGTTGGAGATGGTATAGCTATTTTTATACTATTATGCACAGTTATAGGATTTTTAGGCTTTTTAGGAGCGATGTGGTTTAATAGATGAAAAATATAATAATCGTTATTACTAGCTTTATTATGCTATGTACCGTGGCATATGCGGCTGACCCAATAGTAACACAGTCAACATCTAATAGTACGGTAACATCAAAATCTGATGCAGAAACTACTGTAAAATCTCCACCACCATCAGCAATATCTCCTTCAATTAATACATCAAATACAGATTTATGCACGGTTGGATTTTCTGGCGCAGTCCAAACTCAAATACTTGGTATCTCTGGTGGCTCTACTGTCCGAGATATGAACTGTGAAAGATTAAAATTATCTAAAACACTATATGATATGGGTATGAAAGTTGCTGCTGTTTCGATTATGTGTCAAGATTTTAGAGTATTTACTGCTATGGAAATGGCAGGCACTCCTTGTCCGTATTTTGGAGATATAGGAAGTAGTGCACAAGCTGGGTGGGATAAAACTCCTGAACTAAAACCTGTGGATCCTAAAATAAATGAGAAACGAAATGATCAACTTAAAGGTGCCGCTGCTGGTGCTGGTATTCTTGGGCTTCTTTGGCTCTTACTGTAATGCCGAAACTACTACAAATCTTTTAGAGCCTTCAGCTCAAAATTGGTCGGGCCAGTATGGTACTGGATACTGGGGTGGTACTTCAGGTGGACCAAACCCAAATAGAATTCCAAACGGTGATGGATTTGTTTGGAGTTATGGACAAACAGCTTTAAGTACTTCTATAGCAATTAATACTGCTCTACAAAATGCTGGTGTTCAAGTCGACGGATTTACATATAAATGGAGAGTAAAAAATGGTAATGCCAATGAATTTACAAATCAGCCTGGTATAGATCCATTTGATATAACTGTTGACATTTTAAAAGCAGATGGTTCATTATATAAAAGTTATAGTTATGATTACGGATATTCTCATAATTGGACCGAACATACTGGCACGGAATTATTTCCAGACAATTTTTTACCACCATCATTTTTTGGTAACATTGATATTACGGCAACAGGTCAAGATAGTGGCAATTGGGCAGGTTGGTATGGCCCAGAATTTAATCCTTCACGATCTGAATTTAATTTAATTTATTCTACAAATCCTTGTTATAATAATCCCTTGCATGATCCAAATTGTATTGGGTATGCCGAGGCATATGCACAACAACTTTATGATCAACAATGTCAGGCAAGTGCCTTATATGATACAGGATGCCCAGGATATGCTGCAGCATATTTTACACAACAATGTACTATGGACCCATTATATAACACAAGTTGTCCAGAATATGCAAATACAATTTTAGCAATAACTGAGGAAGATCATCATACCGAAGATTTAAACGAACCAGATATAATTGTTAATGCAGAAGATATTACAGTACCAGAGATTACTGGAGATGCTACAGTAGATTCTATATTAGGAGACCTAAATGAAATACCTATTTCAATTGCTGGGTTGGATGTTAACAGTACACCAATAGAGGTTATTGAAAATGAAATTACAGAAACAGAAGAATTTACAGCAGATGAAACAATCGTCGAGGAAGTTGACATTAAAGACACAGATAAAAAACAAAAAAAGATAAAGAAATTAATTGCAACAAGGACTTCTAGTCTTGCCGAAAAAATGAGTGCAGCGGCTAATATTGAAGCACAAAAGGCAGTTCAAGCACAAGTCCTTGCCTTATTAAATTTTGTGCCAGGATTTAATCAATATGGAGCTAAATTAATTGGTGGTTTCTATCCAGATGCTCAAGGTTATAATTCAGATCAATTACCTGAAAATCAACGTGGATTAAGAAATGGATTGGCACAACAAATACTACATAGGAAAATGGTAGACATGCAATGGGAGAGATAAATGTCTGAACAAACAGAAATGGAAATTGCCGGAATTAAATTTAAAGGTGGCAAAATATTTCTTGTATTAACTGCATTAACTACTATAGGTGGTAGTCTTTGGGCAGGGTTTGAATTCTACAAGGATTATATGGATATGAAAGCAATTATTCAAACTATCGATACTGATGCAATAGAGGCAAGAAATAAACAACTTGATATAAAACTTGAACAAGCAATAGATTACACACGAGATATTAAAACTGGTTTAAGAGATGACATATTAGGTATTGAAAAACAAGTTGATAGGATGGAGGATAAACTTCGTAAGTCAGAAGAGATACAACGTAGTATTATACAAAATGCTGAGGAACGTTTTGAAAACAAAAGAGATGCCTTACAAAATGATTATGATGATAAGGCATCCCGATTAAAAGATAGTACTGATGATAAAATAAAGGATTTAGAATCTCGTATTACTAAAAAATTACAAAGAGCTTTGGATAATCCTTTGGCTAATTAATTACAAACTCTTCTTCGTAAATCACTTGAACTAAAACGATGATCACGTTTATTAAAATGTAAGTCAATATCACGCTTACGGCAAATATCTTTGCCTGTAAAATCTTTATCGCGATATTCTTCTCCTAATATACGTACATCAATAGGATACATTGCAAGTATATCTTCTAAATCCTCTTCAGTTCCATATGGGACAATTTCGTCCACATACTCTACACCTTTTAGTTGCGTATAACGCTCGACTACTGTTTGTACTGGAGCATTCTTTTCTTTTCTATCTATACTTGGATCAACTTGCAATCCGCATATAAGGTAATCACATTGTTCTTTTGCTTCACGTAGCATAATAATATGTCCTGCGTGTAATAAATCAAATGTACTACAAGTAAATCCTACTTTCATACTTTAACTCGAATTTTTACGATCATGCATAGACAAGGCAATAATACCATAGTGAATAACTTTCATTAAATCAGCTCTATTAAAACCTTGCTTTTTACCATACCGTTGACAGTATTTAATTACATTACCAAGAGCAAAACCCATACCATGACCCATATCCTCAATAATTTCAGTTGACTGATATTTATTTTGAGAATAATGAGCATCGTATGTTATATCGATGTACTCTTTCATTTCCTTAAGGATTCGTTCCTCATTAAAGGCATAATTAATCTTTGGACTTTTATCCTCAGTTTTAATTTTTTCGCCGTTTTTTGATAGAAACATTTTCACTCCTTATTCATGTATGAATTGTAGTTTGACATAAGGTCATCCTGAATGACATCATATTCTTCAAGAGCCCATTTTTTCAATATGAAACTATTTGAATTTTTTGCAAAGGCATTACCTGCCAATGTTATAAACTCTTCTCGAGTTACATTATAATTTTCAGTGGCAAATTCCTGTGCTTCATAAACCGCTTGACCCATTTTACTCATAATATTTACTCCCATAATTAACAATACTAAACCCGGTAAAGCAAGATGCAAAACCAATTAAACTATATAACACCATGTCCAATATTGGCATGGAATTTTCCATACAATCGCCGTCACAATCTGCACCAGCAGTACCCAAAATTAAGAAAAATCCTAATATCATTAAGGTACTTCCGGTAATTTTAAATGCATATTTTCTCATTTTTTTCACTTCCTTTATCATTTTATAGTATTATTATATCACACTTTTTAGGCAATGTAAAGTGTTTTTTTACATTAATTAAAAAAAATTATAAAATCTCTTCAATAGTAATTTTATATTTTTTGTCGTTACCATCAATTACATTTATATATTTTGAAGTTGATGCCATGTAACCTTCCTCGGCAAGATCATATTCGACCCCACCATCAATAGAAATAAAACCTTGAGTCTTTTCCGGAAGAATTTCTTTAATTGCATACGCAATCATATCACAATAAGCCAGTTTCATTTTTTTCATTTCCTTTATCATTTTATAGTACTATTATACCATACTTTTTAGGGAATGTAAAGTGTTTTTTTAAATTAATTTAAAAAAATAATATAATAAAATCAATCACTTAGGAAAATAGTTTAAAAAAGTTTTATTGTGTGACATTTTTATCACGGTTTTTTCCTTTTCGCCGTAAAGCCCAGAGCATCCAATCATAGTAACGCTTTGGTTCTGGATCATTATTTAACTCGGGAAACAATTCCAATTGTATTGGTTCGTCTGGTAAAGTTATATGATCTCCGGTACCTGTCATATCCAGTGTTTCCTTATTTACCATTTGCTTTATATTCCTCGTACAAAATTAAAGCAATTAAAGCATAATTTGCCATATCTATTAGAGTATCGGTAATACTTTCATCTTTAACTTCTAACTTTTCTTTTTTGGCAAATCCCATAAGACGGCTAAATTTATCACCTAGGCGAACACAAACACCTTTCCAGGCTGGAATTCCACCCATCTCACATGTTCTAAAATTTGCAAAAATATCTTCCGCGCTTGCATAGTCGTGACGTTTTGCATCGTGGGTTTTTTTCATTTCTTCTAATAATTCTTTAAATCGTTCACTTTGAACCATAATAATCTCCAGTAGGAGAGGACCCAAAAGGGTCCTCGTAATAGTTAAGGTTTAATTGCATCAATCCCTGGTAAATAATCTTTCATACCAAGAAGTTCTCCAGTGTTAAATTTTCCTCCAAATGGATCTAATTCTCCGGAAGTAATTTTCATTTGTAATGTTGATGCAAGTTCGGCAAGTTCTGGAGGCATATTCGTATATGGTGCCATTCCTACCATACCAGAATCCATACCACCCCAGGTATCAGACGTTTTCCAGGTACCATCCATTATTGCTTGTACTCTTTCAATATAGTAAGGACCCCAGTCATCTAAAATTGCAGTCAACTGAGTATCAGGAGCAAATCTAATCATGTCTGATGCTTGACCAAATCCAAGGATGCCTTCTTTGGCCGCGGCTTGTAATGGTGATGGCGAATCAGTATGTTGTGTAATAATATCAGCGCCTTCACTCATAAGAACTTTTGCTGCAGCAGCTTCCTTACCTGGATCATACCAAGTATTTACCCACACGACATCAATATCAAAGTCCGGATTAACTGTTATAGCACCTGCATAAAATGCATTAATACCACGAATCACTTCTGGAATAGGAAACGAGGCTATATAACCTGCCTTACCTGATTTACTCATATGACCAGCAATTACTCCTTGAATATATCTACCTTGATAAAACTTAGAAGAATACACAGAGAGGTTTTCTGCAGTTTTATATCCTGTAGCATGTTCAAATTTTACATTTGGAAACTCTTTGGCAACTTTAACCATTTGTTCCATATATCCAAATGAAGTAGCAAAGATAATGTCTGTACCATTACTTGCCATTTCTCTAATAACTCTAGCTGCGTCTGGACCTTCAGGCACACTTTCGATATATACTGTTTCTACTTTATCTCCAAATTTTTCAACTAATTGGAGTCGGCCTTGCTCATGCATATAAGTCCAACCATGGTCTCCAACTGGTCCAACATATACAAATCCTACTTTAACAGGAGCAGCATATGCTGTAGAAAATAAAAATAATGACATTACTGCCAGCGCTTTAAAAAATGATTTCATTAATTATTCCTTTCTTTAATGAATAAAATCTTTGATGTCAGGAAATACAGGTTCAAGTGCGGTTGCACAAGCACGAGCGACTTCCATGTGCTCTTTTTGAGTCCCATTTCCCGACCTAAGATCCACATAATGGATCCAGGAACGGATTGTTCCATTCATGTACAACCGTGAAGTTGTAATTCCTTCTGGTAATACTTTACGTGCTTGTTCCTTT
>Ga0181380_1000009_pt1 | contig 80001 bp, 73 predicted proteins | sample 3SPOviralmetaG_FD_130116 | JGI IMG/M metagenome (GOLD analysis project Ga0181380, IMG submission 130116) | Marine viral communities from the oligotrophic San Pedro Time Series (SPOT) site, San Pedro Channel, CA, USA - 3 SPOT_SRF_2009-08-19 | ecosystem: Environmental > Aquatic > Marine > Strait... | reverse complement strand
GTACAACAAGGTGTAATTGACAAAGCTAAAGAAGCATACGACTGGGCTATTCGTGCTGGCATAGCAAAAGAACAAGCTCGTGTAGTGCTACCAGAAGGTAATACCAAAACTAGACTGTACATGAATGGTACATTGCGTAGTTGGGTGCATTATATCGAATTGCGTGGTGCTAACGGTACACAAAAAGAGCATATGGATATTGCTCATGCTTGTGCTAAAGTTATTAGTGATATCTTTCCTCTTATGAATAAATTATAAGATTAAATACATGCATGAGTATCACCTTAGTAGCAAGCCCCCGAACTTCTAACTCCATGCCTAGTCCTGCACTAGCGGCACTAAAGCCCTGTGTGGAAAATGCAGGTTTTAATTGTTACACAATAGATCTCAACATAGAATTTTACAATGACTTAAAAGAACATTACAGTGTATACGGAGAAATAGATAATTATTTTCAAACAGACTTTCGTTATCTAAGTCAAGACATCTTAGACTTAGAACCTCTTACAAAAATGAAATATTCACTTAGTGATGATGCACTTGAACTTTATCAACAACATCTTAATAAATGGGCAGACCACATACTCAACCAAGACAACGAATGGATTGGTATTAGTTTGTTAAGTGTAAACAGTGTATTATATACTATTGACCTTACAGAAGTTCTTAAAGATAAATCTCCCGATTGTAAAATTGTACTAGGCGGTCCTGGTGTAAGCACATTCGGTATTATGGGAGCAAGTAACTTAGGTGAATTTATGATAGTTACTGGACTTGCAAATAGATATCTAACGGGAGAGGGAGAATATAGTTTAGTAGAATTATTAGATGGTAAAGAGAATACTGAACAAGAACAAATAGACAATTTAGATGTTTTACCTTTTCCAGACTACAGTGACTTTGACTTTACAAAGTATGGGTCTCAACATAATGCAGTAGCAGTTACAGGGTCAAGAGGATGTGTTCGTAGTTGCACGTTTTGTGATATAAGAAGTGCATGGAAAAAATATAGGTATAGAAGTGGTACAAGTATAGCAAATGAAATAATAAACCATCATCAAAAGTTCGGTAGTACAGAATTTAAATTTACTGACAGTTTGGTCAATGGTAGTTTAAAAGCATTTGAAGAGTTTCTTGATGCTATAATACTTGCTAAAAAACAAGGCTTGTTTACTAAAGATATAAAATGGAGTGGGCAGTTTATATGTAGACCAATAAATCAATTCAAAGAAGAATGGTTTGAAAAGATGAGTCTTGCAGGTGCAAACATGTTACAGATAGGTGTAGAAAGCGGTAGTGAAGCTGTAATGCACAACATGGGTAAAAAATTAAGTAACGATGATATTGACTTTACCATTAGCATGTTAACCAAATATAAGATACAATGTGATTTATTAATGATAGTAGGTTATCCAACTGAAACTGACGAAGACTTTGATATGACTCTTGACCTATTAGAAAGGTTAAGTCCTTATAGTGAACAAGGATGTATTGAAGGAATAAACTTAGGCAAGACAATGGTTGTATTACCAGGTAGTCCTGTAGGAGAAAATATGGCTCATTGGGGTATAGAATATGATGATAACAACAATTGGATCAGTACACTCAACCCTGGACTAACATTTAAACAACGTGTAAAGCGTAGAGTACTGGCACAAGAAAAGTGCCAAGAACTAGGCTATATGATTAGATGGCCTTTAACCACACTAAGAACACTTAGTGAAAATCTAAAACTCAACAAAGAAACAGCTTAAAATGGAAATGATAAACATACTTGAGTCAGAAGATCGTACTCAACACATAGAAAACTTAAAACAAATTTGTGAATGGATAGAGCAAAACGAACGTCATCGAAATGCGAAAAACTATTACAAATTAGATCAAACAGTAAAAAAGTTTGATAGTTTTGAAATTATATACGATGACAAAAATATTGTAGCATTTAGTGGACTTTGGAACAACAAAAGTTATCCTAGTAATATGGCTCGTTGTTGTACAAGGACATATTATCACCCAGACTATAGGAACAGTGGAATAACTCGTTGGGGAGACAGTACTAGAAAAGCCAACTATGTGGAAGATTGGTTTACGCCAGTTCAGGTTGCTAAAGCAAAAGAACTTGGATATGAATATGCTTTTATCACTATCGAATTACGGTTGCGTAGACGTAGTATGCAAAGTCTAGTGCAATCATTGAATAACTCAGAGTATAATAAAAACATTTGGAGTATTCATAATGATATGTGTAACACTTGTAGACAACACAACGATGAAGGACACTATATAGGTGTAAACTCAGATATTGCTTGTTGGCAAAATATATGTTATACGTCACTCACTGACAATCCAAGTACATTTGATTTGCCAAATATGAGTATCGACGAGTACAACACAGTGTATGGTAGTGAACAAAAAGAAAGACTTAAACTAGTTTAACCATTGTGTAAACAATTTTTCTGTGTACATTCTACTACGAATATTGTATTGTAATGTAATACCTCGTTCAAATTCTAAATGCATCCAGCTTTCGTCCCAAGGTACATCTAGTTTTTGATTTCTTAAACACATAATATGTGGTACAGTTTTACACTGTCTAGGATTTAAAAAACCATGATATCCATCTACAACGTGTAAGTTACATTCTACATATTTTTTAAAACGCTCTGCTTGATCTAACGGTGTCCAGTCATCATCTCTGCCTGTTACAATAGTAATATCTTTACCTTGAAGCATGTTTGATGTTATTGCGATTAATGGTGGATAAACACAAAATGTCTTGTCGAAATGTTTACTACAACTTAGAGCCGCTGTAGCGCCAGCACTTATACCAAATACCAAACGTGTATCAGTTTCGTAGTCAGCAAGTACATCTAATATATCCTGTGCCCTATCTTCAAAAGTAGGGTTCCAATTTTCTTCAGACATATCTCTTTCATCCCACAGTTGATACTCCAATCCTCTGTGAGTATAATGATCCATTAATGCACACTCATAACCATTTGCACAGGCTATTTTAGCAAAGTCTAAATCTACATCACTCACCCCACCGCTTCCATGACTTAGTACTAATAGTGGAAGTCTCGATTTATTGAATCTATCATTTTTATCTGGACTTAGGTGTATATATTTGTTTCTTGCTTCTATTTTATCAAACATTTCATTTCATCTATTAATTGTAATTGTATAAGGTATTGATCTATGTTTCCAACAAACTCTTTACTTTTTTGTTTATTATCTTTTAGTGCTAGATTGTACATACGCTTCAGCCAGACACGCTTGCTTATATCATCAGTTCTATCATTTATAAACCTAAAAAATAAATCAACACTTCTATAAAACTTAGTGTTTTCTAGTTCCTGATGATTGCCAAACACATTAACTTTTAAGCAGTTAAAACTAAATTTATAAATGGTTGAATCTTCATGAGTAAATTCTAACTGCCAACCGTTGTCATAACGTTGTCGACTTTTATCTGTAAAATCACACACAGTTGGGTCATTGAATCTTGCTTGCACACATGCATTTATAAGCTCATTTAAAATACGAGTTTGATCAAACCCTGTTAAGTTATGTTTGACCTGTGGCCAATTATCAAATGTTATCATAGTCCACTAATAACCAGATGTATCCTGTCTTCTCTGCTAGCATTTACTGCTGAGTGATATTCTTCTGTATTCATATAATAGCACATGCCGTTGTTTGGTATATGATAATGTCCATGATCTCTATAGAGTATAAAACAATTTTCATTAGTTATTATTGCAAAATGATAACGAACCATACCTGGATCATTGTGCATCCACATTGCTTTTTTTGGAAGCATTTTCATTAATCGCATTCTGCCAATGGTGTGGGGGAAGTTTTCAAATATATATTCAAATACTGTGCCTTTAAAGTTAGGATTAAATTCTGTAAAGTCACGTTCCTCTAAACCATACATAGGACAATGGTCTAGTCTACTGTCTCCAGTTCCTTGATAAGGATCAGGTGGACTGTCTTTTGTATTTTGAAAGCATATTTGATTTTGCTTGTTAAAAGGATACATTTCAATTATACGATTTGTATCGTCAACTAATTGTTTATGGTCCACACTAAAATCTGTTGCTCGAATTAATTCTGTCATTTTATTTCCTATATAGTATATTTGTAATCAAATATATCGTCATCTGCCATCCACTCATATACTTGTTCTAAGTTATTTACAAGATTTCCTTTGTGTCCTTGTTTGTATTTTATCTTCTTATAAGTATCAACCGGTTGTGAGTCAAACCCCAACAGTGGAAGTATCTGTTCAACATCATGTTGCCAATCTTCATAATGTATAACATTTTGTATTTGTCCACGCTGTTTAAAGTGTTCAAATAAACGATTTGTTTTTTTCAATGCTTGCACATAAAAATCGTAAATCTGGTAGTTTATATCAAATGATTCAACATCTACAGTCTGATCCTCAAAACCAATGTGCATAATGTTTGTATGCTTGCTTACCAAATTACTTAATATCTGTTCTCTTATATCTCGTCTTGCACAGAAAATAAAACTATATCCATCAAGCAAACTAGTATCTTCAAAATATTTCAAAAACGTTTCTGTTTGTATTTTAAAAAAACTTTTGTCTTGGTTAGTAACATTTTGTCTAAGCAACTGACTTCTTTTTTTAACTTCTTTTAAGTATCTTTCAGTACCTATTTCGAACGGCTTAGGATTATTGAGGATAAAGGTACGCTGTACGGATCCATCTATTTGGTCATATGTTTTTATATATGTTCCGTCAGGTAATGGCAGTTTATAAGGTACATTTATATCTTTTCCGTTTTCGTCATATCTCATCAGATTTTCAGATATACTAGTAATCTCTCCAATATAGTCTTTGTTATGGGCTTGTGCTAAACATTGACCAACAACTGTACTGCCGGTTCGATTAAAACTGAGTATTGCAAGTGTTTTCATACCTTTCTCTTAGGTATTTTACTATCAGCACTACTAACGCAACTAGGACTAATACAAGGCATAGGCTGATCAAATAACTTAAATCCTGTCTCGATGTTGCCAAGAGGAACATCATAGCAACTGTAGCTACGTTTGATACTTCCGTCAGGTTCTCTAATGATAATACCTTGATAGCCTGCATTGCAACTCCAGCCTTTAAACTTGTTAAAGTTAAATGCATTAAATCTCTCCGCTTGATCCATGTACCATTTTTTGCCTTTACTATCTTGAAATTCAATTTGCATGTGCCAAGGTACACTAGCATCATTTTCGCCTATTGTGTAAGGCGGCAGTTCGAAACTAGGCCTTGGACGAGCATTCCACTTGCGTTTTGACTCTGTATACGCCATTTGCGGCATACCGTTCCACAATCGCTGTAGCATTTCGTCTGTATAACCGTCCACGACTCTACTTGCCGTTGGGTCCGATTGAGGTTTGAGGGTAACGTTGATTCCTTGGTTGTGGAAGAATAGGGCATTATCCCAATCTTTCTCAAACCAGTCTGGAACCATAACCATGTTGATTGTAATTTGTACATCATGTTCCTGACAGAAGATGAGTTTGTCGGCAAACTCTTGCATCTTCTCCTTTGTATTTAAGTGTTCTGTATGTAGGCTAGCTGTGATACTAGCTCTATGAAATGGCTTTGCATACTCGACATATTTCTCAAACCATTTCATATTGCGACTACAATTTGAGGTCATATGGATACTAGTATAATTGGTATTAGGCACATCATTAGCAAGGTGTAAGAGGATTTCCAAATAGCCAGGATGAAAAGTAGGCTCACCGCCAGATAAGCTAAAATGAAAACTATTAAATCCATTGTCTCGTGCCTGCCTTTTTATCTCATCGATTGTATGAATACAGAGCTGTGTGGGCCTGTGATCTTTGCGATCTGATCGGGCGTATGGCCAACAATAACTGCACTTATAGTTGCAAAAGCGACCAAGAAGCCAACTAACAGTAAACAAATCTCTGTATAGTAGCGTCCTTTGTCCGACCGAAACCAAGTCATCAAACGGTATTTTTGTAAAGTCATAATCACTCCACTTTAAATCTTCATTGGATTGTGCCATCTAATCGTTTCTCTAGGTATTCGATAACTGCTGGATAAAGATCATTAGGCTTTTCTGCATGTAGCTCACGCACCGCATTCAGTTCATGTTCTAAGAATTCTCTAACAGTCCAACTTTCATAATCGCTGTTGGTTGCATGTACTTTAAATTCCATTTCTTACTTTCTCCGTAAAAATTTCTGCGCCATTGGCTACATTAGTAGTCCAGTCGTCCATAGCGTTTTCATCTGCCATATCACTAATATACTTAAAACTTCTAAATTTAATATTATATTCTCTGGCTACATAAGCCAATGCCCAACCTTCCATATCCACACAATCTATATTTTGTTGTTCAAACCATGGGTCAGGTTCCATAACAAAACTATCACCTGTACCACAACGTATACCTTGTCCTGATGTTTGTATTTCACCTAACAATGGTTCAGTAAACGGAATACTACCTCTGGGTGCTTGTGGCTCCGCCATCATATCACGCTGTAAAAATGAACCAACTTCATGTAGTCCACTAATACCACTTACACCACCTGCAGTACCGTAATTCCAAATTTCAACTGGTTTATAAACGTGACATAAACTTTTTGCAAGTGCAGTAGCCGCTTGTACTTTGCCTACTCCAGTATATATTACTGTGTATCCATTCATTTTAAAATCAGGTAGTTCAGCTTCTAGAGCTACACATATTGTTATCATTGTTGCCTCGCCTGCATTGGATCAATGCTTATCTCATTTATATTAACATCTTTTGGCTGTTCTATCAACCACTTTACATATCTAGCGGCTTGATCAATACTCATACATACCCTGTCAGGGTGCTTGTGTTGATTGTTGCTGAGTGTACCAAAACTTATGTAGCTGGTCTTTGGTCCGCTGTGCCATACTCCTAATAAAGATAAGCTATTGCTGTAGTCACGCAATGCTTTCTTTTCAGCATTATACAACCAAGCTGATCCTTTCTTAGTTCTATCAGTAGTTGAGCCAATACATACAATATGTGCTTCGCTTTTGGCTGTTCTAAGCGCCTTGTATACTATATCCAGTAGGACAGTTTGATGAAAGCGCCATAATGCACTGTTTATTATAATTATGTCATGTTTAGTACATTCGTTTGCAAATGTAAACATATGATCTGTTTTAGTTAAATCGTATCCTGATTCTCTGCTACAAAAAACAGCATTTGGATACAGTTTATGTAATGCTTGTGCAACACCTTCTTTGGGATTACCTGTTATAATCATATGTCTCTCCTCTTATTTTATCTAATTTTGTACTCCATTCTACAAAATATTTTTGATGTCGTTCAATACTATCATGTGTTAATTCTTTTATTATGTCTTTGAAATATTCATGGTCAGGATATCTTTGTTGTAATCGCAATACCTGTTGCATAGCTTGTTGTTTTTGTTCATCACTAGCATGTCTTGCCTGTAGTTGTTTTGGACCAGTTAATACTCTGTGTTCAATATAATCGATGCCTACATAACTTAAACACCAATTGTAAAACTCTTCTAAGTTACACATATTGTATACTTGATAAGTTCCGTTCAAACTCAGTGTATTATGCCATTCGTCTCTGCCTCCTTTTTGCCATTTATTGAGTTGCTGAATCTTAACATTTACTTCTTCCCATGTATAGTTATAGCCACGCATATATGGATACAAATCTCCAGTTGCGTCTATACTAACATGTATTTGAGTTCGCAAATAGTCTTTCAACTCTTCTAGTCTGGACACATCTAATTTGCTGGCATTTGTAGTAATTAACAATTTTACTTTTATCGGATCAACATATTGTTTTAGTTTATCCAAAAAGTCAAACACACTATTGTCCATAAATGGTTCACCGCCTGTTATCCATATGCCATGTAGTTCTCCAAGCTCAGGGCCAAACTCTTGCAAAAACTTGTCTACATCTATTTGTTGTTTGGGATTACTTTGACTAGCGTCATATTTACCACCCATTTTTTTCCAGTCTGGTATCCACGCATTACTAAAATGTGGACCACACATTCTGCATTTAAAATTGCATATATTATTAAAGTTCATATATAAATGTTTTATTTTATTTCTGCGAACGTTTAAATTTTTTACATAAACATTCTCTTCACCCATATACTTTTTTTCGCCTTTTTGCGAAAACCATTTGTTACGTCTACTGGTCTGTCCGTTTTGCTCTTTGTACCAACAACTATGACAACCATCTTCGTCCCATTTACCCGCAAGCATGTCAGTACGCAGAGTGGTAAACTTATCGTTACTCCATGCATCACGTTCGATTGGACCCATGTTGTAGTTACTCATCATGCATCTTGTTAGCCAATTGTTTGGATTAACTGCAAGTGTTACAAATGGCATTGGGCAATATGTATCTTTATGCATAATGACTCCATTCAGGATAAGCTAGTGCGAAACTTTGTTTACGACTTGTATCTAGAAGACCTTGTACTCTTCTAAATTCATTGAGATCGATATCTTCTTTTGTGTTATCTAGTGCATAATCTATTGCACCTTTTATTTTATTTAAGTGCTTGATTACCAGAGGTTTTTGTGCAGATTGGATCCTATCACTATAAAAGTTGCTAGCCCTGTCTAAATCTTTTTTATAAAAATTCATAATACTCATTTCAAACGGATCTTGTACAATATTAAAAACAAATTCTATATCTGAATAGTATTCAACCATGTCTGCCAAATGATACATGTTCATCCAGCTTATACCTGCATGAAAGTTTAAATGCCACTGTGGGCCTTGATTGCGGACAAACTCTGCATACTGTTTTACATTAGCGTCAACTATATGCCAATCATCTTTTGCACTTCTGGCCCAAGCATGACGTTGTCCCATACCTTCAGCACTTATTTGTATTCTTTTATTTTTATTACCTTTAAAATGACTGAACTGTTCTAGTAGATCATATTTGCCATATTTTATTGTTGTACCATTTGTTATCAAACTTAATGCTATATCAGTATTGCCTACTCTGATTATTTCTTCCAGCATCTGATAAGTTCCAGGCATAATAGTTGGCTCACCGCCTGCCATTTTTATTTTCTTTACATAAGGTAAATGCGTTTTAAAGTCGTCCCATTTCATATCAAATTCTGCAATGCCAGTTTTTGGATTAACGTTTGACACTTCCATGCCCAGCATCTTAGCTTCTTTAAGCCAAAGATTACTGCTACTCAACCCACAGAATCTACATTTATAATTGCACAAGTTGCTCCAGCGTATATCCAAATACTCCAAGTGAAAGTTGTCCATACTCCCATCTGCATTAGTAACTGAACGGGCTTGTTCTTCATCCCACCAATGATATGTTTTCAAACTAAATGTTCGTACACTATCGTCAGATAACTTTTCTCTGTTATTGCATTTCCAACACATGCTAGGCACAGTGTTAGGATCGAGTAGTTCTAATCTCAATTTTTTCATAATTGAATTGTTTGCTGTTTCAGCTATTGTGCTAGCCATTTCAAAAGGGTCTTTATACGTTTCACAACAGGCTTGTACTTGCCCGCCACTTCTGAACATCAAATGATTCCAAGGCAAAGGACAAAAGAAATCATTGCTCATATAAGTGCCTCCACTCTGGAAATATATCTATAAAACTTTGATTTCTGCTTGCATCTAATATGTTATGAATAGATTTAAAGTATGCTATATCAAAATCATTACTGGTATTTCTAACACAATTTTCGATAGTTTGTTTAACCTGTTGTAAATGTTTAGTAACCCGAGGAGGTAATGGACAGTCTAATATCCTTTCGTAATGTTGTACACAACGTTCAAGTTCACTGCGGGTAAAAGCATTTATATTAAGTTCGGTTGGAAAAGTTACAAGATTAAAGTCAAACTCCATATCGGGATAGGCTTGTATAAAACTGGGCAGATGCCATAGGTTTACCCAAGAAATACCTACATGGAAAAATGCGTTTCTGCGGACGTTGTTTGGTGCTGTCACAGTGAAACTTTTGTATTTTTCAATATTTTTAGCAACATTATCCCAGTCTGTTTTCCCAGCTCGTTGCCAATCATGTCTAATTCCCATACTTTCTGCACTAATATGTATTCTGACAGAGTTAAAATTTTCTAATAGACTTAATATATTATATTTTCCATATTCAACTTTAGATGCATTTGTTACCAAAATTAGCTGTAAATCAAGATTGCCTATGTTAATAAGTTCTTCCAACAGTTGATAAGTGCCGGGCATAATAGTTGGTTCACCGCCAGCTAGTTTAAGTTTTTTTAGATAAGGCAAATGTGGTTTTAAATCTTCCCAGTCTATGTTGTATTCTTTGATGCCAGTTTTTGTATCATAATCTGTGTATTTTCCTCTTCCTAATTTATATCCTAATAGCTTATGATCTTTAAGCCAAAGGTTACTGCTACCTAAACTACAAAATCTACATTTGTAATTGCATAGATTACTTGACCTGATATCTAGATACTCTAGGCGAAAGTTATCTGTTGTACCGTCGGGATAAGTTATTTCCTTTGCTGATTTAGGATTGATATGTGGAAATACTTTTAAATTATTTGTCCTCATACTAGGGACTGATGAATTTTCTTTTTTAACACAAATATGACACATTTTAGGAGTTGTGTTGGGATCTAATAGATCCAATCTAAGCTGACGTAAAACGGGATTATTTGCTGTTTCTGCTATAGTTTCACTAGGATCAAACTGATTCTCCCATGTTTCACAACAGGCTTGTACTTTGCCATTGGGTTTAAAAAACAAATGATTCCAAGGTAAAGGACAAAAGAAATTATTCATAATGCTCAAACTCCGGAACTATACTGTGCAAGTTTTCACTTCTGCTAGCGTCTAGTGTGTGCGTATACTTGTAAAAAGCTGGTAGTTTTTCACTCCAATCCTCATGCCACATGTAGTCAATTATGCCTTGTACTTTGGGCAAATGCACATATGGTTTTAATTGTTCATGTGCTTGCTGTTTAAGTGCATTGGGCAACACTCTTATATTCAAATATTCAGGATGATTTAATATATTAAAATATATTTTATGCCCGTATGGCTTGGCCCATTCTATAAATTGGGGCATACGCAATATGTTATACATTTGCACTGTACAATGTATTTCTATATTTGCATTATCAAGTGTTTGTATACTTTCAAAGTTTTCTAACACTGTCTGCCAACGACTGGGATGTCTGATATAATGATCTAGTTCACCCACAGCATCTATTGAACAGTTGAGTTGTATGCGTTTAAAGTGTCTCCATCTATCTAATAACCAACTGGGCATTTTAACCAAGTTGGTATTATATTTTAATCTTATATCTTTTGCTGTGCCGTTGTCAATAAAATAATCTAATAAACGCTGTTGTTTTTTAATTACAGTTGGTTCGCCACCTGTTAAGTATATTTCTTCAACAGTGTGTGCAATAGCAAACAAGTTTTGCCAAGTCTTTTCTTCTTCGGGCCAATCCATTCTGCTGAGACGTTTGTATTCACTTTCACTTAGTGCAGTTTCAACACTGGCCCACTCCTTTACCCACATGTTACTGGCATAGGGATTACACATTCTACATTTTAAGTTGCACAAGTTGCTGAGCCTAAGATCCACATATTTGATATCAAATGGAGCATCTTCAGTATACTGTTTGTCTTCACTCCATTTTTCATTCCATGCTTGTCTGGCACTGCGGATACCTGCGTCCTCTTCTCTAAAACAACGTGTACACATCTCTGGTCGTTCACTGTTTAACAGTTGCTTGCGGATCTCGGCATATGTTTCACTGTTCCATGCTTGTTGCATATCATCTCTGTACAGCTTATAAGGAGTTCCGTCGGGCTTGAGAATAAAGTTTTTGCCCGGTGTGCTATTACAACACACTCTCAAGTTACCACTTGCGTTTGTAGCTAGATGCATCCAAGGCAATATGCAAAACGTATCAGACATATGGTGCAAACTCCGGTACTACGTCAACAAGATTGGTGTTTCTTGTACTGTCTAATGTTTGTGTAAAACGTAAGAACTGTTTAAAATATTGACTTTCATCTTTAGCATTCATAAATGCCATATTTTGATTAATAAATCTATGTATACGTTTATTGCGTTCACCTCTGGGCTCTACTGTATTTAAATATTTTTTATATTTTTCAGTGGCTTTTTGTTTTAATTCCTCGGGCAATACTTGTGGATTAATGAATATAGGATCCCATGCTATATTACCATGCACAGGAGTATCCAATATACGTTCAAAGTATTCATAGCTTTCAGGTAATCCAAACACATTCCAAGCACTGTAGCACAGTGCCGCTCTACCAATATATTTGTTGCCCAGTTCAGCTTTCACTAATTTTAAATTTTCTGCTAGTACATCAGTATCTGATTCAGTTCTTATATAATTGTTTAATTCAGGATGTCCGTCTATGCTTAAACTAAGATCAACAGCTTTGAACTTTGCCCAACTGGCTATAGTATCAAACTTTCCGAACTTGACTTTGCTGAGATTTGTGCTATACTTAACACTTATATTAGTGGCAAAGGGCTCTAATGCTTCCAACACTCTATAGTGCAGTGGATCCATAAGTGGCTCACCTCCTGCAAATTCTACTATTTCAATGGTAGGTGCTAGTCTCAGTATGTCTTGTATAAATTGATCATTATCAAAATTTGTTTGTCTTGCAGTATCATTGTGTAGTCCTAAACTTTTATACTCATGTTTAACTGCACTCCAGTCTTTCATCCATGTTGTACTCAGCTCAGGCTTGCAAGTTCTGCATCTGAAGTTACACAAGTTGCTCATTTTAAGTTCTAATACTGGTACTACAAACGGCATCTCTATGGTGCATGTATCGGGAATCATGTGTTGTCTGGTCTTGTTCATACTTTGTCGCATACTAACTGAACCTTGATCTTCCATATCCCAACACTGAAAACAGTGTTTGTTACGCACACCTGTTAATAAATCTTTTCTTAGTTGCTGTTGACGCTCACTGTTCCATGCTTGTTCGAAAGTCATGTCTTTTATATTGCCCAATGTATCTCTACTGCGACAACAAGGAGTTATATCACCATTGGGTCTAGTGCTTAGGTGTGTAAATGGTAATACGCAAAATGTATCAGTCATGCTGTTTCCAACCATTTAGTTGTATTGAGATCTGCCGCACAGTTGCACCACTGCTTCATACAAAGCACAGGATCTTCTTCTAGCGTAAATCCAGTTTCAATATTACCCAATACTCCGCCTTGCTTGCACGTTGCTCTATACACACTACCATCATTGTCTATCATCAGTGTTTCAATACCAGCCATGCACTTCCATTTTTTAAATGTATTCCATTTGTTTTTGGTTAGTGTATTAACATTGTCCATCCAACTTTCATCTTGTGTAAACAATTCACAATTTAGCTCTGCTGTACCTGCACGATTAAAACTTTCCATATAGTCTAGCTCAGCTTGATTGTAATAATTCTCTGCTCCGGCGTATTGTATACCGGCAAACTTCATGCCACTGCTATAAGGCTTGTTCATTTCGCCTGTTTGTAAATTGGTCATTGGTCTAATACGTCTTATATTAAATTGAATTTCGTTTGCATTAAGCCATTCAACTACTGAACGTATCTCTTGTAATTTTCCAGGCAAGTACATTAGGTGTACTTTTACTTGCTTGCGATTTAAATTGCTGAGTACATGTTTCATATGATCCACACGCAAAAATTCAAAGTGCCAACTGAATATCAAACTGTCAATTAATTCTAATGCACGTTGATATTTTTCCAATGGCAAACTGCCATTTGTTATAGTACTGCATTCTTCTACTCCGTAACGTGGAAATAATTCTAATATATCCAATATGCGTGGGTGTACAAACGGCTCACCTCCAGTTATACTCATGCGTATTTGTTTGTCCGCATAAAACTCACGCATGGTCTTCACAGCATATTCAAACTTTTCAAAAGGCAAGTGCTTGCTTTTGTTGTCGTGTAGGTCTGCACCGCAATAGCTACAATCAAAGTTACAGCGTCTACCCATGTTCCATTCAATGCGTACCCACTCTTTATACTTTTTATTGCTGTGTTCTACTCTTACCAGTTGCACTAAAACTCACCTTTCAGTTCAGGTATACAATCTAATACATTTGTTCCTCTTATACGATCTAATTCTCTAGTAAAATGTTTGAATAATTCCCATTCTTTTTCTTTATATTTGGGATTTTTCATTGCATCTCTTAGACGATCCAGAGCATGATAGTTTTTATCCCATTTATCTAAAACACGTTGTTTAATATGAGGTGGCATATTATTGATATCCAAGTAAGCAGGCTTTGATACTAGATCTGCAAAATTATTCGGTCTTTCATATCTAGTTGGACTGTCACTGGTTCTATCAGCTATCACATGCCACCAATGATCTAAATCTCCAGTAACTCGTTCTATCCAGTCAGATAAATTTTGTAAATCAAATATATTATATATACTGATAGCAATGCTAAAGTATCCTCTTACATTATCAAATTGATCATACCATTTTAAGTTTTGTTCCAACTGTTCAATTGTTTGTACATTACTGCCTCTGATGTACTGATAAAGATCACCAGTTGCTTCAATGCTAACATTGAGTACAACACGTTTAAAATGAGGCCATAGCCTTTTAAGTTTTTCAGGTACTCTTGTTCCATTGGTGGTGTATCCTAACGTAACATTAGGCGCACTGCCATTTGCAACCAATATCTCCAGCACTTCGTACATTCCATCCTGCATCAAAGGTTCGCCGCCTTTGAAGTCGATGCGTTCCATTTGACTAAGTTTGTCTTCCATGTTTTTATATAAACTAGGATTTATGCTTCTTACTGTAGTATTTTCTAAATGTCTTTGAAATTGTGGATTTATTTGTTGTAATTTTTTATCTTCTTTGAACCAATGTGTGCTTCCCCAACTGCCACACATTCTACACTTTAGATTGCAAGTATTACCAAAGTTTAAGTCCATGTGTTTTAAATTCATTGGAGGATTATTTAAGTAAGCGTCGGGTCTATTTTCTATTTTTTCCAACATCCATTGTCGTCTACTAATACCTGCGGTGCTTTCATTTTTCCAACAATCTTGACAACCCTGAGGTTTTTCTTTTGCCAACATTTGTTGTCTCATCTTTTCCATACCTTCCCAAGCATCTTGTAGTGTATGACCTTTATATATATTCAGATGTTCAGTTTCTGCCTTCCAATCAGGAGTTCTTCCAGCTTCTTTTGCTATTCTCTGATCGGAAGTAAACTTACAACAAGGTTTAATATCTCCATTGGCGCTTAGTGTAATACTAGTCCATGGCACTATACAAGTAGGAAGATCTCCGGGCCAAGCATCACCAATTCTATACTTTTTATCAATATAGGTCATAGTAATTCTGCTAATATAGGAAACACCTCAGGAAACTTGTTTCCCCAGTTGCGTTGTTTATTAATTAAATTTAACCATTGTTTAGTTTCTGGAAGTCTAGCACTCCAGTCTTCTTGATTCATAAAGTTAATGATACCTTTATAACGTTTAATACCATATGGATTATTATCAAATGTTTCTTTATCAATGCCAGCTTCTTGAACACCTGTAAACCTATGCCAGTTTTCGTCTATCCAAGGATAAAATTCTTGTTCATATTTGTCTGTTACCTGTTGTTTGATATGTGCTGGTAATACTTTTAAGTTGAGTTGTGGTGGCCAATAAGCAAAGTGCATGTTAATTCCGCCTGCACCCAAGGGCCATTTGTTTATTTTCTTAAACCCTTGATCAACTTTCCACTTGACAAACTCTGGTATATAATGTACATTGAGAGCCATAATAGTAGTAGCTGTGGTAACTTCTACTTGTGGAGCAGTTTCATCCAACAACCAAAATACCTTTTCTTGGTGTTCCCATACACTGGGATAGCGTATATAATCATTGTGTTCACCGTGTGCATCTATGCTGTAGTGAAAACGCACACGTTTAAACTCTGCCCATAGATCAAATAAATCGTCACGCCATTCAACAGCATTTGAGTTGTAGCGTAATTCAATATTTTTAGCATAACCTTGTTTAATACATTCTTCTAATAGATCGTAGTGTTGATTAATAATTAAACTTTCGCCACCAGCAAAGTACAGTTGATACATGTGCGGAACTTGTTCCATTAGTTCTTTCCAAAAGCGTGGATTGTTCATGTGCCAATTGTATGTTGCTCCGTGGTTTTTGCCTTTGTTGTGCCAGCCGCTGGTATTTTTTAATTTTTCATTGTCTATTTGTGGATAAATGCTGTTCCATTCTTTGACCCAGCCACTTGAATCATGTGGGCTACACATAACACAAGCCAGCTGACATTTTGTACCCATACGCAAATCAATATAGCGTATTTTAGGTTCTACTCTACCGTCGGCTTCTGTAGCTTTAGCTAGATCAAATAGATCATATCTATTTCCCCAATACTCTGTCTCCCAGTTGCGTTTGCTTAAATGTCCAGCTTCTTCCTCTTTGTAGCATTTTAAACAGGGTGCTGGCTTCTCTCCACGCAACATCATTTTGCGAACATTACGCATGTAATCCGAATTCCATGCATCAGTCAAACTGGTTGTATTAAAGTTAGCTGGAACACCGTCGTCATTTTTAACTACGCCAACTTCACCGCCGCCTACTTTTTTATTACTGTCTGGGTCTTGAACACTGCTGGCATTTGATGTACAGCATGTTCGCATTTTGCCATCTGGTCTGCTTGATAAGTGTAACCAAGGTAACGCACAAAATGTCGGGCTAATTTTGTCTGTTTTCATATATGTATTTAACTACTATGTAAATTGTTCAGCAAAGGGATCAAATTCCGTTCCGCACTTCATAGCACATACACCTAATTTTCCTTGCTTTACACTGGGTAAATTCCAACTGTTTTCAATATTATTTAACAATGATCCTTGCATAACTGTGTGTAGATCATTGTTTATTACATCAATTCCCTCTTTCCCACCAGCGAGATCAATGTGTTCCCACACTTGTTCTATACGATAATCTTTATGCCACCATTTGTACATACGACCAGCAACCCAACAACAAGGCATTAACAATCCTTCTGCTGTAATAAAGATTGATTTTTCTTCAGCTACTTTGCATTTTATATCACAACTATCATAATAATCACGCATACTTCCATATGTTTTTTCTATTTCTTTTTGTTTTAATAGTGCTAGATTTTGATTACTTAATTTTTTAGGCTTCTCTAATAGCTGTGTTTCAACACCTTTTCTATTTTGTGCTTGGTGTGTGTCTTTCCTCTGACTGTTGGCATTAAAGAATCTACCCGACTTTTTCTTTTGAAAGCGTTCTACTCCCCATTCTCGGGCAAGTGCTTCTGCTTCTTCAACTTGATGTTCGTTGTGTCCAAATATAATAAAGTCCCAACGAGCTCTTCCGCCTGCGTCACAAAATGCTCGCATGTTGCGTTCTACATTATCCCATACAACATTTTGCCTATACAGATGATTAGTGTCGCTAAGACCGTCAACTGAGAATATAACGGCACCTTTCCGACCAATTGTTTTAGCAAGCGTCTGCCACCATTCAATATCTTTTGCTCCAGCATTTGTGTTCATACTTAGCCACATGTCGGCGTTGTGTTGTCTAAAATATTCAAATACTTCCAGTGTATCCTTGGCTACTATAGGATCACCCAAGTTGCCGCACATGTACATGGTGTGTAATTGTTGGATAAAGTCAGGTGTAAAGATACGTTGACAGTCGTGTAAACTTAGTTCACTATTATCTATATGGCGGTTGTCTACACCACCATTTTCATTTCTATCGCACATTGGACATGCCGCTTGACATTTTTGTGTAATTTCCAAATGTACTGTTCTAATATCTTCATAATTATACATCTAATATTAGTTTCACATCCTTACCAGGACCTGTTTTGCTGGGCAGGTCTCCGTATGTATTTACATACCATTCGATAACTGCACGGTACCATAGTTGACTGTTATGATGTGCTTGTTGATTGAATTGATGAATATTATTGTTGGTTGCCGCCATTGCACTCAATGCCCTAGCACTTTCTATTTGTAGATCCCTAAGTTTCAGATCGTCTAGATTCATTTCTTTCCAATCAGCATAAACCTATTATAAAGTTGTGTGTCTAATTCACCTTCATAGTATATTGTACGCATCGGATATTTCTTTTTTGCTTCTTTAACGTTTTTTACACAATTAATATGTTGTGAATTACTAAAATAATCATTTGTTTGTAAACACACAAAAGTATCCTTAGGTAAACGCTCAAACCAAGTTTCATCCATATGTTCACAACTGGTGTTTATAACCAGGTCAGGCTGAACCCAAATTTCCACGTTGTTGCCTTCCATATTTTTAGTTCCAACTATAAAACTAGCTTCATCGTCGTAGGTGATATCATCAACATCTTGCCATACACTTTTAAACTGCCATTGGTTATTAGTTTGTACATAGTTAAAATCATCTGCCATTTGTATGCACTGAACATCTTTTTCAAGACTTAAATATTTTTTAATATCAAAATTTTGAAAGAATAACTGTGCAACAGTAGCATACCAGCCTCCGTATTGTACTACTGTGCCTAACTTGGGAGGGTGTGCTATTCCTGTTTGTTCTGTTACAATTTTTTTAAGTTCATCTACCATCCATAACTTGCTACACATTTGTCCTCTGCTGAAATGCTCATTGAGATTTGCCTGTGTTTCCCATTTAATGCACCAACTGCTGATTCTTCTGATATATTCGTCGTCGATGCAGTGTGCAATATAACGAGCTATCTTTCTATGCGTGACATATTTCCAGCCTATATGATGTGACATTAGTATGTTAATAAATTCTTCACTGAATTCGATTCGTCCTCTGTTTATTTCACCAACTATTAATCTTTTTATTTTCCAAACATTACCATGTAATACTGCTTTTTTAATATTCATAAACATATCAAGTTGAGGATGATCAATATGTGTAAGGTATTCTTCAATTCCGTGTATCCAAAAGAAGTCTAACGTGGGTTTGTATATTATTAATTGTTCCCCGTCTTCACCTTTGATTACCTTTTCTTCACCTATTAGGAGTTTACCGTCTTCGTTTATTTCGTCAAGTTGCGGCATCAAACGTCTCCTTTAACCATTCAAAATCATTAATTAAATTTAATGTTTTTGCATTATTTCTATATGTTCGACCAAAGTCAGTACCTTGTGTTGCACCTAGTATTGCGTATTCACCGTTCTGTCTATTAGCACCTTTGCTTTGCCATACTTTTAATCTGTACTCATTGTCAGTGTTGTCACCGTGTTCGATAATAGCACTGGCTAGTTTAGTACATTCTCTAAACGCACTGCGCCATGCATTAAAAGGATCTGTATTAAACGCTGTGATGTTACTGATTTGAAACTTGGGAACAAATGGACAACCTATACTTGTAGTCATATCCACATTCCAGTCTTTTGCATCTAATAGTGCTTTGCGTGGGAACAGCTTTGCACCACCATATCCGTACAATAGATCATTCACTGGATTTTGACTGCGCCATACAAACACACAATCAGTTTCGTATACGCCGGGCCATTGTTCTTTGCGAGGTCCTGGTGTAAAATTAAAATTAAACTGTTCGTCTATAATAGCATCAGCATCAATAACATAAAAGTTTCTAGTTTCTGCTAGTTTTGCCGCGGCTTTGTGTGCCGCAAAAATACCTTCAACACCCTGTACACGCTTGGCGTGGGGTGCGAACAGTTGCAGTAATTCAAAATTGTCATCAGCATATGGCTCATGATAGCTAATCTGAATAACATCTAACAAGTTTTATTTCTCCATATAACTTTTATTATACATGTTAATTGTAAAATGTCAACTACTCATATATAAATGGATCTTTGTCCTTTAGTTCTTTCATTTTCTTTTTACGCCATTTGTACTCTTTGTATTTGGTCCAAGGTAAAAGAATAAAATCAATTATTGTTTGCATAGTTGCTCCTTTATATATTCTATAGTATGCATTAATCCCGCCTGTCTGTCAACAGTGGGTTCCCACCCTAAACAGTCACGGGCAAGTTGAATATCCGGACAACGTTTGTTGGGATCATCTACTGCACTGGCTTGATGCACTATTTCACTAGTACTATCAGTAAGTTCAACAATCTCTTGTGCTAATTCAATTAAACTAACTTCGTCTGGATTCCCTATATTTACAGGACCTGCATGGTCACTGTTCATAAGTTTTATTAATCCTTGTACAGTATCAGTTACATAACAAAAACTTCTAGTCTGTAGTCCATCACCGTGTACAGTGATTGGTTTATTTTGCAATGCTTGTATTATAAAATTACTAACTGCTCTACCATCATTCAGTGCCATGTGTGGTCCATATGTGTTGAATATTCTGGCAATAGTTGTATCAGCACTGCTGATAGTACACATGGTTTCTGCTACACGCTTGCCTTCATCATAACAAGCACGTGGTCCTAGTGTGTTTACGTTGCCCCAATATGTTTCTTTTTGTGGATGTTCAAGTGGATCACCATATACTTCGCTGGTGCTTGCTTGTAGCAATCTAGCGTCAGCTTGTTCAGCCACGCTCAACATGTTGATCACACCTTCCATGTTGGTCATCAGTGTGTTCCATGCATCGCTTTGATAGTGTACAGGACTAGCAGGGCAAGCTAAGTTGTATATTTGTTTAAGCGGATCAAACTTTCCCATTAGTTGATAATCGTGCAAGGGAATTTTTATGTCCTGTTCAATAAAATAATAATTATTTTTTCCTCTGAACTGTAGTAAGTTATCCGCTGATCCTGTGTAATAGTTGTCCACAGCAATTACAATCTCACCTTGTGCCAACAGTTGTTTACACAATTCAGTTCCTAATAATCCTGCGGCTCCTGTTACCAATATGGTCATATATACCAATATCCCAATCGTTTTAAACTGTCGATTTTTGCTGTATCTCCTAAATACTCTTGTGTGTTATCCCAATCTTTGTATGCATATTTTCCAGTCACATGAAATATATGCCAATTTTCTGCACGTTCGTAGTTGTGTCCAGTGGGAAACAATGTAGGCTCTAATAAATCTATTCGTGTTTTTGTGTGTTTGATGTGGGTATTAACAAATAATTGACAGGTACTATCGTAACCGTTAGCATACAAGTAATCTGTATCACACATACTTATGTTTATTGGAGTTGCCCTCATTCCGTACATGCCTGTACCACAGTTGTAATCACCGTGTGCTTTTATGGGGTCGCCCAGCCAAGCATACTGCTTGACACTTTGACATATTTGTTCTGCACCATTGTTAAACATTTGTCTTATGTGAACTGTGTAATCTTTTTGTGCAACACAATCAACATCAGTATAAAACCAATTTAATCCGCACTGCATAATTTGTTGACCTACAATAAATTTATATACAAACACATGATGATCACCTTGTGGTATGTATACTGTGGGAACACGGCTTTGCATTGCACTATAACTTAGTGAGTCCAATGCTACATACAATAAATCGATACCCAACTGTTTGCAGTTTTCAACCCAGTTCATAGCCAATGGTAATACTGTTTGGTCTCCCATACACCAGAACACTGTGTCTGTACCATATTTTAATTGTGTGCAATATTCTTCAATTGACTTTGGCATTTCGATCTCCTTGATAAAATGCTTGCACACTAACAGTGTCTTGACTTTGTGCTTTAGCACGAATAGGACCCATGCTGTTGGGTATGCCTGCTTGTTGATCTGCTACAGTTTGATTTATTATTAAACTTATTATATGTTCATAACTGTCCATAAACTCTGTGTCACCCGCTTGTATATCAATGGGTTTGCCTTCTGTTATCCATGTTTGCACAACTTGTTCAAGTGTTGTGCGTTCATCTACTTTGCCAATAATATATCTATCGTTGTTTGCTCTATCCAAAAAGCCTGCTTCTCTACACAAGTAAACCAATCCATATGCATCAACTACTAGGTCAACTTGTGGAAATCCTTTGGGTAGCATTTCTTTTTCTGTAATACAATGCATAGTGGGTGCATCTATTCCCTGACTTAATGCATTTAATGCATAGCCATAATCAATATGCAATTTATTCAACAGTTCGCCTTTGCGTCTTTGTTCTACTAGAGCAAACACTTGTTTAAGTTTTGTTCTATCTCCAAATGTTGAGGTATCAGTTGGCTCTCTGAAGTTCTCTCTCAGTGTAATAAAGTCAACTTGGTTACCACTGTCATGATTAATTTCTTCAATAAAATCTAGAACTTGTAGTAAATCTTCTTCTAGTCCTGGCAGTATAACATAATTAAATCCAAATCGCAATGTTTTATTATTCAATTTTTTATAACGCAAGAAGTCTGTTGCATTTTGTTTTATGCGTTCAAAGCCTTTCTTGTGTTTGGTCACTTGTTCATATACCGTCTGATTGCTTCCATACAAACTTATACGCAACACTTCAAGTTTAAACAAATCTGGGTTTGCATCAACAAACTTTTCAGTTAGCATGAATCCATTTGTATACAAGCTAAACTTGAATCCTCTTGCATGTCCAGCACTAATTAATTTCATTAAATCAGGATTGGTAAGTGTTTCTAACCCGCCACTCAAATAAAACTTGTAAGGGTCGTCGTTAGGTGCAGTGTTTAACAGGTTAACCAAATGAGGAGTAGCTTCCTTTAGTTGTGTCTTTTTGTATGCGGCATTTGTATCCATGTTACGACCACAAAACGTACACCAGAACATACAACTTTGTCCAATGTGTAGACCTATTCTATGTGGGTATCCGTATTGATTGTTTAATACTTTTTGTATAGTACCTGATTGATTTAAAGGTATTATTGTATTATTCCAATATTGACTGTTTCTAATATCATCAGTAATTACCTGTTGCACAAAGTCACTGTTTCTTAATATTCGATTAATTTCAATAATTTTAGGTTGACTTAGCTGTAACTTTTGTTGTATACTTGCCTGCTTTACAAATGGATCAGCACTGTAACAGTCAATTACACCCAAACATTTTTCTAATGTCCAGTCCAACTGTTGGTCATATCTACTATGTGCTATCCCACTAGCAATTATATCACGACTCAAATAAAGTCCTAGTATCTGTTTACGGTCAAACTCCGTGTGATGTCTAATAATATCCAAATGTTGTTCGTGCAGTTGTTGTACACTTTTAACTATAGTTTCAGTTACCCAACGAGTGTTGTCTGCGGTATTCAATTGCACAATACCATTGACAAATGCTTCAAGTTGTCTATCTAAAGTTTTACCATCATCTTGGCTGAAGTCATACTCAACTCCATCTATGCTGATCGAACGTTTGTTCACACTGTCACGTTCAAAACTAACATTGACTACAGTACCAGCAAAGTCTAATAACCAAAGTATACCCTGACTGGTTTGTTGTGTTTGTAAAACTGTGCAGGTTTGTTTGCTGATTATTTTTCTTAATATGGTCAATACATGCGGACCTATATCTTCTAATACACTGATAGTAGGATCACTTACATATGTGCTTCCGTGTCTTTGAACATTGTTTGCACTGTTCCATGTTATATCTATTGTTTTGGGTTGTTCAACTGTAGCGTCAGCTATCTCTTGTATGCGATTGCTGTATTCTAATTCTAACCCAACTACCAGTTTACATTTGTTTTTGTGTGCTAGGTCAACCAATTGATCATGTTGCTCCACGGAGCGAACAAACGGTTTTTCAACCAGCAAGTGTCTACCATCTGCAAGTAATTCTACTGCACTAGCATAGTGATCATCTGGTAAGTTGGCAATCCACACATGTTTGCCTGTGAGATTGAGCAAGTTATCCACACTCGCTAGTTTTGTGTTATGAGTATAATACTCGGTTTGATATTGATTGTTTGTTGCAACACGATCTATTATTTGAGCCCAACGTCCACCGCCTACTATTCCGAGGGTACGCACACTTCTACTCCGTACTGCTTGGTCCAACGATCAGCATCTTCTCTTGTGTTAACTAAAGGTTCTCCCTTTATGTTTAAACTTGTATTCAATAACATAGGACAGCCTGTGTCTGCATACCAACGTTCTAGCAGTTTTCTGAATCCGCTATTATCAGTAGTAGATACTGTTTGAACTCTGCTGGTGTCATCGTAGTGGACGATTGCTGGAAATTTGTCAGGTCTTTTACACGTTGAAGTATATTGCATGTATGGGCCTGTGTAACCTGTGAAATAATCTCCGGCATGTTCAGCGAGTATGGCTGGGGCAAAGGGTCTGAAACTTTCTCTGTGTTTGATAGTGTTAACAAGGTCTTTGACATCATCTCCGCGGGGATCAGCAAGAATACTACGGTTGCCAAGAGCCCTAGGACCAAACTCAGCACGACCACTGGCAACTGCTGTAATTTTCTTTGACTGTAAATTTTTGAGTATGTTTTCAACTGGATACTCTCCTTTAATATTATGTCCCAAATAAGGACCGGGCCATTCAATATGATGTCCCCAATGTGCTAGTACACAACCTACTGCACTGCCACTATCACCTGGGTTTGGCATAATCCAAACATCTTTAAAGTACTTATATGCAATACTGTTGGCACTACAATTTAATGCACAGCCTCCCATCAGTACTAGGTTTTCTTTTTGAGTTGCATATTTTGTATACATAACTAAACCATCAAAAATTTCTTCGTATATACGCTGTACTGCGGCGGCAATGTCAGCATAGTCTTGTGGTGTGTTTAGATCAGGTCTCCAATCTAAACAACCTCTATGACAGTTGCGTTTGAATAGTGTATAAGGGCTCCAACGTGTAGGTGAAAATTCAATAAAATCATTCTTTATGTCCTGGTACAACCTATCTGGATCGCCCACAGCCGCCATGCCCATGAGTATGTATTCATGTTCTTGTGGCTTTAGTCCTATACGCTGTGTCATAGCACTGTACCATATACCTATACTGTGTGGATAACGTTGACTCCAAGTTTTTTTAAGACTATCACCTTCGCCTGTCCATATACTAACAGTATCCCATTCACCTATACTATCTATATTCAATATAGCCGCATCAGTATAAGGTGATGTATAATATCCTGCGCCAGCATGGGCATGATGATGACTAGTTGTAGTGCATTTAGGCGCATCTTTTAGGAACTTGCGTACATATGTAGTAGGTGATTCTTTGCCTAGTAGTGCGTATTGCTTTGAATACAGTTGGCGTGTCTTTTTAAGTAATGGTTTCTCATAAAAATATATTTTGTATGGCTCGCCATAATCAAGAGCTTCATCGATTAAGTCTTGATTTAAGTTTTTATCATTCTTAACTCTACTGTAGCGTTCTGCATGTGCCGCAAACACTAGTTTTTTATCTCCAAATACTGCTAGGCTGGCATCATGTGCCATGCCTGTCCAGCCCCATGTGATCATAATTCGGTCTCATTCATATTAATACATATAGCCTGTTGTCCTGCTTTGAAGTATCCTGCACCTCTGCCTACTTCTTCACTGAGAGCTTCTCTTGCATAAAAACATTCGTTCATATCTCTATGTTGACTTACTTTTTCTACATAAGGAGTTGCATCATAAAAATATACAAATACCAATACCCACATTAAAGGTCGCCTCGCTCTCTCATTTCAGCACGAATTTTTGTAGCACTTATGTTGTGTACACGTTCGCCCAAGTCATGCTCAGTAAAAGTATAACCTACTCCTCTGCCATAACTGATATCCACAATATTAGGAACTAGCATTACTTCAAAGTCTTCGCCAATAATATAACCTTTTGTATATAGACTACCAGCAATATCATTTTCTACTTGTTTAAAATCAAACGGATTATCTACGTTTCCCATTCCGGCATCAGCACCTTGTACATCACGAACCATAATTAATACTTGTCCTGTAATCCCTAGTGCCTTTTCAAAAAGTATTGTATGCCCTTCATGCCAAGGTTGCCATCTTCCTAGTAGTTGTACTGTTGGTTTTTTATAATCAAATACCATTACGTTTTCTCCATCTTTCGACTACAGGTTTAAGTTGCTCAGCTGTGTCTGTAAACCATTGTGCTACATGGTAGTCACATGCAGGCGGTTTTTCAAACATAGCATTTGTATCCGCATAGCGTCCTTGTTCAATAGTATCCATCCACACTGTGTAGTCAGGTGCAAATTCTTGTCTTGCACGTTCTGTTGGACAAACAAAGTCTGCCACAGCTATTCCACCTTTAGCAACAACACCATCTGCTAAGTCTCGCATACGTTTTGCTTGACGCATTCTACCTTCGGGTGTAAAGTCCCAATCGTTAGCTTGTTCTCTTACTCGATCAGCATTGATCCATACTGCGCCAATTAACTCAGCAAAGGGTTCTGCTAGTGTGCTTTTACCACTACCTGGTAGTCCAAATATCAATATTTTCATCTTGTACATCCTTTATTAGTTTGTATGGTATTCCAATACTTTCTAATAATCGTATGAGTCTTATCTCACTGCCTTTCATTATTGTATCTATAGAGTTATTATCTATAAATCTTTCTAAGTATTTTATTTGTCCATCGGTTAAATTCATATCCCATCTTTTTTGTATGTTATCACCTAGCTCAGTTTCAAATATGCCATTGGCCCATAACAAATCATCCTCTACTGCATGATTGCAGTAGTAGAATTCAAAATTCTCTTGCTCAAGTCGCCACAAATGTTCTTTCCAGTCAAACTTGTAAAAACAAAGATCTTGGACATTTGCACCTTGTATAACAATATGTTCATACTTCTTTATTATATCATCTTTATGTAAATGTGTCAAGATATCATAATAGTTGATGTAGTTTCCGTAATCCAAAGTATACACAGTATATAGATGTTCATCAGACAACTTTTCTAACCAAGTTGATCCTGGTTTGCTTGCACCGTCACCAATTATCAGTACATCTTTCATCTCAGTTTTTCCAATGCTTTGCGTACAGCCTTTCCAACTTTTTTATTACCTGCTTTATTAAAATGTCCAATAAAAGTATCTTTACCATCTCTGCTTATTTTAGGATCTATAGGAGCAAATATATGATACTTTTTATTGAGGAACATGTTCATACTACCTTTACCTACTCCCCAAGGATACGGAATATCTAAACATATACCGTGTTCAAATTGAGGTGTGACTTCTTCAGCTTCTTCTACCCATTTAAAATAATACAGTGGTGTTTCAGTTTCTCTGCATCTTTCATCTATTAGTGTAGCACAACTTTGTATCACATGTTTATTGGTCATGCCATGAAACATCATTTTTCGCCATTCAATAGCTTCGTTTATGTTTCCTCCAAAGTCACCTTTGCCGTTAGCACTAATAAAATTAAAGTATCTAGCAGTGCCTTTACCTTGATATAAATCAACGTTTTCTGCTTGCACTTCATACTCATGCCAAAATCTATCACCTATATGTCCTGGTTCATTCCATGTGAGTCTAGGTTCATATGTTAATTGTACTAATACATAATCGAAATCTTTGAGACGATTTTTATTGTAATAGTGTTCGAGTACTGTAGCATGTTGTACTATGCCTCCACCACTAACTGCATAAAGTGTGTGATAGTTTTTTGGATCTAAACTCTCAACCCAACCGCCATTTACATCAAGTGTTTCTCTGCCTAGTCCGTTGTCTACTTTCTTTGTAGTGCCGTCAGGTTGTAGCACATCACTATACATAATATAGTTTGGATCATATGTATAGCTTCCTGCACTAAAACTACAGCCAAACACCAATACATTTTCATTGTAGTCCATCGCCTAAACCTTTTTTAATCATCTGTCCTAAAACAGTGTTTCCTTTTTGTGTAAAGTGTAAATCCGGATTGTGTAAATCTTTTTTGTAAAACAGTTGTTCAGTTGCAGGCTTTACATCTAAGTATTTAATATATTTATATGGGTACTTAACTCCAGTAAAACTGTAGCTGTATGTGGGCAATCCTGTTTGTTGGGCTAGACGATCCAAGTGACTTGCACATGCTTTAGTTAGTATATTCCAACTGTTTTCCATTTGCCAAAACCAATCACTCATTCCTTGTTGCCATTTGAAATTATATTGGTTAGCAATTTTGTTTTGCACTTTAGGTAATCCTCCTAGTCTATTATGAAATGCATTATCTATTGTCCATGCAAAAACATTGAGTCTAGATGTATAATACTCAAGTTGTTTCTGTATTACAATTCTAGGTTCCCATGTCTCTTGTATAATTATAGCACTATATTTTTTTATGTCAATTGATTCTAAACATGCACAGTAGCTCATAATGCCACCTCCTGGATGTGCATAAACTTGATATGGCCGATCAAGTTCATCATACCAGCAATAGTCTGTGTGTAGTGTTTCTGTTGTATTGTCGTAGCTGTACCAGCCCATACTAAAACTACAACCTAATATTAATATCATGCGTTAGCCTGTTCAACCAGTGTTTTCATATTTCCAAAGTTTACACTTTTATGATTTGCATTTGCTACTCTAGGATCACGTAGCACTTGTAAAAAGTTTTCGTATTCAGGATGATCGGGTTTCCAAATAGCTCTAATATTAAAGTCAATCATGTGTCCCCAATCAACAATAAGTGTAAATGTTGCTCTACTATACTTTCCAGGTCCTGACCAACGATCTGTTACCATTTGTATAAAGTCTGGTATCTCTTTATAGTTACATGTTTGTACAACAAAGTTATGACTCATTGCTCCGCTGAGTAGATTACCTGTATTGTAACTATTTTTAGTTTTTGTAAAACTAGGTATTTGACTGTAAACATAATCTACATTACTGACTAGTTGATCCCAGTGACCTCCTAGTCTTGTTTCTTTTTCATATGTTTCTTTTTTACCAGCATCAAAACTAAAAACAATTTGTTTAATTTGTTTATGAACTTTGCTTATACTATCCCAAACCTTAGGAGTAAGCATTACACCGTTTGTTTGAAAGTTAAGCCATGTGTTTGGTCTGTCAGTAAGATCCATTTCTTGTAAACGTTCTCTAAATATTTTACTACCAAAAGGATCACCACCACCTGTTATCCATATATCAAATTGATAATCTTTAGGTGCCTTCATTATTTCATCAAATAACTTATCTGTAAGTGATTTTCTTTGATCATATTTTTCACCTTTAGAATGAATAATTTTACTATTTCTACAGCTAGGACAATATAAGTTACAACTTTCATCTGTACCAACTTGTATATCGTGTGGCAAGTAACTGGCTTGCGTACTACGGTTTTTTAATGACTCAATAATAATTGGATCTACATTATATTTTTTAGGATTATCTATTACATTAGTTATTAGTGGCAATGCTGTTTCTGCATACTGAATTTTAGGACAAGTGTTGTGTTTGCAATGGGGCCAGTTCGCTCCGTCATACAACTGGTTACGAATTTCCTGCGCCTTAGATCCATTCCATATCTCTTCCATTGTGTTTACATTTAGATCACCTATGACTACTGGTAGCCAAAAAGGACAACACATGAAAACCAAACCCATGTTATTGATTTCTGCTCTATTAAAAAAATAACTGCAATATCTTCCGTTAAGATCTTTTTTGGTACCCGCAATAAGACTATCGTCTTGGTGGAAACCTTTGGGCTTCCATCCCTTAGGTTTACCTTTTATTACAATGTCAGGCGTTGAAGACTGCACTGCATCTACTACAGAGGTCAATGTCACAGCGTTTTCCTTTTGCTAATAATGATTTATAGTCATTGTACTTTTTGCTATTCCAAACGTCTACAGGACTTGTATTCATGTCAACTTTGCCCACAGGATTGCGTTTACCAAAGTCCCATGGACACAAATACATTGTACCGTCGATATATATAAATGCTTCATTTTCAACTTTTTTACAAGGCAAGTTTAAACTTTCGGTCTGATCTTCCCAAGGATGAGAATACAGTTCAGTAATTTTAGCACATCCTGGTCTTACATTATTCCAATAATCTAAAAACATTTCCTGTTCAGCTTCGGTATCTGGCAAGTTAATCATTCTCACCTCACAATCTATTTCAGGATGATTGTCTACAAATCTAGTTACGTTTTCATATACTCTATCAAAGCTAATACCTCTTGTTTCATCAAAAGTTTTTTTAGTAAATCCATCAACACTAAAACGCATTATGTCAACAAACGGTGCAATCTTTCGTTCTGTTTTCAGCGTCATGGGTTCACCATTGCTGTTGAGTTCTACTTTGGCTGTAGGATCTTCTTTGATATATCTTGCTATGTCCGGAAGTCTTGTATCAACTAGCGGCTCGCCTAGTCCAAAAGGTCTATACGTTATGCCTAGGTCTCTTGTATCATCTATAATTTTATAGATCAATTCAGGTTCCATGTGTTCTTTAGGAACCAAATGATTTGGACAAAACCAACAAGTTGCATTACAAAATGTAGTTGTTTCTATTTGGAGGTATTTAAACATATTAGTTTCTCAAATTGATCCTTGGGCAATGTAGTTAATCTGATAGCTGTGCTACTAAATTCTGGTGCTTTGCCATACAGTATCTTTTGAGAATCTAATCTACTGATTATTTCGTCAGTTGGCTCAAACACAACATGATTGATCGTTGGCTCGCTATATATTTTACAATTACTAAAATATTTATGTGCAAACTCAATACCTTCTCTATTGCGTTCCAAGCTCTTTTCTACTATATAATGATGTTTGTGCAGGTATTCTGCAAGTCTAAGTGTAATACTGCTTACACTCATAATTGGTCTTATCTTTGTAATTTGACTAATTGTATTTGCATGTCCTTGTAGTATGCCAAGTCTAGCACCTGCAAGTCCCCAACTTTTGCTATAACTAAATGCTAATAAACAATTTTCATAATTGCATAAGTCAAAATAATCTTCTGTACAAAAATGTCTGTATGTATTATCTATTAGCACAGTCATTTTTGGATATGCTCCACAGATATAATCTATAAACTTTGCACTGTAAACTCGACCACTTGGATTATTTGGACTACAAATGTAAAATACATCTGGTCGATGCTGTTCTATACTAGCTGTGATACTATCTTCATCTTCGTTGCATTCAATTATATTTGTAGTAAGGTCTATTGCATTTGTAACACTGCCTCTGTATGTTGGTGCTATTGTTAAGAACGTTTTACTATTATCAAGTGTTGCTTCAAATGTTAAACGTATTGCTTCGTCACAACCTCCAGTAATTAATATATTGTCCATTGTTGTGTTGTAGTAGTCGGCAAATATTTCATAGTACCTATAGTAATCTTCATACTTCATTGAACTTGACAAATCCAAAAAGTGTTTTATAGCTTTTTGTATATGACCACACAGTACTTCGTCTTGGTTTTCATTTCTATCTAAGTTTATGTAGCCAGCTTCGATCTTTTCTACTCTATTAAGTAAGCCACTCCAATGTGGTCTTTGTAGTTGTTTTATACTATCTCTAATCACTGAACACAACCTCAGCCTCAGCTTTTTGCTCTTCAGTTCTTTCAAAATAATATTTGTGTTCAATGTCTCTACCATAGATAGGATAGTAAAAAATATCTTTATCTTTGGGTATTATTTTTTGCACTTTTTCAGCAAAAGGTGTATCTTCAAAACTCATACACTTAACATTAATTTGATCTTGTGGATAGTCTGCAACTAAATTGCTAACTTTTTGTAACACTTTATCTATTGTAAACTCTACATGAAAACTAAATTCTAAGAACACACCTTTGTCTAATAGATCTCTATATTTTTTCTCACTGCCTGTTCCGTTTGTGCTTATTCTAGTTTCATATCCTTTTTTAAACGCTATGTCTACTAGGTCTGCTATCTGTGGATTGAGTGTTGGTTCTCCTCCGGTAATATAAAGTCGTCGACTGGGTTTTTTAGGAACATAAGGATCAACTAAATTTAATCCATGTGTAAACTCATCTACAGTCATATGTGGGCTTGCGTTATCATGTACACCATTTATTAACTTGCCTGTATCATCAAAAGTTGGTCCAGGACAATATGCACAATCATAATTGCAACGTAATCCAATATGAAAATGTACTTCAGCCATTGGCATTGCCATACCTCTACCCATTGCTACAATGTTATCATCTGTTTTTGCAACTGGTAATTCTTCTAACTGCCAATGATTAAACTGTTTATTTGTAGTAAAATATTCTAACAATTCTTCTGTTTTTGCTTTTGGTTGTAGTAAGTCAGCATCACAAAAACATGCTTTGGTTTTACACAAAGTTTCTGTATTAAGATCTAACTTGTTATAATCTTTCCAATGTCCTTCGTGACTTGCAATATGTCTCACATTTGCACAAACACCACTACAAATTTCACCAACTGGATTAATACTAAAGTTAGTTTTATATATAGGACAATGCCAGCCTCGCATGTCCATTTGACGCATTTTTAAGTCTACCATGCTTATGCGTTTGTATTCCATTTTGTCTGTTAATACATAAACTGGATTCTCTACATACACAGGCTTTTTATAACCAATAGTGCCATCATCTCGTATTAGTATGCCGGTATTACCTGTACCAATCCATACGTTACCATTCATATTTCTTGTTACAAGTTGTTCAACAATTTGTCCATCTTCGTAACGGTTAATATTACGAGTAACTTTGCTTACAGCATAACCATGTAACTTGTCGTCTTTATACTGTCCTGCATATGTTTTGTCAACACCCAATCCGTTGCGTTTACCGTCAGTATATTCAGCAACCGAATCTTCCATCTCGCCCGGACCCGAGTAACCATTTCTAAGCATTTTTTTAGTTACTTTCATGGTACTCGCTTCCTTGTCTGAAGAAATCATATTCTGGGTATCCAGTAACTTCTTTTAGTATAAAGTTATCCTTTTTAAAAACCAGATCAACCTGGTGCAGGTTTCCACGTTCATAATCCATGTTTACAATATCCCACAAGTGAAAACCTATATCTTCTAGTTCTATTTTTATAAAACCAATAGTGTCTAATTGACTTTCTACTACTATCAGATTAAATTTAGCCAGTGTCTCTAATCCGCCAACTATTACATCTAATTCATAACCATCGACGTCAATTTTACACAAACTATGCAAAGGTGGGTCAATACCTAAACTATCCAAAGTTTTTATGTTAGACTTTATATCAAAAGTTTCGCCTTCGTGTACGCACCTTAAACTTGCTTGTGTTTGATTAGTGTTACCAACTGCTACATTTATAAGTTCATAACTGTAGTTTTTATAGTTTTCGTATATTACATTATTATGATTTGTATCTGGTTCAACTAAAACATAATGTGCTTTAGGAAAACTATACTGTAACCACGGAGTTCCCGAATGTACTCCAATATCCAAACAATATTCAACGTGACAACCCGACTCTTTTAAAAATTGCAAGCTATCTTTTATTCTAGGAATACGATGTCTAATCATTTCCGACCTCATATAATCCTAGTTCGTCAGCTTCAAAGTTTTCCGGCTTGGGAGACCATATTCCTATTAGTGCATTTTTATATTGCCAATAGCTCTGAGGACGCATGTCCCATATTCTCCATTTACCCTTTCTTGCAAGATCCAGTTGTGGTTGATCTAATGTTTCATGCGAGTATATGTCAGGAGTGCAACACATTTCTTCACTAACTAAAATTCCTCTTTGTGGATTCATTAGGTTCTTTACAGCATGTAATTTCTTCCATGCTGTGACTCCGTGTGTTGCATCATGTATTGCAAAATCTACCGGACCATACTTGTTCATTAACTGTTTACAAGTATTAGGTGAATAGCAATTTACACCAAGCTCTAGTTTTACTCCTTCAATTTTACTAGCAATTTTTAAATCTTCTACTTGCTGTCTCTCTAGTGCATTTTCAGGTATACTAGTTGGTGTTAGTTTATCAACTCCGATTATAGTTGCTTGTGGAAATAATTTTTGTAAAAACTGTAAATGTTCGCCTCTACCAATTCCAAGTTCAACAATAGTATAATTTTCATTTAATCCAAATATTTTATTTGTTCTTTTAAGATGTTTAACTATCAAATCATATACTGCACAGTATCTTCTTTGCATTCTGCGTTCAACACTTCTAGTAGTATTGTCTACCATATCAAATGCAATGCTACTATATGTTTCAAAGTCTACCGGAGTGCCTAGTAAAAAGTTGCTCTCATAATCTCCTTGCCCTAACTGTTGAACTTGTATTCTTCCATGGTGTCTCCCACTTAAGAAATGTCCTTTTGCAGTTCTAATCCAATCTCCGTAGTGTGTTGTATCTCTTTTTCCTTGTATAAAGTTATATGGAGGTACATGTTTAGTTTCAGTAACAAAGTTTTTCTCTTCATGCCTAGTTACATCAAACTCTTGTTCATCTTTATAAGTTGTAGTTCTACCACCTACTGCATTTACTATTGTGCCATCATCGAGTGTTCTACAACCTAAACCATCTATGTTGCATTCTTCTAATCCACATGGTACATCATTTAGATACCACTGTCCTTCTCTTGGTTCAGCAATCATTCCATCTACACGACCTATAAACTTTACACCTTCGTGTACTGTTTCAAGTACACCGTAGCCGCAAGGTTTGTTATTACTAAACTGTCCATAATATCTTGCACCAGTGGGCCATACATGCACACCATATCCTTGTTTTTTATCCAACAAGTATTGTCCTACATAAGTTTCACCATGATCCCATTCTTTAGAGGCCATGCCAGTAACTTTACTGTGATCAAAATCAGCCGCACACTTGCCTGTCAATGGCAGATTATAAAATCCTAAGCCATGTTCAAACTGTGTTCCATGTCGGTCTTGCACGACTTGTCCTATGTATGTTCTAGATGGCTTATAGTAGTCCCTCATGCAAAATGTTCCTTGCAATAATTGTAGAACTCTATGTCCTTTGTTGTTGTTTCTTTCACTAGTTGTTTCTCAACGTCTGTTAGTTCCTCATAATTTACATAGTCAATACCATGTTGACTTAAATTAAACTTTGTATTATGCTCATAGCTAATACTTAGATTGGGTTTCAGATCATACTGCTTGGCTACTTTATCAAACTGTTTTAAGTAATTATCCTCCATAAAGAACATATGATCTAGTTTTTGTATATTCTCAATAGCTTGATCATATAGTTCTTGTTCATAAACGGTATCAATTTTCCTTCCGTAATCAATACGCAAACATTGTTCATTACTGAACTTCTGATATTGTGCATATACAGGAGTTGGATGTAATCTACTACAATTAATAATCCAAGTTGTAAAGTCAATATCAGTAATACAACTATGCACGTTAATTATTTCTAACTTGAAATAATTGTATGCACTCATGATCCGTCTGACAGGATCTCTTAGTATAGTAGCATACTTTACAGGATTTTGCAAGTGTTTATCTAAATCAAAGCTAACGCCATGTCCAATTATCAAACTAACCTTTTGATCTTTGCAATCTTCTATTAGAACTTTATACTGATTGGGTTGTCTAAAATTAAACACTAGTTCTTGAGCAACACGTTGATAAGCAAATGTACTATTTGTTCTATATCTGTTTACTAGAGTGGTTCCTCCATTTTTAAGTATATGAAATACTGCTAGTGTTTCCATTTGTCTTCACACCTTTTGAAAAATTCTATGTCTGCTTGTAAATCTAATTCAACAAGATATTTTAAGTCTTCGTCTAGTTGATGATACTTAACATATTCTAAATTGTGTTTGCTTAAATCATGGCTTGTTTCATTTGTATAAATCATTTCTTCCCATGCATCTAAATCTAATTTATAGTGTGCTAGTAAATCGTCAAACCTTTCAACTATGTCGTCTTCTTGGAAAAACACATGATCCATTTTACTCATTACTCTTTCCCAAGTGATATTCATATTGTGTGTTTCAATTTGATTTTTTTCTTTTATCTTCTGCTGTATTTTTGCGTTGTCAACATAGCTTGTGTCTTTTTCAACGTCCCATGTAAGCACTGTGTTTAGATACATGTCGTTCATTGTAAACGTATTTTTTAACGTTCCGGCGTCGAACCAATCAGTGTGTTCTACATGTTGATACAAATAGTATTCGTACTGTTTTGTAACTGGCATTGGACGTAGCACATCTTTGTTTATAAACCACATATAAAAATCAATGTCAGGACTGTCTGGGTTCATATACAGCATTTGTGTACGATAAAAATTGTACATGCTCATTATTCTACTGATAGGATCTCTCACACAAGTTATATAAACTAAGTTGTTAGAAAGTTTTTCTTCGTAGTATCCTATTTGTACACTGTGTCCAAAAACTACACTTGCTTGTTCTGTAACTTTATCACCAAGGTCAGTAATTCTAAAACTACTGTTGGTATTTCTGTATCTTTCTTTGAGTGTTGTTCCGCCTGTTTTAGGACAATGAGGAAAGATGATAATATTACTTTGATTCATTGTACACTCCGGTTTGTATTTTTCTTTTACACTTTCTTAAAAAATTATAATCTATACTGTTAGCTACTTGATAGTCTCCTCGTAGTGCAGTGTCGAGCTCATTACTTTCAAATCTAGTGTTAAAGTTCAAAAGTGGATAATCTGTTTTTAAATACTTGCTGAGTCTTTGTGAAAGAATTTCCAAAGTAAAATCATCATGATTCATAACTTGTTCTTTTGGATAAAGAGATCCTTTAGTAGGGTTCCATGTGATATAATTAATAAACCCTATAAATTTGTAATTTTTTTCTTCAATTTCTTTAGTTTCACTAGTGTGTATATCTAAACTTGTAGTAATTACATTTCTTTCTTGAAACACTAACTCTTCAAAAGTTTTACCCTTAGAATCTCCTCCACTGTCTAAAAAATCCATTGTTTGTTCTATAGCTCTATCAAACGGATCTCTGAATATTAAAATGTCAGCATTTTCTGTTACTAGCTCTAAGTTGTATATGTTTGCAATCTGTTCATGCCAGCAGTTTGGAATATAATGTAATTTATTCATACAGCTACCGCTTCTTTAAACTTGCTTAGTATCAAATCAGTATTGCAAAAACAACTTGTCTTTTCACATGTGTATGCATAAGCAGGCATTCTAAAAGTCCTAAGATTCTCTATATGTCCAAGCCACCTTATAGTACCATTTTCATCTTTACCTTCAGGTAAACATGCGGCTCCACTAATATATCCAAGTTCATTGACAAATAAACCATCTATACCAGCATTACACTTCCATCCTTTGAATTGATTTTTCTTTGAAGCATATAGTCCGTTTGTATCTAATATAGTTTCTTCTTTGTATCTGCCATCAGCCATTTTATAAACTGCTGTAGCATCAATTGGCATACTGTACTGTTCAAAACTAACATCTGGGTTACCAGTTTTTCTTTTGAATGCTAGTTTCTCATCAATCTTTGCTTGCTGTTCTTTTGTGTATACATGTGGTCTTTCTTTCTCTGTTAACCAATCAGCAACAATAGGAACTTTCTCTACAAAAAACTGTCCCATATATGGTTGTGTTTTTAGTATTTCAAAAAACTCAATACACTTATCAAAGTATACTTGTTGTGGGTGCATCATAATACGCACTCCTAATAGTGTATAAGGCCAAAGTGTATCAATAACTTTAACACAATGTTTTAAACTTGTTTTCTCACTGTGAAAACTAAAACTTACCCAACGAAAACTTTCTTTGTGCTTTTCCCAAAATTTAAGACTTTTGCTTCCGTTTGTTGTCAATCCAATTTGTACCTTTTCTTCTACTAACCAGGTTAGGAAATCATCGAATACAGGCAATGCTGTAGGTTCACCGCCAGTAAAACTTATAACAAGTTCTTCATCTTCATTGAGATAACTTTTAATTTTAGTTACAAATGCTTTGTATACTTCTAAGTCAAAAGCAGGACTACTACCTTCGTAATTGTAAGGGTGGCAGTATGCACAACTGAAATTACACTTGTTGGTCAAGTTCCAGTTTACATGAAAGTATTTGTTATACTTTTGTTTGATCTCAATAAGTTCTGCACTATCCGACAGCATCTACTTTTCCCTCGGTAAGTTTATAGCCGCTAACTTGATTAAAGTCTGGATCTGGAACTATATCAAAACTTCCAACTTTTAACATTCCCCAGGTTAGCATATCAAATTTGTTACGAGTATCAGTCTTTTTAATTTTATAACCACCCCAGTAGTTGTCTAAACTATAATTTAAATGATCTACTGCTTCTTCATGTGTTCTTGGATCGCCACACCAAAACATTAGTTGACTGGTGTAACAGCAACATTGTTCTAGTAAATCAAAACTACTACTGGTCATTTTGATAGCATTGTATTTGTCATCATCATACATTTCGATCATCACGTTATCATAATCGTACCCTATTTGTGTAGGATATAAAAATATCTCGCCTGGATTTCGTTCCATACTAAAACGATCAACCCATTCATCTTCTAAATAATGAAACTGTTCACCAAACTTCAATCCAAAATTTTGTAGATTTGTTTCTTGTGTAACAGTTGTTGTTACGTCTCTTAATACTTTGAGTGAATGGAAAATATCAACCAACTTTTCAATATGTCTCGTAAGTCCTTGGTCATTTAGAACACGATAGATTAGTATACATTGTGTTTGCATAGGATTAAGTATATCCTGGTGTACTATTAGCCCCCATTGGTGATCTATTTTTCCAGCATCCATTTTATACCATTCTTGTAATGGAATAAACTTTTGCAAAGTATTATCAATCTTAGTAAATGCTTGTCCACTACTCATTACGGTGTGTCCTAGTATGTCACTCAACGGTATGTTGTCAGTTTTGTATGCATCTGCAATTTCATTCCATTCTTCTATTTTATCATTGAGAGCAGGAATGATTTCGTATAATCTTTCTAATGCTTGATGAACCAGATACACATTCCAATGTGTTATATATGGTTTACCGATAATATCTAACTCCAACTCAAACCAGTCTGCAAAGATATCGCATTTGATTAGTTGTTTTTCTTTTTTATCGTTTTGTAATTCAAGCTCAAACTTCATACTTGCTCCATAGTTTATAAAGCTCTGCAAAGTCAGAATTGAAGTCTGTTTTACGCATTGTATCTATACTGCGAATATATTTGTTGAGGGCGGGCCACTTGTCGCTCCAATCCTCGCTATTCATAAAGTTTGTCATATTCTTTAATTCTTGCACTTTATTCTTTTCTGGGTATTTCAGCATGAAGTTATCAATTTTTTCTGTTATAATTTGTTTCATTTCCTTAGGTAATACTTTAGCACACATGTACTGTGGATAGTGTAACACGCCAGGATGAAACATTCCTTGGTGATCATGTATTCCAATTTTTTTATAGTTTTGATCAAACAAAAACTGTGCAAAGTCTGGCAAATACCAAATGTTTAATGCACTTACAGTACACAATACTTTACCAACAATATGGTCAGCCGCGTTTTCTACTTTGTCCAGTGTTTCGTGTACAGTTTTCCAATTAGTTGGATAGCGTAACCATTTGTTCATTTCGCCTATGCCATCTATACTAAGCATAAGTTCTACAAACTTAAAGTGACCCCAAAGTTCTAATATATCATCTGGCATAATAGTACCATTGGTATGATAGCGTAGTTCTATATGTTCAGCATGTCCACTTTCGACACATTTCTTTAAGAAACGTCTGTGGTTCTTTAAATATAAAGGCTCGCCGCCTGCAAATATAAAGTGACGCATTCCGGCTAACAATGGATCTATCTCTTGTTCCCAAAACTCATCATCAGCGGCCCAGTCATATTTGTTGTTGCAATGGTCTTGTATTTTCCAATCCCAGTCACCTTTTACTTCAGGATTGTCGTGACTTAGATCTCTAATCTTTTCTGCATCTTTGACCCATTTACTAGAGTCAGTTGGTCTACACATAACACATTGTACATTACAAGTATTACCTAACCGTAAATCTAATGTAATAACATCTTGATCCAAACTGCCATCTTCGTTAGTGCTGGCTATTAGTTCGTCAACATATTCTCTTGTTAATTTCTTTACCCATAGATTGTTTTCATTCATTCTATGACTACGAATACCTGCCGCTTCTTCTTTCCAGCAATGCATACATGCTTTTAGTGCTTTGCCGTTGAGCATATCTTTTCTAGCATTTTTCCAATAGTAACTGTTCCATACTGCATTTATATCAGCATTGTTTAAGTTAATACGTTGGTCTTGTGTAGGCTGAGCTAGACAGCAAAGCAAAGCTGTGCCGTCTGTATAAGTTGCCATGTGCATCCATGGAAGAATACAAAATTTCTTTCCATAGTCTTCCAAAAAATCTTGTGCCATTATTCTACCAACTTTCTAACATTTTGATACAAGTCATCATCAACAATACTAAAGTTGGTATTACGCTGTCTGTCCCATACTTCTGTCATCTTCACAAAGTCTTGTAATTGTTCTTTCCAATTATCTAACTGTGGTTGTTCCAAATATCCTACGATACCATCTACACTATTCTTAATTAACCAGTTCTTCTCATATAATATATTACACTGTTCTTTAAATTCAAGCAATCTATTTTTTGCATTCTGTCTCATTTCAACAGGAAGATTTCTCACATCTAAATACGGAGGATGTGTATTAATTAATATGTCAACACCAATACTTTTCCATTCTATTTCTGGCTTTCCTGCATAAAATTCTTCGCCTAACTCGTGTGCAAGCCATAGTATTTCGTGTATTCGATTTATGTTGTAGATTTGTAGTACAGGACTTATATTGCTAGAAACGTTTGGTAAACTTAATATGCTTCTATAGTTTCTAAGTATAATGTCCCAACTCTTAGTGCCTCGTATAAATTCATTTACAACGCCTACACCATCTAAACTAGCATTGATGTCTACACTTTCAAATTTACCAATACTATCCAAAAACTTTTGATTAGCATTTGTACAGTTGGTATTCATAAACACATTAATATGTTTACTATGACCTTGTTCAGCGGCATAGTTTAAAAACTGCATGTTGTTTTGAATCATAGTTGGCTCACCACCTGTCATGTAAACTTTTCTTAGTTTAGGCATCCATTCGTATATGTCTTTCCAAAAATCATCAGCATCAAACTTTTCTCTGTATTCTTTGCTGTTGATCCAGTCTGGACGTTTGCCGTATGTTTTCTCTTGTATTCTGGTATAGTCCTCTTCAACATCTGTGAGCTTGGCATCTTCTTTAGCAATAGTACTACTGTTAAAACTGTTGCACATTCTACAACTAAGATTACACAAGTTACCCAAACGCAGGTCCAAGTAAAGAGGATCGTGTTCTGGTAATGCAAAGTCATTATTATAGCTTGCTTCAATGCGTTCATGAATAGCTTCTTCGCCTATACGGCGTTCCCATTCCTCATTGTGCATTTGTCTGAAACTTTTTTTACCTACTTCTTCTTGCAGGTAACAGTGTTTACAACTACTAACTTGTTCTCCTTGAATCATAGTCATGCGTATATCACGCATGTCTTTATCATTCCATGCTTGCTTTAGTGTTGTACTATTGATATCTAAAATTTTGCCATCATCGCCACGTAGTACACTGGGTTTGGCAATACAGCAAAAGTCAATACTTCCACTGGTATTCACCATCATGCTTAACCAAGGGTAAACACAAAATGTTTCCCCGTACAATTCATCCCAGTCTGCCATGCTTACTCAATACTATCATCGACTTGATCTTCTCTTACCATAGCACCTAGTCTGTGTGGATTTTTATAAACAGTTTTAAAGAATCTACTTCCGATATGATCCATATCTGTAATTTCAAAATCTAACACACTCCTAAGTTCGTCACCTAGTTCTATAGTTTTAGCTTTGAGTTTATTCCAATCCCAACTTACACCAGTATTCACGCACATTTCTTTGCCGCCTTCAAATTGAGGGAACAGTTCTTCATTAAACATTTTGCTTAACCAATCAAAGTCTCTCACATTACGCCAATCCCATTTGCGTCTTTCTATGTTAGTCATGTGACAACCTAATCTAGCACCATATATTGCCCATAAACCATTTGTAGCATCTTCACCTACTGTCATCCACACCAACAGTCTTTTATAGTTCTCGTAATGTATTCTTTTGATATCAGCAGGATCAACTACATCACCGCCTTCTAATCCCATTTTTACACCTTCACGGAAACCTGCTCTCCATGCCTGTAGTGGGCTACCATTATTAGCTACATCACAATAAACATTGTTCATCTGTATATAACGTATATTCCAACAAAAGTCAACTTGTGCCGCTTTGTCACTTTCAGGAGCCGCTTCATGTGTACGCATTTTATTAACAACGTCTACGGGCCAGCACTTAATACCGCCATTTCCATATACCAATCCGTTTACTGCATTTTTTCCTGCCCAGCTAATTACATCAGTCGGAGTAACTCTATCCATGTTTAGTTCAGCATTAAAAAATTCTTCTCTTACAATATTATCTGCATCAATTGTAATAAATCTATCCGTTTCAGCTATTGCCGCGGCGGCTTTGTGTGCGGCATCACTACCCCATACTCCGTGACTGCGTTTTGCCCACGGACATTTATCTTGTAAGTCTGCCCAATTTTGTTCTGCGTTAGGCTCGTCATAGCTGATATATATTATATCGAACTCTGTAACTGGCGTTAGTGTCATAGTTTACTCCGGTTGGTTAATGTAGTCGAATGTTAAGTCAACATTACTTTCTCTGCATAAAATTCCACATTTAGTTAAGTCTAAACCTGGGGTTGGTATTTCTAAAGTTCTATCCCATCCTATGCTATTTAATGGAAGAACAATATGATCTAGTAACTGACTTGGATTACGTGGATCTGTTATATACAGTCCTATATCAGTATATATTTTACTGTCCTGTGGATTTTGGAAATTACTTTTAATTTGTGTGACATCGCCTTTCTTAATTATTGTAAAGTCTGTTGCAACGTCTTGAGTTGGTTGAGTAGGTTTAGCAAATGATCTTCTCCTACTGTATCTTGTTCTATAATCTATTCCTGTGAAGTTTGCTTTTCTCTGTAGTCTATAACTTTGAAATATTTTCTTAGTCATAACACTCATTTCTCCTAGCCCACATATTCTTCGCAATGGCGCCATATCGAAAATCATATAACCTTCTTCGATCAGTTCTCCAGGATCAATCTCAATAGTTTTTACTAGAAAGTTTGGATCATTGTCTTTAATTAAAAAAAGTGTAATCGGATCGTATACTCCGTCTTGTTCAGGATTCAAACTTATATTTCTAAAAAAACGTTTACCTGTCATTCTATACAGTGTGTCTTGATTAAAGTTTACTTCCATTTTCCAACTGTTGATGTACAGTATAATATTGATATCAGCTTTAGTTTTTTGATTAAGTGGAACTACACTTAATCGTCTCTCAGCTTCTTTGATTCTCAAAACTGCTGACTTCTCAACTAGTTTTAGTTCATGATTAACATCGACTACTGCAAATTTTTTAGGGTCAACATGACCCATTAGTATTTGTCTAGCGTCATCACTATCTGTTACAATAAAAGGATTTTTTATTTGATCCTTTTCTCTATTTGTAACCGTGACTACATCACCATTTTCGTCGTCATAATAAACACACCATTTAGGTGCAGGTTTATCGCTCTTGTAATCTCTGAGTAAGGTTGGTTCTGAAGACATCTACTATTTCATCTGTTAAAAACGTTTCATCACTATAATGAATAATTCCACTGCTGATAACGCTATTTTCTATTTGTATTTTCTTATTATTAGTTACCCAATAGTTTAACATATCAGTCCAGTTACCCGGAGCTTCTTCTGGATTGTTAAACACACCATGTGATAATGTATGTAAGTCATAATGATTACTAAGTTTTACACCAATGTCGTCTGTGTGATCAACAAAGTGTGTAATTACATTACCTAAAACATTTTTTTGAAAATACTCTGGTTTCTTATTTGGAAACACATGATTGTATACGTCTCTCCAGTTTTGCAATACAGGGTCAGCCATTTTAAACCATTCTGCAACTGTTTCATCTTTTTTATCAAAATACATCAAGTTATAAAAATATTTAGGTAACTTGTATTGTATTTCGTATTCGAATCGATTAACTCTTGGAATAGGAAAGTTTCTATAAGCAAGTGCGTCATTCGGAACACTAATGCCGTTCTTAGATGACATTACCGCCCAAAGATCATTTATATCAACATTTACAAATAGTGTATCATAATCAACATATATTGTTTCTTCGTAAGGAGTTGCGTGATAAACTTGCCATAAGTTCATGCCATGAAATCCGTCTTTGTGAGCACTGTTTCCGTATGGTAATTCTATCATATAGTCAAAAGCATGTTCATAAAAACTTTGAACATTACCTAATTGACCTTTATCTACAATCAGTGTAATACTTGCATCTGGGTCGCATACTTTTATACTACATGCAAGTGCATAACAATATCGAATATTGTCTTCGCCTGTATTAATACCTAAGGTTACAAAACCTCTATTAGGTGCATCATTGTTTTCAATTTCAATTTCTTCAGACACTGGTTTCTTCTTTCGCTAAATTTAACAAAGTTTGATAGTGCCTATCTAATGCACGTTTGTTCATAATATGTAAGTTTTGATCTGTATGTCTACACAATATATTTTTCCATTGCTCTGCTCTATTGTGTTTTAAAAACACAACATCATTCAATCCATTTACTTGTGCAATATCATCTTTTTGATCCATGTTTAGCAACGGCTGTCCCATAAAATCATGTATAAAGTCATCATTGTTCATACCATTCATTAGGTGTGTTGCAATGCTAACACAAAAGTCTGTTCTAAATAACATTTTAGGAAATTGGTAAAGCAGGCTATAATATTCCCAATTCTCTTTTACATGAGCCCATATATCAAAAAATAACTTGCTTTCTTCACTTTGATCAAAATAAACTATTGTACTCCACCAATGATGTATTCCTGCTTCATTCAAAGTAATTTCGTTTGTGTAAGGCATTTCTCCACCCACATACTGTGCGTATCTATGCATTGCAATAGGTAAATCAGTTTCAAAAATATAATTGTAAAAGTCGTTCATTAACAAATAGTCAGTGTCTAGTAACAGTGTACGCTCGTAAGGCGTATGATTGAAAACTGTGTGTTTGTTACTATTCCAAAAAGGTGCATTAAATTCACTCCACGGACTATCCATGTGCCTTCTTATATTAGTTCTCTTTTCTGTTACACTACCGTCGATAACAACGTTATCAAATGAATCATTGACTAAACCTTTATCATGGCTTTGATTCATCCATTCCATTGTGCCTTCGTCAGTAATAAGTGTAACAGGCATGTTTAGTTGCTTTTTTGCATAATGCGATGCTAGTATAGCAAACTTAGCATAATCTAGTTCTTCATTGTTATAGCAAAATAAACAAATGCCATTTCCTTGTTTTTCTGACATTCACTACCAATCCATTAAACTTTTAATATTTCGAGCTTTCTTAATTTTTTCTGCTTGTACTTTGTAGGCATTACTTGCCTCGGTATACGCACTTACCATTGTTTCTAAAAATTCACTAAGATTATCTATTAATATTGGATTCTCTTTGGTGTCTATTAGAATAGCTTCTTTCCTGTCCATATCAAGTAAAGTCTTTACGAAGCTAATGGTAACTGCATCAGCGAAAAATACGCCCTTTGCATAATGCACGGTTTGCAAAACTTGAGTTCGTTGTTTTAGAGTGCGTTTTTGATTACCTAATGTAATTCGATAATTTGCAAACTCTAACGCTTTTTCGAGTCTCTCGTCCATACTGAGTTTCTCCTTTAGTTATATACTACTATAACTTATTTATGTGAGTTTTGTCAACAGTTTTTTAGTAATCATCTATACTTGTGAAATCATTTACAATAGCAAATGTCGGAGCAGGTGTTACATCAAAACTAGTTGTGCCAATGGTAAGTGTATCAGGCATCAAATAACTTACAGTAGGTGTTATTGTACCGTCAACAAAGTTGTTGTGTGTAGTGTCATCTAGTACCATTTTAAATTGAACACCAGCTCCGTTATTAATATACTTTCCGTATATTTTAAATTTTAACTGTTGATAGGTGCTATAAGCACTGTATGCACTAACATATATTGTGCTACTGTATGATCCGCCGATAATTGCAGGATCTGCCCAACCAGGATAGTTTCCAGGTCCAGTAATATATCCGTAGCCATATCCATAAGATCCATATCCATATGTACCAACTTTTCTACCTAGTGTAACGCCACTAGATGTAAACAATAGTCCTTCGTTAGTGTTTGTGTCTGATCCATCACCGTAATTTGCAGTGAGATCATAAAAGCCTTTGCCTTCACTAGTTCCACTTGTTGTTGCGGCACTTTGCGTCATAGTGTCCCAATTAAAGTTTAGTACACCCATTTCGTTAATGACATCACTCCAGTTGTAGTAACCAGCAGTCGAACCGCTTGTCATGTTTAGTGCTACTCGTAATTGCCCACCGCCATTGAAAAAATACCTAGCTGAGTTATAATCAGCCCATTCAAATTTATGTTCACCATTCAGCTGATTATTCCAAGTTGTTGTTCTTTCATATCCTGTAGAAGTGGCGTTAAAAGCACTTGCATTGGTCGCATCTATTGTTAAATGTTTGTTGTTTAGTATAACAGTGTTAAACTTTGTTCTAACTAAGTTTAAATCTTCAGCTCTAATAGCTGTACCTGCAGAAATAGTAGTTCTATTAGCTGGTATTGCAAAAACTAAAACGTTGTCTGTCAGATCTGTGTGATTAATACTAATATTTGTTCTAGATACTAGTTCTTGTAGTCTTTCTGCTGTAATAAGAGTACCGTCAACTAGTGCATCAGCTATATTAACTGCACCCCAGCCAAATTTATGTGTTGCTATTCTATTAGCATCAGTAACAGCCGCAGTCGGATACTTGTCGCCAAAAACTTTGTTTACATCAACGGCTACAAGATTGTATTCTTCGTTTGTTACTAAATCACCAACAGCACCAACCATCTTACTTCGATCCTACTACTACTTCTATTGTACCTACTTCTTCGGTAGCTTTTTCTTCTAAGGATCTACCTACTACTTCTTTCCAACTGTAGTCGTCTGGTGCAACCATTCCAACTCCGTCTGTGCCACTAGATACTACTCTATCGCCTTTACCAATTTTTCCAATAATTTTACATGGAACTCTACCTGATAGTGCTACAAATGGATGTGTAGCGTCTGTACCTGCGGAAGCATTCATTTCAAAGCCTGGTGCTGTACTAATAATTCCAAAAACTTTGATATCGCTTGCTTCTGTTGTTTGTGTAATTTCTTTTGTGCCGCCAATTTTTACTATTGTTCCAGCCTCATATTCTGCATCTGCTTCATAACGCTCTGCAAGGTCAGCATATTCTGCACTTGTAGCAATACCTCTAAATTTATAATGTGTTGTATTGTTCATTGTTACACCGGATTGAATAGTGGGAAACTGTGTACTGAGTGCAGTAGTACCATCTTCTAGTTTTTCATCTATATGAGGTGTCCAAGCTGTTGTATCATCGCATGTGATTGTTACAATATTGCTATCAACAATCATTTCTATTGTTTTATGGAAATTTCCGCCAGTGTCTTTTCTGTTGCGGAATTCAATTTTTGTTGTACCTGCGCCACTTAACAATACACTCCAAACACCATTGTCGTAAACTTTCATTTGACTATTAGCTGTATCGTACCAAAGTTGACCTTCAGTTGGATTGCTTGGAGCAGTTCCATTGGCAAAATGTTCTAATAGGTGCAACATATTTTCGTTTAATGTTTCTCCAAAGCGTGTGTAGTTTTTACCAATCAATCCAATACTAGTACTGGTATCAATTGTTCCGTCGTTTACAACTATTGCTGTTTTACTACTTTGACTATAATCTATTGTATATGGCATATCTTATTCCTTACAAGTCTGCAAAACTTGATCTAATTCTTAATGTATAAATTACCTGTATCTTTCTATTTGCACTTTTTTGTACAGGATGAAATACTACATGAGTTAACAAATCGTTGTTACCACTGTAAATTCCAAGTTCGTCAAAAACGTAATCACCGTTCATACTTGTAGCTGTATCTGTTGAATCTTGTCCAGTTACGCTACCATAATCTAATGTGCATGTTGTAACTACATCACTGAAAGTGTTAGGCGCTGTGTGAGCGATCTCTGTGCCATTTGTAGCACTTCCGCTTACAGATTCGTCAACTGCTTGACTAAATGTTTGATTGTATAAAACACCGCTAGCAGTATTAGTATTGGTTGCTTTATATGTTACTGTTCCTAATCCGTCAATGGTTGTACCGCCATTGCCAAATCGCATTGTAGCGATGTGATGTGTTCCGGAGTTACCCGCTTCGTTTGCAAGCAAACTAGCAATAGCAATACTCATATTTTCATAATTAATTGCATTTCTTCTGCGTACTAATACTTCGCCAGATTCGGGATCCCATATTTTAATATGTCCCTCGATTCCTATTAGTGATGTATCATTTAAATTATCTAGACTCATTGTTCTTTCCATTATAATGTATTTATATCGTTCCTTTGCCTACATTTCTAATGAAAGCATGTTCTGGCGTAGTTCCTGTTGCTGATAGGCTTATGCCACTATCATTATATGCTAGGCGTAGTCCATCACCATAATGTGAGAACTTATCTACTGTTGGAATTTTTGTTGTTTGTCCACTGTTGATAACACTTGCACCGCTAGTGTGTTCTACTGCACTTGTGCCTAATGTGCCTCTTGTACAGAATAACAAGTTATTTCCGTCTACTGCATTGTATTCGATTCTTTCATTTCCAATATATACTACTCCGGGATTTGCACCTAAGGTAATATTTGGATCATCTAGTACAGTTGCATCTGTCACTGGTATTGTTGTATCGGTTGTATTAATATCAGCAGTAGTTGTTGTTTTTTGTGCATCTACAATAGCATTACTTTCTTGTATGTTTGTTGGCATATAGTAAGCCATTCTAAACGCTCTACTATCAGATGTCACTGTACTACCACTAGCATTTGTTTGTACTAGTATGTTGATATTCTCTGTGAAATCTGTAGCTACTAGTTCTTCGCCAAAGCCTTCTAATACAGCTTGTTGGAATACATTACCGTTGTAATCATCTGAGAAACTTGCATTTGCAGTTGTAAATTCTGATTGATCAATATCACCGGTCGGTGTGCTGGTAAAGTCACCGCCAAGTAGTATAGTGTCACCTTCCCAACTTCTAATACTGTGATCTTCATAGTTGAGTGTAATAACACTGTTTCGTTCAATATCTTCTATTTCAATATTTGTAGATTCGCCATGTGTATTGCTTTCCATACTGCTTAATAATTTAGTGTGGAAAGGTTTGATACTGTTTACATATTCTTCTACAACATTTATATCGTATGATTGATACTTGTCTTTGTTTATTAGCAATGGTCTCTTAATTCCTAAATGTGCAAATGTAGTTTTGAAAGCAAAATCGTCTGCTGTATTTTGTAATATTGCTGTAAATAATAACTTAAACCACATCTGATTATACTTAACATGATGTGTTCCAATAAAGATTTCACTTCTAAGTAGATCCATTAGTCTGCTTATAACGTTGTCGCTACATGCATCAAATGGTGTTACATCTAATCCAATAGCATCAAATCCGTTGCCAAACTTTGACTGATTCCATATCTCTTCACTTAGTTGTACAGTTGCTTTTTCTTTAAACACAAGTTTGTCTTCACCATTGATATAATAATACATTTCACTTCTGTCTATGTCTGCTCCTGGGCTTGTACTTTTAACTAAAATATAACTACCATCAACTGGATCTCCAGCATTGACATAGTCTGTTCTAGTATTGTACACAATATCAGCTACTGTGTTTGGATTAAATCTAAATGTTTCGTTTCCGTCTGTATCTGTTTCGACCAAGTGCCAGTCTACTAAGTTAGTATAATCTTTAATTTTATAGGTTACTACTCCTTCTGTAAATGCGTCGGTAAATGCATTTTCCCAATTATTAATCTCGTCAATAACATTTACAGTACTCAATAATGAGTTTACACTATGTACAAAGTTTTGTCTAGCCTCTTTTACATCTCTGAACAAACTTTGTCTTGGACGAGTTTGAAATCCATATCTGTTGTATTTGTGCAGTTTAAGATCAGGTACTGGTTGACCTCTCCAAACACTGATGTCATCAGCTTGTGTATCTTCTATAAAGTTATAATCATATACTCTACTCCAGTGACTCATATCTGTGTCTAAACTAGGTTGATTGCCTTGGTTGTTTGCTTGTAGACTTATGTAAAAGTCTGTGCCTTCTTTTACTACTTGATCATCAGCATAAACTGTTGTATTGTTCCAAGTTGTATAAGGTTTATCGACACTAAATCTATTAAATCCAGCTAAACTATCTCTAATCTTTACATGCAAATATTCGGGTATAGTTATGTTAGGATCTTTTTCAGCAAGCATTACCCAGTCTTGCATTGGTAATGCAAGGTCAACATTTTTCTGATTAAGTTGTGCTACTGTATCTTTGTTAACGAAATTTCTAATGTTTGCCAATAATAAAGTATCATCGCCTGCTTGTGCCGACCAACTTAGGTCAAATGCATTTGGATTAAGCATTATTTGTGCTAGTTGGAAAACATTGTAATTGCTATTTCTAATACTGTTAGTTTTGTTTTTAATCCAGAAATAGTAAACAGTTTCAGTTTGTTTACTTGCTTCGTTGTAATAATTTTCTTCAGTCCAGTTGTATACGGTTTGTCCGTTTATTGTAACACTATATGCTTCACCGCTAGCTTCTTTATTATCAACTATCGCTTTTTGTGTTACTAACTCGCTCCACTGTTCTGGAGGTACAGGACTTGCTGTCCATTCGTAAATGTCTATACTTGATCCATCAAACAGTTTTCCCCAGTTATTTTGTTGATAATCTACTGTACTTTGCTCGTAGTCTAAATACACTGCGGTGCTGGTATTCCACCATCTTGCACCCAAGTATTCTCTTCCCCACTGCTCGTCATTTGTAATACTACCATCTATGTTATTAAAATTATAGTTTGCAATATCGTTTGTAATTTTATAGTCAATCTCTTTGTCAACAAAACCAAATATAATTCCTTTAGCTGGATCGAAAACTTCTAATGTTGTGATAGTGCTTTGTTTCTCTGCATCATATAATTTAATATTTTCTATTAGATCATTTCTCGCTTGTGCAATACCTGTTCTCACTTGCTTCCAAGAACCAATGTGACCATTGGTATCACTCCAAGTACCAGTCCAACTGTATACTGCACTTTGTCCGGTTCCATCATCATCTACATAAGCATAAATTGGATTTGCTGATAATGCTTGCCTAACTCCTGCAAAATTGTATTTGTAAACATCATTTATTTTAATTTGTCTATCAGCTTCTAGTGCGGCATAAGTTGGGAAACGCATTTTTCTTAAAGGATAAATGTTACCAGTACTGCCGTTCTGTTCAATAAATTCATCAATGTAAAACTTGTTAGTTTGATTTGATACTTTGGTTACTTTGTGTATTCCGTCAATATTAGGAACGCTGTTACTTCCTCTTATTAAAATATAATCTCCAACACTCAAGTTATGTGCTTGCACATCACCTGTTTGTCTATTAACTTTTATCTCTGCATCATCTCCAGCGTCTGGACCTGCACAAATATCAAATGTGTATATACCAAAGTCCATTGTTTGATAAACTTGATATCCTAAGTTATAACTGCCAAATTCACTGTCATCTGCAACCCATATCGCAAAAATATTTGGATCATTTGTGTCTTTTGTAAACACTGGATTGCCATTTGAATCTACTATTGCCTCAAATACTGCACTAGTTGCACTTTGCGTTGCACTCAGCGTTTGTGCAGTTATACCCACAGTTGTGTTTGCTGTACCTGCACCAATTACCATTGTACTATTTGTACTTGTAAGTCTTAGTTTGTTGCTGGCATTTGTTGCACTTACTCCGATAATGTTTGCATTATTAATTTTCTCTACAATATCAATAATATTCAACCCTACATTACTTGTAGCAGTTGTTGTACTGGCTGGTACAAGTCCACTTGGTAAACCTATTGGACTATTTGCTGTTCCTATGCCAATGAACAAGTTAGCCAGCGTTGAATTAATTTGTAGTACGTTAGTATTACTTGTTCCCGCCGATGCAGTAATACCTGATATGCCTGCATCATTGATTTGATCTATTGTTTGTTGTAGTGATAAAGGTAGTTCTAAGTTTTGTGTATTTGATGATGAACTTATACTTTCAGTTGCTGTGCTAAATCCAACATTTGCATTTTCAGTTCCAACACTTATTGTTAATGTAAACGTTACTGCTGGAGTGTTTGTTGTTTTAGTAATTTTTAGTCTACTACTAGCATCAGCACTTGCTGTTACATTACTAATTCCTGCATCATTTATTTCTTGTACTATATCAGTTAGTGTATACAATTTAAAGCCGGGTGTAGTTATACTTACTACTACTGTGCTTGGTGCAAATGTAGTTGATGCATTTGCACTATCTTTGAGATATGTTGCAATATCATCAGTATATGTACCGTTGTTCATTGCGCCTTGTGAATCAGTAATATCACTGGATCCAACAATTTGAGCTCCTGATATAACTTGTGTACCTACATAGCTCGTACCTTTTATATTATTAATAATAACTAAGTCCTGGTCTAACAAAAACTCTGCAGGTTGTTGTGTACTACCGCCACCTTGAATAAGTGTAAGTAAATGACTTATATTCAATCCTGCATTATTTGTATAGTATGTTGTAATCCAAGTTGTCCATGCCGCCGCACTATTAGATGCAATGTATGCCGCTCTTAAGCCTTCTATTCTTTGTATTCTAGTTGTAGCTGAACTTGATATAGATGATTGATTTTGTATCCAACTAGTATTAAAACTATTTTCGTATGCCTGCTGGGCCGTAATGTTTGTATTTGCACTCTGTGGATCATTGAAGTTAACTGTAGTACCATCAATAATTAGTGTAGCAGTTGCACTACCTTGTATAGTTGGATTAATAGTTGACCCTATTTTTTCAATGTCTACAAAAGTAGTTGTAGAGACAATATTAGAAAAAGTAACTGTAGTATTGATAGTAGAACTAGAACCTAGTATTAATGTTGAACCGTGTGGCACCACATTGGTACTAGCAATGTTTACTGTACCTGGCACTTGTATAACATTTGTAGTTGTACTGGTAGCACTCTTGCTTAATGTTATAGTGTTACCATCAATAACTAAAGTTTGCCCTGTACTTGGAATTACCGGTAATTGCACTGTACCTTTCAGTTCAATAGGATCACTAGCAGTTGCTATTCCACTGGCGCCATCTTCATCTATCATTGACCAAGTCTTACCTTTATGTAAAACTTTTTCGTTAAACTTGTAACTTACATTACTATCCCATATACCAATGTCCTGCCAGTCACCACTGTGGTCATATGATTCTTTTACTTCCTCTGGAAACTGTTCAAAATCTTCTTTGTTTATAACTTTGTAGTCTGCTTCACTCAGCAACGGTAAACCAGCAGTTGTATAATCTTGTGCAAATAGTTCGTCACTTGAATCTTTAAAAGTGTTTACTGGTCTTGTTAAGAAGTTATTTTCAGTACTATCATGTACTTTAAGAGGACTAGTTGCATCAATATCAATTACGATATCACTGAGTACATCAAACTTTTGTCCTGCACTAATCCTGACAGGCTGTGGACTTGTTTTTAGTAAATCAGGAGTAATTTGAAATTCTAGTGTGCCTCTAGTAGATGTGTCTCCAAAGTCAGCAGTTCTGATTGCCCATTGCTCTAGTAGCTCTGCACTTGCTTGACCGTCAAATAATTCTTGGTTACGCATAAATGCAGTAAGTGCATGATCTGTACCTCTGTATTTGTAACTGCCTTTGACAAATTCGTAAAGAGTGTCATCGTCAAAGTCTAAATTTTTGCTCCAGTCTGGTTTGTTATATCCTGCATTGAATCTTGCAATATCACTTAATTGTTTATTGCTTAGTGTATTTGTTCTACCTAAGTATTGATCCACTTCTCTAGCAACGGTATCATAGTTTGGTATTACAGTATTCTCATCGACAATATAACCCGGTGAATATAATTTACCATTCCAATCTTTAGTTCTACTACCTCTCCAAACTATTCTGTTGTGTCTTTGTGCAATACTAGAATCGTATATTACATCATCAAAGTTAGTAATATTATCAAATACAAATGCATGTTCTAGTTGTACTTTGTACAATCTTATTCCGTATAATCTAACACTGTCGGCGTCTTTAACTTGAAATACAGTTTCGCTATCAGGCTCCATGCTTTTACGATCAATTATTAAATCTGTGCTAGATATTTGCTTGCCTTTTTCGTTAATAATATTATACACACCGTCATATTTCTTGTTAATATTATCAAAGTATCCGTCTGCTCCGTCGTTAACTATTATTTTAGTATCGTTTGGAATAAGTGTGATATCAGTTGTACTGTTTCCTATTGCCCAAGTTACAAAGTTAGCCGCTGAACTTCTCCATTGCTGTGTGAAGCCTAAGTTGTTTAAATAATGACCATACCCGCTTATAAAGTTATAAACTTCTTGAATTGATCTAAGTTCTGTATTGTAATCCAACTGAGTTGTAATTTCTTCAAACGTCCTATAACGTAAAACTGTTATTTTATTAGTTCCCTGAAACTGTACACTAATACCTGGTGTTGCTGTTTTTGGTTTGTTATATACAAAATACGATAAACTATTATCAAATCCATTTAAGGTATAACCGTTTGCTGTTTTGCTAATTTTAATGCCGCCAAAGAAAAACTCTACATCTGGTTTGCTAGTGTACATAACAGTTGAAATATTTTCCTCAGGAACAAATACTCGACCTTTGTCCTGACTGCTTTCTAATATAAACTGATTGTTTCTGTTTACAAAGCCGCCTGCTTTGATCATTGGTTGAAAACTTAAATTTTCTAATCTATTTCTTAAAGTATCTGCACCAGTTCCATACAAATTACTAAATTCAATAACTGCATTGCTAAGTCCATTATAATAGTGTGTGGCATTTTCAGCAAGTATAGGATCTAGTTCTGCACCACCTGTTGCAATGCCTAGTAATGGTCTGTTAAAATACTGTTCTCCTTGCTTAGTTACACTAGCACTGCGAATACTACCATTTTCTACAAATACTGTTACTTCACCATTAATTCCAAAGTTATCATTTACTGTAACATCAGGTGCAATGGTATAACCACTACCAGGATTAATAATTTTAATGCTTTCAATAATCTTTCCTGTAATTGAGCTTCCGCTAAGATTAGTGTTTTTCCAACTATCTAATTTAAGTTTATCTGTATCAATTTCTTGTGGATGATCATATCCTGCTAGATTTTTTACTTGTCTTCTAGCTGTTCTAAAATAGTTGTTCAGCACAATTAGTGGTCTTGTTCTTAAAAATGCAAGTACAAGTGCAAGTTTACCTGCACTTGATCTGCGCCATTCAGCTTCTACTGGTCCGAAGTCACCATAAACAAAATCTTCAGATGCCTTATCTGAACTAGGCGTTGGCACAACATTTGCTGTGTCTGGATCGTTCATTACACCACCAGTTGTTACAAGTGTATTGTTATTCCAATCATAGTTTTTATATGCGTAATTGATATCATAAGTTTGATTGTTAGCACCCAATGCAGGATCACTTGTTTGTCCATCTTGTAGCGCCAATAACAGTGCCGCACGTTTTGTTAAGTCTATCCAGCTGTAGTTTGCGTCCCACCATGTAGGTTTTGAGTTGTGACCTAACATTTCCCATGGATGGGTATGTGGTCTTTCTGTATTAAAGTAATAGGTGTATATTCCTCTCCAGCCGCCAATGCCAGGACCTACACTGCTATAATTCCAAGTCCATTTGTCATTGATGTCATAATATGTGCTACTGTTCAACACTGTAATATTGTTTTCAGACTTATATTTGTTGAACTCACTTCTAATAGAATTGTTTAGTTCATCCCATGTGTACACTGCTGGTCTGTGTGCATTAGGAAAGTATGTGCTAACATTAACAGTTTGAGATAGATCTGCTCCTAAATTATTATAGATCCTATTCTCAAGATCCCATATTCCTGCATCGACAGGATTAAATCCTGCTTGCTGTCTATTATACATTTCTGTACCTTGTCTGACATACACACTTCCGTCATGTCCTAAGACTACATTACCAGTAAATGATCCGTCGCTATCAACGCTGTAGTCTGCTCTAAGTTCTGGTACATATGGTTTAATCAATCCTAATTTAACTGCACTAGGAGGAACAAAGCTAACACTATTTCTCTTGTACCATCTTATGTGTGCATTATTCAAACCTGTGCCTGGAAAACTATTAATGCCTGGTGCAATAATAGTAACTCTATTTTGATTGATAAGATAATCTAAACCTTTAACAAGTGACTTCCAGGAGTGATTACCATTACTGTCTGGAATTTGAATCCAAACTTGTACATGATTAAATGTGTCATCATAATTATTAACTGCTTCTGGTAAATCAAAAACTGGTGTTTGATCTAGTATCCAGCTAACATCTATACTTTTATAATCTCTATACATAGCCATTTCACTGTGTGCAAATGAACTGTCTGCATTTTTACCTAAGTTTAGTGCTTCTAGTGTTTTATCAACTAGAGTATAAATTGGTAGTGTTTGATCTAAACTTTCATGTAGTTGTACAATTTTACGTTTAAATTTTTCTTTGAATTGTTCATAGTTCGAACTTGCAAATTGTAATGCACTGTATGGATTGGTTGACACATCTACTAGTAACTGATTTAACAATTCAGTACTGTAAGGTTGTTGTCTAATTGTACCGCCTATATCATTTACTTGTACTATGTTTCTATAGTTGTTTGTTCCATACCAATTACCAGTAAACAATGGATTACTAGTCATCTGATTACTAAAGTGTTGAATTAAATCTCCGTAACTTATTTTGCTAAAATCTAAATTTTGTGCATTATGTACTTGTGTATGTGCTGGTTCAAAATCGCCTTCACCTGTTGTTCTGTAATTTTTCTTTGAAAAGAAACTAAATTCGTATATGTCATCTTTAGTTAACCCACTAGTAATACTGATAATGTCTCCAGTATGACTGAAGTTTGTAAATGGCTCACCATTTTTTAGTACAGTAACGTTTGTCTCACTTGGATTATCATTTAAAAATATTACACCAAAGTTTGTTGGGTCAGCGACAAGTCTATACTTGATACTGTTAACTGTAGGAGTTCCTACTTGTATTTCAAATTTATTATTAGTTCCAGCTGTCCTAGTAAGTCCTGTGCTGATCGCTGTACCGTCCATGTTTACAAATTCTATTTCAGCTTGCGGAAATAGTGTGTTTATTGTGTAGGTGTTGCTGTAGTGAAAGAATAGTGTAGGTAATTTACCACCAATTCTTTGTACTCTGCCAGACAACACAGACGAACTTGGTTGACTGCTTACTCCTAACAATCCAAATTCTTTGAATATATTATAGTATCTATCACCAACAAAACTTTCATGTCCAACATCTACCCTCAGAGGTACGCTAGAATCACTAATTACTTTTCTAATTTGTTTGCTTATTTGTTGTCCATTTCTCAGAGGTGTCCAACCATTATGATAACGACTATTTGTAAAGTATTTGTAATAGTAATAGCCTTTAATTTCTTCTTGGTTACTCTTAGATAAGTCTGTGCTTTGATTTACATATGTAAATCTTTTGTTTAGTAAATCTGCATCAAAGTTAAGTCCTGGATTATTTCCATAGTCAACATATTCTGGAACAAAACCCAATGCATCATCATAGCTTCCAGTATCACTGTGTACAAAGTCAAATATAGTACTACCAAAAAAGTCACTGTTTGGATATGTGTTATCATCATCTAGTTTAACTAGATTAGTATCATATAGCTGTACTTTCATACCTTGACTTCTATGTTGTTTTTGTTGACCGTAAATCCATGTTGTGCCATTCCAAAATATTTCAGAGCCGCTAAACGGAAAAGTTCGATCACTTATACCACCGTCAGTGTCTTCGTAATTATATCCGTTTAATATTACAATTTTATCTCCACTGAGTAACTGTGTTGCACTGTTAGTTCCATCATCATTATATCTTTCAGTGAGAACAATACTTGTTCCTACACCAGATACTTCAAATATTTTGTCTTTGTATGCGTTGTTTGTGGATTCTAAGAACAATATAAAATCGCCATCTTCTAATTCAACTGGAACAATTTGTTCCCAAAATTGTCTGTTTTCTCCATGTATTGGATTGCGTAATTCACCATGTGCTTGTACACATTCCCAGAATGTAATTACTAAGTTAGGTGCTACACCACTAGTAACTTTAACTTTGTCTCTGAAACTATAACCTTTGTTGGACCATTCTTCAGTAAATGATCCGGGTTTTAAATTGTATGATGTTTTTCCTACTATAAGTGTTGCAGGATCAATGTCGTCATTTAGTACATGATCTACATTTAAAATATGCCTTGTACCTGTATTATATTTTTCTAATCCAGCTTTGTATTCAATAATAGGTCTTACTGCTCTATATCTGTCTAGTGCATAAAGATCGTCCTTAACATTTGCATAGCCATCGTATATTAAACTATTAGCAATAGTTTGTTCATGTACCCAAAGATTTGAACGTGACCATGCATTCTTGTCTGGACCAGTACGCTGTTCACATGTATAATCTCTAGTGGTCATTCTATGTTCTCTGAGATCGTACTTTTTAAAGTCAAATGCAAATTGGTCAGCATCAAAGCCAGCCGGTTCTTGGCTACTATAAGTTGTTATATTAGCCCATACTCTTTTTCCTTGTGTTCCTTCATATTGTCCTGGTTCAAACTGTTTTGTTAATTGAATACCGTCGGGATCACCTACTCCGTCTACAATATAAATTGCATCGTTCAAATAATCGCCTGATGTAGAGAACGAATAGAATGTGTGTATTTCTACTTCTTCATTAAGTGCCGGAGCAGTTGTCAATGTTACTACACCAGTTACTGAATTATATGTATATGCACTTGTTGGTTGTCTTACGTTATTAACATATACTTTGTTTCTAACGGCACCAGTTACCGAGGCTGTAAAAGTCTGATTACCTAATACAGTTTGTATAAATCTGTCAACGGTGTGTGGATTAAATCTAATACGCATGCCATTTTCAAACGCAAGTGCTCTACCATTTTTCTGTATAGGAGTTGTATATGTAGTTTCTCCAATAATAGTATCAATATCAAATGAGCTTGTATAATGTAAAGGACTTGGGGGTAGCACGTCTAATACCCAATAATACCTATGATGATTTATAAACATATCTAAGTTAATTGGTAAGTCAAGTGTAAATGCAGTTTCATTTAGTATTTTGTTATGATTATTTGTATTGACTTCATTGTACTTTAAACTGCGAATTAAATCATCATAAGCTAGTGCTTGGTCAATACTAGAATCGTCATTTTTGTTAATCATACCTGGAGTAAATTGATAAGTGTCATTGCTTCTACCATCAACTAGATAGCTATCATCTAAACTAGGAGTAAATTTATCATTACCTACAGTTTTACCAACAAAATGTTTGACAGGTTCTAAGCTACCACTTGCCATCAACTGTTCAAATGTACTATCAAAAAATTGCTTGTTTACGGTTGTTTGTAAAATATCAGGTAATAGTTCACTTACTCTTCTACTTCCAGTTTTTTGTAAACTTTCTCCAGGTCGAGTAATTTTAGGAACTATAGTTGGATTAGTTTTGCGTTCGCTCATTAGTAACCTCCGCCGGATGAAGAACCAGAACTGGATGTTGATGAAGTATTACCAGTAATATTTTCACCTATTGTTGTTAGGTTTGCTATACTAGTACCAGTTACTGAAATATTATTTGATTTTACAACTGGAAGAAATAGTTCATCACTGCTACTGCTTATTTCAAATAGTGCAATACTATTATTTGGATTAGCAACACTTTCGATTGTAATTTGACTGATCTCGCCGATCATGTTATTGTGAATAAATGCCGCCATTTCAGTAAAGTAAAAATCTTCTCCAAAGTCCCAATTATCAATATTAAAGTATGTATCAATTAAATTGATTACTCTTTGTTTAATTTCTGTATCACTAAGTGTAGTGTTTGAAGTTTTAGTTACATTAAATTTAGCTTGTAGTTCTCCACTTGCTAAATCTCCAAACAGTATTTTATATTTAACAGGTCTGTATATCACTTGATCACTGATACTCTTTTTGCTGTTTAAGCTGTCAAATGTATCAGTAAGTTCACTTATAGTTGGTGCATTAGGTCTAGTTTCAGGTCTAGTATCATATAACGCCCAATTTCTAAATCTAGTATTATAACTGTCTAATAACACATAGGTATCTATAATATTAGTTGTGCTTGGGTCAATCAATTGATTGATGTCGGCTATTCTATTATACTGTGTATGCAAACTACCTACGCCACTTACAACTGTGGTTCCATCTACTTCATCTTGCACAGTATAATTAAAACCATCTACAGTTTTAGTACCCAGCTTAATTGTCTGTGATCCTACAATTTTTTCAAATGCTTCTGGGTCATTTGGGTATCCGTCATTGTTCGGATCTGAAAGTGTAACTCTTAAATTGTGAGGATCCGAATATCCGTCTGCGTATGTAAAGTATCCATAAGCATTAAATTGAAAATCTCTACCAATTGGATTGGGATCTATTTCACTTGTAGGATTGATACTTAATATTTTTACGTTATCTCTGAGAGGTTTAAGTGTTTCGCTACTAAATGTTTCTGAAAAATTTAAATTAGTAAATTTAAGTTTCTTAGGACTTCCAACTACAAACTGTGTTTTTCTAGTTAGCATTTCCCATTCGTTTACACCATAGTTAAGTCTAATTACCCAGCTGTTATCAATACCAGTACTGCTTCCATCACCTGCGTATTGTAAACTAAAGTTAGATGCATCATTTAATAATTCACTGTTAACTGATAAGTTAGCACTTTCAATTATAATCCATTTTTGACTTGCCGCATTATAACGCAACCCAAAACTATTGTTGCTGTTAATCTTAGCAATAACATTTGTTCTTGTTGTTGCATCTAAATCTGTACTGAGTCTCGGAACTAGTCGGCGTATTCTACTGCCACTTCCTACTACTTCACTTAAAACAATACTACCTTTTCCTGTATTGTCAATACCTGTTGGAGTACCAGCACTATCATCGTCTCCTAATCCATCTTTATAAAGTCTATCTACTTTAACCCATTTTGTTTTTGCATCAAGTATTGTACCTTTTATAGTTGCGCCTGTTCCGCCGCCGCCTGTGATACTAATATTAGTACTTTGATCGTATCCACTACCAGCGTCTGTAATAGCTACAGTAGTTACTGCACCATTTGCTATTGTGCAAGTTGCTGTAGCACCTGTACCTTTACCAGTAATAGTAACTGTTGGTGTGCTGGTATATCCACTTCCTCCGGAGGTTACACTAGCACTACTGATATATCCTATCTTATATGGTGCATCGATAAATTCTACCAATCCGTTAATGTCTGCTTTTTTAAGTACACTGGTAGTTGTTTGTCCTATTCTTTGAATAATACTGTTATAAGTTATATAACCACTACAAGTCCCGCTTCCTTTTGTTATTTGATTCCATCGGTATACATTATTGTCAGTGCCATCATTATTAAAAAATACTATACCGTCGGTAGTATCATTAAAGTCTTTAAATGCATTGTGCGTTGCTGAACTATATCCTTGTCTATTGTAATAAAAATTAAATATTTCTGGATCAGCTAGTACTGGTTTAACAAACTTGTCATATATTTGTGTGCCGTTTAAACTTGTAGGCAAACTTACAACACTTCTAGTTGTAGCTCCTTTATCATAAAGATACACATCATCAGCATACTGTGTTGCATCACTATATGTTGCTGTAGGATCATATATGTCACGGAATCTGCTGTGACCGCTGTGTACTCTGTTTACACTTTTAATTTTGCGAATGTTTTCACTAGCTGTAAGAGGAGCAATAGAATAATCATCTGCTGTTACCATTCTATCTTGTGTTGTAAAGAAGCGAGGAGCGTTTGCTTTAATACTAGCAAGACTTTCTCTTTCACTTGCGTTACTTACTACACTTTTCAAACTACATTTAAATTTTGCTTGATGTGTATTTCCACTTCTGCTAAGATATGTAACATTAAATCCAATACTGTTAAAACTGTCAGGTGTTAGATTGTATGTTCTGTTTAATCCTGTTCTATACCAAACTCTGATAATTCCACGTGGAATATTACCAAATCTACCATCTGCAAAGAGTATGCTAATCTGATCATTCTCTCTGCTACTGATACTGTAAATATCTCTAATTTTATTTTGTCTTGCATTAAACAATGTGTTAGCGCCAAACAGTCTATCAACTCTACTCCATGTTTTTAATACTTGACCTACTTCGTCTACAGTCTGAACCCACACTTCACCGTTAGCAACATTATCACTGTTAATATCAACTGCTAAATTTGGTAGTCCGTTGTCAATTTGAAAGTCTTTAAAGTTTAGTGTTCCTTGTTTAAAGCCTACAAAGAAACCAGTGTTTGGTGAACCAAACCCACTATTGTCATTTCTATAAAGTAAGTCAACGTTTGTGTAAGGATCAGGATCTTTTTCTATCACTGCATTTGTAGTACTGTTGATAGTTGGATTGTACAAACTAAATGTTGCATTAGCATTATTAATTTTATTTGAAAACTCTCTATTGATTTTGTTGTTTGTACTATTTGTTCTATAGACTTCGTTTGAGATTCCTTCAATTATTGTTTTACTAAAAGGCGATCCAAACTGACTACTGCTTTGAAAAATGCTGTTCATAATAGCTAAAAAGTTTTGATAGCTTGCAGGGTTTGTTACATCTTCAAATTGTGTAACAACATTTGCAAGACTTTCTCCAGTAGCGTCAAATACTTGTTCGTCTGTTTGTACACTATCAATCTTTAAAAAGCCATTTGCAACAACATTTCTAGTAGGAGTATAACCTAAAAATTCAGCAATACGCAAGGCGCTTTCTCTACGTTCTGCTGTACTTAGATAATTTTCTCTTTGACCTAAATCTGCTCTAAATGCTAGGTTGTGTCCTAGGAATGCAATCAATTCAATGAGAGCTATAAATTCACTACTATTAATATAGTCATTAAAGTTTTCTGGATAGTTTGTGCTGATGTAATCGACCATTGCTGATCTGATTGTTTCAAAATCATATGCTTTGAGATTTGCTTGAGCAAAACTTTCGTATGCTACTGTAAAATCCTCTGCGGCAAATAAACTACTTTGACGTGCGCCTTGTGCCATTATTCTTCACCTGTAAAGTTAAGCAACAGTTCTTCTGCTGTTCCTGTATCAATGTATTCTAATCTAACCTTTATCTCTAAACTATGTTCAGTGGGTTTGCTTAATAGCGTTTCCAGCACATTCCAACGTGGATCATTATTAACTATTTTGTCAACATCATCTTTTGCTTCTTGCTCGGTTATTTCATCTAAGGGTTCAAATACTAATTCAGGTAGTATACTACCAAAAGTAGGATTACCTACTCTTTCTCCACGACGAGTATAAAAGTGATTGAGTAAATCACGCTTTGCAAGGTCAGCATCTGTAAGTGTTTTTGCACCGCTGATACTGTCTATTGTGCTATATCCGATATAGGTTACCATACTATTATTTATGGTAAAATTAAGTACTCAGTTTATATTTTTATTGTAGTTTTTATCATATCACCTGTATTCATGCTTTCAGTGATCGTAAGTGTAGTTCCATCAACAGTAAAGTCAAATAAATGCTGTTGAATATTATCATTTATGGTTACTGTAAGTTTTTCTATAGGAGTCATACTAGCAGATTTAGACAGTGTAAACGTATTAGTACCGCTGTATACAAAATTTTGTACTATAAGTGTATCATTATAGTCTTTAACTATTTGTCTTTGCTTTCCTTCTGGTGTAAACGGTAAAAACTTCAATGTTTCAGCATAATAAGAAAATCTCGCTCTTCGAAGCTGATCTGTATTGAGTATGGCTTTTTCATTAACCTCTCTCATATTAAAAACGCCTCTACTTCTATACCAGGCTCTAGTTTTTGGATTTCCATAGTCTGCTAATCTTAATACAGTTGCAATTTTTATACATAATTCTTTATTAATGGTACTGTTTACTATCATGTTTGCAACAGTATCATAATCAAGTAATCTCAAGGGTTTTAGCAAATTGTATTCAATAGCGCCTTGTATACTTTGAAATAATTTGCCTGTTGCCCAATGATACAATATTATTGCGTCATATGCACTTCTACTCATAGTAGTAACATTATTAGCTATTAACTGACTTTTAGCAAGTAACTCTTGTTTATTATACGCTTCTTGCCAAAGATCAAATGCTTGCTGTTCTGTTAGTCCTATATCATATTCACCTTCGCCGTATGCTGTAGTATCAAATCCGTTGTAACTACTGAAAAAACCTAATGCTAATAATCTTGCATTTTCACTAGAAGTAACATTTTCTAAAGACAGTTGTGTACTGTATGCTGTTTCATCTTTAACAGTAAAATCATTCCATATCTTTTTAAATTTGTTTTCAACTGTATCCATTATGTAAATGTTCCTGCTTTTCTCGGATTAACTGAACTTGCATTAGAGCTTGTGGCTTTTGCACTTGAGTTAGGAGATTGATTGTTGTTTATTTTACTCATATCTATATCTTTAGCAGTAAATTCAGTAGTAGCACTTGCAACCTGTGGCAACATTTCTTGTTCTTCTGCATGTCCTCCCCAAGGTTCAGCTTCTGGAACTCGACTGTTTATACTTTCTTTAACTGAGTTATTCACTGTTAAATTATTTGCTACAGTTTTAGTTGCCTCGGTAGCTTCCGGGCCGTTCAAATCAATTAATGCCGCTGTAGTCCTCATATTACCTTTAGCTCTGATATGTCCATTTAAATCTGTCGTTAATTTAATATCTTTGTTGGCATGCAAATTAAACTCACCTGTTGCAGTTTCTATTGTTGCGCCATCTTCTCCTCTTGCTTTCATGGTAATTTTATCTGCATCTAAATTAAAATCTCCTTCACAATACAGATTGAAATCTGTTTTAGTATGCATACTAACAGCTTCTTCGGCATATATGTCTATTTTACCATCGTTGCTCATTTGAATCCAGCTACTTCCACTTTGATTGATTATATAAATCATTCCAGTGCCGTCATGCATTAGTATTTGTGCGCCGCCTTGACTTGCAAGTCTTACTAAATTACTCAGCCCACCTTTTCTCTCCTTGTCTGGTGTTAAACAAGTATCGCTATTCGGAAGTGTTCCGTCATCCATTACAAAACTATGTCCACCGGGCGTGTTAAATCCAAAAACCTGGGTTGGGCTTTCTCTTCGTTGACTACTACTGCTTAATCCTCTGAGGCTATCTATGCCAACACCTTGTCCAGTAAGAGCTTCTCCGTCTTTGGTTTTATCACTTTGTTCTTCACTGTTTTTAACAGTCATACTAGATGCTCGAGGTCTTTTATTTTTATCTTGTACTTTCTTAACACTAGGGTCTAGTGTAGGTCCTATTGTATCCGCTTCGCTGTCTACAAATGCCGCCGCATTACTAGGCACACTAGCATTCCTGGTAACGTCAGGAAGCACACCTACCATTACACCTACATCACTGTTATTAGGAAAAGCCACTAGTATTTGACTTCCTGGTGCAGGAGGATGACTGCTCATACCGTAACTATTTGTAGCGTTTGCGTATTGATATGATCCTCCGTATGGAGTTGCACGTCTTATACGATGATATTGCTGTCTTTCATCTTTACTATCAACGTCACCTGCATAGTTTTCACCAACAAGTTCAACATACATAAACCCTTCATATCTATCATCTACAGTATCAATAACTTTTGCGATAAACAAACCTGTGTACTTTTGAAGGCCGTTTACAGATTTAGACATATCATAACCTTTTTCAAAAGTTTGATTTATGTCGTTCATTCCTTTATATCTCATACTGTTATCCTAACATAATATCTTTTAAAAATTGTGGTGCATTTTTAGCTCTTATTCTACCACTAGCATCTGGTAGTCCGCCCCAATAAGCACTACCTCCTGGTGCTTGTCCAAATTGTTTAGCAATGTCTATATGAAATCCATTATTTCCCATATATCCATTACCAGCACCTATGCCAGTTGCGCCTGCACGTTTAGCTTCAGCTAAAAAGTTTTGTATTAGTGGAACGTCTGCCGGATTGCTTAAACTTAAATTTCTACCAGAGGCATTTTGTATTCTAATATCAGCCGCCGCTCCGTTGTCGTGTCGTCTTGTACCTGTTCTATTTCCACCAGAAGCTATATCAGGTTGTCCTCCACTGTATACAACTACACTTAGCCCGCTATTATCAGCCGCAGTTTGTAATATACTTTTAAGTTCAGGTTTGATTTCTTGATTTCGTATTGTACCACTAGAATTAATTTGAGATTCTATTACATTAGGATTAGCTACATCACCATCTTCTACTTCACCTAAGCTAGACCCGGGTTGCTGTTCTGTTTCTGAACCTGATTGTTCGCCTTCACCTTGCTCTTCTGGAGTTTTCAATGCTGGTCTTTGTTTTTCTTGTTCCATATCTATTTCACCAGAATTCAAATACTCCCACATCATACCTACATTTGTATTTGTATCTCTGTAACTTTGCAATGTCATTGTAAACTGTCCTTCAGAATAACTTGCATCTACTGTGTGAACTCTAAATAATCCTACGATACCATAGTTTGCTTCTGGTATACGCATAAGACCTGTGTCTTGGTCTGGATAAGTTGGAAAATCTAAATTTAAAAAGTAACTAACACCTCCTCTAGTATAGTCTGCGCCTTCTAGTGTTGCTTTTCGACTTTTAGGTCTACCTAACCAATAAGGATCTCCTCTTACTGTAATTTGTTGTTGTACTAGATCACCTAAACTTTCTAAATTCAGTTCTACCGCCCCTAAGAATACTGCACCAGCTGTATCACCTTCATCTGGCCCATTGGTTGCTTTACTATTAATAGGCGCAATATCGTGTGTAAGAGGAAAATTAGTATATTCTTCATTATTTTTATTAACACCAAATAGCTCGCTTTGTGTTAAGTATCTTCCAGTCTGGTTATTAAATGCTCCGTTGTTTACACGATTCTCTGCTTTTATTTGTTGTTCAAGTGCTATAACTTGATCTTCTATTGGACCTTTACTAGCTTCTAGTGATTTTATTTCGTCCTCTGCACTTTTAATATCTTGCTGTACTGATTCAATTTTAGCTTCGCCTCTTTTTGCTTCATTTGGATTAAGTAGTACAAGGTCATCTTGGAAATTTTTAAGTTGACCTTGGTTTTCTCTGATGAGAGCTTTTTGTGCATCAATTTGTTCATTAATCTCTAATAGTGCAGTTTTTTTAATATTAAATTCACTACCAGGTGTACCTTCTCCGCCGAATGTATTAGCTACAAATCTACCAGCACCTTGATTCAATGCTTGTATTTGATAATAAGTTGTGTTGAGATAGATATCTAAATTTAAAACTTCAGTATTAAGACCTGTATGATAATAATCAAATCGTTTCTTTAAAAGATCTTTTCTAATAATATTTTGTAAACGTTCTTTTTGTATACTTCGACTTTTAATAACTTCTTCGTATGAATCAACATCGTGATGAAGTTCAGGTACAGCAATAGCATGTACATTAATTGTTATTTCTTTAGCCCAATCTCTTGATATTGGATCGTACATTTGATACACAGTATCGGTATCGAACACAATCCATTGACTTAAATCTTTCCATGTAGTTGCTTTAGCTTTTGGATCATCGGGATTGTCTTTGTGAAAGCCTCCTTCATCTGTTGGAAGTTTTCTGTATTCTGTTGTTTGAAATAAAGCCATTACAATAAGGTCAGTAAGTCTTGTACCTTTTGGTATAGTAAAAGTTAAATTTCCAGTACCAGTTACACTAACATTTCCTAAGTCAACATTACCTGCACTTGAATTTTGACCAGCTGGTCCTTCAGATGAGTCTGGACTTGCTCCAAAAGACCATTCTAAGAATGGGCTAGCTTTTTCAGTAACACCAAATACATAGTCATGTGATAAAGATCTACCTGAGCTATTTGCAACTTGTTTATCTTCTTGAAGATTAACTTGTTTTTGCAGTCCTTCTAAGAATCCTCCAAAAGTACTTGCCGCTACAGTCATATCTTGTTTTGTAGTAAGTATTAGTTTTTTGAAAGCATCTTGTGTTGTTTCAATTAAATCTGCTCTATACTGTGTAGCGCCTTCACTGTATGCAAAGTCTAAAGCTGTCATCGTACACATCCAATAGTAAGGAGGTGTAATATTCTGTGTCGGTGCTCCGTCTTGTTCGTATCCTATAAACTTTAGTTCTAACAAATATGCGGCTTTTAAATGATTTACAATTCCTAAGTCTTGAGCGGCTTGAGCAATTCTTGTATATAGTGTAGCACCACCTGGTTCAACTAAATTAAAACTAAAAACATTTGCTACTGCTTCTCTGTTAACAGCTTGTTTGTTAAATGCTAGTTTTAGATTTTGTTGCACACTTTGGATATTAATCTCAGCTTCTACACCGCTTTGAGCAATTATTTTTACATTGTTCGAGTTAATAACTTGATCATACTTGTTCACATCTTCTGGACGTACCATATACATGGTCCAGTTATAAGTTACATTGTCATACCCATTGAGTATATTATCTTCGTAAAATTGAACTTTTCCAGCCATTAGTTTGTCCCGGTAGGTCTGTAATTCTTAGGTACAACTATCCTAGTTCCTGAGATAAAATCCATGATCGGGTCAGTGAGTTTATCTCTATTGTAATGTGCAAACACCCACCATAGTCTTGAACTTCCATACATATCAAACGCTAACAAATCTGGTCGTTTATTGTACTTTGGTTGTATTATCAAAGTAGTTGTTTCTTCTGTCAGATTTTCAATAGTCAATGGAGGTTGATACAAGTCAAGGTACTTTTTATTGACAGAAGTTAAAGCATAGTTACTTTTATTATCGTATCTCTTCATTAAATAAATCCATTTTGATATGCACGACCGCTAATAAAATCGTTAGTAGTAAACTTACTTTTTTGTCTGTCTGGGTTTTGTTGTACTGCTAATCCAACAAACATGTTCATCATTACAGGTATTTGTGTATCTCCATCAAATAATTTTAAATCTACATTACTATCATATGTTGTACTAAACTGTGTTACTACGACCGGAATATTATTAAACTGTTTCTGTCCAAATGCACTAAAATTTAATACTGGAGGAGGAGTACCTGCTACAGGTGAGTTTTGATTAAGCCCAAAAAACATTTTTGAAACACTTCTCAAAAAATGTAATACAGCATATGTATATCTAGCTTCGTCGTCTGTAACACTAGCAAATTGACAAGTCAATTGTATGTCTGGACTTGGCGTATTTCTATACGCTTGGTATGTATAATTTGTGTGTGTTAGATCATATGCTGAATATGATACACTTTGCGAATATGTAATATCAGGCTGTATAGGGAACATGATACCTCTATGTACTTGTAATGGAGCCGCAGGTCCATTAAAGTAAAGCGAAGGAGCATTTCTTTTTAAGGTCAATTTAACACGGTTTTTACTTAGCACTGTCATTAAGTTTGTCCTTTATAAATTCGTACATTTTGGGCTCAATAGTGCCAAAAAATTCTCTAAAAATCATCATCTTTTGATTGTCATTTAGGTTGTCCATCTTCATTGCATTCCTAAAATCAGTAGCACTCATGCCGCCTTCTTGTATCCCTACTTCTAGTATATAAGCGCCTTGGTCACTGGGTACCATTTCTTGTCCTACAACGTAATCTCTGAGAAAACCACCTCGCTTTAGTCTACCTGCATCTTTAGCACTAAACACTAATACCACCGCTGTATCATCAGGGTTTTTGCCTGTTAGTTTTACATCTGGTCTGTATGGTTGTGTTTGTACAACTTTGTCCATTGGTATATTAAACATGCTATTCATAATCTGTTTCTTCTCATCAAAGCTAAATGGATCACGTTCTGGAGTAGCAGTCTTGCTAACTGTAGTAGCGATAAATACGTTAGAGGAACCAAACTGTTCCACTAGATCCATATACACTTTGTGATGACCTTTATGCATTGGCTGAAATCTTCCACCATAAAATACAGCAATATCTTTTGCTATATCTTCTGTCAGTTGCGTTAATCTCATGGTCTTCTCCTATAGTTGTATTTATAGAATAATTATATGTGTAGTTATTGACAAGTGTACATTAATTGTGTATACTAGCTTTAGATAAGGAATTAAAATGAGGAAACAAAATTATTTAAACAACAAAGATATGCTTAAAGAAATTCATAAAAGTAAACTTAGTTACTGTTATGTATTAGATGACGAATATAGTAGATTTGATACAATCGTTGAAGACATTGAAGATGTTAAAAAACCTGAAGTTATTCAAACAGCAAAAGAAAATAGAGCCAGACAATTAAGTATTCAAGCATATGAAACTGCTTATTTAGACTGGTACGATAATACCAGTAGAAAACAAAGTCAAAAACCCAAACAAGTAAATTATAAAATTGATCCAAACACAATAGACGAAAAAAGTCTAGTGTTTAGAGTAATGACCTACGAACATGTTCCGCTAGAACCTGGTAGAAAAAACAAACCAAAAACTGTAGCAGATCATCATAGTAAATGTAACTTTCCTCCATTTAAACATTATGCATATGTTAATGATGAAATTAAAGAATGTTTGCGTAGTCATTGGGAAGGTGGTATTGATAATGGAAAATTTAATACACAACACGGAACTATTACAAATAACCTAGCAAAAATGTATATCAAACTGTGCGAACGTTATAGTATGCGTAGCAACTGGCGTGGATATACATATGTAGATGAAATGCGTAGTCATGCACTATTGCAACTATCGCAAATTGGATTACAGTTCAACGAACTAAAAAGTGAAAATCCATTTGCATATTATACAGCCGCAGTTACTAATAGTTTTACAAGAGTACTAAACCTTGAGAAACGCAATCAAAACATAAGAGATGACCTACTGCAAGAAGCAGGTCAAATGCCTAGCTGGACCCGACAAATTGAACATGAAATGGCAGAAAGAGCTAAGTGGGACGAAAAAACCGACAAAGAACGTAAAGAACATGGTTACAACGTTTAGGCGTTGACAAGGTATAGTTATGAAGCTATACTAAGTGAAAGTTTAAACTGAGTGAACGGAGTTCCATGACATTCTTTAACCGTGCGGCTTGTTTTACGGATATACATTTCGGAAACAAGAATAATAGCAAACAACACAATCGTGACTGTGTAGACTTTATTGATTGGTTTGTTGAGCAAGCCAAAGAAAAAAACTGTGAAACTTGCATATTCTTAGGAGATTGGCACCATCATCGTGCCAGTGTAAACGTGAGTACACTTAACTATAGTGTGGAAAACGTAGCAAAGCTCAGTAAAGCATTTAAACAAGTTTATATGATTACTGGCAACCATGATTTATATTACAGAGAAAAACGTGACTATAACAGTTTGCCTTATGCAGAACTTTTTGATAATGTGCATCTTATAAACGAGCAAACACTAGTACAAGATGATGTAGCACTTGTTCCTTGGTTAGTTGGAGATGAGTGGACACAAGTAAGCAAGACCAAATGTAGATATATGTTTGGTCATTTTGAATTGCCTTACTTTAAGATGAATGCCATGGTAGAAATGCCAGATCACGGACAACTGAATGCAGAACACTTGCAAGGGCCTGAGTATGTGTTTACTGGACACTTTCACAAAAGGCAAAACAAAGGCAATGTACACTACTTAGGATCACCTTTTCCACACAACTATGCTGATGCTTGGGATGATGAGCGTGGCATGATGGTATTAGAATGGGGAGGTAAGCCTGAGTATATTGACTTTGCAGGTCCACGATATAGAACTGTACCATTGAGTAGATTGATTGACGAACCAGATGTAATACTTAATGATAAAACTTATTGTAGAGCTACATTGGATATTGCAATAAGTTACGAAGAAGCAACTTTTATTAAAGAAACGTTTAGTCAACAGTATGGTGTAAGAGAGATAACACTTATGCCTACTAAGAAAGAAGAACATGCACAAGACTGGCGGGTAGTAGACGATATTGAAGTTGAAAATGTAGACCAGATAGTGTATAATAGCTTAAATGCTGTGGACAGCGATTTAATAGATAAGAAACTGCTAGTGGACATATATAACAACTTATGATTACAATTAAAGACTTAACAGTTAAAAACTTTATGAGTGTCGGCAACGTTACACAGGCTGTACGTTTTACTAACAATGGACTAACACTTGTACTTGGAAACAATGTAGACTTAGGCGGAGACGGCAGTCGTAATGGTACTGGCAAGACTACTATTATCAATGCACTTAGCTATGCTATCTACGGAAATGCACTTACAAATATAAGAAAAGATAATTTAATAAACAAAACCAACGGCAAAAGTATGTTAGTTACACTGGATTTTGTTAAAGATGGTATACAATACCGCATTGAACGAGGTAGAAAGCCTAATGTGCTTAAATACTATGTCAACAATGAAAATGTTGAAGAAGATGAAGCACAAGGTGAGAATCGTCAAACTCAAGCACAAATAGAAAAACTGTTTGGTATGAGTCATGACATGTTCAAACACATTGTTGCACTCAATACATACACAGAACCTTTTCTCAGTATGCGAGCAAATGACCAGCGAGCAATTATTGAGCAGTTACTAGGTATAACAATGCTTAGTGAAAAAGCAGAGGTTCTCAAAGAACAACAAAGGTTAACGAGAGATGCAATTAAAGAAGAAGAGTATCGAATTAGTGCAGTTGAAGAGGCAAATTCCAGGATTGAGAAAAGTATCAGTGATTTGGAACGCAGGCAGAAAATTTGGAGGGATCAGCAAAAAATTACTATCGAAGAACTCCAACAAAAAATCAACACACTAGAGAAAATAGATATCCAAACAGAACTTAACAACCACACACAGTTAAGTGATTACCTAGAGAAGAAAAAGCTGAAAGACGAAGCAGAACGTTGGTTATCTAATATTCAAACTGACAATACAAAGCAAGAAAAACTTATTACAAAGTTAGATAAAGAGCTTGCACTACTAGAAGATCACAAGTGTCATGCATGTGGACAAGAAATACATGATACTAAACAAGAAGAGATACTGTCTAGTAAACAAAGTTTGCGTAAAGAAGCTAGCGAGCAAATAGCAGTGAACGCTTTAGAAGAACAAGAATGGGCAGATGCGTTAGAGTCATTAGGCGAGTTAGGTCAAATGCCAGTAACACACTACAATACTGAAACTGAAGCACACAAACATAATATGGAATTGGAAAACTTGCGTAGTCAAGTAGACACCAAGGAAAAAGAAAGTGATACATACCAGGAGCAAATAGATAGTCTGCGTGAAACTGGTGTACAAGAAATAACCTGGGATACTATTAATCAGTTGAACACGGTAAAAGACCATCAGGACTTTTTATACAAACTGTTGACAAACAAAGACAGTTTTATTAGAAAACGTATTATTGAACAGAACTTACAATACTTAAATAGCAGACTAGCTTATTATTTGACCAAGTTAGGATTGCCACATGAGGTTGCATTCCAACCTGATTTAACTGTTGAAATTACAGAGCTTGGCAGAGATTTAGACTTTGACAATCTTAGTAGAGGAGAACGCAATAGATTGATACTAGGATTGAGTTGGAGTTTTAGAGATGTATTTGAAAGTATGAACACACCTATAAACTTTTTAGCAATAGATGAACTTATAGACAGTGGTATGGACACTAATGGTGTTGATGGTGCATTGGGTGTTCTTAAAAAGATAGAACGTGAACGCAACAAAAACATCTTCTTAATCTCACACAGAGATGAACTAGTAGGTCGTGTAAACACAATACTACAAGTTATTAAAGAAGGTGGCTTTACTACGTTCAGTACTGATACGGAGTTTGTAGATGCCTCCTAAACAATTCTGGGAACATTACTGTGAGTATCAGCAAGATATTATGGGATTTCCGTTAGGCAAAGAATGTGATTGGTGTGGAGAAACAGAACCTACATATAATCATAAACAACACAAGCGAGAAAAATCTGCTTATGAAAAGTTATACGGATATCACCCGCAAGAATTATTAACAAAGAAGATATTACCTGTAGACGTATTTTATAAACTTTTTGGAAAAAAACTATGAAAGATCACAACGAAGACCAATACACAATACACATTGATAGCTTTAATAACAAAGGTCAAAAAGGTGACGATGATTTTGAAACATGGTTAGAGCACGAAGCACCTCTTGTTTCTCCCTCTACTATTACAGCAATTGATAACTCATATTCAGTTGATTTATCACAACAGGCTACATGCACAAGTACAATAATGTCATCAAATGTTGGAACTATAACTTTAACAGGAACAGGACATCATGCATTAAGAAAACAAAAAAAGTTGCCAATTGACTTACTATACAAATGGTATCCTGAACAAATGAAAGAACAAAATGAAGAATAAAATTTTTATGTTCGATGTTGACGGCACACTTACAGACCCAAGACGTACAATAGTACCAGAGTTTAAGGAGTTTATGTTTGACTTTGTTGCAAACAATACATGTATGATTGTAACAGGAAGTGATAGACCTAAGACTGTAGAACAAATTGGGGAAGATCTCACTAACAGTTTTGCAAGAGTATATCATTGCAGTGGCAACCATGTGTTTGTTAGCGGTGAGGAAGTATACAAAAGCGATTGGACATTAACAGAAGCTCAACAAACTTTTTTACAAACTATACTACCTAGTTTTGGTTATCCTGAAATGACTGGTAATCATATCGAACAGCGTACAGGAACCGCAAACTTTAGTATAGTAGGGCGTAATGCTGATTGGGATCAACGTGCTAGATATGCTGATTGGGAAAAGTCTAATCGAGGTAGAGATACAGTAGCAATGTATTACAATCAAGAATTCGATGATAGCATTGCTCAAGTAGCTGGACAGACCAGCATAGATATTTTTAAGAAAGGCTGTGACAAGAGTCAAGCTATAAGAGAACATGAAGGTACAACAATTTATTTTGGTGACCATTGTAACCCAGGCGGTAATGATTTTACAGCCGCACAAGCAAGCACAAGTTTTCATCAGATTGACCAAGGATATAAACAAACTTGGGAAATCTTAAAAAACATGTACTAAACCGGTTGACAAAGGGTAGAAAAGATATATATAATTGTTGCTAATAAACAAATATGCAATGGACTTATCAAGGCAAAATAGTAGAAGAAATAAGTGAGGAATACATAGGGTTTGTATATCTTATTACTAATCTCACAAACGGCAAAAAGTATATTGGCAAAAAACTAGCAAAGTTTAAAGTAACTAAAAAACCACTCAAAGGCAAGAAAAATAAAAGACGTTCAACTAAAGAAAGTGACTGGAGAACTTATTGGGGAAGCAGTGACCATTTAAACGCAGATGTTGAACAATTAGGCCCAGAAAACTTCACAAGAGAAATACTGTACTACTGCACCAGCAGAGGCGAACTAAGTTACTTAGAAGCCAAAGAACAGTTTGACCGTGAAGTTCTTAAAACTGATGAATACTATAACGGCATTATAAACGTAAGAGTTGGCAGTTCCAAGGCACTTGTAGAATCACTAAACAGACACCAGTCGTAACATACCCTCTTTGTTAAAAGCATTGAGATTGTTCGCAGTAATGCGGGCCGTCGGAACTTGCTCGAGGGAAACAAACCAAAAGAGTGGGCTCTACTGTGCCATTGTAACCCACGGATAGCTCAAAAGTCGGCGTTATGGCTTAGAGTGTTTCTGCGTTTTAAGCAGTATGTAAAGGGGTATAGCAAAACCGCCTCTGCCTAGCAATAGGTTATACTATAACGATGCGAACTGTAGACGGGGTAATGACCGTTTCTTTTTTTGCACTTGGCTGTAACAAGCTAAGTGCGACTGAAAACAAGGTAATAACGTATCATATAAAATATGTTTAAAAAAATTATCATACGAAATGAAATGAGTATGACGATGAGCTTTAGCTCTTCGAAAGAATGTTTAAAATGTTCTACGATTAGTACCTTTTGCACTTTCTAAAGCTTCTTTCTGCTTTTCATTCTTGGTTTGCATAGCATCATTAATATCACTAATCAATCGCATAGGATATTGTTCTAAGTTAGAATAGTTAAATGCTCCTTCTGAGTAAAGCACAATATTCAATAAAGCTAATCTGATTTCTTTAGATGCATTTTCGTAGCGTTTTACGAGGTCATTTATCTCATCGCTGGTTTTCCTTCGACGGAGGGTGTTGTGAAAAAAAAACTTGGGTTAAACTCTACTAGTGAACTAAAGCCTTTTTGGCAGTCCTCTATACCACATGTAAATTTAAATTCTTTAGGTATTCCATTTGAGTTTAATTTAAATTGTTGCCCGCTTAATATTTCGATAGTTCTGCGATTAGAGTTGCTTAACCAATCTATAATATGTTGATTTTCGCTAACTATTTGTCCGTCTGGCATTGTAACTTTAACAATAGCATCTGCTACTAGTACTAGATTTGCCGCCGCAATTTGTTGTATGTTTTCGCTGTATCTACCTCTGAGGTCTTCGGTTATATCTTGTTTATCTGCTCTAATACCTTGTAGTATTCTTCCAGTTTCGCTGGTCACAATGTTATTTGCATTTACAGCTGAAAGTGTATTAGGTTTCATTTCAACTACAAGACCATCTACTTCTATTTCTACTTGATCTGTTACTGATACAATTTGACCTAATACTTTTTGTAAATCGATATCAAACATTTGTGAATTTTCACAATGTGGACATGTGGCTTCTACTGGATAAGTTTTTTCATAACTGGTTGCCCTACTAGCAAGCATTACTACATCTACATCAGGTAAACTCATATCACTAGCATCTGTGATATCTGGGCAGATGCTTTCTATTAATTCGAAGATTGATTGCCCGTTGTATAGTGCATCAGGAATGTTAAGTAACAATTCATCTCTAACATTCATTGCTCTTACACCTATTTCACCGTCTTGTGACAGTTTAGGTGGAGATTTCATCCATCTGCCTTTAGTAGGAAGTTTAACGTAGATATCTTTGGTTCTATAATACCCCTGAAGTGGATTTTCCATATTTTTTACCTATAAATACAATATATGTTAAAGTTATTTATCATAGTTAAGTGAGTAGTTAATGTCAATAATTACAATTAATATGGGCGGTAAGCCAATGGTAGTAGATGTTCCAGACTTTGCAATGGAACAAACACAACAGGATATTCGTAATATTATGAGTGATTTGCAAGCTACTATGTCGGGTGTTCAAACAGCTACTCAGCAAGGCACTGTTGGTGATCAACAAATAAAACAAGCTATTGCAAACTTACAAGCTAATGACAACAAATTAGATTCAAAAGAAGATCGAAGACAAAGCAAGTTTGCTGAAGGTGTAGGCAAAGCTAGTGCTTTAGGTATGATGCAAAGTGTAGCTAAACCCGGAATGTTGACTAGTTTTATGAAGTCGATCGGACTAGGCACAATGGGTGTTGCCTTAGGTATGGTTACAGGTCTTGCTAAAGAACTTAGCAGTACTTTCAGTTTTGCTGGAGACGTTGGTGTTAGTTTTGGCGGTGACATAATGAAGACCAGTGCACGTTTAGCAACAATAGGTTTACAGTTAGATCAATTCGGAGATGTAATAGCACAAAATACAGGAATGATGTTTGAGCTTGCAGGTAATGTTGAAGACGGCAGTCAACAGTTCATTGGTATAGTTGAAAATTTTAGAAAAGGATCTGAAGAGTTTGGTTATTTTGGATTAGCCAGCAGTGAAATGGCACAGTTTATGGCAGAAGAACTGGACATTAGAAGAAAAAGTATGAATGCAGAACAGCTACGTTTGTTTATCCAAAATGATCTAAATGATGCAATGGTCAAAAACTTTAACGAGCAAACAAAAATGGCTCAAATTACAGGACAAAATGTTAGAGATAGAATTAGAGCTCAGATGGCGGCAAAAGAAGATGCTAGATTACAAGCCGCAATGATTGGAATGACACAAGACCAGCGTACAGCTATTGACGGAGTGTTTTCAAATCTCACTGAAAACTTAGGCAGTGCAGGTAAAGAAATTACGAATGCTATTATTCAAGAAGTTGCAGTTGAAGGAACTGGACTAGCAACTGCTGGTGGTAGAATGGCACAGCTAGATACAAGTGGAAACCTAATGAGAATAATACAACAAGGTGCCTCTATGATTAGAAGTGGAGCAACTCAAGAAGAAGCCAATAATGCTATAGCTCAAGCGTTACAAGACTTTAAGCAGACTGCTGATTTAAGTACTTTCCAAATTCAAGCATTTGGGGGAAATGAAGATGCAATGAAACTAATGCAGATGGCACTTGGTATAAATGAAAAGACCAACACCATAGCTGATGCTCGTAATGAATTAATGAACGAAGAGAATCAAGAACGTAGAAAATACATAGACTTTATGAGAGGGCTAAATGCTGATTTAGATGTACAACAAGCAACAGCCGCTAATTTGACTCTTAGATCTATTTTAAAACTAGGTGGAGCTGATGCACAAGATGTTGTAAAAGGCATGAGAGATTTTACTAAAAACATGACTGGGGCTTTAAGCAGTGATTTTACAAAAGGTTTATTTGAAGGACTTGGTGCAATTATGAATCAACTTACAATAAGTCCACTATTGAATGCTATAAATGGTGATGCAAATAAATCTGAGATGGCTTTCCTTATAGCAGAAATTATGAAAGCAACTGGTGTATTTCCTAGTTTAATGACCAGTGCAATGCAATTACCACAACAGGGTGTAGCGGCATTATACGGAGGTGAAACATTCTTAAAACAAGCCTTTGGCGACCAGTATATGAAATCGAGACCAGATGGTGCAGGAGGGCGTGAACAATACTTTGATTATGATGCATTTGCTAAAGACCAAGGACAGATGCTTATTAATGGTTCTGAAAATTTCTTTCTTAGGATGGAAAGCATATTCAAAAGAGCAGTTGACAAAGAAACTTGAAGTTGATGGTTGACAAATCCTATAAATACGTTATAATAAAACAAGAATCGAGTACTCAATGAGTTGGAAAAAACATTTTACCGCATACGGAGCACAGGGCACAGATAGTATGAAGCCTAGTAGTGCTAGCCGTTTTCAAAGCTGGTTACCTGAAGTCTACAGTGGTCAACCCAATCGTGTTGAAAGATACACACAGTATGACCAAATGGACATGGACAGCGAAATCAATGCGGCCCTTGACATTATAAGTGAATTTAGTACACAAGTAGATGAAAACGGTAATGTTCCGTTTAAAATTGAATACAAAGAACAATCTACTGAAAGTGAAACAAAAATCCTTGAGCAAACATTACGACAATGGTGTGCATTGCAAAATTGGGATAAACGTATTTTCCGTATGTTTAGAAACACAATCAAATACGGGGATCAATTTTTTATCAGAGATCCAGAAACATGGGAACTATATTATGTTAATCCTGCTGATGTGACCAAAGCAGTTGTTAATGAAGCAAAAGGTAAAAAGCCTGAGCAGTATATTGTTAAAAACATTGACGTAAACATGCAAGAAAAGACTGTGAGTAAACCTGTACAACATGCACAAACATATGGTACGGTTAACAGTATGATGCGTGGGCAAACAATGGATAGAAGTGCATATGGAGGAGCACCTGGAGATTATGGTGGTAACTTAGGCAACATACAAGAATATACTGTAGATGCTGAACATAT
>Ga0181380_1000008_pt1 | contig 86835 bp, 84 predicted proteins | sample 3SPOviralmetaG_FD_130116 | JGI IMG/M metagenome (GOLD analysis project Ga0181380, IMG submission 130116) | Marine viral communities from the oligotrophic San Pedro Time Series (SPOT) site, San Pedro Channel, CA, USA - 3 SPOT_SRF_2009-08-19 | ecosystem: Environmental > Aquatic > Marine > Strait... | reverse complement strand
AGATGAGAGCTAAGACTCCTTCTGGCAGAGGAAAGACTTCTCAGAGACCACAGTATATTCCATTAGAAGCACGTAGGATGAATAAGACTCTGGATAAGCATCTGATTGAACCTATTACTACTTTTGGTAATGATGTATATTTATTCTCAGAAGAACTTAAGGCTTTAAACACTGACGCGAGCATGGCTCATGGTAGTAGAGCTTTATCTGAACTGGTCTATGCTTTATCTGAAATTGCAAATAGATTTAATGAAGCAACTTGGGATAGTGATTTCATAAAGAAATTCGACATACTTAATGCTATTCCTCTTATAGGAGAAGCAGAAGGACATCTATCAGCAAGAATAGAGGCTGCTATGCAAAGTGGTAAGTTAAACACTGTAATGAACTATGCTACAAAAATAGATGAAGCAGTCCATGGTACGTGGGAAGAAAGACGTAAAGCCTTAACCAAATCAGAGCTTGCTAGACGTAAGAAAGAATTAGAAAAATTACAGAAAGATGATAAAGCTTTTGCTTTATTAGCAGGAGAAGAACTAGAGACAGCTTTTGATAAGTTATTCATACCTTCTGAGAGAACTTACTCAAAGAGAAACTTTCAGGGTAAAGCACAGAAAGCTTTAGATAGAATAGCTAGAGCTAATCTAATAGGTAATAAACATATAACTCAAGAAGAGAGTGCTTTCTCAGGAGTTATCCTAAGAGAAGTACGAGAGGGAACTGGATTCTCAGAAACTATTTATGGTAGACGATTACTTCACCCACAAGAGAAGAGACCTGCTCTCAATAAGGGAAGACTTGAGGAGTCAGTACAGAAAGCATACGAGTCTTATAACGAAAAAAATGACGGAGCTGCTGTTAAGATAGACCCTAAGTTAATCAATGAATACACAGAGGTAATAACTTTCACAGAATTAGTCGAGGTATTTGCAGAAGATAATTTCGATGGCGAGGGTAACTCAACTAATAAAGCTGGAGAAGGACTTAGAGTTCCTATTACTTTAAACTCTACTAAAAGCTTTGATAAGGATGAAGATGGAAAGATAAGTGTTACTCCTATTAAGCTTAATAGTAATACTAAGAAATCGAATGCACTACTAGGTAATTTAACTTCTAGGTTCGATAGTATTGCTCAGACACAGATCTCTATTATTGATCCAGAAGCTAATGGGCCATTACCTCCAGCTACACCCGCTACTCCTACTTCAGAGGAGAAGCTATCTGATGATATCAAAGAAGAGAATCCTCCTCGTAACGATAACAAACCAGGAGACGACAGTGACTTCTTATTTGATATGGACGCTATGGCGGCTTCAAAAGAAAGAATAGATGCATCAAGAATTGGTAAAGAAGTAACACCTGAGGCAGCTCAGAAATTAATAAACAAGTACAATCCTTCTACATTAAAATCTATTATATTTAGATTGATAGGTAAGAAGACTCCTTCTGTACGTAACGCTATGAGAATGGTAGATGCTTTAGCTATCACTAAGATGGCAGGTAAAGAAGTATGGGGATTATATAAAGATGGAGTAAGATACTTTGAGGCCAATGCCAGAGGAAATACTTATGAGAATATTGTTAAGCACGAGACATTTCACCACATAGCCAATTCTTATTTAACTAAGAGAGAGTATGATCAAATGATTCAGGTGGCTAGGCAAGAAGGCTTTAGAGGATCTCCTAAGCAGATAGAAGAGCAATTAGCCGAGTTATTCCAAGAATGGAAGACTGGTACACAAGTACCTAGTATACTAGAACGTATATTCAGAAAGATATTACAATTCTTAGGATTTGCTTCAAGACACTTTGACTCTATTGATTCTCTATTTGAGAACATCGGTGACGGAGTATATGGGGGAGTTCCTAGAAGAGAGGCTACTGGTACATTAGAAACCATGGTTAAGATCAATGAGGATTACCAAGGCAGGTATGATTTGTTTAAGAAGGCTAGGAATCTATTCTTACTTAACTTACAAGCAGTAAGAAGAGATACTAAGAAGTATGGTGTAATGACTCAAGAAGAGGCAGTAGGCTATACAATTGATGTACTTAAGAATAGATGGAACTACATAGATAATATTAGAAAAGGCTATACTACATCAGATGGTACAGTAGTAGCTGCTAGAGAACTCAATCAAGCAGAGTTTGATTTCTGGCTAGGGTTTAAACAACTAGTTAAGAACAACTCTCCTGGACAATTAGATTTCTTGAATCATATCTATCCTGGCTTGGAACGTAAGGACTTAGACGATGGTGATATGGGAGCACTACAACTAGACGGTGAGTTAGCTGAAGAAGATGAAGTATCTAAATTCATGGCTTACTTCAGTACTGATCAATCTACTGTAGACCACAGAACTAAACTAGTCTCTATCGTAAAAGAAGCATTGGTAAGTATTAGTATTACTAAAGAAGTAAATGGAAAGAAGTCAATAGAGTTTATTCCTTTTGGACAAGCATTTAACTTAATAACTTACAGCTTACAGGGAGTAGATACTAGAGATTTAGTACAAGCTGCTGAACATGTTAAATCTAGAATAGTTAGTGATAGTTTATCTCCTCAAGCTCAAGCAACTGCCATATTTATGGGAGAACTGATTGAGAAGGTGAATCAATATAACGCTAAACATACCTTCTCTGATAATGATACATTCGTTATTGGGGAGAATGCCCATCAAAGCATAGGTATAACTGCTGAAATTACTAGAGATCCTAATTCAACTACTGAGGAATTCTTATCTAAGATAGAACAGCAATCAGATTTAACTAGAGATGAAATAGTAAACGCATTTAAACAGTACGAGGCTAAGCAATTATTCTCAGCTATGATGGTTACTATTGGATCTTTAAGAGAACGTAAATTATTCTCAGGAGTTAAGTCTGTTGATAAAGATGGAAACAGTAGTTTCAATTACTTTAGGACTAAAGGTAGTTCAGTACAGAATATCATACGAACTAACTTACAAGCTACTCTATTAAATAAATTACGTAATACTAATAAGGCTGCATTACTAACAGAAGAGTTAGATGCAGAGATAAGAGGATTAAAGAAATCTGGTAACAAGAATAAAGTAGCAGAAGTAACCACTAAAGTATTAAGACACTGGGGATTACTTCCTGGAGACTTATTTATTAATCTTAGTAAAAGTGACGCAGCTCTTATACGAGATAGATTGATGAGGTTTACTGAAACTTATAGTAGAGCTACACCAGACATAGAATTAGATACATTATCTAGTACTTATGCTACAATGTTCAATACAATGTCTAAGGCCCTAGCTGGGTATAATAAATCTGCTAGACCTTCTAATTCGATTAGAGCTGACGGAAAGGTAGTATATAGATGGGTGAGATCAAACTATGCTCATCAAACTATGGACTGGTTTGTGAACGAGAATGGGGCACAGAAATCTAAGATTAAACCCGCTCACCTTGATTCTAAGTTCATGCAGCATAACATCTATCAAAGAAATGAGACTAAGGGTACTCCTGGGCTTAGCCGTATATATGAGATTATAGATCATGATGGTGTTCAGCAAAGAGAGAACTCTCAGAAATCAGCAGTAATGTATGCCAATGAATCACCTAAACAGTGGTTAGAAAGAACCTTCACTGCACAATTCTCTACCTTCACTAAGTTTAATGCAGGTAAGTATATACAAAACTTCTGGACTATCTCTAATAAGCCTACTATGTCAGGAGCTGTTGTTGATATTATGAGTGAGGAGTTAACCGATCAAGGTTTCCAATCTCTTATTGATCAAGAAAAAGACAGACCTGAAAAGGATAGATTAAAGACTTATAAGAATAGATCATATCTTGTTGGACAAACTGTACAAGAAATAAAAGATGTCCTTGAGAAGGATATAGATGAGATGACTGATTTGCTTATGCAAGAGAAAGGACATTATAGTTTTGATTTAGAAGGCACTTATTCTTCGTTAATCACTTCAGGTGTATTACACGGAGATAAAGTAAAAATACCTACTAAATTAACTAAGTCTATTGCTAAACAAATATACGCTAGACAAATAGGGTTGAAGTCTATACCTCAAAGTGATCCTGTATTTGAAGAGAGCTTTAAACAGTTCTTAGAAACTCAAGAGTATGCAGATGCTATTGCTGAGAATAAGAGACAATATAGAGAAGCATATAAGTCTGTTGTAAGAACATTCTTATATAATCACTATATCCAATCTCATCAATTAAATCAGATTGTATTTGGAGATCAAGCTCACTTTAAGAATGCATTAGATATTATTAAACGTACTTCTATATCGTTTGGTCCGGGAATGAAAGCTTTCGTACATCATGATATAGGTACTCCTCCTAAGATGAATGTGATCATAGCCAATGATCTACAACATAAACTTGGTAACCTAGAGAAGGTGGCTAAGGATATTATTGGATCTGACGTTGAGGTAACTGATGCTCAGGGGTATATAACTAAGCAAGCTTACGAACAGTTAAAAGCTGGTTACGGTATTGATAGTGAATTGGATGATACTCTTAAACCTGTATACTTTGGTATAGATGAGAATGGTACTCCGGTGGCATTGAAACTATCTTTAGTAGTACTTAATGATAAGCTATTAGCTAATCCTAGATTCGCTAAGCTTAAGGAGTTGAATCAGATAATGAAAGACGGTAATCAACAAATGTTAGTATTTGATTCAGGAGCTAAGGTAGGAGCTCCTAGGAGAGACCTTCAGGCTCAATTTGAGGCCCCTGGAGAGAACTTAAATGATGCTGGCGATAGAATGTCTACCTTAGGGGAAAAAGACGCTCAGGGAGCCTTAAAAGACTCCATAAGCATAGATATGAATAACTTTAGACTACAGTTAAATCCATCACATGATGTACAAACTAGATTAGCTAACCCTTCTCAGTTGTTATACTTCACTGGGGTATGGAAAGAGACTACTAGATCTTCGTCTATGTTGAATAGAGCAGTAGCAAATATTGTAGCTGCGGGAAGAAGAAAGATGTCTATTGACTTAAGGTTAACGGATAAAGGTAATATAGATAAGAAGCACACTAAGAATAAGATTATACAAGACCTTATTAATACATTTGGTAAGACGGCTGGTTCTGAATTAGAGGCAGAGTTATTATCAGCATTGAAAGGAAAGAATGTAATTGATATTCCTACTGTGACTAACAAGATTATATCTGCCATTAACTCTCAGTTTAAGTCTAATACTGTTAAGTTTAGATTAAGAGGGGCAGATTTAGTATTGATGTCTGAGGCATTCACATACGATAAGCGTGTATCTAAATTGAAATGGAGAAATGAAAAAGGTAATGCTGAGGCATTAGTTCCTTTGAAGTTTAAAGAGTTAGGGTATAAAGAAGGAGATGTAATCTATGGATTCCGCTTACCGTCTACAGGTATTCACTCTTCTGCTCCAGTAGAGATTAAAGGTTTCTTTGAGGGAGAAGGTAAGAATTCAAATCTTATTATATTACCATCGGAAGTAACTAAGTTCCACGGAGCGGATTATGATATTGATGTTATGCACTCTATTTATAAAGAGTTCTTTACATCTCCTGATGGCAAGGGATTAGATATCTCTAATATACTTATGGATATTGATCCTGTAGCTTTCAAAGATGGTTATATATTAGAAGAAGGCTCAGACTTAATAGATGCTATTCCTATGTTTGAGAAAGCATTCAACCTTATTAAAGAAGCTAGAAATGACGATAATAGATTGACATCATTCGAGAGATTAGATAAGATAGAAAAGACTTTAATCAAGTACTATCAAATGGCTAATCGTAATCATATGGTAGACATCTATATACAGATGGCTCAGGACTTAGCGAACAGACACTTAATGTTGAACTTAGTATCCATGGACAGACTTAACGGAAAGACTGAGGAGAACGGAGAAGAGACAGTATTTGATATGTTGGCTAGGCTAAGAGGGTTTACTGAGGGGAATAGAAATGAATATTTGTTTGGAGATATTAACTTAGAAAGAGTACTACATCAACAACGTATTCACTTTAATACTTTCTCTGGTAATACTATGACAGGTATTGCTGCTACATTCTCTAAGGGAGCTGCTCACGTAGTAATGGGAGCTAAGCCAACTAAATGGGAAGCTGTAGGCGGTAAGGTATATACTGAAGAAGAGCGATTGGCTTTACGAGAAAAGGACGATGAGGGCAATTTAATTCATAAACAACCAATAGGAGACTTAATGCCTATTGAGCGAGAAGAACCTAAGTTAAGTTCTGATAATGAGATTATCCAATCTCATTTAGATGATATTAGTATAGGCGGAGTTAAATATGATTCTATTGTTGAGAACGAGTACGATTCTATAGTAGACGGTAAGAGAGTAATGAGTACTGTCGAGGAAGGGCAAAAGGTCACTTCTGTATGGGAGACATTAGATAGCCTTATTAATGCTGCTATTGATAATGTTAAGGAGCAGATATTAGCTGTAACTAACTTATCCAATAGAAATGCTGATTCATTCTTAGCTGCTGTAGCATTAGGGATTCCTATTCATACGATTACTTTACTATTCAATCAACCTAAGGTATTAGAAATTACTAATGAGAGATTTGAGAGTTTAACTGTTGACACTGTAACAGAGTCTATGAGTGAGATTCAAAAAGAATTAATTTACAAAGAAGCTTTACAAGTACTAGCTGTAAGAGGTATAGTATCTATAACAGATGAGTTATTGGCTATGCCAAGAGACACCTTTATGGAAGCTCATAAAGAAGCTATTAGTAAGTTTAGTAAAGAGATACATGAGAATGTACGACTTGATCTAGAAGGAGATGTAAATGCTAAAGAATTATCTAGTGTATACTCTTACTACTGGGATCAAGAGAAATTAAAGCATAGAGAAGTAAATTCTCACACTGACTTAATTACTCAATATAAAGCATTAAAGACAATTCGAGGATTGATCTTTGCTGGTACTTCTATACAGAGTGCTGCAACAGTAGCTGCTCCTGTTAAAGATATACCACCTACGTATAGCGGAGTTAGAGCATGGTTAAATCACCTATTAACTAAGGTGGCTGGGCCAAAGAAATCTTCATTCAGTGGTACTATAGATAGAGTAGAAGACAACTTAGAAGCAATTCTAGATAAGGTTCCTTCTATACAAGAGATACAAGATCCAGTTAAGAAGTATAAGGTTAAGCAAACAGCAGCTAAGATGTTGCTTAAGCAAGACTATTCTACTAGACTAGTTAACCGAAGTATAGAGAATTCTACACTAGGAGCTAAACAACAATTAGATACCGAGGTATCTGAGAAGTTTATGTTCCAGAACTCTAATTTATTATCTATTCCAAATATCTATGAATCTTATAGAGTTATGTTAAACTTAGAGCGAGTGTTATCTCAGATAACAATGAGAAACTCAGCTCAGTTACAACTAATGTCTGATGAGATTGTGAAGGATTTAGGACTTACTGATGTAGATTCTGATTTAAGAAGTAATAATCTTAAGAAAGATGAGGAAATTGAGGAGCACATTAGAGCAGAGTTTATTAAGTATATGATGACGGATCTCTCTATTATGTTAGATGGAGAACAGTTAGACTTATCTACTGATAATACTGAGCCATATGAAACAGAATTCTTTACTTATACAGGTAGACAAGCATTCGAAGAAAGATTAGCCGATGCTTTATTCAAAGCTAAATCTGAACGAGCTGATGAGAGTAATCTATTCTTAGATAACCTTTCAGTTGAATCTAGTAACACAGGTGAGATAAGCTTAGTCTTTACTGCTGATAAAACAGCAGATCCTTTAGAAGCTGTAATGTATAAGAATGCATTTAAGTCTTTAAAGAATGAGGATGGAACTTGGTCTGACTTGCAGAAAGATTTGCTTAAGTATTCTATATTAAAAGAGGGTATGTCGTTTAGCCGTAGATCCTATGCCAGAGTAATACCAGAGGAGTTATTTGCTGCTGTGGTTACTACTATGCAGGATAAACTAGAAGCTATATTTGAGAATACTAATAATGCTTTAGAGCTTAGTGATGTAGCTAAGATGGTTAAGAATGACTTTACTGTTCAATTCTTAAACAATAACTTCTCTATGATACCAGCTAATAAATTCTTAAAGGTTGAGCCTACTACGAATAAGATAGCTAAGCTAGAAAAAGGAGAAGTTTATCATGATGCTACTATGTCTCCTAAGGTATACTATACTGCGCCTAAGATAGTTAAGAAGGGCGGCTATATATACTTTAGATTAGATGATGTACCTTATCAATCAGATAACCCTAGTATAGTTAAAACTCCTTTATATCGTAGATTATTATCTGTTAATAATACGGAAGGATATAAGCTAGACTTAGACCATCTGGTTACTAATAGAGGGTATGATCTTCGTAAGATTCTTAACCCTGTTAAGCCTTCTTTGATTAAAGAAAGATTCGCTCACCTAGATAACATTAGGGGAGAGAAGGTTCTAGTATTATCTAATGAGGGTAGACTAGCTGCAACTATTGAGACTCTAATAGGAGAGAAGGCTACTGCTGTTCCTGGAGGAGCTCCTATCAATATGATGCGTGGAGAAGAAATAAATAAATCTTTAAATATGACTGTATTAGAAAGCACTGTTAAAGCTGCTTTACATCAATACGAAAACTGTAAATAATGGCGTGTTTAATAAACAGAGACGCTGGTGGTGAAATCACCTCGGTCAATTCTATTGGCCGGGGGACACCCTCGCCTCTATATACTAAAATAAAAAACAATATAGACTCCAATAAAGAGAATGCTTTATTAATGTGGGGCACTATATTCACTGAGCCTTTTAAGAACTGGTTTGGTGATTGGGTAGCTAAGATAGGTGGTGCTAAGGTACGTGTAGGTAAACTAAACTCACATGGAGAACCTCAGCTATATAAATCTAATAACCAATGGGTATTCAAGAAGAACAATGGTCAAGAGTTCCCACTATTATATAATCCTAAATCGGAATTAGCTAATAGAAAGAGACGGATACAAGTATCAAACGATAATGCCTTAGCCAGTTTAAAAACTGTTTTAGGTCATCTTCGAACTGTATTCCCTGACATCAATCTAGAGATAGTTAATCAACCAAATAACACTAAGGCTGGCTGGGCCAAGGACGATACCGTCTATATTAATCTGGCTAGGGCTAACAAGGAGACTGCGTTCCATGAATTCGGGCATCCATTTATAAGAGCTATTAAAGTAGAGAACCCCAAGGTATACGAAGGGCTAGTTAAAACTACTGAGGTCAGCTCAGATGTAAGAGAGAGGAACCCGCACCTCTCCGAAGAAGATCTGATTGAAGAGCAGATCGTAGATGACTTAGGCCGTATAACGGCTTTTAAGCTTGGTAGAGCGACTTTTATGAAAAAGTTAATAGAATATATTCAGAGCACGTTAAATGCTCTTATATCGGCTCTAAGAGGCTCACAGACCTATCTAAGACCTGATTCTCTAGGGTTTATGACTCTAGAAGATTTATCTGATATAATGTTAGGTAATAAGTCAGTATTTATAGATACCAATACCTTAACTGGATTAGAATTTAATCAAGAAACAGTACCTGATCATCTAGTAAAATTAGAAGATATAAGTACTGAACAAGGAGGAGTATATGATAGCTCTGATGATACTATAACATTTGCAGATAATATAGTTCCCTCTATAGGGGATTTTAGAAAAGATAATTTTAAGGTAAGATATCAAGGGGAGGATTATTCTCCTGCTGAGTATGCAGCTTTAAAAGAGTTTGGTAATGTAGATCCCGAAACTGGTACTATATTTGATGCTGCTCAAGGTACAGAGATAAATTTTGACCAAGCAGTAGATAAACATAGACAACTATTAGAAGCGACAACTCTTTATAATAAGATGATTAATATGTGGATCATGGCAGAGATGAATGTTAATGCTAAGGATAATCTGGGCTTAACTACATTTCAATCTAAGTTTAATAGACTACACGATAAGTATAGAAGATTAACAGGTAGAGATATAAGAAAACAAGTATTTGAGGATCTTAGAAAAGCTTTACCGGAAGCTATGACTGAATTAGGTATTCAGAAATATATAGGAGCTGTAGCTGAAGATAATCCTTATAAAGAAGGAACTGAACATAGAATTAAAGAAGATGTTGTTCTTAAATCAGACGTGTTTGGAATAGGTTCTCACTTTGAGGGTATACTTCAGAACAGAGTAGGAGAATTAACTCTATTAGATTTTAAGACATCTAATACTATGAAAGGCTTAGATTCTACTAGAATCTTAAGATTTGGTGCTAACTGGGGTTTAACAGATTCAAAGATATCCAGAGCCAAGTTAGAGATGATGATTAAAGCATTCATGGTTAGAGAGAATCTACCTGATGCTAAGTTTGAGAGAATAGCAGTACCTTATATAAATAATAACAATGGTATCAATATTTATAATGTCGATGTCAATGCTTATTTAGGTACATTAGGTAAGTACTTAGAGTCAGTTAAGACTCCTGAAGAAATGAAAGAGATCAGACAACGTGGTTTACTTAATCCTAACAGTTATGTTGGGCAAGATACAGTTGTTAATCAGTTTCAAGATCAATTAAGAGGTATGGACCTTAGCCAGAAAAATGTATGGGTTCATGCTAGATTATCTGCTATTCATTCTAAATACTCTGATGAGGATTTGAATAAGCCTAAGATGGCTGCACTTAAGAAACAATCTCAGCAACTAGCTAAGCTGGCTTTGGAATTAAACAAAGAGACAGGTATGCAGTTAGAAGTTGGGCATGAGTTAAGAGCTGATTCAGATATGACTATGTATGAGAGGCTTACAGATAACTTCTCTAAGGTTAAGAACCCTCTGATTAAAACTTTCGTTAAGCTTTGGCGTAATAAGAAAGATATCATGGAGAAAAGAATGAGAGCAGTTAGACATGAGAATGATAAGATGTTTAAGCCTGTACTAGATGAGTATTTAAAGCGCAAAGGAATACCTAACGTAGGTATTAATAATGTTCTTGGCATGGGCCTTAAGACTAAGGAGCTATATGCATTCTTATGGGCTACTAATCCTAATAAGGAAGGTCAGTTTATGAATCTTGCTAATACTTATTATGACCCTATATCTAAATCCACTAGACATATGTCTACTGCCCAGATATTATACAGAGATCATATTAGAAAGAATATGCATATAGAATATGCTACTGTCGCTAATACTACTGTTACTACAGAGAATGGAGATCAGATACCTATGTATAGTTATTTAAAGAAACCTTCTAACTTAAATGAAGATTTTGCTCCTAGAATGCCACAAACTTTAGGTGATATTCAGGAATCAGATTGGTTACCTATTAAGGCTACTGCTAGACATATGTTCTATAAGTATTTTACTACTTTCTTTGAACAGAACTTTCAGAAGCTAGATACCTTTGAAGGTGGAGTAAGAACTAAGTATTTGATTGAGGATGATTCTTCTATCATAACTAGTGGTAATCATTCATTAAATATGCAACATGGATATTTAGAGTTTATGAATAACATGATTCGTAAACAAGAGATGGATGAATTATACTCTTTATCTAAAGGTATTAAAGGTTATCTTCAGGCAAAGACAGATACTAAAGGTAGTCTTATGTATAAGAATACAGTTCAGTTCTTTGATGATCAAGTAATGTTACAAGTATTAGATCAACGATTCAGAGAAGATGATCTTAAAAGAAAGATTGAGTTTAATGTTGATGAGGATTCTTGGTGGGTTAAGCATGGAATACTGAATCCAGGTATTAATGAGGTTAACTATACTAAGGCAGTTTACATGATGAAAGCATGGACCACTATGACAGCTATGATGCTTAAAGCAGGAGCTGGTGCAGCGAACGGTGCTTTGATTATATCATTAAACGCACTTGAAGCAGTTAAGAATGAGATGGTATTGATAGCAGGTGGAGATGAGTCTAAAGTAGATTTAAGAATGAAAGACATGTTAGCATTTAATGCTGCATACTTCTCTTCTTATTTACCTGCTGTATGGTCTGGTAAGGCTGATTCAAATAAGATGTGGGGCATGGCCAAACAAATTAATTATATCGCTGATAATTTTGATTATAAGGTTAACAGTTCAGAGCTACTAGGGGCTAGAAACCCTTTAGTTGATTCAGGTCATTTATATATGCTCCATACTATGTTTGAGAACTATGGCTCTCTTATGACTATGTACATGCAAATGAAAGCTAGGAAAGTAGGGGATACTAATATGTGGGATGCATATAAGTTAAATGAACAGAATGGTGAGTATGAATATACAGGGCCATCAAGAGGAAGAATACAAGATCCTGATGGAACTTATAGAGATCTTCTTGGCTTTGAACCTAGAGAGATAGCACATATGAAAAAGATTCATGAACGTATTCACGGTTCATATAGATCTGAAGAAAAGATGGCTATCGAATTAGAAATCTGGGGACAGTTTGTAGTTCAGTTTAAGAAGTTCTTACCAGAGATGATTAATAATCTATGGATGAAACGATCGTTATCTGAGTCATTGGGGGACTGGGTTCCTCAATTAGATAAGGATGGTAACATAGAACAGAATGAAGGTATGGATGTTTATACTTGGCAGGAGAGAGTTCAACAAGGTAGATTCTTATTGATGGCTAATGTAGCTGGAGCTTACTTAGGTAGGAATTCAGATAGGTTTAGAGAAGGGTATCGTAGTGATGTTTATCTCTGGGAAAACCTTAGTCAGGAAGAGAAAGCTCAATTCTCTCACATGTTAGCTACAACAGCAATGGCTGTATTATTGTATGTAATGAGTCATGCGATACCTGAGGATGATGAGGATAAGTATTATGCTAAGAGATGGAATCGTTTAATGTATGAGGATATTACTCAGGGAGCTAATCCTATTGATTTATTTAGGTTCATAGAGAAACCAATCCCTGCTGCTGGCAAGGCCTTAAAGTTCTTAACTGCAGTATCTAGTTGGTTAACAGAAGGTATATGGAATGGAGAGATAACAAGAGAAGGAGCTGTTAAAGGTAAAAAAGCTTTAATCAACTCACTCCCTGTGTTATCTGGTTTAAGACAAACTCAAATGATTTTTGATGAGTATAATGATGAGGAAACTGATTTCCTCGATGTCTTAAGGTAATTCTTTTTTGGCACAATCATAACAATGAAACATTTCATCTAATGAAAAGTAAGCATCATCGTATGGAGGTTCGTAGAATGTATTTTGACTACTACAATAAGGACAAGTAAATTTCCAAGTCCATAATTTATACACTCCATATATTAAAACTGCTGATAATATTAGCATTAAATAATTTTTTAATTAATAGAAAATAGTAAGGGTCCAGTAGTCGTAATGACCGCCGGACCCTTTTCTATGCCAAAACTTAAATATTAATTCATGTTACCCATCAATTTGAATTTTGCTAGGTAGTATAACCTTACGGTTACTTCATAAAGGTCAGTAAGTTTGAATTCATCTTCTTTAACTATTCGATCAAGAATAGCTAAAGCTTTTCCAGCATGTTCTTTCCATGGTTTTTTCTTCCATGAATTTCTATTGCTCTTGGACTTTGCCAAATAATGGGCATGAGCCAAGTTGAAAAACTTACCAAAATGTTCAGGAGTATCCGCTATTTTCTTTATCTTCTCGGCTACCGAAAGAGAGCTAAAGTTTATTACAACCTTAGCTTCCTTTGGAGACAAGTTCAATAATTCACATGCCACCTCCTGTTTATTCTTACCCTTAAATTGATTAACTAATTTAAGATCATTGTGATTAAGTTGTAGTGTCCGCATTGCATCTGATGCTTTGGTATCCCAATCCGTGTCCTCAATAACTTCCTCAGTCATATCTCCCCAAATCGTTTTTCCATAACCAACGCATGTCTTCCCGAGTTTCTTAAAACTACTAAACATAATATTTTCTATTTCTGGTTAAAGTAAAAAGTGTTTTCCAATTCCAGCATCTTTGTCCATACCTCTGCTTTAGAGTTTAGTGTAACTCCTAGCCTCTTTTCCCAATGTTCTTTCAAAGTAGAACATCTATCAAATATCTTTTGAAACAAAGATGGGTGAGCCGCTCCATCAAAGAATTCATACAAAGGAAAAAATGTCCTTGTGTATTCTTTATTCATCTTGGAGTATTTTCCATGTATAAAGGGATAAACAAATGTTTGATATTCTTTCTCGGTAAAAGTATATTTTAACAAATATGTACCTCCTAAATCTATGATCTCATCTATATCCGGCCGAACTAATTCTTCACTTAAATTAGCTACTTCAATATAAATGGATTTACCAAAATCTTCTGGCGAAGAATCTACACCTAGGTAAGAGTCGATTAGTTCCGATCTCAGCTGTAGGTTTATAATAGGTAAGATAAATGTTGATGTTTTTGTTTGGTCCTGTGTCATTTCTCAAATAAGTTTAAATCTACTGAACCATCATCGACTAAGTCTCGGGGCAATGCCCAGTAATTATGTTCTACGTGCCAATTGAAGTCATCTATCAAATCGTTGAGTCCTGGATAGACTCTTCCATTCTTAGTTGTACCTCCCTCATAACATGCCTTCATATCATTCTCAGTACAATTAAAGTATCGAGAAGGATTGGACCCCTTCTTTTCTACCACCAAAAACTTCATTGGTTTTATTTCATATTCTTTTATATCATCCCCGGTCATCTCTTTAAACTGAGGAGCAAATGCATCTGATCTTAATGCAGCATCATACATAGCTGCTTGGATATTATATCCAAATGTTAAGAATGCACCCGCAAACCCTAGAACAGATCTAGCTGTTGTTTTTAAATCAACAGGTTGTATAATCTTGTTCACCTTATCTACTCTTAATATATCCAACATACCTTTACATTCAGTTTCCTTATACTCAAAGTAAATTGGTAATTGAAAGTAATTACTAGTAGGGGAGTTTAACCAGATTTCTCTAACATGGGGATTGTCATATAACAGGTTTTTACAATTCTTTACTTCAAACATCTCATCTAATGATAAGACGGTCTTTCCCTTTGCATCTACCCTTTCCAAGTAATACCTTTTGTACTTGGGAGTATTCCACAAATTCTTTATTACTGTTTCAAGCTTTGCCTTATAACCTGCGGCGTTGTAAGTATCTACGTAATCTTCTTTGGATGATTCTTCTGTTAATCCTAATGGTAAATTATCTACAAAGAAACCCATCTTGCCTGATGGTCTCATTGCATTAATAGTGACGAACTCATTATCAAATTCCTCTGGAGTAGTCATCATACAATCTAATGCAGATCCTACCCTAAAATGTCTCTTCTCTTCATCTTCGTCATCAGGATTATCCATTTTGTATTTAATCCACTTGGGATTATGTAATTCTTTTAATCTGGAGGCATTAAGCCTCGGTGATGCGAAATATTCCTTTACAGGATTCATTCATGTAATTTTTAATAAAACATAGTAAAAGAGTAGGTTACTATCAACCATACTCTAATTAAACTTAAGCAGGATTCCTTCTTGATACCGTGTCCCCAAAAATCTTGACGGACTTCTAATTAACTTATTATAAAAATATAATACAATTAACCGATTACCAGAACCTGTTGGATTCAATGATACTAGAAGTTTAAACCACATACTACTCGTCCTCTCGAAAAGGCTTCCGTCGTAAACTATCACCGTCTATTTTCTGATCTGTTAGTCTTCCATACTCTACATTTGCAGAGGGTAGTTTTGACTCAATACTTATAGTTTCCGTGCAGTCTGCTAAAAATAAGTTTAATACGAATATACTTAATAGTAACCCTAAGAATAATTTTGTTATTCTACTCATAATATATAAAGATTTAATTAATAAATCTCTTAAGCTTCATTAAATAACTTTTGAACCATAGCTTGTTTAAATTCTTCAACATCCGCATAAGGAAGTTTCTTGGCTTCATCTACGTTAGAATTCGCGACTACAACGTAGCCTTCACCCACACTATATCTACTACCCCAATCTCCCTTTCTTCCATAGCTCCTTTTTAAAGGAAACATCTCTGTCAATTTCTGAGATACAAAATTTCTCTCGAAATCTTTCATGTAACACTGTAAGCTATTAGAGATACTACCCCCTAGTTCATCAGTTTTTAATAAAGTTTTTAACTCTGTTAGAGTCTCCTTACACTTAAGGAATCCAGGGCCAGATAGAATTGCTTCTTCTCCGTCTAAATATTCCTTAGTTCTAGGTAACTTCTTATTGTAATCATCAATTAATTGATTAGTTTCCGCAACCACTACAGTTACAAAATTCTTGAGTTCCAATTGATTGAGTTTTTTCATTCTTAATTTTATTTAATAAGTTAACTAATTCGTCAATACTTCCTACTTCAGTCATATCACCATCGTCAAAATCATTTCCCTCTATATCTGGCTCAGGAACATCTTCATCCCCTACCGAAATGTTGTGAAGTAATCTAAATTTAAATTCTCCGACCAGAGTTTCAAACTCTCTAATCTTACCCGCATGATGAGCAGCTTCTTGTCTTGATAGAATAGGGTAACCTTTACTATCAAAGTTAGTTTCAGCCATTAACTGGCCAAGCTCACCTCCCGTCTCTTGTAGTCTATCTAGTAGACTGTCATTAGAAATTTTCTCTAGCAATTGTGTTCTTCCGTCGTTATCTGTATGCAAATACGTCTCTCGAGTATCAGCATGCCCTTGTCTTAGTGTATTAAACATTTAATTTATTTTTAATTTTTTCTATAATAGATTCTGATTCTTCTGCCGTAAGATGGTTAGTAGGACTAACACTATCTTTATCTTCAGAAGTAGTTACAGATTCTCCTAATCTAATATCATTCACTATCCTATATTCTAGTTCCCTAGCCATAAGATCTTGTAATGACTTAGTTGCTTCTTTTTCTCTTGCTAAGCCGTCTGCAATTCTCTCTAAGAAAGTGTATATATTTGATAAATGCATATCACCTAACTCAGAAATCTTGTACTCCTTTCCATCCTTCGAAGTCCAAGTTTTTTCATCTCTTAGCTTAGAGTATTTCGTAAAGTTTCTTTCTCTCTCTTTCACTTGTTCAATTTCGGTTCCGAAATCCAAGTGAGAAAGATCTAATTCTTGGTTAGTATCAACCATCGTAATTATTATTTAGTAATTGAATAAAAGTTTTCATCTCCCCGACACTGTTTAATTCTATAAACATATGCTCCGGGTGGTGCGTGTGTAGCCAATAAAGAAACAATTTCTTCTTTATTGCATAAGGTCCAGTTTTGAAACCCTTAATCTCTACAATATATTTTACACCGTTTTTGTGGATAATGAAGTCAGGAGTAAATGTGATTGCTCTAACTGATTCCAATAGTTTAAACCTCTTACCAAATCTGGCGTAATGAGGTTGTTTAAACTTATTTTGTAATATAAACTTCTCAGTCTCATACCCATAAGGTATACCAGCTTCTACGAGAAGTTCAGCAAATCTTTGTTCTTTCTTAGATCTATACCCCAATACAGGAGTATTTTTATATTTATTTGTCATGGTCTTATTAACATGCTATATAAAATAAGGAGAACAACTTGGTAGTCATTCTCCTTCCTAATTTAGAGACTATCTAATAGCTCTTTGTATTTACATTCCTCCTTTTTAACTTTTTCAGAGATCAATGCTCTGGCTGCTCTCTCTAGCTTTCTTTCCTCTAAGGATCTCTTTCTATTGATTTCCTTATTTCTAGCACGCATTTTCTTCTGAGTCTCTGCATCTGCTTCAGGATCGACTAACTGGTCGAGCCTATTTTTAGCTTTTAGATATTTCCTCCTAAGTTTGTCAGTAACAACTTTAATGAGCTCTTTAATCTTAAGGGTATATATCTCTTCTGATAATGTAGTCAGTAGTTCCCACTTCCTAAGCTCAATATCGTGTTTCATCTCAGCCTTATTAAGTAAGAATTTCTTTTTATTTTCAAAAGTCCATACCTTACCTTTAAGAGTTTTTCTAAAATCTTCTATATTCTCTAAAGTTTCTTCCCTAAAGTACAGAAAGTCATCTACATCAGGACTATGCTGAGAGAAAGATTGCCAAAGATCTCTCTTATCAATCTTAGGATCTACCGCTCTAAAGTCATCTAATAGAACTCCGAAAAGATTATCTCTATTCATACTGTACCTCCCCGTGAATTAATCCTTTAGAAAGTAATTCAATACCAGGTTTAACGAGTACTGAATTAATAGTAAGAGTATCTCCCACAGTAAATTCTATCTCATCTAAGAACTGTCCTTTATTAGGCCATTCTAAGACTAGGGCCAAGCCAGTATAAGAAGTTGTATCTCCTTGATATCCAGCTACCCAAAAGTCTAATGAGTCAGACATCTCTAAGATATCTGTTGGAGTAAGTTGTAATATAGGCATTGCCTTCCCTTTACCATAGGTAGTACCTGTGGAGTTAGTTACCCACTCATCAACCTCTACTTCGTAGAATTGGTAATGAGCATAACTGGAATCAATCCCTTCGTAAAATGACTCAATTCGGCTCTTTGGAGGTTGTTTCTCCAACATGTTGTATATTCCTGCGAATACAACAACTAATACTACCAAACTGACTGCTAACAGACCTTTTGCAGGTCCTTGATTTAATTTTGACATATATAAAAATTTAATTAAAAAATCTTAGAATGTCTTTGAAATAAAGTCCCATACATCTTTGTAAGAGTCTTTAACTTTCAAAAATGAGATCCACACATCTTTCTTAACCCCTCTTCTCCAAGATGCTTTATGCATTGCATCTTTGGATACAGGATATTTCTTAGGATCTTTCTCACTTGTTCTAATTATTTTAACAGTAGGATAAAAAACTTTATTCCTCATATCAAATAATACAAATGAATTCGTATTGGGTGATTTATTAGACCACTCAAAGTCTTGACTAAAATCATGTTTAGGTGTTTTACCGTACATGATATGTAATTTCCAACCTAACCATAGAGCTACTAAGAAAGTAACTACTATCTGTAAGGCAACTATTTCATTGTAATACATTACCAATTTATTTTAGTTGAATTAATATTATTAAGTTTCTCATTCACTCTACTAAATGGTTTTGAACCTAAAAATGTTTTTTTAGAATTTAGTGGAGAGGGGTGACCGCTCTCTACTATTTCTCCATTCTTAATTAAGTCCTTAAAAGATTTCGCGTGGTTGCCCATTAGAAGCCATATAAGAGACTTTTTTTCTTTGTCGAGTGTTTGTATTAATTTTCTTGTAAAAGGCTTCCAGGCCTTCGTATGAGCGCCAGGAGAGCCCTGAGTGACTGTAAGTGCGGTATTAAGCATGAGAACCCCTTGATTTGCTAATCTGGGGCCCCATAATTCGTTATCAGGTATTTCTAGTCGCTCAGGATCGAACTCTCCTGTATAACAATCGTCCTCTATTTCTTTTAGTATCCTCTTTAACGAGGGAGGCATCTTGTCAGCAGTAGACGTTTGAAAACATAATCCAGTAGCTACACACTCTCCATTCTTAAGTACGGTATGATAAGGATCCATTCCAATTACAACAACTCTAACTTTGTCATAAGGACATTCTTTGAATGCTTTCCATATCTTTTCTTTAGTATCAGGTAGTACCTTTCCTTTGCCAGGAATAGATTTGATTTCTTTGTTTACTGTAGATAATTCCTTAAATGGAAAAACCCCAGCATCAGTCCATTCGGTACCGATCAGGGGTCTCATTTTGGTTTTTATATCCATTGCTCTTTATGTTTACTATAATCCTTAGCCAGTACTAATTATACCTGGCTTTGGACTAACTTATTATTTAAGTAAGGATGTTTCGTAAATGTATTACGACTACGTATCGCCGTAGAGACTCTAAATATACAGTCTAAAACATCATTTGTCAAGTTTTTTAGCAATTATTTTTAAATTATTTTTAAAGTAGGGGTTTAGATTGCTCCAAACCCCCATCAAAAAACAGCTAGTAACCTAACTCTTATGCCGTAATGTAGGCATTTATTCTTTCCAAAAATGGTATGAATTTATGTCTAACGATCAACAATAATGTTTCACGATATTCTCTTGCCATATCTGGATATTCATTTCCTACCAATTCCATGGCATTCTTGTTCTCACCTGCTTCCAGAGATATCAAGATGTAAATCTTCATCTCTGGCTTAATATTGTTCCAGGCGTCTTTCCAGGAGATCTCAAGAGTTTTACTGTTGTCCTGGACATTTCCTATTCCAGTATCGAAATCATCGCTTAGAACGGCTTGCATTGCGTCACAAGCAATATCTGGGCCGGTTAGATCTACTCCAGAGAACCCTCTTCCTATTCCTAGGTCAGGAGTATACTCTCTTTCTTCAACCCAACTCTCTAATGTTTTCATCTGGCCTTGGCAAGCTAACTCTACCTGGAAATGAAAATCTCCAGAAGCGAGAGTATTTTTAAAACTCTTTGTTAACAATGCTCCATTACGTTCTACGATAATTGCTGCAATCTTCCTACTAGAAGATGCTTGAAGGTCTCCATAACGGACAAGTCCGAAGTCATGAAGTGCTTTTTCAATTTCTGTTCCTACTTCAAGAAACACTTTAAAATCATCTTTTCTCTTGAGTTCCATTTAAAATTTATTTATAAGGTTAAACCATACGCATGAATGATTCTGCGGTGAGTAAACATTGAAGTATTACATCAACACACAAAACGACACATAATATGGACAAATTATTATTTACTTTTCTCAATTGTTCTTCCATTTCTAATTTTTCTAATTTATTTTAAAAATGAGAGGACCGAAGCCCCCTCACAAAATTACTTTACATAAAAGATATACTTACGGCCTTCTGTCTTGTGGAATAAGTAATTAGCTGTTTCCGGCTCTCTACCGATAAAACCTTTATCAGTATGCCATGAATCATCAAACCACTCATTTGCACTTAATGAAGGAGCTGTATAGTGCTTCATAAACCCATTTAGATCTGCAAAATTCTCTGCATGTAAATGGAATGTGAAAGCAGCCCATCGATGAAGCTTATCCAAAGATAATCCTCGTCCCTTAGCCTCACTCATAACCATCTTATGAAGATTGTTTCTGAGTTTAGCTTGAGACCAACCAGTAGAATGACTAAACATCATACCAGTATTACCATAAGAAGTATATATTCGAGAATGAAATTCATTCCGAACAGTTACATTTTTTCTCTTGGCATAGAATTTACTTAAAAATACTCCTAATAGTTTAGAAGTTTGTTCATCATGATTTCCCCATACATTGATAACCTCAACTGGTACCCCCAATTGAGCAAATGACTCAATATAATCTAATGTTATATCCACATATGTATCTACATCTAATGCATAATTACCTTCTGTTTGTCCTACCTGAGTAGTACCAGCAGTAGTAGTATGCGCAGAATTATCTACGTGAATATTATCATTACCTACACAAATCATTATCTTATCAAAGTTAGCAAATCTAGTACCTTCTTTAATACTCTGAACTACATGACGTCTAATTCTGTCTTTAGCAATCTTACGATTGTATACAACAGCCCCAGTATGACTGAAACATAGACGCATATAGTGAGTATCACACATCCCAAACACCCATCCAAATTTATACTTATAATTAGGAAGTTTTATCTTCCCTAAGATTGGAGGTTTATAGTATGGTAACTTATCAGCCACATAGTTTTCAAAAGGCTTAAGAACACCAGACTTAAAGTCTGCCCATTTCCTATAACCTTTCTCAATCTCCTGCCACTTTTTCTTCTCTGATTGTTGCCATACTTTTCGCTTGAAAGCTTGAAGTGACTTGTTAGACTCTTCCTCAACAGAAGCTCCCATTAAGATCTGTAAATCCGTTGTTACAGGACTGGCTTTGGTGAATCCATGTATCCTAGCATAAGCATGGATATATTTATCACTAGGGAAGTCAAAATGCATTGCAACTTCTGCTGCAGTCATTCCTTCTCCTTGATGAACGTAGGCTCTCTGAATAGCATTATGCATATCGAAAGACATTGTAAATGTGTCAGCTAACACAAAGGTTACAATAGTTTTTGTCTTCCAATTAATCACATACTTTTCAAAAGATTCTACGCCATTTTTAACAGCACCTGTAACTAGAACTACAGAAGTCTTTGGAAGCTGTGCCATAAATTGCTTGTAAGACTTTTTAATAACTTCTCTGTAAAGTTTTTGATACTCTGATATATCTATACCAAAGTGTTTTGCCCCTTCGTTAGGAGCACGCGCTGGATACGCTAGAATAAAATCCTTGATCGACTTAGTACTCATATATAAATGATTTGGTTAAGAAATCAAAATGGGATATTAGATAGTTCCCACTCTATCTGATACGTATCTTCACCTAAGAAATTCTGTGTTGCCTTCTTTCCTAAACTCTTATACGTATCCGAGATATCTTTTAAAGGAGGTATTTTGTACCTCCACCCGTACTTCATGCAGCACTCTTCCATCTTAGCTATTCCAGTAGCGTCATTATCATATATAACTGTTATTCTTTTAAACCTATTTTCTAAATCGTCTATCAAATCTATATCAAAATTTGATATCTCCGATTGCGGCGCTATAACATTGTGATGGCCTAGCTCGTAAGCTGTCATAGCATCCTTTAGAGATGATGTAATAATTAGCTCCTCCCCCTCGTCAGGCAATAAATCATACCCGAAGATGTCTGACTTACTTGTATTCCCCCACCACTTGTTGCCAGCTTTAGCGAGTGGTCGGTAATTTTTACAATTACCCGATTTGAGGACATACGTATAGATAGGGTTAGCTCTTGTGCTTCTACTTGAAAATTTTCCATTTTTATAAACTCTTTTTGTATTGAACACCTTAAATCTTTTTAAGGTTGGTTCAGTAATGCCGAATTGTTTCCAGTATTCCAAGGACTCTTCGTCCCATCCTTCGGCCTTAATCTGGTATTTTAATTTTTCTTCTGGGTATTCTTCAATAGGTTTGTAAGTATTTGGTTTAAACTTACCAACTCCCATATCTGAATGTATTCGTTCTAATGCTTCGGGGAAGCTTATATTAAATTTATTCATAACTACACTAAAACAATCCCACATAATTTCTTGAGAATAATCTCTAAAGTAGAGTTTACCAGCCTGAATAATAAATTTACATCCGGCTTTCGTATCTTCTCGAAAAGGTGATTTAAATGGGAAGTTAATCATAACAGGTTGACCTGTATAATATTCCATAATCTGAAACTGCGTTAACTCAGTTAAGATATGGTCTCGTGTAACATGAATTTTATTTCTCTCTTTCGACTTTTTAATTAAGTCATTCCCTGTCATGTCTGTAAAGTTTAGTACGAGGGAGTATTTCTACCCCCTCGAACACTATTTAATATAATTCTTGCTCATTGACAACTGTGTCGCCCTCTACATCTACTGATGCAGGTTTGAGATACTTCTCAATCTCATTATCAGTATACGCTAAAGTAGGTGGATTTCCTGGAACATGTTTCTCAATAAACTTGTAATCAGGAATAAAAGGCCATTCTCCTTTATTATCGTATCTAACTTTCAGATTAACTCTAGGTTCGGTACCTGCTTCATCTAATAATGCTTTCACATCTTTAGAGAATCTCAAGTATGAATCCATATCCCATTCGTTAATTCCGGAGACGTCCATTTGTGCAACTTGCGACTCCAAGCCCATAGCAATTAATACATCAACAAACCAATTGATTCTATTGTCATAGACCTTTCGGTATGCTTGTTCTGGGGTGTCTGAGCCAAAAGCACGCTCTCCATCTGGCTTTGGATGCCAGACAGTCTTAAACCCATTCTGTCCCTCCTCGTTGGAGAAAACTACTCTGCTATATAACTCGCCAACATCCATAGAAGTGTACATAATGTTGGTATTAATATCGATGGGAAGTTGTCTTTGGGACGCTGGTTTTCTTCTATCAAGAAGTGATTGTCCCGTAAATGATTTATTTGACATGTCTAAAGTAATTTAACTAATTTATGTGTAATATAAGTAATTTTATCGTGAAGATGAAGCGGAGTTACCGTCATCATCATAATCGGTGTTAATTCCGAGTAAGGCTGCTAGAGCATATCTCTTTTGATAAGTGATAGCGCTACCTACTCCCTGAGGAGTATCCTTCTCTGGTTTCATAGAGACACTACTCTGTATAAATTCACCTGATTCAGCATGAATTAACATTGTAGTTACCGTTCTGGTTCCCTCTAGTAATTGTACGTAACAGAGTCCTGCCTCTACTAAGACAGGTTTTATTGCTTCTTGGAGTGATCCAAGAGATACGTACTTTGATTTAAAAAAAGGATTAGTGGAATCTTTAGCGATTCCAGGCATCCGGGATTGAAATTTTATCAATGCCCCTGCTAAGTTTTTAATTGACTCGCTCCTGTCCCTGAAGGACGGGATTGGTTTCGTAATTTCCATGTAATTTAAATTTATAAATCGTTATACTCTTCAATTCTAGAATTAGCAAAGTTTTCCTTCATAGCCAGTATAGACTGTTCTCCTGTTCTAGCTTTCAACACATGGATATAAATCATGGCATTCTGCTCATCAGGAGTGTATAAAGGTAGTTTTTCATGAGAATAAGTATCCCCTATTCCTTTCAGCGTAGAGGGGTTATGTAACACTAAGCAGAAATCACAACTTTGAAATAAGCTAGATGATCCCTGAATATCAGTCTTATTAGGCATATGGAGCTTCTCATTCAATATCCTCTCTTTCTGTTCTATATTCCTATTTAACTGTGTTACTAGAATAATCATTACTGGAAACTCATCTGAATATTTCTTTTTTACTCGAATCATTGCATTGGAAATATTCCTCAACATGATTCTTTCAGATTCGTTTAGGTTCTCCTTAGCCAAGAGAACGTGATCCATAGTAATAATCAATCCTTTCTTATCTTCTTTTAACTTTTTTACTTCTATAAATGAGGAGATAGTTTTTTCTATTTCTTCTGAAGTTCCTGCATTATCCACATAAGATATTGGGTATCTACTTATTTCATTAAGTTTACCCTTTGCCATATCTAATTCTCCATCAGATAAGGTATTAGAATCAGCTGACAGCAAGTGTCTCACCGATGTACCTAGTTTCCCTGATAGATTCCTTAGTACCTGCATCTTACCCAACATCTCAAATTCAAATGACAATATCTCAAATTTCTCGTTAGGATTATAGTTTACGAAATCTCTTTTTAATTGTTCAACGAACATAGATTTTCCAGATCCACTTAGTCCACCAGCTAAAATTATGGAACCCCAGGGGAATCCATCAAATAAAGCTTTATCTAATTTAGGCATTGAAGTCTGAAGTGACTTAATTGTCCCTTCTTTTCTTCCTTTTATTTCCTCCAATGCTTCTTTAGTAGCTTTATTAATAGACTTCCAACTTAAACTCCTAACTTCAGACATTTCCTTGTGACGCTACATTCTCATGAAATTTTAATTCTCCCGCTCTTAGGGGGTCTATCTGAGTTACCCGAGTCGGACTCATACCAGACATCCCATAGCTCGTTGTTGAGCCATTTTGAGGCAGATGGGAAGTACTTGAAAGCGTTATCCCCAGTGAGCTTCGTACGTGAAGTAAAGGATTGAATGTGGTTTTGTAACCCGGCATATATTTTTCTATGCATACCGTCATCACTCCTTTCGTAAATTCTTTTATAATATCTTTCCGCGGCAGCTTTGTTACCTCTAAGACTTCTCGATCTTGGGTGGTGATCAATCTTGTCGGTAGATGGGTATAAATTCCACCATTTTTCAAAATGTTCTCGCCACTCTTGGGTTTCCTCCACTGGGGCAATAAGTTTAATACCATCTTTTGTAATGTTTTTAGATAAACTAAGGTACCCTTTGTTCATCAAATCTGTGTAAATACTATTATCTACCTTGTAATAGGGTAATAGGGCTAATGATTCTGCCTTAGACCAGAGCACAAAATAATGTTCTAATCTAAGACCTAATTTGTTAAGTTGTTGTAATTTTTCTTTTGTTAACTCCATACTAAGGAGGGTTCATAAGATACTCATATTCCCTGAAAGCAGCTTCTACACCATCGTCGATGGCCTCTTCTGCTGAATGAAAATCATCGGATTCTCTCAGTTTTATAGAACCTTCATGTGTTTCATGGAACATAGTGTAATTATAATAAGGACTGGTATAAGGCAAATCTAACCCATTCTTAAAAAGAATAAAAGTTATCTTTTCCTCCAAGCCCTTCGAAGAGTAAAAAGTTTTTATAGTAAACTTCTCTTGCTTGGATGGATAAGCAGGAGAATTAAATTTCTTAGTTTGCTCATCATTGTAAGTTTCATTTAAGCAACTCGTACAGTATTTAACTTTAGGTACACTTAAACATATAGTAAGATCATAAGTTAATTGCTTTCCACATCCTCCCGTACAATCTAATGTTGGGAATCTTTCCTGATGTAAAGCATAGTCATACTTATTCTCGATACAAGCACTACAATAATGGTTGCCAGTAGTATTAAATTCTTCTCTGGCTTTGGCTTCATTTCTGGTGATAGGGTAATGTGATGAACATTCTACACAAGTATCCCAATCTCCGTGAAGAGATCCATTTACTCGTTTAGCATCCTCTGAAATCAGAGTAGACATTACATTATCACAATACTCACAGCAGTAAGCTCTTCCATAAACCTTCCTATTAACCCCTATGGGGACATCTACGGGAGTTATTCTACCTTCTTGGGATAGAAGGTTATCTTTACAGAAGATGCACTTAGAATCGTCTAAATTGCCTGTGGTGAAGCTTGTTGGCGGAGGGTAACTCTTAGAGTTATCAATAAAAGTTAAATCCTCTACATATGAGGTTATTCTTTTCCTCAAAAACATATTAGAATCTTTAAAGATCTGTAGTACTACAGGATGCTTTATTTGATCTCCATACACCTCTTCCTCGATTTCTTTAGTACAGCGCACACATACAAAACAGTCATCATACCTAGGTATTCTCATGTGTGAGGATAATACCTGATGACTTTTCCTATCTTCTTTATTAAAGTTATAGGTTGCGTAATTATGATGTTTCTTATTACAAAAAGCGCAGAAATCATGTTTTCTACCACCTTTTATATAAGACTCTACATCAGGTGGTACGAATTTACCGTTAGAGGTGATAAATTCTTTTAACATTAAGTTCATATTGCTTGTTTTAAACAGGAGAGCGAGAATATTTTACCTTCTAGTGGTAAATCTAAAATGTATTAAGATACACTACATATAATATTTCGATTTGTAGTCCAGATTCATAGTGTTCCGAAGAACTAGTATCTAGCGCTATAGAAAAGGTTCTTAAGATACTCGAAGACATGCTGACGTAAATCAGAGTATGTTCTTTTCTTATACCATAGCCAAAATATTTCTATTCACAATACTTGCTTAGTGCCTTAAGGGTGTCGCCCTGTTGGCTCAGGGAGACTTTTCTTCCACTACAGAATTAATTCCTCCTAAGTTTTCATGTAAATTGTATGTCTTATATAGTTAATATTCTCTAAACACCTAAGCCACGATTATCTTCGTACCCTGCAACTTAGGCATTGTATACTCCTTGGTTCTTGATTAAGGATTTTTTAATCTGTCTTTAAGAATCTCTAATGAGTGCATACCGGATGCAGTCGCTAACTCTTTCAACTTCATTTCTTGTTTTGAACGAAATACTCTGAATGCTTTTGCGCTATCAATAGCTTTAGCAGTCAAATCCATCATCCGATCTGGATCTTTTTTAGCTTCCTCTAATAAGAGATCAGCAACCAAATGACCTTCTTGTTTATCATTTGCGACTCCAGATGCTGTGGCTACGTTAGCCAAATAAGTTAATACCAATTCTTTAGTACTCATAAAAATAAGCTTTTTAATATAATGATTTAATTAATGAAAGTCAAATTTTGTGAGTAGAGAAGAGGTGATCCAATTAAGGATCACACTCTAAACATACTCTAGTTTTAGTGGATTTAAAGTATCTAGGACTGACCCTCTTTACTTTCAAACACTCAGGACAAATCCTAATTCCTGGTATTTTTTTAATGCAATCTGGACATAGCTCTTTTCCTTTCCACTCGAAAGTCTTATGTACTCTGTGCTTACATCCTTTGCATTTGTGTTCTGGGGTTCATTTTATACTTATGGAAACCCCTAATCCTTTTCCGTGTTTTGATGAAGCACCAATTACCTTCTTCACTTCTTGCTTATGATTTTTTAGTTTACTCTCATAATCAGATTTAGATAATTTTCCTTTACTATAAGCTTTATCGATAGTTTTAATCTCTTCTAGCTGGACTTTAAGAGCAGTATAAACTCTATTCTTCCCTTTAGTCATTTTGTCATAAGAGTTAACTATACGTCCTAGCTGAGTAGATAGACCAGGTTCAACCATTCCACATTTCTTAAGTAAAGATTCAAAAAAGTCTGATCGGATGTTAGGATCCTTCTCAAAATCGCTGAAACTCTTCTTATGTGTAATGATTTGATCACCAGTTAATTGCTGAGCAAAATCATCTAATAACGTATTCTGTCCATAGCCAACTACAGCACATCCTTTAAGGAATGCTAATAGAAAGTGCCATTGAACTAAGAATATTGAAGTATCTAACCCTCCATGCATAATCTCATCAACAGTAGAAAACTGTCCATGTTCAATATACAACGGGTGGCTTTGGAAAGCTACAGAAGCATAGTAAGCTTCATAAACTTCTTTTGGAGTTCTCCATTCATAATAATAGAGTTCCAAGTAATCGTACGCTCCGTATCCCCTAGCCATCATCTCTAATATTTCCATTGGAGCAATGATAGCTGCGTATACACACGCAAATGTAAATCCTGTAATTGCTAGGTACTGTGACATAGTGATCTTTTCGGGCATCTTATCAAGCTTAGCTTTAAACTTCTTATCTTTCGATCTAGAAGAAAAGTACATTTGTTTGATTCCAGTTATGGTGGCTTTGGCAAAAGCTAATGAATTCTTAGGAAAATTAATTCCTAGAACAAACATAGCAATGTTAATACCTCCGTGAATTAGGAATACACCGGCTGGATTTCTGTCATCCGCGGCTAGGTCAGTTAATATTACAGTTTCGGCTAGCATTAAGCCAAAAGTAATTAAGGCAAAGAGTCCAAATTGATGCTTGATAAAGTTATTTAATAACTGAAGAGAATCAAAAGGAACTCCTTCTCTTTCTGCTTTCTTAGAAGCTCTACGAATAGAGGCTCCTATAGACAAAAAGATAAATGCTACTACTAAAGATGTAACACCAACTAACATCGGATTATTTATACCGTCTGGATTCATGATATTTATTTAAATATGAACGATAGACCAGTCGCTAGCGAATGATCTTTATTTATAACTTCAAAGTAAAATCCAGTATCTATTTTTATATCAAGTTGTTTTCCTGTATGGAGCACATGTTCTACTCCTCCAACTATAGACATATTCACTCGGTCATCTATTAGGTGGTTGTAATCACCAGAAACACCTAAGAATACCCCCATAACTGGCGTAGGATTATAGCCTAATAGACCATTTAATCTTACATAATCAAAAGGCAAGCTAGTAACTGATATTAACATATCAGAACGATAGAATCCTTTTTTTCCAAGTTCGAAGTCAAGTCTGATTCCTGCGAACCCTATGACTTTTAATCGGATATCTTTTTGTGTACGTAAATCAGTAGGAGATCTACTGAGTCTCTCTTCTACGGCAAAGGCTCTTACTTCTGGTCTAGCAATTAGTCCTCCTTGAAAAGGATTCTGAGCATAGGAAGTAAATCCACTACAGATAAGTAGAGAAAATATTAAATTTTTCATAATTAAAAAATTTTTGGTTAAGTAATGTTCTTGGCTAAGGAATCGAACCTTAATTACTACCATACCAAGAATATAGTGGAACGAACCGAAGTTCGCCCCACCAAGTAATTTTAATATACATAGATTATCTTGTTTAAATGCGTAAAGGTATCTTACATACGCTGTAAGAGCTTCTAAACATAACTGTAACTAGTGATCCCAGAAAGGACCAACTTGAGCATCTACTCTCATTGGAACAGTTTTACAAAATATTCCGCCAGCTAGTATCATTTGTTTTTCCAATTCATCCTTACACATACTTACATAATCATCATGGCATTCTACAACGATTTCATCGTGAACCATGTTGACAATCTTAACAAATTCTTCCAATTTACTCCCCTTTATCCACTTCTGAAACCGAATCGCGGCTACCTTTGTCATATTTGCCGCAGTACCCTGAATGGGTAAATTTTGCGACAACCTCTCTATCCTTCCTTTAGCCGAATAAAAATCTGACCAGACTTGCTTCGGAACTTTCTTTAATGCCTCTGCTTCCCTATATTCATCTATAACAGCCTTTGCATCAAGGTACTTGTCATGAATGCCTACAAGGAAAGACTTGCGTCCTACTACAGGGTCAATGAGAATAAAGCCATTCTCAAGAGCCTTCCTCCGTTGATCTTTGAAATATTTATTTAATTCGGGGTATGCTTCATAATACTTATCGATAAAGTCTTCAGCCTCCTCTATAGTAATTTCGAAATCAGTTGCTAATTTATGTGCGGACATACCATATGCTAACCCGAAGCTTATCGACTTAGCGATTTGCCTAAGATGTGGATTTTCTGTCTTACTCACATTGACTCCAAACATGCGTTTAGCAGTGTGTGAGTGAAAATCTCCTCCTTGATTGACCAAAAAATCAATCATGGCGGTCTCTTGAGCTCTGTCAGCTAAGATTGCTGTCTCCTGTCCAGAGTAATCAGCTACAATAAGTTTGGTGCCTGGTTTTGAATTAGTAAAACACTCCCGATACCCAGGGAGTTTTGATCCATTCGGCAGGTTTTGAAGATTAGGCCTACTAGAAGCCATTCTTCCACTACGAATGATTTGTCGATATGAGGAGTGAACTCTCCCCGTCCTGGGCGAGACATGATTTAAAAAATCAATGCCATATGTAGTTACTGCTTTCTCTAATTGCTTAAAGTGCAGGTAAAGAGGTACTATCTTAAACCTCTTTTTGTACTTTTTGAGAACACGTTCTTCGATACTGTCTTTGAAGACGTCGTGTCCTTGTTTTTTTGATTTCTTTTTATCTAAGATTTTAGTATCTATACCTAAGACATTAAGTAGCTCAACAACTTGGTGGCTTGAGGAAAGATTAATGTTTAATAGTTTGTCGCTCTCGAATAAACTACTTTTCCATTTATATAATCCTTCCATCTTATTATCAAAAATGTAATCAACTAAATCTTTCCTAGCTAATTGATACTCCTCTAGTCTTTGTTCATATAATTCTTTCCATTTAGGAACATTTAAGTAAAATCCATTTGTTTCGATTTCACCCATTACATGAATAAAGTCATTCTCGAGTTTCGCAATCCTAGTCAAATCTTGGGATTTGATGTCTAATTGTTGTTCCCTGTCTATCTGAATCGGTAGTATTATATCCATTACACCGTATTCACACTGTCGCTTAGTAAAAGGTCGACTTCCCACGTTTTTAAATTCTGTCCTCACACTCTTAGTTAGGACTACCTCTGGTGGCTTTTCAAAGAGGTTTAACTGATTGGTTTTCGCAAATTCAAATCCGACATATTTCTTGGCTAAGGCCTCTAACGAAGCTCTGGCTGAAATATCACCAGTTGTTAGCACTCGCTCTTGAATCATCGTATCTCTGATGTTATTAACTCTTATACCAAAATTGGTTAAGAGCATTTTATAATCAAACTTGGCGTTTTGCAATATCTTAACAACCTTAGGCTCTTCTAAGATTGATTTAAGACCCATGATGTCTTCGTGTCTAACATCTATGATGAACTGATCGTGTTCATCTCCTATTTGACACATAACAATTTCAGATAAGTGTGGATCTAGACCTGCCATTGGGATTGACATAAATTCGCTCTTGGGTCTAGTTTCCGTATCGACGCATATTACCTCCATTGAACTCAATTTCTCTAACATTTCACTGTAGGAGATTGACTCAAATCCACTTACTTGGTAGGTGTTTTTGTTTAAAAGGTATTTCAAATTTTAATAGTTAAAAAATCAGATTCAGTAATTAGTAGCTTGTTATGTACCTAACCAATCCTGCACCGAGAGCAGTGGTATTCGTTATGTAGGGAAAATACTTAATGGCCCGTTATGGGTATGATAATTGCTTCCATAAGTATAATGTAACACTAAGATAACTTACTGGCCTAGCCAATGAATCTTTCATTTTAATACGATCTATATTTTTAGTGAGGATCATTCACTTACACAATCTTTGTGGTCACCTTCAGAATTGTCTCAGGGATTAAGGAATCCAAGAGTCTAATAATAGTATTAGCGTATTGTGTACAGAAACTAATAACTATTTGGACTGACCGTTACCGTTATACGATAACTATTTTTTCGCTCTTAAGCGGGACACACCCTTAGTTATCACACTTTTACAGTCAATAACTAAGGCGGTATGAAAGGACCTGAGGTCCCTTCTATTTCATTGCAATTAAATCTTTTTGATTCCATAAATCATGATCGTTTTTCCATTGAACATGAATATGTGCTGGGTATACCTTTATACCCTTCACTATTCCAATATGTTTTAATGAGTTAAGAATAAGTTTCCTATAGGCAGATGTAGATGCAGAAATATCTACGGCATTTCCGTCCATATGCCAACTATTTTTAGCGGCTTTGTATCCTCTCTTAATTAAGTTCTTGTTGTGTGAACAAGTTCTATAACCAGAGTTGATTCGCCATCTAAATCCGGATACCGCTTCCGCTTCCTTTAACAGGGAGACAAAAGTTCCATCCATTTTCTTCCAAGAGTTCTTCTCATCTGGCGATGAAAGCTCCTCTAGGCCAAAAGTCTCTAGTAATGTGGTATCTTTTAACTTGAAATCTTCGTAATCCATTTTCAACGAAGACAGTTCTTCTTCTACACATTCTAATTCTTGGGTTACCAAGGTGAGACTCGATCGTAATTCAGAATCAGTTGATTCTATAACAGTAGTATTCTGCCAAACTCCAACATTAGTTGCTGCTAATGCTATTAATAAGACAAAATTCAATATAATTTGTTTCATAAACTAATTTACAGTAATAAAAATCTAACTCTCAGACTTGATTATCTTCTACGTGAACATCAAAATTATTGACTTTATAGTGAGAATATATTGTATCAACTTCACCCCTGGCTTGAGGGTATAGTCGCCTACCACCACTACCTACAATATAATCTATATAAACTAAGCTCCAACACCCAGTTGGTTGGCTTAGCCATCAATATAAAACCTATGATGTTATTTCTTCTGTCAAACGGACAGGTGCTATTTTTAGAAGAGGCTCCTCGCTCGTTATACGTATAGTTTCTCTGGTATGGATGAATTCTACCGCTCGGTGTAGGTAATCCAATTTGTGTCGTACTCTTTACTTCACATCCAGTTGACTAAAACGCGTCTTCAGGTTTAAGCTATTCACAAATAAAAAATTGAATTATTTAAAGGAAGCCATAGGCTACCTAGGGTACGTCCTCCAGATCTAGGAGAGAAGGTATTCTTCGTCTATCTCTGCTGAGCCCTAAGCATTAAATACGTCATTCAAGATACTTCAAACTAAATTTATTTCGGCAAGGGATTCGAACCCTAGTTCACTATTATGTCACAATAGTTATACTCCCAGTACTATTAACTCTTCGCACCAGGTATCGAACCTGAACAGACATGTGTTTCAAACATGTTGCCGCACCTTACGTCTTAACAAGAGTATAAATTTAGTTATCAGAAAAATTATCAAGTAATCTCGTCTGAGATTTGGTTAACATTCGCAAAGCTCTATCCACTGCTTTGAATTCTAAGGATTGGTTGACTGTATCGACATACTCGATACCATCTTTGCGGGTCCTTACGTGATTCATTGGTATGAACTTTTCGACTATGGTATTTGGATCTCTCTCTTTACGGAACAAACCGTTCCAGCCCTCACCACCAACACGGCCGTGGGAAAGATAAGCATCTTTGAAATAAAGAGATTTGGATGTCCGTGGGTCCAAGGCCCACTTTAGACCGTCTTCCGTATAACTTACATGTAACGCTTTTTTAGTGCGCTTATCACGTAATACTACGAATTCATTGTCTTTAATAATACTTTGTAACCAAGGTTCTACAAGTTTCATTTTGCGTCTTGGTTTCCTAATTTTTGTGTAATTCATGTAATTAAAGTAATGGGAATATATAGTCTCCCCCGGATTAAAAGTCCGGTACTCTAACGAGCTCTTACTATAGACCCCCGTTAAAAAATGTCTTTGATATCACTTCCTGAATTGCACAGGTTTCACGATTATATCAGAATCGCTTAGCTACTAGCAGTGAGCTGTTTTGTTTTGATGCGCTAAAGATAAAACATCAAGCCCGCTAAGGTTGAATCGTTATCTATAGATTAGGTGTCACTCTATTACTGGGCTTTCTACCCTCTCGATTAATATTCTAATGTTAAACTCTATCTTGTTCCACAGCTAATGAGACTGTTTCTACAATAGTTACCTTTAACAATACGGAATAATTACGGATAATAAGTTGCTCTTCCAATTGGCATACTTCCAGCACGGAAGATGGGATTCGAACCCACATACACTCTTTGACGTTTTAGTGTGCTTAATATTAAAGCATTTTGAGGTCATCACCGTCACACAGGGTTGAAAATCCTGCTACAAGGCGTTTTAAGGACTTCTCCTCCCTCTTTCTGGACTAGAGAGACAATCTATCCAGAATCCACATTTCGTGGCTTACAATGCATCTATTAGCGTAATACTCAAATACAAAATGAGATATCCAGTCCTAATAATATAGATGTGTATAGTTTCCGTGCTTCCCGCAAAGGAAGTTACGACCATTTGGTCCACGGAATAATTTTAAAAATTGTATTTCTTCTCAATCTTCCTCGCACTCCTCTTATTATCAAAAAAATTATAAGTACCTATAACCACCATAGAAGAACCAATTAAGGTTAATCCATTAGATAGTGCCTTGATTTCCTTTGATCGATAGTTAGGATTCCATTTCACAGCGCTACGTCCTACTACCCCTAAAGTGGTGATTATTAATCCACCTACTACAGTATCGTAAGAATTGTCTGCTTTTTTTAAATGTTTTTCATACTTGTATTGGTCATAAGCAATGTCTTTCTCAAATGGTGTTTTTTGAGCTTGACCAACAAATGAAAATAATATACAGATTAATAATAATAAATTTTTCATAATAAAATTTTAAAGTTAAAAAATATAGCGGGTCACTCCGAAAAGTGCCCGACTATGTTATTTCCATTTCCTTTCAATCAAATTCATTGATTTTCCATCTCTTACAGCTCTATAGAGCCTGTATCTTAGTTCTATCATAGACTCGTAAAATCCTGTCCAAAATATTCCACTAATTAAAAAAGAGATCATATTTGTCTCTTTAATTGAGAGGATAAAGATATATGTTCCTATTGTTACATATATTAAGGAAATTACTACTAATACAATAGTAGATGGTAATTGAGTATTTTTCATAAAAGAAGATTTGGTGAATAAAGAAACCCTGTGTTGCGCGAACAACATAACGAACTCAGTTCCAGGGTTTAGGGAGTAGTTAATCGTTAATTTCGATTACATCGAAGTAAGAACAGATTCGATTAAAATGATCTGTTTCTTCTTTCGTTCTGTCAAAAGTTTTACGCAATCCTGTAAGAGTTACAGCTTCTGCAATAATAGAAAGATTCTCGAAAGAAGCTTTATGCTTCGTTCTTACTGCATCACGTAAAATAGCATGAGCTTCCTCTGCTGGTTTGTCGAAACATTTTCCACATACCTCAGCAAAGCCATACATAACTTTTAGATTATAGAATTTTTTAGAAGTTAATGCTATACTCACTAGCATTAAGTCTAGTGTTGTTCCAGGAACTCTCTCTGTAAGCGACTTGCGTCCAAAAATAGTTTCTACAACGGATAATTGATCGTTATTAAACATGTTCATATTTAATATTTTATGGTTAATAAATGTCAACGTGACCGATTCTATGGTATATACCTCCAGATCGTTCACACATGATTTTCATCTCTATATTATCTCTGCCTAAAATAAAACCATGAGTTATTATCTTAGGAGAATAATCTTTATCAATGTAATCTTGGCCATCATTTATAACACATATTTGTGGCCTTTCTTTCTTCAGACTAATAGTAGCAGTATCATCATAATCAACTCCGATAAGCTTACCATTGTCTATTTGCTCTATTGTATGTGTGACAGCCTTCTCAATATCAGTATTACCTCTATTGAATCCAACTTGTCTATCAAATAATTTCCAGTAATCTTTGGCTTGGGCCTTAGTACCTACCTTAACCCAGTTAGGATCTAATTCTTCTTCAAAAGTACAGATATAAAGAGTAGCGTCTCCTTTCATAACAGCTGTTAATCTATTTAATACTAATGCCTTAACCCACCCAATCTTCCACTCAGAATTCATACTACCTGAATCATCTATAAGTAGTACTAAAGTTTGCTTACAAACCTCAGATACATACTTATCTTTAATTAGTACATCTTTTTGGATGAACTTCTTATCGAATCCAGGCATCATACGTTCAACGAAGCTGGCTTGGTTAACTTGCTTATAAGATTCCATTTTAAGTTTACCTCTTTTCTTAGAAGAGACTTTTCTTTTCCTCTTAATCTTAGCTTCGCCAGCTATACTACCATTGAAAGAGTTAACTACAGATAGTTTCTTCAAGATGTTAGCTTCTTCAGTAGTTACTTCAGAGAATTTAATAGGACTAAAATCACTATTGATTATATTTACTCCCATTGCCTCTGCACTAACCATGATGTCTTCTGGATGTTTATCATGTAATCTCTCATCAGAATTCATAGGAGTACCTTCTGTTTCTTCTCCTTCACCGTCTCCTTCCCCCTCTCCTTCACCCTCTCCTTCTTGGCCATCTTCACCCTTCTTACTTTTCTCTTTCTTTTCTTTTTCTGCTTGTTCAAGAAGATCGCAATCAGAGGCTAATTGGCTAATAGCATCAGCTAAACCTTCAGGATCATTACAATCTTCCATAGGATTATCTTCAGATTCCAGAAGTTTTAAAAGTTTTTCTATCTCTTTATCTAACTTCTTTTTCTTATCTCTTATGTCCTCTTCATATTCTTTTATATCACTCTTGGAAGATCTGAAATCATCACTTTCCTCTGGGCTATAATCACCAGAGTCTGACAAATCTTGATACTCTTGTTGTCTCCTTTGTAATTCTGCAATTTCTCTGTCCATTCTAACAGCTCTACGTTGTTTCTTTTTAAGAATACTGTTGTTTAGAGAATTAATAGCCACTGCTGTTTGAACAGATTTAGCCAAGGGAGAACCTTTAAAGGTATTAGAAGGAAGATTCTCAAGTAATCTATGTACATTAGATACATATTTTACATCTTCTTTATCTACTGTAGAAGTAGGAACATAGCTAGCCATGCCTCCAACATAGAAATTACAAAGTTCTTGTATTAATTCAGTTGATACCTTATGTTTGTAATTCTCTTGATTACAAAAATATCTAATATCATCTTCATCAGGTGGAATATATCCGTTTAAAGGTATTGTTGCTCTCATGATTTAGGAAGATTTATTGATAACTCAACTAATTTCTTTCTCAATGCATCTACATCTCTCATCATTTCACTTTTCTCAGGAAATAAACTATCAGAGATTTTCAAAGCTTTCAATTTAGATTGAAATTCTTTTAATAATCTGATTTTCATTGTTGCTTCCTGACTGAATTTGATACTCCCTTTTCGAATTTCATGAAGAGTAGCTCCAAAAGCATTTAATCTCTCTCTTTGAGTTTTGATTTGCTCTAATTTAACTAGTCTATCCTTCATTCTTTCAACTTTATCAACTGAAAACCCTTCAAACTCTTGTAAGCAATCTATCCCTAAGGTAATATATGCTTTATATGCCTTAACACATGTTCTTGGAGAGATAAAATCTTCCTCTGAAACAGCAGACATATCTGAGATGATAGTAGCAAATTGTTCATTTCTATCTTTAAAGACACACTCTAATAAATCAGAGTAGTCTTCAGGTGTGTATGAATCCCATTCAACTTTTAAATTGAATACAATTCTTTGCATAAATGCTTCTACAGAGTTATCCTCAACTACTTCTTCCTTAGATCTGTTTGTTAAGAATAAGATAGACTTAGTTTTGATTTCGAATGTATCATTACCAAATCTAACATGTCCTGAAGTTAAAGCATCTTTAATAGAAGCCCATACGATTCCAGGAGCATCAAATGCTTCTTCTGCAATTACATACTGGTGGTTAAACATCGAGTTCTCAAAAAGATATTTAATCTTTCCTGTTTTCTTCCATTCTTCAGGATCAATCCCTCCAAATAATTCTTCAATTGTAGTATTTTCATGGAAGGAGAGTACAAATGGATCAATACCAACTTGTGCAAAAGCTTCCATAGCCATCTCTGATTTACCGTGTCCCCCTCTACCATAAAACATGGCATGTTCTCCCAATGAGAGAGCTGATACAAAGGCTCGGGTAAATCGTTCAGACTTGATAAATCTTTGAGATAAATCAATCTTGTTTAATTTGTCTAAAAATTCTTTTGTCATTGATATTTATGATTTAAAGTGACGAAATATGTTTCTCTTAAAGGCGATACTAACACCGTCTTAGTGGGACAAGCTGTGTGAGGGATCCCTACAATCCCTACGAAAGTTCTATATTTACCAGTTTTATGATAAAGTACATAGGTTCCGGCTTGGAATTCTTTTTCGTACAATTCATAGTGTTCTGGAGTGATATAAACCTTCTTTTTTGTTGCTATTGCGAACATAATTTAAAGATTTAGTGAGTGACTCAGGTAGGAATCGAACCTACAGGCTTTCGCCATCCATTAGACTGAGTCTACCAGCAACTATACAGGTACAGCTGCGGTGCCATGTTTACGTAAAATCTTGAGAATAAGTCGTAAGGTGATTAAATCACCATACATGCATTTGGTTTCTTCGTAGACTTTGGATGAATATTTATTTTCCTTAATATGAGTCGGATTCATACATCCGGAGAGGTAAGAAGACTCAAATATTTCCACAAATCCTAGATGCTTATCATAATCAATAGGTTTACATGTTTCAAAGGTGTTTTTAGAGCCTCTAAATTCATGTGCTATTGGCGTAGCTAAAGCAGCATTATCCACTAGCCCTATGCTATGATCAGAATCTACCTTTAAATATATCTTATCCTTCTTGTTAAGGATTCCATGAAGTCCGTTATGTCCTGTTATGTTACCTACTAAACTTCCTCCTAAAATCTTCCACGCTTCTATACAAGCATTCTCTAATGCAAAGACAGGGATATCGGAATCCTTATACTTTGGGTAGTAGAGAGAATAGAAGTTGGTTAGATCTTTAGAATACGATACATCTTTAGATGTTATCGGTGAAGTGGAAGGTAACTTAGAATGGACAAAGAGAATATCTAAGTCCAATCTAACTTCATAAGGCATAACTACGAATACATCACCAAATTGTGAAGCAAAAGTTCTTATATCATCTAAATGCGAAGAGTCTAGCAATAAGACTCCTATCTTGCTATTTCGAGACATCTAGAACCTGGCCAGGATAGATTGTGTTACCTCGTAGTTGGTTTTGAGACCGAATCTTAGATACTGTAACACCATATTTTCCTGCGATATGCAACAATGTTTCTCCTGATTTTACGATATGCTTAGCAACAGCCTGGCGAGCTGGTGCAGCAGTTGATTCCTTAGGAATCTGTATATAGTACTCTTTCTTAACACCCCCTGAAGTAATAGAGATGTAGTTTAAGCTACCATTTATGACCTCCATATTGAAGTCATACTGTTTAGCTCCTCTCTCTTCCCAGGTGTCAGGATTGAGTACGGTAGAAAATGATGAATAAAAGTTATCACCACTCATTTCTACATAATTACTGTGAACGTCTTGAATTTCTAAAGTATTGCTTGAGTTTGAGATGTCATCTATATCAGTATACAAGTTAATGGTACTGTTTTTAAAGTTCACAGTTACTTGTAGGTCTACTTCTTCATACTCATTGTAACCAGTTTTCTTCCAGTTGAAATCAGCCGAGAAACCACTATTTAGATTAGTTGGCTTAGCTTTTACAGCTGGCTTTGGTTTTTCTACTGGTTTTGTTACAACAGGTGTAACTTGTTTGATAACTGGTGGATTGTGTGCTTTAACTGGCGGAGAACCTGTATCAGGAACTCCTGGGGGTGGTGTATCAGAACACCCAAACAATAATAAAATTAATACAAAAATCAATGATCTCATGCTTTAATTGTTTTAAGGTTAGAAATAAAGTACCACCAAAACATTTCACTAGGAATCTTCTCCGAGCCAGGGAATTTAGGCTTTTCCAAAGCATTACAAAGTTGGACTACTAGTCCTCGTTTGTTTATACCTTGACTAGCATCAAACTTGTCCTTGATAATTGAGTTAAATAGCTCATTGGTCAATGGTTTGTCCATATGAACTTCTTTATTCAACCCGGAAAGACTTCCAAAACGTTTATTGATGTGCTCTTGAAAGATATCTTTGAGGTCTAAGTTCTGCATTGAGGATACCATAGCATTTTTATCACGAGAAGTGACTGACTTAAAAAAGTCATCTCTCCCCAATCGCACTTTGCTATACTCCTTAGCATGTCTTAGTTTCTCAAAAGCAATATCTCTGACTAAAGGTGAACGAAAATACATTAATGGGTAGTCAGCTCCCATTTCAAATCCAAATGTAATTTCAGGAGTTGTACCAAAGGTGCTATCAGTTTTCCACATAGATGATGGGAATCCTGATCCTTTTGAGGCAATTTCTCTCCAATGTAATTTGTTATCTTGTGCTTGAATGTCTAGTTCAGGCAGATAAATTTTCTTATTCATAATTAATTAAAAATTTAGCACGTAACGAGATTTCATCTTCGTTACCATGAGTTAAAACAATAAGATCTTCAGGATTATCGGTATGTTCTAAGTATTTTCCGCTTTTAGTACAGACTATTCTTACTACGGTGCCATTAATGTCACTAGCCTTGAATCTAGTCCATAGAAGTTTAGTGATATTAGGAATAGTATCTTCCTTATAATCAGCTACTCTTCTTCTTAACTTACGGATATGTGAATGGTCGTCTCGTATCTTGGTAATTATCCGCTTATCCATTGGTGTTCTAGACACTATGGGATGAGCAGACTCGTCTAAGTAATATACACCTGTTTGACTGAATTTATGACTAGTTAGGACGTAGTATTTAATACCGTTTTCTTCTATGTGGTAAAATAGGTTATTACCTAAGTCGTCATACTCTTCTGGCACGGGTTTATGTAATCCACATATTAATGGATTAATATACATACCATCTCTGTATTCAGGTTTCATAAAAGGCTTAGACATAATCGGGATTGTAGTTTTTTCATCAGAATCTGGGTTCTGTATATTTACAGAGTGTAAATCACCTTTTCCAAAGACAACGAAAGTCTCCCATTTAAGCCGTACTTGCTGCTTTAGTCTCAACATGGTGTTCTTGGAGAAGTTCTTCAATAGCATCTTCTGCATCTTTATCCAGTCTTGAGAAACATAAAACAAACACCTCATACAAAGAAGCATGCTCCTTGATAGAATAAGTGGTATCTTTAGATAAGATATCATTTAATTCTGATACTTGTGGCTCATGTCCTTCCTTGATAGGAGACTTCTCGAGCAATTTAAAGAGTTCTAAGGCCTCTTTACGTGGTAAAGAAGGGATAGAGAAAGGAAATCCTATTCGTCTCTTAAAATCGTCTGAAATGTCCTCATAAGGCTTCTTACCTGCAAATAAGAAAGTAGCGTTGAACATGTTTTGATCTACACCATTCATTAATGATAAGATGAATCCACTAAATGAAGAAGTTTCAACATCCTTAGATGTTAATACCGAGTCAGCTTCATCAACCAAGAATAAAATATTCTCAGCTTTGGTAGACGACATCAAATCAGCTAATGCTGTCTTAAATACGGTAGCACTAATGCTTTTCAATTCTGCTACGTTAATGTAAATAACAACTGTTCCATTCTCTAGGTGTTTCTCAGCTTGACTAGCTGCTATCTTAAGTATACCAGATTTTCCTGAACCAACAGGGCCATGGGCATACAAATGATTAGTATCACCTTTCATTTCAATTATCTTAAAGAGAAACTCTTTAGCAATAACTGACATAGGAACATTGTATTTCTTTTCACCAGATTTAATTGGCACGTTAACATAAGATTTGTTAATTACTAGGTCATCTAGATAAGTATCTAATGCTATATCTCTTTGTTCGAACATATAGTTATTAAATACTGGATCTTTCACCAATACAAATGGCTTACCTTTAGTGTAATCAACTTCTTTCTTAATTGAAATTACTGTGTGTTTTTCCATTAATCCTGCTGCATACTCTTCTTCTTCATTAGCACTAATGAATTGAAGTCTAGTTGATACAGGTACACAGAATTTATTAAATCCGTCTTTACCTTTAATGTAGTTACCTCCGAATTTGATATCGAAGTTAGAATCTTTTTCCAATTCATCTACTCTAATGTGAGAGTAATCGGCTACTAAGTAAGATACTCGGCCACTATTGTCTAAGAAATAGTACCATGGAAGTCTCTTGGTTAATTTGTATAAGACTTGGTAAGATTTCCAAGCTTTAAATTCTGCTCCACCAATAGCTTCGATTTTATACTCTTTTCTGAGTCCTGAAAGTACTTGTGCTAAATGTACTCGATTTCGATACGTCTTCTTGAAACTCTTACCTGTCTGGTTTTTGAGTTTACTACTAGCTTCTGCAACTAGTTTGTCGAAATCATCATGTTCGTAATTTGTGGCGTTGTTAAAGATAAGCTTATTAACAGCTCTTCCGATAAACCACGGGTAAAGAATGTAAGGCCATGCGACTAGCACGAACGCACTTACAACTAATAAAGTGTCCATAAATATATGAAGTTTAATTAAAAAATCAAATTGTCCTCTCTACCATTATTCCTAAGCCAGACAAGGCGTTGGTAGTAGAGAGGAGGATGTCTCTTCTGACGAAAAGATGATTACCCAGGAACCGTCCAGATTGACCTGAGAAACCTCCGTGAAGAGCGGCACCGGTGCATACCTTACATACACCAATCCGCATCATAACCTAACGAAGTCAGGAAGTCCTCACGAACTAAGGATTTTGATAACATCTCATTGCCCCAGTCCCTTAGTTTTCCACGATATTTGGGATCCGTAGCATACCGTAATACGGCATACTTATAAGGCGGGGTGGATGACTTTAATACTACGTTCTCTAATAGATTAAGATACGTAGTATCCGAGGATACATGTTGGTTAAAGTACTCCTCATAATTTGACACCATCGTCTTCTGCCATTCAACGTAATCGTCTATTGAATCATCGTAACTTAAATAATAAGCGTGCCCTCTATTCACTTTCACACAGTAACTGCGAGAAGTGGAGCACTTAAACCCGAACAAGTTATTATTCTCCTTATAGATATTAGAAGATAACTTGCCAGTTTCACCATATGTCTGCGACAAACAGACGAACGGGGCTTTTAAACCTCGCTCATGATACTTCAGTAAGAGAGATTCAAACTCAGTTTGTGGTTTCATACTTACCGAGTCAATTGACGAAACCTCCAAGACTTGATGCACGCTATTTCTATAGATAGCAGCCTCAGTAGCAGTCCCAATCATCAAAGCAGATGATAACAGCATCAAAGTTCCTCCTAGCATAAATATGCTAGATAATAATCTTAATATTAGTATTTTCATTGATATAACATTTGATTAAAAAAAAGAGTCTAAACAAAAACCTAGGTTTAAGTAATAGACAGTTAACTTGTACCCTCAGCACTATTATTTAGACTCTTTTCACAAATGTTTTGGTAGATGTGATCGACATTAAAATAAGATAATTGGTTAACAATAAATCGTATCATAATGCAAAAATGTATAAACCTTTGATAGGTCTACTAAATCAAAATAATCTGTAATAATAAAACAATAACACAAGGGCAATTATCCATTCACTCGTACAACAACAGTTAATCCATTAAAATCAGCAGTAGTAAAATCAACAGCATCAGCATTCAAAGTAGCAATAGCAGCATCCAAACCAGTAGTAGAAATCAAATCAGATACAAAATCAGTAATAGTAGCAACAGTCAAACTTGGCAATACAGATGTAGTCGAATTCGCAGAATCAGCAGTAGTAGTAGTCAACACGTTAGCAGCAGTCGTAGGTCCTTCAATTTCAATATTCATCAATACTTCACTTCCTCTTGTAGTCTTCTTCGTCGTATCTTCATCAAAGGTAATCACGTCAAATGCTTTCGTAGCAGTAGGTAATACAGTCTTTCCAACTCGTAAGTATGTTTTCTCTCTCGTCACAATATTGTATGAAAATACTTCTCCATTCACATTCGTAACAGGTACAACTAATCCTCTCTTCGTTCCTTTCTTCGTCTCAGTAACTTCTTCCGGTGGCGTTGGAACAGGGTTCCCTGTATCCTCTTCAAATTGCTCAATACCTGGGATATCCTCCAAGGCATTCTTTGGTACAGTAAGAGTATTAGTCTCACTAGGCGGCTGGTAGCCGTTTGTCTCGGTTCCTTTTTTAGAAACTGGAGTAGGCTCAACAGTCTTCTTAAAGGAAATTTTGCTAAAATCCATTTGTCTTTAAAAGTTTTAAAATTAAAAAATAAAATAATACTGGTGTAGCCCATGTTACGTCTTGTTTACACGGGTTGGCTCCTGAGCATGGACGTAGTATAGAAACCGCATCTAGAAAGCGAGGATACTTCTACTACTAATCCCCTAGCCAAGGATTTAAGTTCCTCCAAGTATATTCTCATTTCATCTTCTGAGAATATCGTATCTCTTTGTGTTCCAACAGGGAACACTTGAAATACTCTTGACTGGTTTATACCTAGGTAATCCCCAGCAAGTAGCAATTGCTCGACTTGTGGGTTCTCTTTGAGTTTAGCTCTCACTCTCGGAGTTAACCAGGTTGATACATAGTTTTTTTTCTTTTCTATTCCTCTCATATCATTCAATTTTGATTAGAAGGTTTGGGGGAATCGAACCCCCAAATAACCATTAACCTTTAGGAGTGAGAAACTCCTTGACTCTTCTTAAATAAATTTTTTTGAACGTCTTTGTCTGTGCTTTGGATAGTTTCCTCCCAAAAGGAGACTTTCTAGCATTCATCAAATCAACAATTATATCGTAATCATCTCTCTTATTCACAGTCAGTCTAGGTTTAATTACATTATTAATTAATGTTATCAATGCTCCTAGCTTACCATGAGTAAATCCAATCTTATGTTGATGAATCTTATAATCCACAACATTGAATCGGTTCTTGGATCTTGATGGTACTACTGTGCAATCTAATAGTATACCTATTGGAATACCTTGTTTAGCATAGTATACACCATCATCAGCATAAGCTTCAATATGTTCTTTCTCCCTAACATTACTGATAGGGAGTATAAGACCAGTAGATACCGGAGTCATTGTTGTAGACTCTGGCAAAGGAACATCGAGTATTACCGCGAACGGCTTTCCTCTTCCTTTTTTGGCTGTGGCCAATAGTGGATCCTTGGTATTGGATACGAGTTTAAAAGTAGATCCTTCATTAGTAACAAAGTATACCTTATTGTTACTGAATTTTAATAGTACATTCTTCATGAGAGTATTATTTAGAAGATTAAGTAATTTCTTAAAGAGGAGGACAGCATCTCACAACTGTCCCCCTTACCAGCAAACAGACAACTATAAGTTTTTGGGATATATAATGTCGTCTTGTAAGTGTGGTTATATCGTATAAGCCATTTTAAGGCGTTCTAAGCGACTTTTATTTAATTTTAATATATACTAAGGAACACCAAGGCCGAAGCCTTAGTGCGCAGATATGACCCCCTCAAGTCTATCTGCTACCTCAGTTATATTAACTCCTCTTGATGATAGATGATCTAAAAGATTTGCTGAGAACTCTAGGAGTTCTTTTGTCGAATACTGATTGTACCTGAACCAGCTTAGGTCTTTTGGGAATGATCTTTCTACCACCATCATTGCTTCTGCTTTTCTCATAGTGTGCTATACCTGCACCGGCGAGGATGCAGATAATAATTTGAACAATAATAAAAATTACTACCCACCTAATGTGGATACGTAATACCAATTCCTTGGATTTGAACATCTTTATAATCAATTGCTTTAATTGTAGGATTCTCTAACTTTCTCCCGCCAGAAGTTATTTGATTAGGGTATACATCTAATTCATACTCTTCATAGAGTACTATTAAATATATAAGGTAATCTGATCCTTTATTTAGCTTTTTAAGATACCTTTGAGCATCTTTAAGCCTCGTAAAGCTACTGAATAATGTTACTAGAGAACTATCAAATACTTGTAGTTCTAAAGCGGCCTCATCGTATTCTTCTCTTAATGTTTGAGTCTTAAGTCTCTCATTTACTAATTCTTGTTCAGCATCTAAACGAGCTGATCTACAATCTATTAATTCTTGAGGGACTTCTAAGTTCTCTTTCTCTACTGATACAGGTTTATCTTCATTAAGATGTAAGACTAAAGCTGCCATCATTAAGAGAGTGGCAAAGAAAAGATACTGAAACGGTGGTCTGTTCATGATAACAATGGTTTGGTTAGCGGTATAAAAAGGAATTGAACCTAATTATTGGCATTTAGTAAAGTTGTTGAAGAGTAACCAACTCTCAACATTAACAATACAACCAATAGCAAACCTGCTATACCTAGGGCTATTTCATTAAGACTAATACTTCCATGTAGGCACTACCATTGATCATTAACATCTCCAATGGAATGATGTAACGATCTCCGGATACGTATGTCCTATTTGAAAAGAGAGCTCTTCTCAATCTATAGGACATTACAGATACTGGTAAGAATACTAAACTGCTATCTTCCATGGCCAGTAATATCTTTAATAGTTTTTTCCTTGTATTCTAATGAGTCTCGGTTAGGGAAATCATAGAACCTAGGGTTATCTATCGCCTTTAATAAGTCGTTAAACTTGTTGGGAGAGATGAATTTCTTGTATTTTAAATCAGGAGCTTTACTCCCCAATAATGTTTTTGTCTGCTGGACAATGAAGATTGACTCAGTATAATCAACACCATATATAGTCATAACTAATATACGTGCAGAGTATACCCTGTCTGCAAATATTAAGCATCTTAATAGCTTAATAATCTCTTCTTCATCAACATTCTGTAGCTTTTTCGGGGAATAATCTAATGATGCATGTATCATAAATAACTATTTTTAAGTTTTTAAATAAGGAGAGCCTAAACTAGACTCTCCCTGGTACTCGGATGTTATTATCAAATCTCAGTCATTGTAGCCTTGGCCGTACGCGTTGCACGATCCTAACTCTACAGCCCGTGGACTGTAGATTTGCTCTGTACCCTAAAGAACAGAGCTGGTCAGTTACGTATGCCTACGCCTTAATTCCTTCTCTAGTTCTTCAAATTCTTTGTATTTTTTCTCTCTAATCTCTTCCTTTCGGTTGAAATGAGATAAATCTATTCCTTGTCCCTCTTCAAGAAGGTGTTCGAGTATAGATATGATAGCATCATTCCATGCTCGGTTATATATTTCTTTTTTACTTGTTCTTTGTGCCATTATTTATGTGATTGTGTAAAAAGTCCCCGACCATGTTACTGGCCAGGGATACCCTCTCTACTATGAACAAACGTTTCTTTATGAATCGTATTTGGCTAAGCCAAACTTTTCCACTATTTTTATTAACTTCTTATCATAATTGGGGTCAGTAGCATAGCCATACTCCTTTAATCCCTTAGCCCAATCAATGTACGTATCTCCTTTAATTCTACTGTAGTTTGAGTTGGTAAGTAGTAGAGACTTAGCTCTAAAACATTCCCATCTACTAGCAAATACAGCATAATTAGCACAATCTTTACCTCTTCTGTTGCATCTTTTCTCTCCTCTACTTATCACTATTCCTCTTTTCTTAAGAAATGCATAGAAGTTATCAGTATATTTCATTCCAAACCAGTTATTATCTTCAACTGCTAGGTCTGAAGGTGGTTTATCTGCCCTTACACCTGATTCAAGGTGATATTGAGCTAACGTAATACTAGCAGGTATACCAAATTTATCTTGTTCCTTGATTGCCACTTCTGACATCTCTTTCAAGTAATAAGGTGTAGCATTCTTTGTTCCTTTGTTGCTGTCGTATTCTCTTTCTGGCTTGGCCATAGAAGATAATTTCTTCGGAGAATCAATAATCGTTGTCGTTTCAGTAGTAGTGGCTAATTTAGGAAGTACTTCCAAGCCAGCTATATAAGTGATTGTATTAAATGCAACCATAGTGGTTACATACATTCCAACCAATAAACACATTGCAGAATATATTTGAATGTATTTAGATTCCACCAAGTAATCTAACACTACGTTGATTACATGGAAAGGTCGTATTTTTTTTAAGTATTCTAACATCTTAAAACAATTTTGTGTCACGCTAATGACGAGGGAAAAAAGTAAGACAGCCGCTAAGCTGTCTCACCAGATTAAAACAAACGCATGAAAAGTTCTTTGTTAAAGTGGGAAGCACCCAATTACTTGAGTACCTCCCATCGTTCAACCTATCACATATTCTTTTTAGCATACCCGTGCAAACATAATCCGACTAGGATTAGTGACAAAGATATGTCTATTGCTCCTTGTAACTCTGCTGAGGGGAGAGTTGTTGACTTTGGACAGCCGAAGCTTATCACAAAGTATACCCAGATACATAGAATTATAATAATTCTCATCTGTGTACGATTTTAATTTCAATAATAGTTTCAGGGGTTTCTATAGGTGCTGTACGTTGAGCATATTCTTCAATGAATGAAGGCTCTTTTCTAAGTTCGCTAAGTATTGTTGGTTCATATCTCTTAGTTTCCTGATTATATGTACCAGAATATCCTTTCATTGGCTTGGAATAGCCTGAGTATTTCTTCCATAGCATCACTCTATGAGCTTCTGCTAATTCATATGTAGTATTAGGGTTATCCCTTAGCCACATTCGCATGTTGAAGTCATAGCGATTATTATGTAGAGGTTCAAATCTCTTACGCAATTCCGCTAGTCGGTCAACTGTATCTGCTTCAATAGCAGGAGACGTGTAAGTATACTCAGGGATATGGTTTTCATACTGAGTATATATACTATTAATCCCCGCTCCCATCAAGGATAGGAGGAGAATTCCGATAATTATTCCTTCTAGTTTCATCGTAAATTTCTTTTTTTAATAATTTAATAGAGTCTTTTAAAACTCTTTGTTCTTCAAGTTTAATGTGGTAATTCTTATCAATGTCATCATGTGCTCTTTTAAGTACTGCAAAGAAGTACAAGCAAGAGAAAGATAACCATAAATATAAGAGTACCGATAAAATATTTCTTTTTTTCATTGTAATAGGTATTTTGATTAGTTCCCACACCTCACGCAAATGAGGTTACAGTTATTTAACCTGTGGGAATTCCTGACGCATTTTTCTTAACTTAAAGTAGGGAGAGTATAAATACTCCCCCTTCTACCATATATCAATAAAACCCAATTGTAATCAATTCAGATGTACATGTCGAACCTGTTGGGGGAACAGGTAAAAAGGGGAGACTAGTTCTGCTCCCCCAATTAAACGAACATCATATTTTATTCCCCAAGAGTATGAGAATATGTTATTTCGTATTCTAATTCCTTGAAGAACTTAGAGTATACTTTCATTTCTTCCTCCATATCTGGGGATATATCAATTGTTTTTAATCCTTTTTCAGCAGGATTATAGAATGTACCTTCCACAAACATCTCTACTTCGTCCGAAGTATTAAAGAATGTCATGTAGTATAGTTGGTCTTCTGGTTGTCTGATGTGTTCAAAAGCTATTTGATGAGCTCTTGTTTTCTCTATTTCTTCAGTAAGCATCTCCTCATTGATATCTAATGACTTCTGAAGTTCTCTAACTTCTTTCTTAGTCTCAATCAATTGATAGGATGCTTCATCATACTTATCAGCTTCATTCTGGCCTAGCAAGTATAATAATACAGATAAGAGTGGGAATACTATGATTGCTAATCTTTTTAAATCTCTCACGTTTGTCAATTTTAAGGTTGAGTAAATTAATTTCTTTCTTGTGGTCCTCTCGCAAGCAAATACAATTGCTTAACTTGCGTCTCAGTTATACTAGCTACTGTCATAGTAGTTCCTGAGATTTGATAGAGTTTATCCTCTAATGGAAGTTTATTCCACCAGAGTTTAGATTGTTTTATGATATTCATATTAATCTTTTTAGGTTGAAAAAATAAGGGAGCACTAATGCTCCCCTTAACAAATTATCTCACGAATAGTGCCTGATGAAGGATTCGCACCTTTAATTTCGACATAGCACGCTATTAATCCGTTACTATGCTGCTGACTCTCTTTCAGCTTCCATTCTCTTGAGTAGTAATTCTTTGAACGTCTCAAGATAAGGGTGATACTCCAGTTACTTAGGATGGTATCACGATCAGGCTTAAAATGTGTCTATTAGGTTATATTGCATTGCCCGTGACATAGGATGCTCACCCTGTTAAGGGAAATAGTCGGTCATATTCTGGCACCATATCCGACTAAGGTGCTCTGGACTCCGTTCTGTTAGGAGTCTGTGCTTAGGTAATCATGGTTATGTTATGGTTTATCTGGAAGTCTCAGCTAATGCGAGTAGTATTCCAATAATGATAATAGCTGTAGCTAATGCCATAACATACGGGTTTAAGAAGGTTTAAAAAAGAATTTATCAATCAAATGTTCGGTGCCTACAAAAGGTTTAACAGTAAATCCTGCTTCCTTAAATGCTTCGCTAAGTTCTTCATACGCTTTAAGTGGTAAAGGTCCATTTAAGTGGAATAAAGATGTAAAAAGGCCACCTATGTTACAAACGTAGTATCCACGTTTGTTTAAAATTAACTGGTTAGTCCTAATTTGATTAATCACATCAAGGATGAAAGCATCTATTTTGTGGGTATTAGATAATTCTTTGTTTAATTTTGCTAATTCTTCGATTACATGTTTACTGATCATAATATTACTGTTTTAAGGTTAAAAATAGAGGGAGTTTCACCCTCATAATTCTAATCCATATTCCAATAAGCAGCTTCATTATCATCCCAAGGAGGAGATACTTCACGATCACTACTACAGTAGCCATCATCATATTCCTCATTCTCCTCAAATGGTCTATTGAGGTGGTATGCTAAAGAATGTGCTTGAGTAATAGTAAGATATATCTTATTATCTACAGCTTCTATCTCTCTTGTATCATACTTAGATAACTTTTCTTCCTTACGTATTAAGAGCTGCTTGCGATATTCTTTAAGATTCTCTTGAGGAGAATGTTTAATTAATAGTACAAGAGTTTGAGTCTCACGATTCAATTCAGCTATTTCCAATAAGTTGTTTATTACTTCATTTGTCATAACAATGTTATTTTAAGGTAAACAAAAAAGAGAGCTACTAAATTAATAGCAACTCTCCAAAGGGATTCATCTATATGTAACAATCTTTATAACCATGTGATTAATCTTTTAATAGATCATCATCAGCAGCAAATTCAAAGGCTTTATCTTCCTTCTCTGGCTTTGAAATATTAGCTAATCTAGCTTTCTTCTTCTTCTCAAGAGGAGATAATGGTTCAAGAGTAGGTTGTGGAGGACTATAAGTATAAGCAACTACTATTTCCAATAACTGATTAAATAACTTATCAGCAACCTTAGTAGCTTTTTCCTTATCACTAGCAAATCCACATTGAGGAGAATAATCTTTCAATGCTTTAACTAATTGAACAATTGTTCTAAAGTCAACATCAATACTCTCATGTCCCTCGAAAGTAGCTAACAAATCAAGTTTCTCAATAAACTTAGTCATTAATGCAAATGAGTAAGGGTTGAATACATTCTCAGTAATTCCCTCCGAACATGCTTCCATCGTAATTTGGAACATGTCGTTGTTATCATTGTATTTCTCGTCTATATACGCGTAGTGTAACGATTTCCCCATCTCGATAGCACAATGTTGCCATCTTTGCTTAATCGCTTCAGTAATAACAGCACGATGAGACTTTGTACTGTTTTCTAATGTAACGTTTGAACATACTAAGACTTGTTTAGTCTCAATTCTGTCATCATTTACATGGATCTTTAATGCTTGTGTAGGATTGAACGAATTCATCATGATATTAGGCACTTTATACTCTAGTGCTATGTGAGTTTACGGCTCAGATGTAAGTATCGAACCCGGTTACTAAATCTTGTGAGTATTCTATCTTGTGAGTATTCTATCTTGTGAGAAGGATATCTTGTGAGTAGCACTACCGTAAGCATGAGAAGCGGGAGATAGTACTAAAATGGAGTCTAAGGTGGGGGAAGCTATTAGCATTAAGCATTTATTGCAGCAATCTTTTCATCAATCTCTCTCGTAACATCCTCATACTTTTCACCAGTATCCCCAATGACCTTCATGAATTCCTTGCCTTCATACAACCTAGTTCTACAATATGCTGGACTTTTCTCGTTGATTGTAAGTTTAAGACACATTTCTGAATCCTCTTGAATCACACTAGTAATAACATCTCTGTATACTATTGCTGCAACAATCTGAGCAACTTGAATAACTTTAGATTCTCTACTACCGTTCTTCTTAGTAACAGTAATAGGCAAATCAACTAAGTTCAAGAAGTCCTTAGGCATTTTCTTACCTTGCGCGTCCAATACTGGCACGTCTTTTCCAGAAGAGTCCGTAGTAGTAGCAAAGTTATAACCAATGATTCGTGCTTTCATCTTATATGGTAAAGCAGCTAAATCAATAGTTGTATGCAATGGTTTCTCTTGTCCAGCAATACAGTATTCAGCCCACGCATCTGACGCAAATCCACTATTGTTCCCTGTTGCGCTATACGTTTTAGTGTTATTAGCGTGTTCAGGTTTAGCGAATTCAGCAAATGTTTGTGCGAATACTTCTTGAGCTTGTTCCTTTAATTTTTGTACTTCAGTCATGATATTAATATTTAAGTTAAGAAAACAGCTAACGTACATGACGCATGTTGTATTCCTACTCAAGCACTAGTGTCATAACTTATTGTACATGGAAAGTATGTGTTGATGTTGATGATGATGTTCCGCTGTCGAAATAGTATTTAGTACAGAAGCACTAACATTCCAAACACAATTACCATCGCCAAAAATCACAACTCACAAGAGAAGCAACCCCCACCTTTCGACCCAAAATCAATTAAGGGGTACAGCTTTGGGAGGTATACCCCCTCAAATATACATAAAATTTTCAATCACCCTATATATAAAAAAATTTTCAATCACCCTATATATAAAAAAATTTTTTTTGAAAATAATTGGCTAAAAACTTGACAAACGGTATTTAATGTTGTATCTTTGTACCATGAGAAACATAGAGATGGATATACATTATAGAGCAGATAGAGAAGAGTGCTTCTCACAATTATGTAATACCGAGCCAGTAACGTGGGTTACTTCGCTAGAAATAAGAAGAAAAAGATTAAACTTAAAATAATGACATATAAAAGACAACAACCAATGGGAAAAGTTATAGAGCACGAAGCTAGTAAAGATCATTTAGTAGTATTACTTAAGGGGGCTAAGGAATATACGCTAGACCCTAAATATGATAAGATATCTGTAAAGGTATTAAAGCCTTGGACAGAAACTATTAAGTATAAGTCTTGGTACAGATCGGATAAGAAGAGAGCTAGGTTTCCTATGATTAAAGCAGATAGAGTTATAGATATGGATTCTTCTGTAGTAGAACCTTTTCATATGACTAATCAGGCAGTAGATTTTTATAAGATTAAAAATAGATGGTTTATATTATGAGGTATAAGAAGAAGGAAATTAAGAAAGTGATTGTAGCTAATATTGTGATAGGAAAGAAGATTTGTTCACAAGTCTTTTTATTAAATACTGAGAAATGAAAAATTGTAACCCCGATAAAATAAAGCCCTATGTTGTAGGAAAGGATATACATATAGAAGATATTACATATCCAAGAGAAAATGTATGTGAGATAAAATTTAGTACAGGAAAGACTTATAGAATTACTTCCACTCATTACGAAGAAGATGAAAAAATTATAGATAGCCTTGTGTGCAGTATCTCTCCAATAGAGAAAGAAGTACAGTGAGGATTCTTCTAAACGAAGAATATTAATTTTAATTTCATTAAAATGAAGTCTCGTAAAAGTCTTTTTACTACAAATACCAGATATTACTCGACTGCAAAATAATACTAATATGGACTATTCGTTAATTAAGAAAGGCTGTTTAGTACTTTTATCTGGCCTGGGAATACTACTAGCCGTATTATCTTTATTCTTCATTTGCTATTTTATTTAGCTAAAACTATAACAAGATTAATTATACTCCATGTCCGTTTGACTAAGAATATTTGACATTGCTAAAAAAATGTTGTATATTGAGAGTCGTCGGGCGATACCGACTGACTTAGCGACGCTAACGTCACCTACGGTGAGAGGAGCTCGCGACGAGTTTGGGTTTGGAAATGCAAATGACAAACACATACTGGTGCGGGCGGAGACCCATCAAATTCAAAACATGAGTAAAGTAAAGAACCCATCAAAGATGATGACTATATCAAGAAAAGAAATGTTTGGAATACAATCCATACTATTAGGAGGACAGAGAATGAACGATGAACACAAGAGGTTATCAGAGTCTCTGAAGAAGAGATGGAACTTAGCTCCCTCCGTACAAGAAGCATTAGATGATCACACTATAGAAAGATTACAGGCAGATACTTCTATACCTTTTGTAACAGAAAATAAACAAGAAGAGAATGACGATAACGCATAAGTTAGACAAACGAAATATTTATCAAAAATTATTTAGAGTAATTAATGCTATGCAATCTTCGCCAACAAAGATTATTTCTCAATCAGAGATTGATATGTTAGTAGAAGTACTTGTATTACCCTATAAATTTAGATTCCAGAGATTCTCAATACTAGCTAAAAGAAAGGCTAGGGCCTCTGCTCAAGCTAGAGGATGGAATATTACTCCTGAGAATTTCAATAACAAAGTCTACTCACTAGTAGATAAGGGAATATTAGATAGGGATGAAGATGGCTTACTTGGCTTTGGATCACCTTATAATAAAATTATAGATGACGTGGAAGAGGCTCTAGAAGCTGGTAAACCATGGATGTTAAACTTTAAATTTATAGAGAATGTTGTGGGAGAAACCGATAAAGACACTGTACCCTCTGGTGGCACAGGTAACGAACCAACCGGAGAATCTAGTTAATGAGGTTGCTGAACACGCATTCACAGAAATTAGGAATTATATAATTGATCCTCCTTCACCAGAATTATTTATACCTGGCCTTGGAAGATTAACTTACAGAGAAAGACCCTTACACTATCACCAGTTAAATATTATTAAAAAGATTCGGAGAGAAGACTCTGAATATCTTAGAACTGAATTAAAGAAGTGGAGGAAGATTCAACACTCATTGAGAGAATATAATAAACAAAAAAAGAGAAAGAAATGACTCAAGAACAAATCAGAGAAAAAATTGAGAAGGAGTACGCTTTAAGAGCGGACTGGAATAAGAACATTACTGAGATGCCATCTGAGATGGAGGGATTCCAAATTATGGGACAACAATACTTAGTAAGATTATTCAAATTTGAAAACGAAACTGTGTCTGAATATGGCGTACACGATATCAAATATATCGAAGGAACTACTGATAGTGGTCGAAGTACTGCTAGGCCAGATGAGTTCGAATTTACTTCACAGGCAATAGTGACACATGTTTCTCCTCAATTAACTGATCCTACATATAAGGTAGGAGATGTTGTCTGGATTAATCCGTCACTAGTTAGACCTAAAAATGCATTCTTACATAATAGAGCTACACCTACCGTAGAGTGGGAAGGATACTTAAAAGTAAGAGAAGAGTATATTGACGGAATCGTTAATAAGTAATTAATTATAAATATTTATAAATAATAATAACACAAATAATGAGTACTAAGAAAGAAGTTACCAACAAAACAAAGAAAACTACTAGCAAAAGAGCTACTAAAAATACTAAGCCTACGTCATCGACTGTAAATGCATCTGCTAAGGTGGATTTGGAGAATGAGGTTAAGCAACTAAAAGAAGCTAATGAGTTCTTAACATTGAACTTAAGAAACCTAGATGCTTTTCTAGGAGACTTAATTAACCAATTAGATGAGAACGCTAGACCTAAGTTAAGATGGTTTGGTTGGTCATGGACTCCACGACGTTGGAATAATGTGACAGCTCGCTTACAGGTATTAGTTAACTTAGCTACAGAACAACGTAAAGCTAAGGAAGCTCAAGAAGCGGCTAGTGGAAATTAATACTAAGGATATCAGACAGGGGTATACAAACCTAGTTCTTGCAAAATTAGGACTCCTGGATGAGCATATTAGAGAGCAAGCTCTACAAAGAGCTGTATTGTGCAAAAGCTGTCTCGACGCTGGCAAGTGTTCTGAGTGCGGGTGCAATGCCCCAGCTCTCTTTTATGCACCGAATAAAAAAGACCCGTATGGAAGATGGCACGAAATGTCCTCACAAACAGACTGGGAAAATAACTCGGAAGAGTTTAAAAAATTCATTGAAAGCAATATTGATGTCGTTAATGATATTCGCTACACCCATCAGCATTTCTTCGGGAGTGTCAAATGAGGTGTTAACAATAATTGAACCCGTCGAAACTCACGAACAATTAAAAATATGTGAGTTAGAAAACACAATCAATCTATTACTAGCTAGTCCAACCATAGTTAAGGAAGGAGTTAATCTAGTAGGATTACACCCATCACTGATTAAGGCCCATGCTTTTCTGGCTAGGTTTGATCATATGGTTACTTCAGGAGATGATTCTCGTCATGCTAAACACTCTAAACATTATAACGGTGAGGCTCTAGATTACAGATTTAGACCTTGGTGTGGTACTGGCATAGAATTAGCAGAGTATCTAAACTCCGATGAAGGACAAACTTACCTTAAGGAAAATAACCTTAGAGCTGTCTTAGAGATTAGGTCTCGTAGACACTATAAAAAAATAAAGAATAAATACAATAACATAATAAAGCATATTCCTAGAATTAATGCAGACCACATACATTTAGAATTAATATGAGTAAGTATAAATATTTCAAGAGAGAACACCAAGAAAATTATGATACCATAGTTAACGCCGTCGAGGAAAACGAGGGTATTGTGAGACCTTTTGAATATTTATCTGAGTCTCCTACATCCAACTCTTATGATGAGGTTGCTTTAGATTATATGTATCCACATCAAGAAGACTCTAGTAGATTCTTTGCTTTAAGATTCTTTAACAACGTTAAGAACCCCTTAAGCATATTTGAGAGAAGAACTATAGTAGGAGTAGCATTGAAAGGAATAGCAAGATATTTAGAAAATTTGAGAGGATGAATATATTAAATAATTTTAGTATAGATGCAGATTTCTGGGAAGTTAATCCACAGTTAAAGGTAGCTTTTTCTGGCATAGCCAAGAAGAGGAACTCCTCCAAGATTATGTGGGCAATGGCTTTAGTTTTCCACCCAGACTCAAAGTTTTCTAACACCTCCTTGGAATATAGAATCAAGACAGTGCAAGAAGATTACTTAAAGAAAGTAGTAGTAGATTGGGATGATTACAAAGAAGAAATTGAAAAGTTCCAACATCTTACAATGACAAAGGCACAAAGAACTCTATACAATTGGGAAATGGAGTTAGAGAAAAGAGCAGCATTCCTATCAGCTATAGACTATGACATTAGTACAGATTTTACCCTTATTGAGTTTAAGGAAAAATTATTAGCTTCTACTGAGAAATTATGGAAGCAATTAAGAACTTGTATGAAAGATGTTCAAGATGAGACAGCTAAATCCCAGACTAAGGGAGGAGCAGTTAAGTCAGCATCTGAGGAAGGAACAATATAACTAAGAATGACTCTAAGAGAAAAACAAGTTGCTGCTAGGCCAGAGAGGGAAAAACTCGCTGAACTAAAACGTTATGAATTTAACAAGCAGCAGTGGCTGAAGAAACAAAACAAGAAATTACAGAAGGAGATGAAGAGGGCGTATAAGACGACTAAAAAACGTCTACGCCGTCTTAATCCCGAATTGACTGGTGCAGAGATAGACCAGTATTTATATAATGAAGCTATGAAAGAACAGAAGCGAGAGCATCGTGACGAGTTTAATTTCACAGCACAACCAAAAGAATCATGATCAAGAACGTAATTATTGCGGCTATTACCGCTGTACTCTTATTCACGACTTACCAGTGTAATACCACTAAGAATACCCTGGCCAAGGAAGTAGAGAACGTTGAGAACATACAGAAAAAGATGGAATTAGTAGAAGCTAATTCTGAGACTATACTTAATGAGAATGGTACTCTAACTTCACGCAATGAGGCCTTAGCTGTCTCTAAGGCAGAGAAAGAGGCTATCATTAAGGAGCAAGAAGAAAAGATAGCTAAGCTGTCTAGGAAAGACAGAAAGAACTTAAGGACGATTAGTATATTGAAACAATCAATGAATGATGCTTCTATTGCAGCTGCTACTGATTCAATTTACTTTCCAGACTCTTTATTTATTACTGAGGTAGATACCTTACATCAGGTAGATTCAGTATACGTAATGGTGTACCCTACCTATTCAGGATTATTCTCCGGTACTAACGTAGGCTTTGACTGGTCCGTTAACAGTGACTCATTAAGCTTAACTAATATTGATGCGTACAGTGAGACTACTCTTACACATAGTACGAGAACAAGATTCCTTACTGGGAATCAGGAACACTCTGTGACTGCTACATCTGACTTCCCTTGGAGTCAACAATCAATTCAATCATATAATATTGAGTCTAAACCAAGGAGAATTGCGATTATTGCTGGCATTGGACCATCAGTAATGAAGTTTAGGAAAGGGGCTATTAAGTACGGACAGAACTTAGACCCACAGACAACAGTGACTACTGGCTGGTCAGCTGGTATATTTTTAGGATACCGAATCTGGTAATAGATTCAGGCGTCCTAAGGGGCGCTTAAAATAGTTTAATTATGAAAACATTTAACTTTATTGAGACTGCGAAAGCATTATTAGCAAGCGCCCTGACAGCTATCATATCAATTTTATTATTCGCTGTAACAGGAATATTATAATATATAATTAAGAGAGAGAAAAACATGGCTTTTAAGAAAGTAACATTTAACCAAGAAGCAAGAACCAAATTAAAAAAAGGAGTTGATACACTAGCTAAGGCAGTGAAGATTACATTAGGACCTAAGGGAAGAAATGTGATTATCAACAAACCATTCGCGAACCCTGTAGTCACTAAGGACGGGGTAACAGTAGCCTCTGAGATCATACTAGAAGATTACATTGAAAACCTAGGTGCTCAAGTTATTAAACAGGCTGCTGCTAAAACAGCTAAGATTGCTGGTGACGGTACTACTACCTCTACTATATTGGCCCAGGCCATCATAGAAAGAGCGGAGAAATTAATAGCTGCCGGAGCTAATCCAATCGATTTAAAGAGAGGTATTGAGAAAATACTTCCACACATACTAGAAGAAATTAATAAGTTATCTGAGCCCGTAACAGAGTCTAAGGAGAGTATAGAAGCTATTGCTACTATCTCTGCTAACAATGATGCTAAGATTGGGAAACTAATAGCTGAGGCTATGGATAAGGTAACTAAGGATGGAGTTATTCTAGTACAAGAATCTAAGACAAATGATACGTATACTACGTTCACAGAAGGTATGCAATTAGAGAAGGGATTTATCTCTCCTTATTTTGTTAACACTGGTGAGCACTCAGTAGAGTATGATAATCCATTAATTGTCTTAATCAACGACAAAGTAAGAGATCCTAAGGTAACAGTTAATTGTATGAATCTGGCTATGGCCCAGAAGAGACCATTAGTTATTATCGGCACTGAGGTTGAGGCTCAGGCATTAGAATCTACTATTACTAACAAACTAAGAGGTATTCCTGTTGTTTGTGTTAAGGCACCTTACTACGGTGAGATTAGAACTGAGTTCATGAAGGACTTAGCTATCGCTACCGGAGCTACCTTAATCACTAAGGAACTAGGGATATCACAACAAGATATTCAATCATTTCACTTCGGTTCTGCCGAGAAGATTATCATTGATCAAAATACTACTACCTTATTAGGGCCGGAAGGACCTAAGGATCAGGTAGCCCAGAGATTGGAGGAGATTAAGGCTGCTATGCCTACATTAGAATCTGATTACATGGCACAGAAGTATTCTGAGAGAATGGCAAACCTTATTGGTGGCTTGGCCATCCTACACGTAGGGGCTGCTACTGATGCTGAAATGGTAGAGAAGAAACACAGAATTGACGATGCTTTACAGGCAGTAAAGGCTGCTATTCGCTTTGGTACTTTACCTGGCGGAGGAACAGCTTTATTACATGCTTCTGCTAACGTAACCCCTATATTTGGCTTTGCTGAGGAGAACTTAGGAGCTAAGATCCTATTAGAGGCTTTAACAGCCCCTGCCAGAGAGATCATTAATAACGCGGGTAAAGATGCAGGAATTATCATGGCTAACGTAGTCCACAACGAGAACATTAACTTTGGTTACAATGCCAATACAGATAAGTTTGGGGATATGCGAGAGATGGGGATTATTGATCCTACATTAGTAGTTACCTCTGCTATTGAGAATGCAGTATCAGCTGCTTCTATGATAATCATGACTGAATGTACTATTCACGAAGAAGAGCCTACACAGGCACATGAAGCTAATCCATTCGGTTAGAATTACAACAAATCCGATACTACCAACACTACAGAATGATTAATATTACAGAATTCAAAATCCCTTCTCCTCCTGAGTACCATCCAGCGACACAAGCATATGCTACGTACTGGAGAGAACAAAAGAGAAGATGCATAGAAGGGTTTTGGGTATCTGGAAAATGGATGCCAGGAAAGTTATATTTCTATATTAACTTCGGTACCATTAAATTAAACAAGAGGGGGTCTAAAGTGAAAAGCTTTGGGCGCCCTTTTTTACGTGATTTAGAGTGGGAATTTTTCTATAACTGGGCTGAGGCTAGAGGTTTCTCTGGCTTTGCTGAGGATGAGAATTATACTTGCTATAGAGAAATTAATAACCCAGATTACCCAGAAGAGTTTAAGAGAACGTATGCACCACATGCGTTTAAATTGGACGGTACACCAAAAGAATTTGTACCCGCTAGAGAATACTTACGGAAGGTCCATGATGCTAATTATGGGAGACCCTTATTTGAGAATGAGGCTAAGGATTTCATGATGATGGGATCCAGGGGATTTGGTAAGTCCTACTCTGTTGGCGTTGGTATAGTTGCTCATGAGTGGCTATTCAATGGATCAACACATTACACTGAAGAGTCTAGAGCTAATCCCACGCCAGCTGAGATATTAGTTGGGGCAGGTGATGCTAAGTACTCTAGAGACATTTTAGACAAGACTAAGATAGCCGTAGAGCGGCTACCAGGTGCTTGTGAGTTTGGTGGGGTATCATACCCTTCTCCTTTTGCTCAGCAGTATTCTGGTTCATGGATGCCTGGTTCTCAGGTAGTTGCTTCCTACAAAGAAAAGATTGGAGGTAACTGGGAGAATAAGGGATCTCAATCTAATATAAAACACAGGACATTCAAAGATAATCCATTTGCTGCCAATGGTACTAGACCAGGGGTAATGGTGATGGAGGAGATAGGAATGTTTGATAACCTTAGGGAATCTAGGGCTGCCTCAGTAGAGTGTATGCGAGACGGGCACTATAAGTTCGGTTCCTGCATGTATTTAGGTACTGGGGGTGATATGAATGGTGGAGGTACTTTAGATGCCTCTCTGATGTTCTATGACCCTGAGAAGTACGATCTACTGGCTTATAATGACACGTGGGAACATAGAGGTAAGATAGGATACTTTGTACCTGCTTACTTAGGTTTAAACGCCTTTAAGGAAGAATTAGGACCTGGTGTATATGGTAAGACAGATAATGAGAGAGCTCAACAATTCCTGGCCAAGCATAGGGATAAGCTTAGGGGAACTAAGTCAGGATCAGATGCTTTAGATGCGGAGCTACAGAATAGACCGGTTATACCTTCTGAGATCTTCTTAACTCGTACTGGTAATATATTTCCTATTGCTGATTTACAGAATAGGCTACGCCAGTTAGAGGAGAATGATAGCTACACATATGTAGAGAAGAAAGTAGAGTTATTCTATGACCAAAAGTCAGCATTTAACGGGGTTAACTATAAGGTAGATACGAGAGATAAACTACAACACATTAATCGATTTCCTTGGACAGAAGGACAAAGAGAAGGAGCTGTTGTTATCTACGAGCTACCACAACTAATTGACGGAAAAGTACCTGAGGGTGCTTATATTATAGGACACGATCCATACGCTACGGATGACCCGGAAGGGGGATCTTTAGCTGCTACCTACATATTAAAAACTAATAAATACTTCAACAAGATAGGGCACAATGAGATAGTTGCTCAATACGTTGGGAGACCTCATGATGGTAGGCATGTTTACAACGAGAATCTATTAAAGCTTTCTCTTATGTATGGCAATGCCAAAGTCTATTTTGAGAATGTCCGAGGTAACGTGAAGGAGTATTTTGAGAAGAAAAAGAAACTACATTTACTGGCCAAGGAACCTCAGACACTCTTCAATAAGAAGGCTGTGTGGGATACTAAGGCTCCTACTATTTATGGATTCCCAATGTCATCTAAGAAGATGAAACAGGAGTCTATACAGTATGTTAGGGACTGGCTACTAGAAGAAAGAGGAACAGATTCTAATGGTAAAATCCATAGAAATTTAGATAGGATATGGGATAGGGCATTCTTACAAGAATTGATTGCCTATCAGCATGACGGTAACTTTGATAGGGTATCCGCCTTTATTGGCTGTGTACTTGGTATCGAAGAGATAACTAACCAGAACCATATCCGAATGACAGAAACAGAACGAGAGGATCCTCTTAAATTCCTTCTCGATAATAAACATCTTTTTAATAGACTAAACACAATATAAATATGAGTTTAACTACTTATCCTAAACAGAGAATCAGCTACTCAGAGCGAGTAAAGGATGATTACCAACATGTTAAGGACACCATAGACTCTATTATTCATTCCTCGTCTGACACTCCTTTGAGTGCACAACCTTCTGAAGATTATAAACGGATGAAGGCTTCCTACGAGTTATATAATAATGTAGTAACTCAAGAGGAGTTACAGAAGGAATTTAATCCTGCAGGTATTGATATCGGACAGAGAATAGACGATATTAAACCATACAACAAAGCTTACAATAAAATTCAGGTATTACTAGGAGAGGAATCTAAAAGACCTTTTACGGCTAAGGCCTTACTAATTAATTCTGAAGGAATTAAATCTAAGCTTAGTACTAAGGATGAATTGATAAGAGAGTATGTTGATGCCCAGTACAACGCTGAGTTAACGCGTGTACAGAATCAATTTAAGGGACAGGAAGGGCTGCCTGAAGAGGAACTTCAAGCGAAGATCCAAGAAATCATGGACCAGGTAATGGACCCTGGTGAGATTGAAAAGTATATGAATACTACGTACTTAGAGGCCAGAGAAATTCTAGCGAATAAAATCTTGAACTATCTAATGCACGAGCAATCTATACGAGACAAAATGAATGATTCCTTCAAGCACGCCCTTCTCTCTGGTATGCAATTTGGATGGACAGGTATTATCAATGATAAACCTACTGTTCAAGTATTAAATCCATTAGGAGCTATCTATGATAAGTCTCCTGATACTAAATTTATTGAAGACGGTCAGTATGCTGGTTACAGAACTAGGATGCTACCGTCGGACTTGTTTGATAGAGTAGGGACTTATTTAACTGATAAGGATTTAAAAACCTTAGAAGATAGATTCTACTTTAATAAGAGTAATAAGGGAAGATCCTATAAGACTATGCAGTATAATCATACTGATGATTTTAAGGAATACTATACAGATACAGAAAGTCCTCGAGATGGCCAATACGGGCGTTCTCAGAGCACTTTAGCATCTACCCTTACCTACCATACCGAATACAAGACGCAACGCAAGGTGGGCTTCCTAGAGGGTCCTAACGAGTTTGGGGATATTGAGACTACTATTGTGTCTGAGGATTTCAGGATTCCTGAGTATGCTGAGACATATATGGAGACTGGCACATTCGGTAAGAAGATTAAGCACTATACATTTGATGGCATGGATTTAATCTGGGAATGGATTCCAGAAGTATGGACAGGTATGAGAATAGACACAGATATCTATTGCTGCATGGGGGCTAAGCCATATCAATATAGATCTTTAGATGATCCGTATATGGTTAAGTTAGGTTATCATGGAGCTTTATACTCTAATACTAATGCTGCTGCTATCTCATTGATGGATAGAATGAAGCCATTTCAATACCTATACTTCATTGTTGTACACAAGTTAAAGCAATTAATAGGTAGAGATAGAGGACAAGTATTCTCTATTGATGCTTCTATGATTCCACAGAATATGGGATTAGAGAAAGCTATGTATTACTTAGAGAACTTAGGGTATGATGTATATAATCCATTACAGAATGCTGAACAGCCTGGTGCTGCACAGAGGGGTAAAGTTACCTCCTCAGTATCATTATCTAATATGCAACATGTAATGAACTATGTTCAATTAATGGATGCGTTAGATGCTCAGATATCTGATGTAGCTGGTATCACTAGACAGAGAGAGGGACAGACTGGGGCTCATGAAGCAGTATCTAATACTCAATCTTCTATTATATCCTCTTCTAATATCACTGAGATATATTTCCAGACTCACTTTAGAGTGTGGGAGAATATGCTTAACTCATTGATTAATCAATCTAAGCAAGTAATGAAAGGTAAGAATACCTTGAAACAATACATACTAGATGATCAATCCATAGCCACCTTAAATATCACTCCTGATGACTTAACTGACATGGAAGTAGGTATCTTTGTTGCTAACTCGGCTAAGGAAAACAAGGTGTTCTCTTCATTAGAATCACTATCTGGGTTCTTATTAAACTCTGATAAGGCTTCCTTATCTGATATGATTAAGATATTCAAAGGTTCATCAGTACAAGAATTAGAAAGAGATATTATCCAATCTGAGCGTAATAGAGATGCGCAGTTGCAACAACAACAGCAAGTACAACAGCAAATCAATCAAGAGAATATTGAGGCTGCTAAGGCTGCTGCTGAGGATCAACAAGCACACGAGGTACAGCTTAAACAGATGGAGTTAAATAATAAGATTCAATTAGCTGAGATAGACTCATTTAAGTTCCAAAAGGATCAAGATCTTAATAATGATGGAGTGCCGGATCAATTACAATTAGAGAAGGCTCGATTAGATTATGATATTAAGACTAAAGAGTTGGACCTTAAGAAGAAAGAGTTAGCTCAGAACAAGGAGTTAAAGGAGAAAGAGATCAAAGCTAGTAAACAAAAAGCAGCTAGTAAATGATCAAGTACCCTAAAGTACAAATAGTACAGAGAAATAAATCAGGTTTATTCATTCGTAAGTGGCCCAATATGGTGCTGCTTACGTCTACGTTTAAACTGGACACTAGAGAGGTTGTAGAAGCCTGCTATGCAAAGAATAGAGAACTGAAGGGATTCTATTGGGACTTTGCACTCTAGCTATAAATATAACATGCGTAGGGGTACTCCCTATCTGACTTGCATAAATAAAATATTAATCGTATAATAATATGGATAACGAAAATACACCACAAGAACCGTCTTTGGAAGATATCTTATCATTTCAAGATGATAGCGTATATAGCGAAGATGGATTCAATGACAATGCTCCAGCTGAGGGTGGAGAACAGGAATTAGAAAACAATACTGATGAGGGCCAAGGCCAAGAACAAGAAGAAAATGAATCTCATGAATCTGAGACTGGCGAGGAAACTCAAGAGCCAGAGATAAATGAGGAAGAATTTCAACAACAACTTCTCAATAACTTCGGTATACTTAAAGATAATGGTGTACTAGTTACACCTGAGGACTTTGAATTTGATGGCACAGCTGACAAGTTTAAAGAAGCCTTAGAACACTCTAAGAAGGCATATGACGACAATGCCAAAGAGAGGTTGATGCAAAAATTACCAGATGCTGAACGTAGATACTTTGAGTATCTAGTTAATGGTGGAGATGATTTGGAGGAGTTCCAAGCCAACTACATTGATTATGATTCAGTAGATATGTCTTCAGAAGAAGTACAGAAACAAGTAATAGCACATCAATACAAAACAACAACAAGATTCTCAGACGAGAGAATCCAAAAACTCATAGACAGATCTGTTAGCGATGGATCATTATTAGACGATGCTACTGAAGCAATGTCTTTATTGAAATCAGAGCAAGCATCTAAACAACAAGAAATATTAGAAGCTAACCAGAGAAAGGCCCAGGCCAGATTAGAGAAAGAAGCTGACTTTAGAAATAATGTAACTACTTCTATATCTGAGCTTGACTACTTAACAGCAGAGAGACAAAAGAAAGTTAAGAACTTCTATGTCAATCCTGTAACTAAATCTGATGGACAGAAAACAGAGTTCACCAGAGTTATGGACAAGCTTAAAAGTAATCCTACTCACTTAGCGCAACTAGCAGATATCTTATATGAATATAACGAAAAAGATGGATTAAATTTAGATAGATTATCTAAACTTAAACTATCAAAGAAAACAAAGGATTTTAGAACTTCTATACATGAAGCTCTAAATACCAAAGTAAACGTAGCTTCCAAGGGCTCTACGCCTCCATCAAAAGAAAAATTTGACTTTGAAGCTTTTCTTAAATCACAATAATTTTTATTAAACTCACACAAACTTTTAAAAAAACATGGCTACACCAACTAGCAATTTTATCATTAAAAAGTACGACGGGTTTGGTGGAAATTTCTTAGACTCTAAATACTTGGGGGCAGCTTACGATACAGGTAAGCCACATATCCTTCAAGACACTATGACTAGAATCTTCTCTTCTAAGACTCGATTCTTCACAGGAAAACTCTTAACAGGGATGACAGGTGGATCGATTGGAGGAGTTACAGAAATTGAAACTGAAATGTTCCGTTGGAGAATGTATGGAGATGATGTAATCTCTGCACGTATCGTAGAAACACTAGATCCTACAAACACCACTCCTGGATTAGGAGGAGGACAATTCCGAATTAAATTAGACTTAGACTTCTATGAAGAACCAGATGTTCTTTTACCAGAAGACGAAGATTACCCAATCCAAATCATTGGTGGAGGAATTGAAGATGGTAATGGTACTATCTACACTTGTCAGTTAGAGACTGATGATCCAGATGCATTCTTACCAGTAGAGTATCTTGAAGTAGGACGAGAGTTCGACAAAGGATGGACTACAGTTGCATCAGAGTACAACGATAGATTCGGTACTCAACAACACTCTTCAACTTTCATGTTAGAGTCACAGATCGGCGCATTTGCTGAGAAGTTCACTGTAACTGACAAAGCTTGGAGACACCAAGGACGAGCAGTAATCGAAATGAGATATACTGACCCTGTAACAGGTCAAGACAAAACTGTTGACAAATTCCTTCCAATGGCTGAGGCTAAGATGGAGCACTCTTTGTTAATGGGAATGGAGAAACAAGCTTGGATCGGAAAACGATCTAACAAGCAAGGACCTAACAAATACTGGAAGAAAACTGGTCCAGGAATTGAAGAGCAATTATTAGACGGACACGTTGAATACTACAACTCTACATTGACAACTACAAGAATGAAAGACTTCTTATTGTCTGTATTGTTTGGTAAAGTAAACGAAGAAGATCGTCACATGGTTGCTGTAACTGGTACGATTGGATCATTAATGTTCCATGACATGTTAGCTGCAGAAGCATCTTCTTTCTTAACAGTAGATACTAATTACATCGAGCGTCAGCCAGGTAAAGCTAAACGATTACTCTCTTACGGAGCACAGTTTACTCACTACCAAGGACCTGAAGGAATCGAAGTAACATTAGTTAAGAATCCATTATATGATGATCGTACAATTTCTAAGCGGACTCACCCTATCTTTACGGAGGCTCCTATTAGATCTTCACGATTTACTTTCTTAGACTTCGGTGGCAACTCTGCTATGGAAGGTAAGCAAAATGTTCAGATGCTAAGAGTTAAAGATACATACCGAAGAGGTTATGTAGCTGGTACTCACACACCAATGGGACCTGTTAAAGGTGGCCAAGCTGGTAGCTTAAAAGCTGGATATGACTTATTTACTGAAGGTACTAATGGAATCGTTATGCTTGACTCTACTCGTGGAGGAGCATTGATTTTTGATGATCAACTGTAGTCTATAGCATATAAAACAAAAGCTACTCCCTAACTTATTATAACAAGAGCTCTAAGAATACTTGACAACGGTGCCCAAATATTGCATATTGTATATATGAAAAATATTAAAGCACCTACTGGGTTTATCCCAGAAGAAAATCGAAAAGATTTCTCGAGTATGATTGGAAATACTTATAATAGATTACATTGCGAAGCAGTAGTTGGTAAGGTACCTGAGGGTAAAAAATTCAGGCCTTGTTATCTATTTACTTGCAAATGTGGGACTCAACTTATAGCGCGAGGGAAAGACGTCAAGTCAGGTCATACTAAGTCCTGCGGATGTCTTTCTCTTGAAGCTAAATCTCTTAATGGCAAGGCCAATAAAGGCAAAGGAAAGAATAGCAAATACACAGGTAAGGATGGGAAGAAACAGTACAAACAAACAGATCGATCAGCGTTTAATCGGCTAGTGACACAGTATAGATGTTCCGCTAAAAGGAAGTCTTTACAATTTGAGTTGACTAGAGAAGAGATTGAAAGGCTGACTAAATCTGATTGTTACTATTGTGGTATTCCTGCCCAAAAAGAGTACGCTAAAGGGTTACCTAGTATACATCTCCCTTATATTTGTAATGGGATAGATCGTGTAGATAATTCTCTAGGATATCTACTTGGTAATTGCGTCCCTTGCTGTGAGATTTGTAATTACGCTAAGAGAGCGCAATACAAACAACAATTTTTAGAGTGGGCTGAAAGAGTCCATAAACACAATACTCCCCTTAAATAATGGGAGGTCTTGAACTATAAACAACAAGTAAAAAATAAAAGATGGATATTCAATCGAAAGATTCAAAAAAGATACTTATTAAGAGTATCACTAGAACTACGTCAGCGACGGGAGTTCACAACCTTGTCCACCCAACATCGGGAAAGAAACTAGGAAAAAACAAAATTGGAAAATCACCAGATCGTATACAAGCACCTCTATCAAGAAAGACCGGTAAGTTACTTACAGGATTAAATAAACCTTGGACAGAGAAAGGCAAACAAAAAGTAGACGAGAAAACAGGAAGACCATTACTTTTACAACATAAGATGGAAAGAAAATGGAATTTACCTGATGGTTACTTAACTGATAGAAGATTTGTTAGGGGAGACATCCCTAAGGAAGATTCTATGACATATTATCAAAAGAAAGCATGGTCACTCAGAGATGGGTCAAACTTGTTTGATTTATCTAATATGGACGATGAGTTAGGTTACTATGTGATGTTAGAACACCGAAAGGTGGCTAACTCAGAAAAAGAGTGGAAGGCACATAAGTGGCCTAAAGCTACTCACTATATATCATTAGAGAATGAATCTGAAAGTATTAAGCACAAGAAGAACGCAGTTAAGGTTAAAGCATTTGCTTCCTTAAGTGATTCTAAATTGACTTCTACTATGAAAGATAAGTTCGTTAAGGTATTAGATTTAGCGAGAGCTACATCACAGTTATCTACTGAACAAGTAGAGAACTTACTATATGACTATATCGAAAAGTCTTCATTCACTGCTGGTTCAAACATTGATAAATTCAATGAGTTGTTCGTTCTTAATAAAGAGGCTGCAGGAAGATTAGAGTTAGAAGCTAGATACTTATTAAAGTCAGCTCTTGATTCTAGAGTGATATATGAAAAACAAGGATCTTATACTTGGCCAAGGTCTAAGGGAAGTTTAGTGTTAGGAGATACTTATCAAGAAACTATTGACTTCTTACTTTCACCTAAGAAAGAATCTCTTATTGAGGAACTTAGAGAGGCTATTAAGTTTAAGACCACTTAATTAAAACGAAACGATGACGATACAGGAAATGCATTATCAGTTCGATCTTCTGTTAGATAAAGTATCTTCTTCACAGAAGCCTAACTTTAACGTAGCAGAGAAAGATTGGATACTGAACCATGCTCAAGAACTATTCGTAAAGCAGAGATACTCTGGTAATAACTACAAGAGAACTGCTCTAGAATCTACTCAGAAAAGAATTGATGATCTTAGAACGATACATGTGCAGAACGTTACACACACTTCTGTAGTGGATCTTACAGGAGGAATATATGAATTCATTATTAATGATGCCAATGTTCCTAACTACCTATTCATGACTAGAGGAACAGCGTCTGTTACTGATTTAGATGGTTGTAACGGTACAGCAATCTTAAAGGTAACACAAACAGACGATATTTCTGAAGTTCTTAAAGATCCATTTAGATCGCCTGATGTAAGTGAAATACCATGTAACTATGGAACTTCCCCTACTGGCTCTGGATCATCTCTTTATCTTTACTCGGGAACTAATACAATTAATTCCATCACGATCTCTTACTTGAGATCACCTGTAACTATGTCCTATCCAGGATATACTTATATTGATGGTTCAACAACTACGGAGGTAGGCTGTGAACTCCCACCACATACACATGCTGAGATAATTGATATCGCAGTTAAGGTGGCATCAGGCACAATTGAATCTCCTGAATTTATGCAAATTAAGTCTCAAAAATTAATGGAGACTGAATAATATTTATACTAATAAAAACATTTAATTATGGCTTATCAAAGAGTTAACAACAAACGTCCTATGAAGTCTTTCATGGTAGCATCAGGTGACCAAGCATTGGTTGCAGGTGGTGTAACATTGATGAATTCTTCTACAGGAGTAGTTAACATTGCTGATGGTCAGCTAGGGATTTTCTCTGCTGATTTTAATTCTACTGTTGCAAATGATGTAGTACCTGGTACTTATGACATCACAAATGCAGCATCTATTCGTATTATCCAGGGAACAGCTGATTCAGCGGACCCTAGTAATTCACAATACAAATACCCTTTATACCCACGTCCATTCGCTGCTTCTGCACCTATCGCAGGAACAACTGATATCACGGTAACTAAGCAAGCTTACGAAGCTCCTACTAACACAGTATGGGTTGTTGGAGACACTAATGCTTTAGCTACTGGTGGAATCACTGCAACAGACGAGACATCATATTCTATCGGTATCTCTTACCGAGGCAGAATCATTGATGAAATGTATAATAGACGAAATACTCAACACACAATCGTTTCTACAGTAACTCCTGACTTCACAACATTGGGAACTGCAAAACCAGTAGATTGGATTATTCAAAGCTTAGTTGAGCAAACTAATAGCAATTCTTATGCTATTCGTTCTTCTCGACCACGATTCCAAGGGAATGACCCTGTGGTAGCATTAGCTTTGAATTTATCTGGAACTGGAGGTACTGCAGTAGCTGCTTTAGCTGCTGGTACATTCTTGCCTATCCAAAACACTGCTAACGGTGTTAGAGGAATCACACCTGATGCTGCATTGGTAGCAACATTACAAGCTGCTTTACCAGCAGGTTCATCTATCTTAACTGCAGATACTACTACTGGTGGTACTGTTACAGGAGGAGAAGCTGATGTTATGGCATTCGTTGCTCTAGACAGAAAAACTGTAAGCGTAGACAAAGTGGCTCCTGTTAAGATCGATGTTAACATCGGGTTACGATCAGGATTCGATGCTACTACTGTTTATTCAGAAAAGACATCACGACCTGGAGAAGGTCAAGGATTGGGTCGTCAATTGGATTTAGAGTGGAAAGCTACTGAAGGTCAAAACCTTTATACTCTTTCTCACCAAGAAGATCCAGTGATTAACTTTCCATCGCCAGTGGATACTACAGCTACTTATAACAAGTATACTGTTCACCACAAGACAATGTATCAGATGGATACGTTCAATGCGACTTATAATCCAATGAAAGAAATCATCCTTATTCCTACTACGGATACTACAACTGTAGCTGCATTTGATGCTGCTTTCGGAGCGTGGTTAACGTCTGCAGGAACTGGAATTACAAGCTAATTTCTTGGTTTATTTTTCTCTTCAAGAGGGGGGTAGGGTTTATCCTTGCTCCCCTTTTTTTATTACTAAAATAATCAATAAATAAAATGGCTTTATTCACTAATGCAGATATACAAAAGGTTTGGTTACCCTTAAATATAAATAGGATTAAACCTAATAACCAATATACGCGTACGGTAGAGCGGCCCAATAACTCTTTACGATTATGGGATTTATTTACTAGTTACCTAGATAACAATCTTTCTACTTTCATAACGAATAACTTACCTGGTTTAGAGACTAATATCTATACCTCAGACGGTATACTAGAAGAAGAAAGAACTGTTGATTTAACTGGTTCTTATGATTTAACATTTAGACGAGGGGATACTGGCTCAGAAGAAGCTACTTTATTTTTAGATGCGAGTAGTGGAAGAGTTGGTATCAATGCAACGTCCGGTGAGACATATGGAACCCTGCATGTTAAGAGTACTTCCGCCTCAAACGATGGTGCGGTACTTAGTATTGCTAATGATTTAAACTCTCAAATAACCAGAATACTAAATGATGGGAGAGTTAGATTTGATACGTATGGGGGTAATACCCAAACAGCCGCTGCACATACATTAACAGATTCAGGGTATATTGCTGGATTTGCTACTGACGGAACTATTATTGAGATAGACTCCTCTACCTTTGGTGGCGGTGGAGCTGCCAGTAATTACGCAATCACTAGTTTAACTGCGGATGCAGATAGGACTCACACCTGGAATACTTTTAACCAAAGTGAAAACTTTACTACAGGTATCCAAACAAGAACGTTTGATGATGAGGCAGGTAATATAACCACTGCCACAGAGCAAGTAGGTTCATTCGATTACAGAACTACTAATGGTACAGACACATCAGGCATATTGGCCTTACCTCTATTTACTCAGATATTTGCTACTGGCTCGGGAACTTCTAACCAGTTCATTATCCAAGATACGGGAACATACTTTCAAGGAGATGTACCTTTCTTTATTAACGCTACTCCGGGTAGCGCAGGAGATGTATTAACATCTCAAGGATCAGGTACTAGACCTTTATGGGTTACTCCTTCAGTTACGTCTAAGACTGTATCACGAAAAGATGCGGATTACACAATTGTAGCAGAGGACGTAATAGTAGTACATACTAATGGAGGACGTACAATTTCTCTACCAGCTTCTCCTTCAATAGGAGAAACACATGTAATTAAGCAACAACAAGTCACAGGGACTATTATCTCTGGCAATGGAAACACCATTGATACTGCTGCTAATTATACCTTACCAATAGAAACTCAATCCATTACTGTTGTATATGACAGCACAGAATGGGTAATTATATAATTTATTTAAACTAATTTTAATGTCACATTTACTTCCAGGTTCGTTGTCAGCCTTAAATGACACTACTTTAACTGCGCCAGCAGCTAATGAAGTATTGCAATACAACGGAACTGTTTGGGTTAACGCTGCGCTATCAAGTGCTTCTTTTACCTTAGCTAGTTCTCCAGCAAACGGTACTTCAACCCTAACTTCAGGTGATACTCTTACCTTTGGTAGAACTGCAGCTACAGATACTGCTTTCACATGGGATACTAACACTGCTGATGGTGTGAACCTTGGATGGGGTGTAACTCCAACTACAGGTGGAACAACTCAGCAAGTTCTAGTGTGGGATGATAATACAGACTCTTACTCATGGGACTCTCCTATTAAGATTGCTGCAGGTTCATCTTCTTTCTTATCTTTCGATACAGCTAACAGAGAATTATCTGTTTCTAACTTACTTGTTACTGATGTAACGGTTAATGGAACAGCAGTTTCTATTACTGCTTATGTAGCGACTACACCTACTCACGAAGAAGGAGATGTTGTTATCTTAACAGCAGCTACTGGTGGATCTGAAACATGGATTCACAATGGAGGAGTTGCAGGTACAATTGCAGATTATAACCAAATCTTTGACGGCGCAAGTTTACAGACTCTTCCAGTTACAGGTGATACAGCAACTACTCAACAGATTATCTCAGGAGAGACTTTGTCTATCTTAGGGACTAATGGTATGAGTACTGACTCTGAAACTGCTAATACAGTTGGAGTTAAGTTAGGAGGAGCTTTAACTGAAGCTACTACTATTGCAGGCTCTACTTTTGCTTTAGGATTAACTACTACTACAGGAGGAATTAATTTAACTTCCACTGGATCAGGTGCAATTACTTTAGACTCTGATACAGCAGGTGTTGTTATTGGACAAGACACAGCTCTTAAATTCCAAGATACAGATTCATCTCACTTTACTACATTCTCTGCAGGAGCACAGACTGTAGATATTGATTATACATTACCAGTAGCTGCTCCAACAGCAGACCAAGTATTAAGCTCTGATGGATCAGGCGTTCTTTCTTGGATTACACCGGCAGCAGGTACATTTGATATTACAGATGGATCTACTACTTCTACAGTAACTACTGGAACTGATACTATCGACTTCGATAATGGTTTCACAGTGACTGATGTAGCTTTACAGCCAGTTGTTGAGTTAGGAGGTACTATCACTAAAGATACTAATTTCACAGCAACTACTTTCGACTTGAACTGGAACTCTACTACTGGTGGATTTAATGCAGTAGCGTTAGGAGCAGGAGTACACACTATCTCTAGTGTAGCAGGGTCAATTAATTTGACTGAAACTACAGGTAATGTTGCAATCTCTACTACTACAGGTAACTTCTCAGCAGTTGCATCAGGTGCAGCTACTCAGACTATCTCTTCAGTAGGAGGATCTGTTAACTTAACAGAGACTACAGGTACTATTGGAATCACAACTACTACAGGAAATGTAACAGTTGGACCTTCAAGTACAGGTACTTTGGTACACCAAGGAACTCAGAATGTTCCAGTATCAACTAAGACAGCTTCTTACACTATGTTAGAAGGGGATCACGTAATCATCGCTGACGGTAATGCAGCAGTAGTAACAGTTACTACACCAGCAACACCAACAGTAGGAGACGTAATTTATGTTAAAGCAATTGATGTTACAAATGCAGTAGCATTAACAACTCCAGCAGCTCATAAAATTGATGGGCAAGATACTCATACTTTCAGTATTGCACAAGAGAGTATCACTCTAATCTACTCTGAAACAAATCAGTGGAGAATCTTATAATATAAACAATTTAAATTAATTCAATATGAGTTACAAGTCAGGTATGTCCTTTAAAGACATCCAAACAGTAACAGGGACTATTAATTTAAGCAGCATATATTCCACCGTTTTAGCAGATGCTAGCGGTGGTGCTGTTGTTCTTAATCTCCCTGCGGCTTCTGCTCAAGCAGAAATCATATTTAGGATAAAGGCGGTAGACGTTACTAACTCTATCACCATAACTCCTTCAGGAGTAGAGACAATTGATGGCGTTGCAGGGTCTATCACTATGTCTACTTTAAACGAAATTGTAACCCTGCAATCAACTGGCTCTCAATGGGTCAGCTTAGAAAATTCATTTGCAAAAGATAATATTTATACGGCAGACGGAACATTGACAGGCGACAGGACGGTGACAATGGGAGGAAACGATATAATTTTTAATGGTGGGCAGCTATTAACAGATTTAGGGGATTATCAAAATCCTTCTTATAGTTTTGAGAACAATAGAGGTTCAGGGCTGTATTCATTTGGTTCAAATGGAGTCGCTTTAACAGCAGACTCTAGTTATGTTTTAGGTTTTATTCATTCAAGCGGTGTGAATACGGCTACAATTTACGGTTCGGGAAATAATAGTGTAGGTGCGGCAAATTTGACGATAACAGAAAACTCAACTGCTTTAGGTAGTAGTGAAAATGTTAGAACATCTATGTTTTGGTCAGGTGGAGTATTTAATATTGAAGCGTGGGAATCAGGCGTTGGGTACGATAAAAATATATCGTTGAATGGATTGGGTGGAAATGTAGGCATTGGAACTGCAACACCTAGTTCATCATTGCATGTAGTAGGTTCGACGATATTTACTTCGGAAGATGTCTTAACAATTGAATCTAATCCAAATGGCACTGGTGAATATATTGGGATGGTATTTAAAAATACTGATAAGGATACGAATGCAGCAATTAGATCAGTTGTCGGTGGAAATACTGATGATGCTGATTTAGCATTTATTGTAGATTATCAAGGTACTCCATTTGAAGGAATGCGGATTCTTGGCGATAGTGGGCATGTAGGGATAGGCACAACGAGCCCCGCATATAAATTAGACGTTAACGGAAACGCACGTATTACAGGAGCAATATATGACAGTAATAATCAAGCAGGGACGAGTGGACAAATATTGTCATCTACTGCAATAGGCACTGATTGGATAGATGCAATATCTTCTGCTGATATTACAGGAACAGCTAATTACTTAGGAATGTTTGATTCTGATGGAGTAGGGTTAGTTGACTCTTTATTATTTGTTGAAGGCAGTTACCTTAAGTACGATAGCAACTTTATTATTGGTCAAAACAATAGCACTGATGCTACAAATAAGTCTTCTCGTTGGGGTGTAGCTCACTATACAAATAGTGAAAAACCGATTTTAGGGATTATGGGTACATGTACAGGTTCTTCGTCTTATGTTTACATTGGAGGTGGGTCATCTATAGGTAATGCGGCAACTGCAATTACTTTCTTTACTGCAGCAACAAATACAACTAATACGGGTACTCAAAGAATGATTATCAATAAAGATGGAGATGTAGGAATTGGAACAGGTGCACCAATCGCAAAAACGCATATTGTAGGGGACGGTAATTCAGGAACATCTAGGGCTATGTTAATTCATAACTCTGATAATGATACTATTTTAGATGTGAAAGATAATGGTAGCTTTATAGTAGGGGCAGGAGGAGAGTCAGATACTGCGGAAGGATTTTGGACTAGACCAGATGGAAGAACTTCTATTGTGCGAGATGATAATGACACTTTAATTCTCACTAGAAATACTTCTGATGGAAATGTTATTTCTTTCAGAAGAGATGGAGGTGACGTAGGAGCTATCGGTATAACTACGGGAGGATTAACTATTGGTACCCCAAGTTCAACCGCTATAGAAACAACTTCTCAAAATGTAAAACTTACTGCGTATGGTCTTGGTACAAAAGAAGCAGCAGACCTCACCAAGACATCTTCTGGCTATGGTGCTGTCTTTGCGACAGACGGTACAATCTTAGAAGAATTAGGAGGAGCTAGTTTAGCTAATGAAGGATTAAGTAAAGATACTACTACTGGTAATATCCAATTAGGTCATGCTGCATCAGGAACAGGAGCAAGTGATTTCACAGCTAATAGATACTTGTACACAGATACATTTGATTTAAGGGTAGATACAGACGCAAATATAGATGCCTTAGTAGTAAATGGTTCTACAGGTCATGTAGGGATAAATGGTGGTAGTTTAGGAAATAATGTATTTTCCGTTATAGGAGAGGGTAATTTTAAAACTATTTTCGCAAATACAACAGGAACTAACTCTGCTATAGAAGGAAATTCTTCTAGCTCTGGTCCAGCAGGACAATTTATATCAACTGGAAATGGAGCAACACTTATTGTACAAAGTAGCGGAAATTCAGATGGAGCTCAAATTAGAAAAACTCACGCTATTACAGGAAAACTTGCCTTAAATGTGTTTAATGAGAACTCTCTTGGAGGGTATCATGAAAGAAATAATATAATGGCTTTGACTGGATATGGTTCAGGAGCTAATACAGCAGCAGTAAACACTACTCAATTTCCTATTTCACTTAGAGCAGGTACTTCAACAGGAGCTACAGAAGAATTCGCACGAATGACTTATGAGATTGTAGATAATGTATCAGCCACTAAAGATTCAGCTTTACATTTTTGGACAGCAAATGGAGCAGGTAGTATAGTAGATAGATTAGTGTTAGATGGCGCAGGAACTTTACAAGGAACTGCATACGGTCTTGGTACTAAGGAAGCCGCAGACTTAACTAAGACAGATAGTGGATACTTAGCTGGCTTTGCTACAGACGGTACTATTATTGAAGTAGCTAAAGCAACAGATTACCAACCTGACACACAAATTATTTATGGTACTGGTCTTACAACAGCACCTTCAAGTAGTGCTAACTTTACTTATGACGGTGCTATTGTAAATTTACATGCGGTAGTAGGAGAAAAGTTAAGGGTATTTGATGGAGGTGTAGGCGTTCATTATGGCTTTGGCATTAATGGAGGCAACTTTAATACATATTTCCCTACTGGAGCATCATTTACTTTTAATCATGGAGGAGGCTTTCAAGCTGAAGGAGTTAATGAACTATTTAAAATAGAAACAGGAGGAGGAGTTGGTTTAACAGACCAGTATATAGCTTCAGCAATATACGGCTCAGGTAATAAAGATGCAGGTACACTTTCAAAAACATCTTCAGGTTACATAGCTGAATTTGCCACAGACGGTACAATCTTAGAAACTACTTTATCATCTGTACCACTTACATTAGAAACAATCACAGCAGCTACAGCGTCTTTAACAAAAGACAATACTTTACTTGATGCTACATCTAACGCTGTTGACTTACAACCTAACCCTGCTAATATGACGGTAGGGCAGAGATACATAGTCAAAGCAATAAATACAACTAACGCAGTAACAATTACTCCTACGAGTGGAACGATAGATGGTCAAGCATCTTATACTCTTCCTGCTCAATACGATGGAGTTATTATGATTACTGACGGTACAAACATATATTTAGCATAATGGCAATATTTAATTACACAGATACGCTAGTCCCTTTTGGGGATTCGGCTAAGAAATTGTCCCAGAATACTAATTTTAGATGGGATGACACTAACGGAAGGTTGGGTGTAGGTAATCCTTCGCCATCAGCTTTACTTAGTTTAAGAGATTTAACTGCAGGAGATAGAGACTTACTCTTCATTAATACCGCACAAGGTAGGCAAGTAGAGATAGCCACTACTGCTGCAGGAGAAGTTAATCATTCAATGCTTGACGCTAGTGGTAATACTAAGATAACTTTATCTACTCTAACTAGTCCTAGATTAACTCTAGGGGAAGCAGGAGCAGGTACAGCATCTTATGTAATGACTAACGCAACAGGTAACACTCTTACCTTTACTAGTTCAGCAGGTAACGATGCTTTAGAGATGGATACTTCTGGTACTCTAGTCTTTAAGCAATATGGTGCAGGTAATAGAGAGGCAGGAGATCTGTCTAAGACAGACTCTGGCTACTTCTTAAAGCTTGCAACTGACGGTACTCTTATTGAGGCAGCAGCAGGTACAGACACTTCAGCTTTCTATAATACAGGTACTACTACTCCAACAGGAGATACTACAACTTCAGCATTCAGAACTGGACAGACTGCATTCGGTGCAGATACATTTGTAGGTACTAGAGAATTAACTGTTACTGGTACTGCAAGTGTAAGAGACGCATTAAACAATGTTCTTATATCAGGAGGTACTGAATCTATGACAGGTGCGCAGAATACAGCAGTAGGATATTTATCTTTAAACGCTTCTACAGCAGATTCAGCTAACACAGCAATTGGTTATACTGCCATGCTTAATACAAATGGAGGTAGTAACAATACAGCAATAGGAGCGCAGTCTTTAATAGCTAATACTACAGGAGATAGGAATGTAGCTTTAGGTACTTCTTCTTTAGTATCAAGTACTACTGCATCAGATAATACTGCATTAGGATATGGTACTTTAACCAACACAACTACTGGTACACATAACGTAGCAGTAGGTAGATCAGCAGGGTCTTTAAATACTACTGGTGCACAGAATACATATATGGGGAGAGATGCAGGTAGAGATGGTTTAACAGCAAGTAATAATGTAGCAATAGGTTATAATTCATTACTGGTTAATACAACTGGTTTAGGTAATACTGCAATAGGGTATCAAAGTGCAACTGCTAACCTCATAGGTGATAGCAATACAACACTAGGGTATAATAGTTTAACTTTAAATACTACAGGTTCTAATAATATCATAGTTGGTTCTTCTCAAGAGACTGAAAGAGTAACTACAGATAATGAACTTAACATAGGAGGAATCCTTGGAGGTGATGTATCTATTAAGTCTATTCATTTTGATGACTATGGTCAAGGTACTAAAGAGATAGGAGACTTAACTACTAGAACTTTAACAACATTAGGAGTAGCTACTACATCTGAAACACTTGCAACAAGTACAATTGTATTTGCAGCAGTACACGGATTAAGTAATGGAGATATTCTTAGATTTGAAGATGGTGCAAATAACACAGATGACTTAACAGTTACAGTTGTTGATACTACTACTATTACAGTAACACCAGCTCTTAATGCTGATGACGCTGGTAATACACCATTCATAGTAACAACTCCAGGTAAGACTGACTCAGGTTATCTAGCTGGCTTTGCCACTGATGGAACGATAATAGAAGTAACTCCAACAGCCGCTACAGTAACAGCAGCAGCCAATGGATTATCTCTTAACGGCACTACAGTAGAATTAGGAGGTTCGTTAACTAAGTTAACTACTATCTCAGGAGCTGAGAATAACTTTAACTTGTTAGGAACTGGTCAGTTATATATGACTACAACTACCGCAGCAGGAGACGCTACTTCAACTTATTTAGCTGGAGCAACAGCAGCCTTAGGTGTAACGATGAGTAACGCCTTAGATGCCACGCCAACTACTAAAGCAGAGTTCGTAGCTAAAGCAGGTAATACATCTGTTATGCAAACTACTGACGGTACAATTACTGGAAAGGTAGAAGCACTAGCTTCTGGTAATGTAGAAATAAGTTCTACTGATGGAACTACGACAGCAGAATTAAATGCTGCAGTATTCTATACTGAACAGGTAGGACAAGTAAGAAAGACAAGTCAAGGAGGCATTGCTATTACTGCACAAGCAGATAATGCATCGCCAACTAACTTTAAAACTTCTGCACACTTTGATGTTATCTTAGGCGGTAATCAAGATATAACTGGACTAGATGCTACAGATGCAGTTACAGGAACTATTGTAACTTTCAATGTATTCACAGCAGACTTAACATTTAAACATCAAGATGCCTCTTCATTGGCAGCAAATAGATTTACACTTCCAAACTCTACAGACGTAACAATAAAAGCTGGCGGAGGAGGAACTTTACGATACAACTCAACAGGACAATGGATGCTAGTAGGAGTTGCAGCTTAATAATATAAACTTAAAATTTAAAAACAATGGGATACTATAAATACCAATTAACAGAAGATAAAAAAGTCGAAAAGATTTATATCGAAGATGAGACAGATTTTGCAAATAACGTCAGAAGAGAAGAAGCATTAATTGCTTCAGAACAAGCAGCTATCGCACGTATAGAAGCTGACTGTGCTTTAATGATGAGAGACTTACCAGATTGTCCAGAGCGTACAGCATGTATTGCTGACTGTGATGCAAAGATAGAAAAATTAAATACTAGCATAGCTGCTAGAGAAATTGAGAAAGCTGCTCAAGAAGCTAAGCTTAATGCATAATTATACATTAAATTAAATTAAACAAAATGGCAAACAAATTTATTCTAGATTCAATGATAGATCTAGAAAAGAAAAGAAAGGCTATGATGAATGGTTCTGGTAATTACCCAACTAATGTGGGGGTACTAGGAGCCGATGATGTAGACAAATCATTAGTAAATTATATTAATGACGAGATTGCTGCGGGAAGGATTAACGCTTCAGGTGGAGGAAGTGGTTCTTTAACTGACGGGGATTACGGCAATGTAGTCGTCTCAGAAAACGGGTCTAACATGTTCGTTAAATCTGTTTCAGGCTACTCTCATTCTTCTGCATTTGCAGCTAGACCGTCAGTAAACGGTTATCAATGGAGTACAGATGAAAATCCTGCATTTGAAAATGGAGTTTCTTATACTGCTGATGATGTTGCTAACGAAATTTGGAAAGTATTCTCTCTTAGTAACGCAGCTCATTTAGCTTTAGATAACCCATATTGGACTACTCCAACCCCAACAGGGACAACTGGAATAGGATTGTTTGAAGGAGAAAATCTCCCTGACGACATAACCACATTATTTGATTATACTTACGACTACGATACAGAAAATCCTGGGTCTTCAGGAACAGGGTTTGAAGGAAGTGTAGGAAGAATTAAGTTAAACGATCTGCAATATGGTGACCAAGTAAGAGTGAGATTTGAATATAATATTATTCCTCAGATTGCAAACACAACCGTAGAGCCTGCTCTTTGGTATGCGAATAGAGACGAAAGCGACAATATCACTTATACTTTTCCACTAACTACTTCCCCATCTTTTTATGGTGCAGGTACAGTTGGGAAATCGTACTTAAACAGAATAGAAATATCTGCTTGGATAACTTCGAGTGAAGATGTTAATGCATTGACTTTGCCAGCAATTAAATCAGATAACCCTGTTATTATTCAGCCTGTAGGAATGTTAGTAACTATAATAAGATAAAATTATGAGTACAATAAAAATAAAAAGAAACGAAGCAGGAAACTGCGTTAATTTTGAAGGTTCATCTAACCCGACCTATTGGAATGCTTGTTTATCAGCAGAAGTTGATAGCTCTGACAATACATTAATAAATGTAATAAATGATATTTTGACAGCTCAGTCAGGAGAAAAAGAATATGAATTTTATAAAATACCGTTTACTACTTTTGTTAATGGAGATGGAAATGCATTTACAAACGCACAAGAATGTGCTGACTATATTACTGAAAAAGCAAATGTAGTAGGTTTATCTGGGGAGGGTATTGATTTAACTGGCGAAACAGTATGTTTTTCCTTAGATGCAACTAGCACTTCAATCATGCTTGACACAGGTCACGCTTTTGGCGTTAATACTATTAAGGCTGTACCCAATGCAGATGGTACAGTTCATATAGTATCTAATGATGGTGCTGATGATATAACTCACTTTCACCACTTAGACGCAGCAAACACTTGTGTTAATGGTGGTGCAGTTAGTGGTGGTTTACAAGATGTAGTAAATACTTTAAATGAGTTGTTTACTGTTGGGGCATTTGAGTCTGTGGTAATATCTGACCCTTATTCAACAATGGTAGCAAATGTAAACGGGGAAAACGCTGGGTACACTTTAGAAGGAAGCACAGCAACAGACCCTGCTGGTGATGATATATTTACAAATTCATCAAGTGGCAATTATGCTGGATTAAAATCTACAGCAACAATAAGTAGAGCAGGTGAGTACTTTACTTTTGATATTAGAGGTGAAGGTCAAATAGGATTTGGTCTTGTCCATACTCAAGAATCATTCGATGAAGGGTACTTTAGCGGCAGCTCTAATTATGCAGATCCTACTAGTTTTGCTAATGGCAATTCTGCTCACTATGGTTTTCAATTTTCACATTGGTTTCACCCAACAGCAGACGGCTCTTGGACTAATTACGGAGCAAATACATCTCACTCAATGAGACCAGGTTGGTCTAACTGGGAATCACAAAACGAATGGTTGGCAGGAGACCCAGTTAAAATAAAAGTAGGATTAGATGAAAATGGATTTATTTCAATATCATCGCTACAAGACGACAATGTAACTTGGGTTGTTCACGCTAGAACTTCTTATCCTGCAGTACAAAATGCTGAATTTCATTTAGGAATAAAAGCAGCTAATTCATCTGCTAAGGTATTTAATGCACCAAAGGTTCATTTATTAGATACAGCTCAAACTCCTACAGCTTTAGGTACTGATGCTATCACAGTATTTGGTGAAGGAATTACTGGTACTCTTGCTGGAGGAATTTCTTCTTCTGCTACTGATGATTTTGACAATGATGGTTTTGTAACTTCACAAACTATTAATGCTTCTGGCGAGTATTTTGAGTTTACTTGGTCTGCTGGGGCGGACGCTAATTTTGGACTATTTTCTGAAAACGACTATGATGTTTCAGACTTAACTTCAAACACTAGTGCTTGGGGTAATGATGACTATATATTCTATGGTGCAAGACTTGAAAGTAATGGTGTAATTAACGGGATGTATAGTGACAGTAGTTTGCCTGATGTATCTATTGGCAATTCAAATGACCCTACAGTTTCTCAATATTACGGTAGAATTGGGTTTGATGGTCAAGGCAGAGCGACAATTTGGCATTCTACAGACGGTGTAACATATACTGTTTATAGACACACTCAAGCTGCTGCTCCTAGTGGAGATTATAAATTTATTTGGATAGCTCAAGAAGAAGGTGCTATTTTTGATACCTTGCAACAAGGTGTTATTAATACTGCACCTACAATGAATTTTAGATACATTGAATCTCCAGACGATAACTTTCATTATCCTCTTTTTGTTACAGAAGAAGAAGCAAATTACTTTGATTTACAAAATGGTGGTACAGGTACAAGTTCTACAAATGTTTATCCAGATGAGCCTACTTTCACACAATGGTACGAGCCTACAAATGGTCATATACATGATGGAACGGTAGCACCTACTAATGCAATATTGTTTGAAGGAAATCCTATTAATTGGACTGAGATTAGTTCGCAAGTAAACGCTGATTTAGCACCTGATGCTTTTAGCGATAGTACTGTAACCGTTGATGAATTAAGTGCTGTTAATATTCAGCTACACCCAGTTGATGCACCATATACAACTACAATAGTTGATAACGACAATAGCGGGCTTTCAATGGATTCAAATGGAGTTCACTTACAAGGTTCAGCGCCAGAAGTCACTAGCGATTACAATACTAACCCAACAGATACTTATACTATTGATGTTGTTAGAAGTAACTCTTACGGTAGTGCTACGGGTGTTTTGACTATTACAGTGACAAACCTAACTGCCCCAATTACTGCTATAAGTGGATTTAATCATGAAGCTGCATCTACAGCGATGATTGACTCAGATACTATGGACGATGGTTCGGTAGTTCATGTTAATAATACAGTTGCAGATGGAGAGAGATTTGTAATTGAGAAAGCATACGTAGAATCTAATATATTACCTAGCTTAAATGCTGCTAATGATAAGTATATTATTGGTTTAGCTAATGACCCTCATGATTTTAGTACTTTAGAATTATCTGATTTTGATACTGCTATTGTTTGGGAATACGAAACTGCAAGTTCTCACACTTTCAAGTTTTATAGAGCTGGCGTAGTTCAGCAAAACGTAGTTATCAATTCTATGACACAAGCGTTTTACGACTATGCTATTGAGGTAAATGGTACTAGTGCTTGGTTAATTGCTTGTAGTTTGAATAACATAATGAACAATGCAAGTCCTGCTGATGGCGGTACTTTTTCAAACACTTATGAAGCTACTTCTATTGAAGAAACAGCACCAGTTAAAATTCATATGGCTGTATTAAATACAACAGGAGATATTAGCACAGACGATATTGAAACTATTACAACTCCTACTCCTGCTCCAACCATATTAACGGATTGGACTAAGGCTTTAGACTTTAGTGGTTCTAATGAACACACTAAGCAAGTATCTAACTACTCATCTAAGAACCCTATTTCAATGGGATTCACGGGTACTACTGTTGCTGCTCATAGTACGGATCCAAGTAAAACTTCGGATGCTATCTACTCTAGACCTTGGGCTACTACTATGGTATTCAAATCGGATGGTAACAATAGTAACCAACACATTTGGAACTATGGAGAAGGAGCAGGAACTAATGATGACAACATCTATCTAAGAACCAACCAATTTGGTGCTTTGTACTTTGGATGGGGTCGAGAAGGTGTAGGTACTAATGAGTATCTTATTGCTGCAAACTTAGGTAGTGCTGCTTGGTATGGTGTTTACATAGGTTACAAAGGAGCTAGATACAATGCTAGTAATGCTACTGCTGCTAACTTAGCTGATACTTTTGAAATCAAGCTAATGTTCTACAGCGGTGGGTCTTGGATATTCAATCCTAATCCTACTTATGGCGGTGCCGGTACTTGGACTTCTACAGGTGCTAGAATGGACAGATCTATTGGTGGTCATTTAACCATTGGTGGTAGAGGTTCTAACAGGAACTTTCACGGTAAGATTGCCAGTATGGTTGTTACTACGCTAAAAGCTAACCAAGTAATGCCTACTGATAATGAGATTGAGAAGATGATTACAGACCCAATTAAATGGGTTAACAACTTCAAGGTTGGTAATAGTTACAGAAGGGCTTCTTTTGGGTCAGCTAGTAGTAACTTCCAAATCAATCAAACTAACTCAGCTGAGGGTACTCAAGT